>Ga0055480_10001106_pt1 | contig 10610 bp, 12 predicted proteins | sample Muzzi_PWB_D2_FD_57935 | JGI IMG/M metagenome (GOLD analysis project Ga0055480, IMG submission 57935) | Wetland microbial communities from San Francisco Bay, California, USA, that impact long-term carbon sequestration - Muzzi_PWB_D2 | ecosystem: Environmental > Aquatic > Marine > Wetlands ... | reverse complement strand
AAAGGGCGTGCCATAAAACGCCTGGCTTTTATTCACTGCGTGGGCAGCCGCCAGATTCCCGGCATCCACGAACCGGCTGCCGACGGCAAATACAACGAGTACTGCTCGCGAACCTGCTGCAGCGCCATTTTACGAACAGCGGTGGAAATCCGTGAAACTTATCCCCAAACCCATGTGCTTGACTTTTACCGGGATATCCGCACCTACGGCCGCGATCAGGAAGCTTATTATGAAAGGGCCAGTGAAAAAAACATTTGTTTCTTGCGCTTCGAACCGGACACCCCGCCGGTGGTCGAATCCTGTACCGGCAAATCCCATCCATTGCTCATCAGGGTCAAAGACACCCTGACCTTCGGTGAAGAACTGGAGGCCGAGGTGGACCTGGTGGTCCTGGCGGTGGGCATGGAGGCCCGACCCATAAAGTCTCTGGTGGACATGATGAAACTGCCTACCGGCATGGACCGATTCCTCCAGGAAGTGCATCCCAAGCTGCGTCCGGTGGAGGTAGCCAATAACGGTGTCCTGCTGGCCGGGACCTGCCAGGCGCCTATGGATATCCGTGAATCCTGCGCCGCAGCCCAGGCCGCGGCGGCCAAGGCCGCCATCATGTTGAGCAAAGGGTATGTGGAGCTGGATCCTTATGTGGCGCAGGTTGACCAGAGCCTGTGCCGCGGCCATGGACAATGCGCAAACGTCTGCCCGGTGGAAGGCGCCGTTGCGGTCAAGGAAAACCTGGCTCGGATCAATCCGGCCTTGTGTACCGGCTGCGGCATCTGCGTGGCCGAATGCCCTGAAACCGCCATCGATATCAAGGGCTGGACCCTCGAACAGTATGAACGGATGGTGGATGCCATCGCTGCAGCCTGATTCAACATCAAGGCCAACCCGACATTCAAGCAACAGGAGCCATCATGGGTCAATCAACGGATAAGGAGACGCTGCAAGCTTTGCGCGAGCAACGCAAACGCTATATCGAGCACGCCCGCAAATCGATCAAAGAGAACAACAAGGTCCTAAAGTCCATCCGGGAACAGATCGCCACAGAACCCAGGACGGTTCCGCAGATCGCCCAGGCCCTGGCCATGGATACTGCCGAAGTGCTGATCTTCGTCTCCGCATTGAAAAAATTCGGTGAAGTCATGGAGGGTCCTAAAGATGGCGATTATTTCAGGTACGGGTTGGTCCCATAGCCCAACCCGCAAGATTAGCGCAAGGTTAACCCACATGGAGACAGGCAATGAGTTCCCAGGTCAATCCAGAACTGATGTTAAAACTTGAAAAATTTGGTGTACAAGATGCCGCAACCTGCTTTAATTGCGGTAACTGCACGGCGGTCTGTTCATTATCCTCCGAGGCGGTTCCTTTTCCGCGCAAATCCATCCGCTACCTGCAACTGGGGCTGGAGGAAAAATTGATGCAAAGCCCGGAGCCCTGGATGTGCTACTATTGCGGGGACTGTAGTGAAACCTGCCCGCGCCAGGCCAATCCCGGAGAGGTCATGATGGGGTTGCGGCGCTATTTGACCTCCCGGTATGACTGGACCGGCATATCGCGGCTTTTCTACACGTCCAAGCTTTTCGAAATCCTGTCGATCCTTATGGTGGGCGCTTTGGTGGGAATCGGATTTTACTTCTTCCATGGCCCCATGCTTACAGAACGGGTCGCCCTGAACGTGTTCGCCCCCAACAAAGTCATTGAAGTGTTGGATCTTGTGATGCTGGCAGTGCTTTCGTTTTTTCTGTTGACCAATGCCTATCGCCTGTGCAAGGCAATTATGGGTGATCCCGGCCAGTACCCTGAGCTGGCGTCTTCTGAAAAACAGCAGGCAACCAACCAGCTAATTCGGGGCATCCCGGCCGCCATCTATATTCAGGAGGCCAAAGAATTCATCGCCCAGTTTCTTACCCAGAAGAAAATCAAGGCCTGCGGCACATCTTCCCAGAGGGTGCAATGGATCAACCACCTGTTGATCATGACCGGCTATTCGGCTGTTTTTCTGCTGGTGGTAGTGGGCCTGCGCTGGTTCCAAAGGGACGAGGTGTATGCGGTCTGGCATCCGGTCCGTTTGCTGGGCTACTATGCCACCTTTGCCATTCTTTATGGCACCACCGTTGCGATGATCGGCCGGATCAAAAAAAGCAAAACAGTCTATGCCCATTCGCATTCATCGGATTGGGCATTTTTGGTGCTACTTTGGCTCACGGCCTTTACGGGTATTCTGATCCATGGCGGCAGGCTTCTGGACATGCCGATGACCACCTATGCCCTCTACGTTATCCATATGATGATCGCGGTTCCCATGCTGGTCATCGAAGTGCCCTTTGCCAAGTGGACCCACCAGTTGTATCGACCGTTGGTGCTCTACCTGATGAAGGTCAAGGCAGGTGCCTTTGAAAAAGTACGCTGACACCAATGCGATTAAATTAAGGGCCCGGTGCTAAAAGTTCCTTGTGGGAGCGGCGTTCCGCCATGATTTTAAAGCAGGTTGCCGGGTTCATCGCGGCAAGACGCCGCTCCCACAACTCAAATAAACCTTGATTTAATGACATTGACCCTAACGCTGCATAAAACAGAGACTATTATTCAATCGAAAGGAAGGATCATGAGCGACCAGGAAGTAGAAAAAACATTGTATATCGGCACATGCGCCGGCGACCAGGCTGAAAAAGCAGCCATGCCGTTTGTGATGGCCAATGCGGCCCTGGCCATGGATATCCAGGCCACAGTGTGTCTTCAGGGAGACGGGGTTTGGCTGGCCCAAAAAGGCTATGCGGAAAAGATGCCGCCACCGGGCGGGTTTCCCCCGATGGCCAAACTGATCAAAGAATTTTTTGAGTTGGGTGGGAAACTGCTGGTGTGCGCGCCCTGCATCAAAAAACGCAACATCGTTGAGAAACAGGACTTGGTGCAAGGCGCCGCCATAACCGCCGCCGGTGCCTTAAATATCGAAGCCATGGAAGCCAAGGCGGTTTTCGTCTACTAACCCGACCGGCGGTAAAGCAATGGGTCTTGAACAGCCGATACCCGCTGTTTTGCGGGTAGGGTTGGCCGGCAGGACATGTTCGAGCAAGATAATAGAGGTGACTATGGAAACATCCTCCATCCTTTGCGACCCGCGACGGATTACGGATTTGGTCGAAGCAAAAGCAGCCGGTGCGGCGCTGCACGTGGAAATCAGTTTCGAAATCCTGCCGGCGGACTTTCATCACGGCAAAAATCCTTTTCAGGCCTATATCTTTTTGGCCCGTTACCATGGCACCATCGACGATGCCCCTTTTGAATTCAGAAAATGCTATGCCCGCGGCTGCCCGAACAATTTGTGTACCCATGTGTCCCAGGCGGTGAATATCGCCAACCGATACTTGCAGCGGGACTACCGGGCACTTAAAACCGCAGGGATCGAGATGGATGAAATCCTTTTCACCCTGGATGCCATGGTCGTCAAATTTGATCAATTGGAGGCCTCCGACCAGCCGGCGCTCACCATTCCCGAACTGGTGAGCCTGGCCCTGGCCGGAAAGAAAATTACCGTTGATCTGGTTCTGGACTACATGCCGGCGGTGGAGCACTTTGCCAATCAGCAAAACGCACAGACGTTTCTCAGCGGAGAGTTCACGGCCCGAGTGGCGAACAAGACTTATAAAACCCAGCGTTGTTTTGCATGCTTTCCTACAGACCGCTCGGCTGAAGAAAAGCCCATGGCGATCAAAGTGGCCAATGCCCGGCTGGCGTTGATCTTTCAAGAGTTTGAACGTGTGGGCATTACGCATCTTCCGGATTTCTTTCAATAAAAGGACAGATTGGTGCCTGCTCCAAATCAGCAATTGACACCATCGGATCAGCGCCTGGTTCAAATTCTGGATTCATTGCTATTGGGGGTCGCCATCATCGATCCTCGGGGACACACCATTGTCTATGCCAACCAAGAGGCCGCACGCATGATGGCCCGAAGACCCGCCGAACTGTTAGGTCACGTGTGCCACAATTTTATTTGCCCTGTGGCTGTGGGCAAATGCCCCATCACTGACCTGGAACAGGAAATCGACCGGTCCGAACGCTGCGTTTTGACTTATGACGGCCAGCTGCTGCCCATTCTTAAAACCGTAAGGAAAATCGAGTTTTTCGGCAGTAGTCACTTACTCGAAACTTTTATGGACATCAGCGCTCTGAAAGAAGTGGATATCATCAAGTCTTCTTCGTCGGAATAGATCTAAATACTCCCAATAATCATATGAAAGCCTGAATAACCAATAGTCTTTCAATCCAACAATCCAAGGAGATCCGGCATGCACGCCACCATTCAAAGATCCATTCAAGAGATCGTCTCTCCTATCCGGCCCGGCGAGAAGGTTTTTATCGTCGGGTGCAACAACTGCCCCTGGAAATGTCATTCTGGCGATGAAACCGTGTCGGCCACCAACATTGGGGATAATTTTGTCTTGCGGTCCTAGCCCGTAGAGGATATGCATATTGTGAGCATGTGCTCATAATGACCGATAACCCAAACCATTTCAACTTCACCATGACAAAGGAGGTGTCTATGCCAGAGGAAATGAAGGTCGGCTGTGCCCGGCCCACCGGCGGCGTTGTCGGTGAAAGTACAGAAGACGAACCGCAATCGACCATACTGCCTGAAAAGGAGGTTTCGGCTATGATTCAAGTTGGCAAAAAGGCTCCGGACTTTGTTGCTCCGGCCTATCTAAACGGCAAATTCGTATCTGTAAAACTTTCCGAATATCTTGGCAAATGGGTGCTGCTGTGTTTCTATCCCGGTGATTTTACTTTTGTCTGAGCCACTGAAATTTCGGCAGTTGCCGAAAAATATAGCGAGTTTCAAAAACTGGGCGTTGAAATTATCTCCATGAGCATCGACAGCATCTTCGTTCACAAGATGTGGAATGACAACGAGCTGTCCAAAATGGTACCGGGCGGCGTGCCCTACCCCATGCTTTCGGATGCCGGTGGCCGTGTCGGCAAAGTATTCGGCGTTTTCGATGAAGATGCCGGGGTGGAGACCCGGGGACGATTCATTATCGACCCGGAAGGTGTGGTGCAAGGCTTCGAAGTCTTGACCCCTCCGGTGGGGCGCAATATCCAGGAAACCTTCCGCCAAGTTCAGGCTTTCCAACTGGTACGCAACAGCAAAGGCCAGGAGGCCACACCATCGGGTTGGAAACCGGGCAAAATCACCCTTAAGCCGGGTCCAGACCTGGTAGGCAAGGTGTGGGAAGTCTGGAAAGCGGATATGGCCTTCGATTAAGGCCACTTAGTGAATCGCTCAAAAAAGGCAACGCTCTATCATTTTTCAAACAGAAAGGCCGGGTGGGCAATCTATCCGCCCGGCCTGCAGACGTTGCGCTCTTAACCTTTCTGATAGCGATGCAAATGAGGTTTCAAGTCCTTCGATAAAAGCGTGTTAAAAATGCTTCTGTAAAGTTACCGACAGTCGCACTATTGCATCCTTTCATCGTTCTCTGCGAAGCTGTAACGTCTAAATTACGATATAAAATAAATAGGTTATAATTCTATCAACTGATCGCTTTTTTGGCATAGGCCCTGCTTTTCCTGTCCACGGAGATTGATTGCAAGGAAAGTCACCTTAACCATGTAATACCGTTGAAAGGAAATAGAAATGAGCACATGCGATACGTGCAATAAGAATAGTTGCCCGGCAACAAGTCGCCAAGCAGACGAAAGTGATGCAGACTATAAAGAACGTCAAAAACTCGAATCCCGCCTCTGCCGGGTGCAGCGCAAAATCGTCGTGCTTTCGGGCAAGGGCGGGGTTGGTAAAAGTACTGTGGCCATCAACATAGCTGCGGGACTGATGATGGCGGGACTAAAGGTTGGATTGCTTGACGTCGATATTCATGGCCCCAGCATTCCCACCATGATAGGACTTGAGGGCCGCACCCCCGAGGGCAACGGCGAAGAGTTGATCCCCCTGGAGGTCCACGGCCTGAAGGTCATGTCCCCGGGTTTCTTTTTGCGCAGCCAGGACGACGCCATCATCTGGCGGGGACCGATGAAAGCCAACGCGATACGGCAATTTTTGCAGGACGTGGCTTGGGGCGAATTGGATTACCTGGTAGTGGACTCGCCCCCTGGTACTGGAGACGAGCCCTTGTCCGTCTGCCAGCTGATCAAAAAGCTGGATGGCGCAGTGATCGTTACCACGCCCCAGAAGGTCGCCGCCGTGGACGTGCGCAAATCCATCACTTTTTGCCGCCAACTCAAGGTGCCTGTGCTGGGGGTCATTGAAAACATGAGCGGCTTTGCCTGCCCAAAGTGCGGAGAGATCACCTCCATTTTAGGTTCAGGCGGCGGCCGGCGCATGGCTGCGGAAATGGGAGTGCCCTTCCTGGGCGCCATCCCCATCGACCCGGCAATCGCGCTGGCCTGCGATCGTGGCCAGGTGCCGGTGCAAATGAGCATCTGCAGTCCTGCGGTTGAAAATATGCGTACGATCGTCAAGCGTCTGTGGGATATCGGGGTCAAGGGAAAAGCCGCATGAAATCTACACCACCCGGTCAGATGCAATTTTCATTTAAACCCATCGGCTTTATCCGCACCGAGATAGCGAAAGAAGAAATCCCGGGCCACTGGTCGCATTCCGATGTGGTGGGTTGGATAGAGATTGAAGAACGCTATTTGCCGGGAGCCCGCGATATTCGTGGGGGCGATCAGATCTAACGGTGAAAGCATATTAAGGAAAGCTGCATAACTCCAGCGCAACCAAAGTAACACAACCGGCATCTTTACAAATCCAACCAATAGCTCCTATTTTGGCATGATTCGATATTTGGGGTTGGCCCTGGCTTTTATTTATTTAATGCGCCAGTCTGGAAACGATTTGGATTGAAAGCGGTCTGACGCCGTCATGCCGCACCGTAGTTCTTCACACCGGCATCTATCCCGCCGACAGCTCCCGCCGCGATTCCATATCCATGAGAATTCTTTCCCGCGCTTTGTCGATACCCAGGGCTTTACGTTTTTTATCGATATGGGCGATCATTTTACGTGCGGTTTTAACGGGATCGATTTCCAGGTCCCACATGCCGCCGTACAGCGTTTCAAACTCCTTGAACAGATAGTCCCTGAATGTGGGAGCTCCGGATACGGGCAGAGTTATCCCGAACACTGTATAGACGCCTGAGGCTACGAAATAATGTCCGATGCTGATGGCCTTCTCGCTCATCCATTCCGGCGCGCACCCGGCCGCCGGCAGTTCGCTGATGTCGTTGCCCAGGCCGCCGGCCTTGACCACTTCGGTGGCGGCCAGCAAGATGCGGCTGTTGTCCACGCAGGAGCCCAAGTGCAGGACCGGCGGAATGCCCACGGTCTCGCAGACCTCTGCCAGACCCGGTCCGCAATAGACCTGGGCCGATTCCGGGGTCAGCAGCCCTTCCATGGCACAGGCGATGCCGTTGCAGCCGGTGGTCAGCACGATGACATCGTTCTTGATGAGTTCCTTGACCACCGCAATATGTCCTTCGTTGTGTTTGGTGCGGGCGTTGTTGCAGCCCACCACGCCGGCAATGCCCCGGATGCGGCCGTTGATGATGTTGTCATTGAGCGGGACATAGGACCCCCTGAACGAACCGCCCAGATGGTATTCAATGGCCTCCACACCAAAACCGGCTACCTGCTGGCCCTTGTGGGGCGGGATCATGACTTCTGCGCCCCGGTTTACAAAATTATCGATGGCCAACCGGACGATTTTTTCGGCGTCTTCAAAAGCGTGATGCTCATCGAACTCGATATGGATGACGTTCTCCTGCTCCATTTTGGCGATGGGGTGGGTGGTGATGATTTTGGTGTGAAAACACTTGGCCACATTGGCCACGTTTTGAAAGATGCACTGGATATCCACCACCATGGCGTCGCAGGCGCCGGTAATAATGGCCAGTTCCTGCTGCAGGAAGGTCCCGCACAGGGGCACACCGTGACGCTGCAAAATCTCGTTGGCCGTGCAGCAGATACCCGACAGCTGAATGCCTTTAGCGCCCTTGGATTTGGCATAGGCCTGCATCTCTTGGGATTGCGCCACCCCGACAATCACCTCAGATAGGACGGGTTCGTGGCCGTGAATGATGATGTTGACGTGATCTTCCTTGAGCACGCCCAGGTTGGCCTCCGATTGGACCGGGTAGGGGGTGCCGAACAGCACGTCCTGAAGGTCAGTGGCCAGCATGGAACCCCCCCAGCCATCGGCAATGGCCGCCCGGGTGCCCTGCTTCATGAGGTTTTTGTAGTCCTGGTCCACGCCGATATGGGTGCGGTGCATGATCTCCACAACTTCCCTGTCGATATTGCGGGGCAGAACGCCGGTCTTCTTCCATTTTTCATATAACGGCTGGGGCGCACGTTTGAGGTACATCAACTCCCCTTCGGATTTACCCCATTCCGCCATTGCTTTTTCAGCCACTTCAAGGGCGATTTCGTCGATATCACGATCTTTTTTCTGGCCGTCGATATCAACAGCGGTGTCGACACCCAAAAAGGGGGCAATGGACAGCAGCTTGCCCACATCTTTGATTTTATAAGCGTCGGTCTCTTTGCGCGCCGCCGTTATAAACACTTCGGCTACGCAGCGGCCGTGGTCGGAGTGGGCGGCAGCGCCGCCGGCGATCATGCGGATAAAGTTGCGCGCCGCAATGGTATTGGGTGTGGCCCCGCAGAGCCCCCGGCGTTCGTCAGTTCCCTGAATACCGGATTTGGGCAGCGGCAGTCGGCAGGGGCCCATACCGCAGTTCTTACAGCAGGTGCCCTGGGTGCCGATATTGCACGGCTTCAACTTTTCGGCACGGTCAAATACGGTTTCGATCTCCAGTTCTCGCGCCCGCAGGATCATCTGTTGCGTAGCGGCATCGATGGAAAGATTCTTGGGATCAACGAGCGCCGCGGATTTTGAAGATTGACCGGCACTGCTCTCTTTGGCCATCAGGCGTTTTGACTGGCTCTCTGATTTCTGCATTTCGACCTCCAATCTATAGACCATGAAAGGCCCATTTTGCTGCGGAAAGTCTCCGCCAAAGGACTATTCACACTAAAACTGCACTGATTGTGCCACCGCCTTCGGCTGCTTTGTGAATTATTAACTATATGAAATTTAAGAACCAACTTGTTGAGCCAACCAACTCGTCCATCGCTGTGGGACGCATTTCCACGACCCTGCCATTAAAAAGAGTTGCACTCATGCAACTCACCCGCAAGGTGTGAACCGATAACTTTACCGCCGATAAAATGATTCTGCACGAGCAGTCCGGCCTGCGCCATGTATAAAATGGCGGGATTACAGCGCACCAATTTTCATAATATGATATGCAAATACGGAATACAATATACTCCAATGTTGCATTAAGCGGATTCAACCCAAACAGTTTTTTATGCTACATTGGGGTAAAGCTCTTCGGAGTCTTTTCATAGGGCGTGCATCGTTTTTCTCTCAGGCTCCCGGGGCTTCAGGAACGCTTGAAGATTTTCTCACATAGAATCTATGTCCATCGTATTCTGTTTCCACAAGATCGCCCTGATCCACCATCCGGTCGATAATCTCCCACGTGGATCCAGCCCGGGCCAGAAAATTGCAGACTGCCTCCTTTCGCATCGGGTGAACGGCGGTTATGCTCAGAAGGTCTTTTTCAATATCGCCGGTAAAAGCAAAGGCATCACCTTCATAGAGGTTCAAGAATGCCACCGGCGTCACCTTATGCGCAAAAATTTGATACGCCAAGTTAAGGGCATCTTCCGCCGGGCGATGCACCCATCTCTCCGCCGGGGGGCGGGTGGGAACGCTCAGATAGGCCCGAGATGGTTGCAGCCGGTGAATAAATTCAGCAATCGCGCGCAGGCACTGTCGGCCGTCATTGAGCCGCCCGACAAGCATCGTTTCGGTAACCAGCTTGCCGGCGAACGCTTGGGCGAATGCAATCATCCCGTCCAAGATCAGCGACAACCGTGCGGCCCTTTGAGGCCGGTTGATCCGTTGCCAGGTCGCTTCCTGTACGGCATCGATCTTCAGCGAGACCCAATCGGCCAAGGCAAGCTCCGCCCTAACATCATCGCGCCATAGCAGCGAACTGTTGGTGATCACAGCCACAGGTATTTCCAGCGTCTTTAAAAGCCTGATCTCCGTGCCCAGGTTCACATCGAGGGTGGGTTCCCCATTGGGCACGAAAGCCACGTAGTCGACCCGCTCCGCCGCCGCTCTTGCCTTTTCCAAGCGGTTGCTCACATGCCGAAAGATGTCTTCGGGATCATAGAAGAAGCCGCGCTCTGACTGCAATTGGGTGGTTCGGCTCGCCTGGCAGTAAATGCAGGAATAGCTGCAGACCTTGACCGGAATGTTGTTGACTCCGAGGCTCTTTCCCAAACGTCGGGACGGCACGGGCCCATACGCGTATTGATTGCCGCTTGTAGCGCTGTCTGCCATCAATCGATGCTTTGAAGCCATCATTTCATTATTTGCGAAGGCGCCCCATAGGCTTGCGAAACCTTAAACGGTCCAAGGGGGCTATTTGTGGCAGCATATCAACCTGCTTCTACCCGATGGCGTATGGTGCAACGTCACCGAAGGGAAAATCTGTTGAATTAGCATCGACGCTGCC
>Ga0055480_10001103_pt1 | contig 10624 bp, 9 predicted proteins | sample Muzzi_PWB_D2_FD_57935 | JGI IMG/M metagenome (GOLD analysis project Ga0055480, IMG submission 57935) | Wetland microbial communities from San Francisco Bay, California, USA, that impact long-term carbon sequestration - Muzzi_PWB_D2 | ecosystem: Environmental > Aquatic > Marine > Wetlands ... | reverse complement strand
TCGGCACGAGTGTGCCACGACGCGGGCGGTGGAAGCGCGACCTCCTGTGCGGCCGCCGGCCCGGAGATCGCCAGGGCGGAAGCCACGATGAGAGGTCGGAGAGTGTGCGACGACATGGTGGTGGCCTCCATTGGACCGGAACGGGCCCATAGTGAGCCGCGGGTCCGTCGGCCGTCAACCGGCGAGGGGCCCCGGGAGGCTCGCCGGGTCGCTCGCGGCGGGCTCGAGGCCTCCCTATCATCGGAAGTCATGAGCCGCCCGATCCAAATCTTCCGTCTCGGCCTCCTCGCGGTGGTTCTGGTGCATGCCGGCTGCGCGTCGGAGCAGACCGGTCCGGACCGTCGGCCGGTCACGGGACAGGTCGCGTCTGTGGCCGACTCGACGTTCGCCCGCCTCCACGGCGCGCTTTCCGAGCCCGGCGGGTATTTCGATACCGACAACCTCATCTCGAACGAGTCGTCCTACGCGCACGTGCTGGGAGCGCTCACCGAGCTGGACATCGGCGGCGGCGCCTACCTGGGAGTCGGTCCCGATCAGAACTTCGCCTACATCGCCGCCATCCGGCCACGCTTGGCCTTCATCGTGGACCTCCGGCGTGACAACGCCCTCGAGCACCTGCTCTTCAAGGCGATCTTCGAGGCTGCCCCCACGCGCGTCGAGTACCTCTCTCTCCTCGTGGGCCGACAGGCGCCTCCCGATCCGGCCGCGTGGGTGGACGCGACGGTCGACAACGTCGTCGGATGGGTCGATGGGGCGGGGTACGATCCGGAAGTGGCAGCGAGCGCCCATGCCCTGGTGGACTCGTCGGTCGCGGCGTTCGGGATTCCCCTCACGGACGAGGATCGCACCCGCATTCGCGGCTTTCACGACGAGTTCATCGCGAACGGCCTGGACCTCAGATTCCACTCGTACGGGCGTGCTCCGAGATCGTACTACCCGACGCTCCGAGCGCTCCTCTTGGCCGACGACCTTTCGAGCAGGCGGGGAGGGTATCTCTCGAACCGCGACGACTACCGGTTCCTCCGGGAGATGCAGCGGCGGAACCTCGTCATCCCCGTGGTCGGGGATCTCGCCGGGGGCCATGCGCTTCGCGCCATTGCCGCGGAGCTTCGCGTCCGTGGTGAGGCGGTCTCGGCGCTCTACGTATCGAACGTCGAGTTCTACCTGTTCCAGAACGGGATCTTCGATCGCTTCGCCGAGAACGTGCGAACCCTCCCGATCGCCGACCGGGCCGTCCTCATCCGAAGCTATTTTCCGAATGGACGTGCCCTACACCCCCACGCGGTTCCCGGATACTACAGCACCCAGTCCCTGCAGACCCTCGCGAGCTTCGTCGAAGCGACGGAGATGGGTGGCTACCGGTCGTACCCGGACCTCGCCATACGGGACGCCATTGATCCAGGGGTAGGTGCACTTACCCACTGAGGTTGCCTGCGTTTCGGCCTGGGGGTTCCACCACCCGGCAGCACGGGGCTTTCCCGACATCGGTTCGGTGGAGCGATCCCTACCATGGATTCACGAAGGTCCCATGCGTCATGTGTAGGAGGGAACCATGGACCGGAATCGTGCATGGAGGGAGGGGGCGATCGCGGGTGCCCTGGCCTACGTCGTCGTCGCCGCTTTCTTCGCGCTCCTGAACCTGGTGTTCGGACGCTCCCCCTTCGACACGGCGTTCCTGATTGGAGAGGCGCTGGGCGCGGGCGCTCCGGGCCCCAACCCCGATATCGGGATCATCCTCGCCGGGAACGGGCTCCACCTCCTGATCTCCCTCGGGGTTGGGATCGCGGCCGCCTTCCTGATGTTGGAGCTGGAGCACCACCATGGGCTCTGGTATGCCGTCCTACTCGCGTTCCTGGGTGGGTTCTTCGTGAGCATCGTGGTGGCGGGGACGCTTGCGGTCGAACTGGCGGACATCGTCACCTGGCCGCAGATCGCCGTTGCCAACAGCTTGGGCGCCTTCGTCATCGGGGCCTATCTTTGGAAGATGCACCGAGACCTCCTCGCCTCGTTGGGACAGGAGATCGAGGCGTAGCCGGTCCAGGCCGATCGGCGGTGACATGAGAGCGGCCGTAGGAGGGGAGGGCGTGGATTGCCGGAGCTGCCAGAGGTCACGGCGTATCTGGAGGGACTCGAACGCACGCTTGCCGGGCAACGCCTAGAGGCCATCCGGTTGCGGTCTCCGTCTCTCCTGAGGACCTGGGATCCTCCCTTGCGGGACGCGGAGGGTCGCCGGGTGATCGGATTCTGGCGAATCGGGAAGCGCATCGTCTGGGAGCTCGAGGACGATCTCTTCCTCGTCTTCCATCTCATGGTCACCGGCCGATTTCATTGGAGGCGCCAGGGTGCCGCCGTCGCCCGCAAGACCGGTCACGCCGCCTTCGACTTCGCCCACGGCACGCTCCTACTGACGGAGATGGCAACCCGAAAAAAGGCGACGCTGCACGTGGTTCGAAGGGAAGGGCTGATTGCCCTCGACCCTGGCGGAGTCGAGCCCCTGGAGGCGGACCTGGAGACGTTCCGTGCCGCGATCCTGAGAGAGAACCGGACGCTCAAGCGCGCCCTCACCGACCCACGGATCCTGAGCGGCATCGGCAATGCGCACTCGGACGAGATCCTCCTCTGGGCCGGGCTGTCTCCCCTTCAGCGGACGCGAAACCTCTCCGGCCACGAGTTGGAGAAGCTCCACCGTACCGTGGTGGAGAGCCTGACCGATTGGACCGAGCGCCTGCGGGAGGAGTTCGGCGAAGCGTTTCCCGAGCGGATCACCGCATTCCACCCGGCGATGGCGGCTCATGGAAAGTTCGGGGAGCCGTGCCCGGTATGCGGCACGGCCATCCAGCGCATCCGTTACGCGGACCGCGAGACGTTCTATTGCCCGGACTGCCAGACGGACGGGAAGTTGCTCGCGGATCGTGGACTCAGCCGACTCCTCGGGGACGACTGGCCCCGATCGCTCGAGGAGCTCGAACAGATCAGGGATGAGCATCGTGGGAGTTGAGCCGGCGGCTCGGGAACCTGACCGACCCGGTCGGCTATTCACAGGGGGAAGGAAGGCGCAGGCGGGGACCGGCCTCGGCCAACAGCGACTGCTGCGGAGATGACGATGGTAATCCGTGTTCGTAGGAAGAGTGACGTGGCCTCCTCGGAGATCACCCCGAAAGAGGTCTACGTGAACCGACGGGATTTCCTCGGGCGAACCGGAGGGGCACTGGCCGCTGCCGGGATGGCGCCGCTGGTAGCCGAGCCGGTGCGGCCGCGGGAGTGGCGGCAGGAAGCCCACGTCGCTCCTCCCGCGGACTACGGGGAGGAGCTTCGAGGGGAGCTCAACCCGTACGACGACGTCACGGAGTACAACAACTTCTACGAGTTTGGGACGGAAAAGGACGATCCGTACAAGCACTCAGGTGACTTCGAGCCACGGCCGTGGACGGTCGAGGTAGGAGGTCTTTGCCACAACCCGGGGAAGTACGGCGTGGAGGACCTCGTCGGGATGGGTGAGATCCAGGACCGCATCTACCGGATGCGGTGTGTGGAGGCCTGGTCGATGGTCATCCCGTGGCGGGGCGTGCCGCTCCGCAACATCATCAGCCGCCTCGCTCCCATGACCGATGCCAAGTTCGTGGCGTTCGAGACGGTCTATCGGCCCCAGCAGATGCCAGGCCAGCAGCGCAACGTCCTCCAATGGCCCTACGTCGAGGGTCTCCGGATCGACGAGGCGGCCAACGAGCTGAGCCTTCTCGCGACAGGCCTCTATGGAGAAGACCTCCCCAATCAGAACGGGGCGCCTCTTCGTCTCGTCACGCCCTGGAAGTACGGGTTCAAGGGCATCAAGTCGATCGTAGGAATCACCTTCACCGAGGAGATGCCTCCGACCTCGTGGAATATCTCCGCTCCCCACGAGTACGGCTTCTACGCCAACGTGAACCCGAACGTCGACCACCCCCGCTGGAGCCAGGCCCGCGAGCGGTACATCGGGAAGGGCCTGGGGCGGCACCCCACCCTCATGTTCAACGGGTACGAGGAAGAGGTGGGCCACCTGTACGCGGGCATGGACCTGCGCGAGTGGTACTGATCCACTCGATGTGGGTCTGAGGGCGGAAGGATCTCATGACCAGGAAGGGGAGGGTTCGCCTCCTCAAGACGGGGGTCTGGCTCCTTTGCCTCACACCGCTGGCCTGGGTGTCGTACAGGTTCTTCCTGGGCGACGGACTCGGGGTCGATCCGGTCCTGGAGTTCGAGCACTGGTCCGGTCTCTCGGCCCTGACCGTCCTCCTGGGCGCGCTCTCGGTGACGCCGCTTCGTCGCCTGACCGGTTTCAACGACCTCCAGAAGGTTCGGCGTGTCGTCGGCCTGTTCGCGTTCTTCTACGTCACCGTCCACTTCGCTGCGTGGATCGGCCTCGATCAGTTCTTCGCCTGGGCGTACATGGGGGACGACATCGCGGAGCGGCCCTTCATCACGCTGGGGTTCACGGCCTTCCTCATGCTTCTCGCCATGGCGGTGACCTCCACCAAGGGATGGATCCGCAGGCTCGGGAAGAACTGGGTGCGGCTCCACCGGCTCGTCTACGTCGCCGGCGTCCTCGGCGTGATCCACTACCTCTGGGCCACCAAGGCCGACGACCGCTGGCCCTTCGTGGCGGCCATCGTACTCGCCGTCCTTCTCGGATCGAGGATCTGGTGGGCGGGCCGACGACGGCGACCGAAGCAGGGGGTTCCCGCAAGGAAGCCACGTGTCCCGGGATCCGCGTCCGCCCTGGACGTCGTTGGAACTATTCGGACAGAAGGACCAGGGCGGTGACGAGCTTGTACACCTCACCTTCCCCCGTGAGGAAGTAGACCTCCTTGCTGGAATCCTCGGCGATGGCATTGATCGAGGAGAGCGGGGGGACGTCGAGGACGCCCAGACCGGCTAGGTAGGGGTACGACACCTCCGCTATGCGGATCCACCCCTCGCAGTGGTCCCCGAAGAGGTACTGGCCCGTGAGCTGAGGGATCTCGGATCCACGGTACACGACTCCCCCGACGACGGCGCACCCGATGGAGTGGTCGTAGATCAGGCCCGGCGAGTGGGTTTCTTCCGTGCACAGAGAGGATTCGATGTAGCAGATCCCACCTTCGGCGACCGACCACCCGAAATTGACGCCGGGCTCGTTCGGATCGACGAAGTTCACCTCTTCCATGGCGTTCTCACCCACGTCCGCCACGTAGAATACGTTCCCCGGTGGGTCCCATGAGAAACGCCACGGGTTGCGAAGCCCGAGGGCCCAGACCTCCGACCTGAACTCGGTACCTACGAAGGGGTTGTCGGGTGGGACCTCGTAGGGGGGCTCCCCGTCGACGTCGATCCGGAGAAGGCTTCCAAGGAGCGTTCCCGGGTTCTGGCCGTTGTCACCGGGGTCGTTGACGCCGCCTCCGTCACCGAGGCCGATGTAGAGCATCCCGTCGGGGCCGAAGTCGATATGACCGCCATTGTGGTCCGGGAACGGCTGTGGCACGTGCAGCACGAGAGTGGCCGATCCGGGCTCCGCCACGTCCGAGGCGGGGTCGGCATGATACTCCACGATGCGCGAATCGCCCTCGTCGTCCGTGTAGCTGACGAAGAACCGACCGTTCGACGCGTAGTCGGGATGGAAGGTCAGACCGAGCAGTCCCTGCTCGGCCTCCACAGAGTTCACTTCCGCCTGGATGTCCAGGAACGGATCCAGTCCGATCTGACCGTTCAGCAGGGTGAACACGAGACCGCGGCGCACGGCCACGAAGAGGCGGTTGTCTCCGGGCAGGCTCATCATCTCGGTCGGCTCCCCGAAGTCCTTTGCGACCAGCTCCAGGCGAACCCCCTGGACCACTTCAGGGTCTTGGCCTTCAGGGATCGTCCCGAAGTCGCACGCGGTGGTCGCCACGGAGAGCATCGCGAAAACCATCGTCGACCGTGGCCACGTCCACCGTCGGGGGGCCGTCAGGGAGGAGAGCGGAAGCACGGGCGGTCGCTCAGAACCCGAGGGGAAGGGGGTAGTTGAGTCCGAGGGCGATCGTTCGCGGCTTGAAGTCGGCGACGAACGTCCACCGACCTTCGACCTGGAGTCGGAGGGGAAGCTCGGTGGAGGAGAGGTGGATGCCCACGAACACGTTGGCTCCCGTCCGGGTCTCGCGCGTAGGGAGCGGATGGTCGTCGTCGTCGAGGTAGTAGGTGTTCAGATACGCGGCCCCGCCGCCTAGGTAGACGGTCCGGTTCCCATCTAGGTAGAAGGCGCCGTCCAGATTGACCTGGCGCTCCGTGAGCGCGTTCCGGAAGACGAACTCCACGCTGGGAAGGAGGTCCACCCGACGCCACGGATCCACCGAGACGCGGAGCTGCCCTCCCAGGACGGGCGTGTCTCCCTGGTAGTCGACCCCCACACGGACGCCGAGCTCCAGGCTTCGGCCCTCGTCGTCTTCCGGTGGACCGCCGCCCCGAAGCTGTCCCTCGACCGAACTCGCGTTCATGGCGAGCAGCACCACGGCGAGGACCGGTAGAGCTCGTCTCATGCGGGGATCCAGAGACCGGTCAGATACATGACGGCAAGACCGGCCACCAGACCCAGTGCGTTGAGCGGGACGGCCAACGCGGCTCCCACACTTCCCTCTCGTCCCCCCATGACCCTCCCCAGTGTCCAGACCACCTGAGCCACCGCTCCCGCTCCCACCGCCAAGAAGAAGACCGCGGCGGCGGGGGAGTATGAGAAACCCCCAATCCAGGCACCCAGGATCGTTGGTACCCCGGCGACCGCGCCAAGGATCACGAGCCCCTTCAAGGAAACCTCCTCCCGGGCGATCGGAGCGACGATGCCAATGCCTTCGGTGGTGTTGTGCAACAAAAACCCCAGAACCAGGGAGGTTCCCAGCGCGATCTCGCCCACGGCGTAGGAGGAGCCGATCGCCAGACCCTCACCGAGATTGTGGAGCCCGATCCCGATGGCGATCAACGTCGCGGCGCGCCAGGCGCTCTCCGTCCTTCCGTGACGCCGCACGTGTCCGACCGCCTCGATGGCGAGAGGTGCGGCCACGATCCCGAGCGTAAGCAGGCCCACGCCCTGGAACGCCGACGCGACGAGCGCCGACATCTCGATCGCTTCCGCGAGCGCGTCGATCCCGAGAAAGACCAGCAGGCCCAGGGTGAAGCTCAGGAAGAAGCGAACCCACCGGTCGGACACGCCTCTGAGGAAGGGCAGCCAGAGGAGCCCGAGAAACACCGGAATGACGCCCACATAGATGCCGAGGAGCGCAAAGGTGGAGAGGTACCGTGCGTCCGGGGCCGGCGACTGGGTCGCCACGTCCACGTCGGCGTTGAAGGTCGCGCCGGTCTCGGTCACGAGGGTCACCGAGAGGGGTTCGCCGTCCACCCAGGGATAGGGAACGTCGACGGTGGCGCTCCGAAGTCGGTCGACCCGGGCGGACGGGGTGATCTCGAAGTCCCAGTACGCTTCGTCTACCATCACCTGACGGACGGTAACGGCCTCGGGGCCTCCGTTGACGACGTGCACACGGAAGTGACCCTCGGCGGGGAACTCGACGCGTTCGATCGTGAGCTCCTCCACGGGGGGATGCGCCGCCTGGAAAACCCCGAGGGGGCCGAATGTGAGGAAGAGGCCCAGGAGCCCGGCGAGGAGAGCCAGCGGCAGGATTCCCTTGAGCCAGAGCGGCACCTTGGCCGTAGGCCCTGGAGATGCGCCGCCGCTACGCAAGCGTTCGCTCCTTGACATCGAACAGCCCCATCCAGCCCAGCTCCGCGAACTCGCTCTGATGAGCGTGGAACATGAACGGGCCGGTGTGATCGAACGTGAACTCGAGGATCCCCCGCTCGCCTTGGCAGAGCATCACCGTGTCGGTCCACTCCCACTGGTCGGGCTTCGTGCCGGTCCGGTAGTAGCGGAAGAAGTTCCCATGGAGGTGGAAGGAGTTGAGGAGATCGAACTCGGTGGTGTTCACGAGGAAAACCCGCACCAGCTCCCCGGCCTCGATCTCGATGGGATGACGCTGGTAGTGGAAGGCGACCGTATTGCAGGCGTAGACCTCGTTGTCGCCGTCGAAATTCGTGTCGAAGCCGTTCATCACCATGACCATCTCGCGGGCGGGCTTCCAGACGGCCTCCCGGGGGTCGATGATGAAGGTGCCGTACAGACCCTTGTGGATATGTCGCTTGAGCGGGACGGCGTGGCAGTGGTAGAGGTGGAGCCCCGCGGGTGCCGCGTCGAACTCGTAGACGAAGCTCTCCCCCGGCTCCACCATCTCGAACACTCCATCCATGTTCGCGGCGTGAATACCGTGGAAGTGGATGGTGTGTGGGTGGGATCCGGCGTTGGCGAAGTTTACGCGCAGCCGGTCGCCCTCCGTGCACCGGATCGTGGGGCCCGGCACCGTTCCGTTGTAGACCCACGCCTCGAAGAAGACGCCGGGGGCCACCTCCACCTGGGTGTCGGTGGCGACGATGTCGTACTCGCGAAGGGTTTGGCCGCCCTCCAGCGTCGACGTACGGCCATAGTCGAAGTTCGTGAGGAAATGGGTCGGATCGAAGCGTGAAAGATCGACCTCTCCGCCGACCCCCATCGCGTGGATATGGTCGGGTCCGTCGGTCGTCTGAGCGCTCGACGCCCGCGTGGCCGCCAGGGCGCCGCCGCCGGCGGCGAGACCGACCGCACCGAGGGCGCTCGCCTTCAGCAGGTCGCGTCGTGATACCCTTGGATCCTCCGAGGGGCGTGCGCTCGACGAAGGGGCATCGGCGACCGAATCCCCATGGTCCGAGTTGCCCATGTTGGTGTCCTCCGCCAGGTTGAGCCGTAACGAAAACGATAATTAGTCAAGGCTAAATTGACGAAGGACGTCAAACGGCGTCAAGAGTGGAGGTGCTACGGCCGCGAGGCCAACGTCGCGCGCCGCGCGAGTTCGGCGAGGGCCTGGACGCCGCCCGAGGAGGCGTAGGCCACCGATCCGGCGGCGTCCAGAACGAACACGAGTGCGGGATGGACGATGTCCCCGGTCTGAGGATCCCGCTCTCGGGCCATGCCCCATGCGTCGAGTGTGGCGTTGACCTCGTCGACCTCACCGGAGAGAACGTGGGCGTCCTCGGGCAGCCCCCATTGCAGGACCAGGTTGGGAAGCCGAGCGGGGGTGTCCCGCCACGGATCAAGGGTCACGACCAGGACCCGCGGTACCTCCTCGTCTCGTTCCGCCAGGAGGTCACGAGCGGCGAGCACCTGCTGGAGGATGATCGGACACAAGGTCGTGCAGTGACCGAACGTGAAGGTCACGAAGGCGGGCCGCCCGACGAGGTCCCGGGCCGACACACGGCGGCCGAACTGGTCCAGGAGGGCTTGAGGTGGGGGCTCGCGGTCGAGTCGTGGATAGTCCGGTGAGGGCATCGCGTCCGGAGGGGGCTGGATCGCCATCGACTCCGTGACGTTCACGACGCGGACCCCGGCCGCCCCGAGTCCCACACCCACGAGAGCCAGGGCAAGGCCCGCAGCTATTCTTCCGGGCGCCCGCTCCGTTAGGTGGACCAGTCCGGACCGGACGGTCCGTCCCCAGCCGACCATGAGGAGGGCGACCATCCCGAACGGCTGACCGATCAGGAGCAGCCACCCGGAGACGTCCGGCAGGCCGCTCTCCGTGGTTCCGAAACAGACCGACCGTACCCGGTCGAGCCAGGCGGGGGTCGCTCCGGACACAGGCCAGAGGGCGAGCGCCCACCATGCGGCCGTGACGACCCCCAGTAGCCCCAGGGTGGAGAGCGCGATTCGTTCTCCTCGGCTCATCCGACCTGCCAGATGAAGGACAGGAGCTTCCAATTCGCGAAGTAGTAGGTGATGAAGGCCGCCAGGAAGATCCCCACCAGGATCATCGTCCCGGGTACCTGGCCGAGGATGCCCCCGTAGACGGGAAGATTGTCCACGGCTTCGTCCGTTTCGGGTAGCTCGGTCCAGGGCTTCCGGTACACTCCGGGGGGGACCTTGCCCGCCAAGGCGGCTTCGGTCGTTTCGTCCGGCAACGGCTTTCCGAAGAAGACCGAGACCACCGTCACGAGGATATAGATCCCACCCCCCAGGGCCGCTACGAGCCCCCCGATCGCCATCACGCCGATGATCAGGTCCACCGCGGGGTTGTACTGGACGTCGAACGGTGCGCCCTGGAAGGTGATGTCCCAGTGCCGCCGTGGGACCCCGAAGGTCCCGGCGAACGTCATGGCCATCGAGAACACCAGCATCCCGATGCTGAAGAGCCACGGCTGAATCTTCGCGAGCTTGTAGAACGCGACCTGCTTCCGGAAGACCAGGGGAATCACGTAGTAGGTCACGCCCATGAACGCCATCGCGGTCCCGCTCACGACCGTCGCATGAAAGTGGCCAGGGATTCTCAGCGTGTTGTGGGCGATGATGTTGATCTGCTCCGTGCCGAACGTCACGCCCGTGATCCCCCCCACGAAGCCGAAGACGACGACGCTGAACACGAGGGAGCTGAACCCCGGATCACCCCAAGGGGCCTTCTTGAGCCATCCGAAGATCCCTTGCGTGAAGCCCCGGAGTCGCTGGCCCAGCTCCACCCCCGCCGGCACGGTGAAACCGTGGAGCATCGAAGCCAGAACGGCCATG
>Ga0055480_10001100_pt1 | contig 10639 bp, 14 predicted proteins | sample Muzzi_PWB_D2_FD_57935 | JGI IMG/M metagenome (GOLD analysis project Ga0055480, IMG submission 57935) | Wetland microbial communities from San Francisco Bay, California, USA, that impact long-term carbon sequestration - Muzzi_PWB_D2 | ecosystem: Environmental > Aquatic > Marine > Wetlands ... | reverse complement strand
ATGAACCAACCAAAGGCGAAAAACGGGGACAATGGCGGCGAGACGAGTCAACTGGCGGGTTTTGACCGGTGGTTCGCACCGGACGGGACGTTTCGCAGCGAGGTGGAGATCAACGACCGCGGTCAGATCGTGATTCCGGCCAAGATAAGGGATCTGCTGGGTCTGGAAAAGAACAGCCGCCTGCAGATTGTCTTGAAAAAAACCGGCCGCATGGAGCTGCGCAAAGTCGTGCATATTCCGGTTGATTTTTCTCTGGAATTCGATACCGCGTTGAGCGGCCGGGTGCAGGCGGCCTATGAAAAGATGGAAAAGGGCAGCCTTGGCGACAGCGAGAAACTCAAATCCATATTAGAATAGAAGCTATCTCAAAAACGGATTTTGGTCCAAGGTGTAGGCGGGGCGGGGTTTCAAACCGCAGGCATACTGAAGTATGTCGAGGATTTGAAAGCCGGCACCAACACCCGGATTGGGCCAAAAAACTTTTTTGAAATAGCTTCTATTGTCCATGGGAGACCACCGGCATTGATTGTCCAGTATGTTGAGCCCGATTTTTTAGATAGTCTGGAGGGGTTTCCCAAAAATGAGGTTAAAAAAATAAAGATCTATCTGCGGGCTTTGGTGGCGCATATTGAAAAATCAGAAACTGTCGAAGACCTCAAAGCGATCAACCTGTCCGAATTCAGTTTGTACCTGCTGTCCAAGCGAGCCCATGACGACCTGACCCTCAAACTGCTGAAGTCGCCGGAGATCGAGCCCTCCCGAATTCCCTCCTTATATTATCTGTCCGGCAGATCCACCGAGAAGCAATTTCCCAATAGAGACCTCTATCTGTATAAGTTCGATGCCTACAAGCTGTTCTTTTGTTTGCGGGGACAGGTTTGCACCTTGCTGCGCGTGGAGCGCAATGCGCTGTCGTGAGGGCATAGTGAATCAAACAGATACGATTACCAACGGTGAAAAGGATGAATCCCCATGGTGACTGCGGCCAACATTCTGGCGCTCACGCTCCTGATCGTTGCCGGCTATCTGCTGACGGTGAGGACATGGCATCAGAAGCGTACCATTGAAGATTTCATCGGCGGTTTCGAAGGCCAGATCGCCGGGTTGATCGATGCTTTTGCATCCGATAAAGAAACGCATCAAACAGCCGACCAGCGGATGGATGCGTTGTCCAAGCGGGTTTTTATCCTGGCCGGTATCGTGGCCAATAAGATCAAGCAGGATCATCGCTCCGCACGGGATGATATCACCCGGGCCAAAACCGGCATTTTCCTGCTGGTCTGCGCCACCATTATCCAGGTGTACATCGTTGTTTTCGGATGATGCGGATTGGATGGGGCTGTCAGGGAGCCCGCTGCGCTCGCCCCCTGACCTCCAAGGCGGACCGATGGTCGACTGCGATTGGCGCAGGTCGGATTGCGCCGCAGGCGTTACCTGACAATCGGCCATGGGCGATAAGCGCCCCTGAAGCGTTGATCATTTAAAATGCGAGCTGGCTTTTTTGAAGGCCTTGCTCAGCGCCGTCCACGCTTCTTCAGCGCCGTCTTTGACTTCAAACCAGGCATTCTCGCCGGCCACTTCCAGGTCGACGATCTTTTCCTTGGTTTCCTTGCGCAGTTTGTTCAGCTTCGCCATCTCTTCTTCAAATGTTTTTCTGGCTTCTGCACCGAGATGCTGCGCCTTGGCTTCGAATTTATCGCGTTCGATGCTGTATCGGTAATTGAGGTCATTGAATTCTTGTTTGATTTTTTTGAGAAATTCTTCTTTGTCCATGGTTCCTCCGTTGATGGGGGTGGGGCCGGTTTGTTTTCTTTATGCTTCGATTTAATATAACGCAGGTTCGATCTCTGCGCCAGCAATACCCGGGCTGCAGGAAGTTTCGAAAGGTTCACCTGTGCCGTGGACAGGGGTTGTTGCGGCAGGCCTTGGCGCCGCCCATCATAGCCATGTTCGAGATTGCCATTTTGCTTGCACGCCGATATGGCACTCGGATGCCCGGTGTGCCCATTGACAGCATTCAAATTTTGATTGATGAAAACAGTCCGCTGATATAAGCAATTATATCAACAAACTTAACTTGGCAGCCATGACACCATCCCAGATCATTTCAGAAATGCGGACAGCATTCGGCCAACTGCCGCGACCGAACGTGTTCATTCGCGGGACGTGCAGTTGCGAGGAGTGCCTGGAACACGAGGCCGACATGCAAAGCTTCCATCCCGACGATCTGCCCCTTGACCGGCTGAACAATCCGGGGTGGGATCCGATCTGTTTTGCCTCCAACGTGGCCTTCGGGTATTTCATGCCCGGCCTTGTCAAGCTGGTGCTTGAACACCCTCATGATTATGTGCAGCAGTTTGTCTTTCATGTCGAGCAGCCGGAACGTGTGGCCGCCTATACCCCCGGGCAGGCCCGGGCGCTGATCCATGTCCTCGATCATCTGGTGCTTCATGAGACCGGGGCGCTGGACAACGACCTGGTGGTGGACGCGCTTTACCGCACCCGAGATATACTCGTGCGGATAACGGGCGACGCGTAGGATAGCATGTACCGCACGGTTACCTGACGAACCGCGATAAAAATGGATCAATTTACTTCTAAATGGGAGGACAACAATGAATGCACCCGAATATCCTTACGTCAATCATATGAATATTTTGCATCCGGCTTTCGATAAAATCGATATACCTGCCCTGGTGAAGGCTTGCCAGGACAGGTGGTACAACCAGACGCTCTGCCGGGTCAATGACGCCGTGGTTCGTCTGGGTATCATCCACGGCGAATATCATTGGCATCACCACGATAATGAAGATGAATTCTTTCTCACCCTGGACGGAAAACTGATTGTGGATGTGGAGGGTGCGGACTCCATCGAGCTGGGCCCGCAGCAGGGCTATGTGGTCCCCAAGGGCGTGGTACATCGCACGCGGGCCCCGGAAAAAACGATTATCTTAATGGTAGAGACCGCCGGCATTGTTCCCACCGGAGATGCGGCGCAATAGGGTGCGGCGATGACAGCCGTCGTAATGATAGGGGATTTTCAGAGCCGGGACAGCTATCGTCCCCCCAGGCCGATGGGCAACTTTAAAACGATAAAAAAGCCGGCAAAATAAAAAACTTGCTTTCGTTTTCAAAAATGTTAAGTTGTGGCCACCAACACGGCCCTGCGACGGATCGGCAGGGCGATTTTTTTCTGAAGGAACAAATCATTTCCGGTTGTTACATCCTCCAGTCTAAAATTTTGAGAATATTACAGAAAGGAGGATGTCATCATGGCCAACGGAACAGTTAAATGGTTTAATGACCAAAAAGGGTTCGGCTTCATTGAGCAAGAAAGCGGACCCGATGTCTTCGTTCATCATTCAGCGATTAACGCAAGCGGATTCAAAAGCCTCAGCGAAGGCGACAAGGTTACCTTTGACATTGAGCAGGGACCCAAAGGTCCTTCGGCAGTTAATGTCACAGTAAGCTAAGCCGCAATTCCTGAAAATGAGGGCACGCCTCAGATCATGGGGGTGCCCTTTGCCATTTTAGAGTGACTTTCATTAAAGACGTCTGCGTATTTGATCTCGCCACCTGCCGGAAATATCAGTCATCTCACTCTTACTTGGTGCCCAGCTGGCAAGCGAACCACACATTGCCCGTCGATGTCGGGCCGGGCTTGCTTTTTAAGCGAAATACGGGCGGTACCATGCAAATCGAAAGGTGTCATAAATGAATATCTATATTGGGAATTTATCTTTCAGCACCTCTGAAGATACCATAAAAGATTTGTTTGCCGAATTCGGAACCATCGAAAGCGTTAAAATGATCAAGGACAGGTTCTCCGGCAGGCCCAAGGGATATTGCTTTATTGAGATGCCCAGCAACTCCGAAGCAGACCAGGCCATCAAGGCCTTGAATGGAAACCGCATCGACGGCAATCATATCAAGGTCAGGCCAGCAGATTCAGGCGGGAAACGACGTAAGAAGCGCTCCTTTCGCAGACGGAGCTATTGAAACAGAAACAGTACCATATAAGGAAACTCATCATTTGAACTTTAAAACATTTTGTTTACACCCCCATCTATCGGCAAGTATCTCTGCCGCCGGATATACCACCCCCACCCCCATTCAAGTGCAAGCCATTCCCAAGGTCATGCAAGGTTGTGACCTGGTGGGCCTGGCCCAGACCGGCACCGGTAAAACGGCAGCCTTTGTGTTGCCGATTTTGCATCGGCTGATGGACGGGCAACGCAGGCGCCTGCGTGCCCTCATCCTTGCACCCACCCGTGAATTGGCCGAACAAACCCATCAGGCTATTGAAGCGCTAGGGGCAAAAACCGGCTTGCGAAGCGCCACCGTTTATGGCGGTGTCGGCATGCAGCGACAAATAGAGTCGCTCAAGCGTGCGGATATCGTTGTCGCTTGCCCGGGGCGGCTCATCGACCATATCAATCGCCGGACCATCGATCTTTCATGTTTGGAAGTGCTTGTGCTCGACGAAGCCGACCAGATGCTGGACATGGGTTTTTTGCCGGATATCCGGCGAATATTAAAGCACCTGCCGCAAACCAAGCGCCAGACATTGTTATTTTCAGCGACCATGCCCAAGCAAATCCGGCAATTGGCCAAAGAGATATTAAACAACCCGCAAAGGGTGCAGATCGCCCATGACATGCCCGCAGAAACGGTCAGCCATACCTTTTTTCCAGTTGCCCAGCATCTGAAGACGGCACTGTTGTTCAAACTGCTTGGCACCCAGCAAACCGGTGCCGTGCTGATTTTTACGCGCACCAAACACCGCGCCCGGCAACTGGGCGGGAAACTTGCCAAACAAGGCTATTGCGCCACATCATTGCAGGGAAACCTGTCTCAGGCACAGCGCCAAAAAGCCATGGACGGCTTTAAGTCAGGTAAATACCGGATTCTGGTTGCCACTGACATCGCCGCCCGGGGAATTGACGTTTCAGATGTCTCCCACGTCATCAACTTCGATATGCCTTCGACACCGGAAATTTATATTCACCGTATCGGCAGGACCGGCCGAGCCGAACGCAGCGGCGAGGCATTTACTTTTTTTCATGATGAAGAAAAGCCGTTGGTCAAGACCATCCACCGGACCATAGGCATGCCGGTGGAAGAGCGTACCTTGGAGGATTTCGATTATCAACCGCCGGTGCAGGCATCCCGAAACCCGCGCAGCCCGGGCAAGAAGCGGATGCCGTCGGGCGGCAAGACCGGCCGCAGAAAAAATCCCCGGTCATCAAAAGGTGCTTTTGACTGGCTGTCGCCCGCAAAGACGGAGATGGCGGGTGTGCGGTAGACTACTGGGAGATGAAGATGTCTGGGAATTCGCTGCGCGCGTACCCTGACTTTCTGTGTGAGGTAAGACCGGTATGAGTCGGTTTGCACCGCAGGTGCTAGCCGACAAAACCGGCAGGTTCTATCGGGATGGGTTTGCGGCCAGCAACCGATCGAGTTCGAGGGGATCGCTGCGGGTATGGTCGCGTTTCAGCGACAGCGCCTGTTGTTTGCAGTGTGCGGCACACACCCCGCAACCCATGCAGGCCTGCGGGTCGATGCGCACCTGTCCATGGGACCGTCGAGCGGCGCCGAAGGGGCATCTGCTGACACACTCACCACATGCCGAGCAGCGGTTATGGTCCAATACAGAGATATATCCTGACGATGCCAACATGGGGATGCCGTTGCGGTGGGCATGCATGGCGCCGCAGCAGCAGTCACAACAGTTGCAGATGGCAAATAGCCTTCCAAGCGTGGCTTCCTTGAAAAAAGCGTGATGCACATGACCGCGGCGGGCTTCGGCCTCCAGGATGGCACAGGCCTCGCCGGACGAAATGGGACGGCACTTGTCGGCATGGTGATTCATGGCGACACTGAAAAAGGGTTCTCCGATGATCAGGCAGACATCCAGCGGCAGGCACGGGTGTGGGCGGGACGCGCGGCAGGGGCATTGCATGGCCGCGATGCGGTCGGGCTTGCGCAGCACGATATCCCGCGCCAGTTGATAGGGAAGGACCTGTTCCAGTCCGGTCAGGTAAATCTCTTTATTGATGGTGACGATCTTCTTGGCAGACGCAAGGCGCAGGACCTTGCCATGGTAGGTGTCGGCGAGACCTTCTTTGCGAGAGAAAGCCGGATGCTGCTTTTGGCCGGGGTGCAGGCCGGCGGCATCGATGCGCGGATTGTCGGCCGGAAAACGGTTCAATGCGCGGAACAACAGATTGATCACCGTTCTCATCCGCCGCACCAGCCGATGTTCTCCGCAAATAATGCTGATATATAAGAACGCCCAACGGCCGTAAATATAACCGTGCAGGGTGTCCCACAGACCAAATCCGGGAGTACGCCGGGCTTCCATGAGGCAGGCGCGGGTGGCGGCTTTCATTCTTGGAATATGGAATCTCAGTTGGTTGGTTTTGTTGCGCAATTGCCCCCCCCTCCTGCTGCAAACATCTCATCAAAGGGAACAACGAACAGGCTGCGAAAACGCGCATGCGCCTCCAGGTATGCGGCCCAGACACCAGCGTGGCACAGGCTGTTTATGGTTGTCAAGTGCAGGCAGAAGGTGGCTTGGTGCGGTGCTTGATCCTATCTATGGGCTAAAGTCATTGTGAGTTTGCTGATAAACCTTCTGCCCGATCAGCCGCGGCGGTGAGCGCCTGCAATGCCTTCGCTGTAATCTGCGGCCAATTCCAGGTACTCGTCCACCGGCAGGTCCAGGATTTCAAGGATTTCTTCCGTGAATTTCTTTTTGACCACAGCGGGCATGCCAGCCAGCAGTTGGAAGGGACCGGCCACCTGACCTTCCTTGACCACTGCGCCGGCGGCGATGACGGTGCCGGTTTTCAGGTAAGCGCCGGTTAAGATGACGGCGTTCATGCCGATGAGGCAACTTTTCTCAACCGTGCATCCATGCACTACGGCATTGTGCCCGACCGTCACATGGTCGCCGATGAGGGCCGGTTTGTCCACGTCGGTGTGGATGGTGCAGTTGTCTTGAATATTGGTATTGGCGCCGATGCGGATGGAGGCCAGATCACCGCGCAGCACTGCGCCGTACCAGATGCTGGCGCCCGCCGAGATTTCAACGTCTCCGATGATGGTGGCGGTGGGGGCGATGAAGACGCCGGGAGTGATGACGGGGTGCTTGTCCTTGTACGGCAGGATCATATCCGGTTTCCTTATTGGGGTTGTTGTGCCGGGCGGAAGTGTGCACATCATACCCGGCAGGGGCACCGGAGGCAAGTCCGGAAGCCATTGAATAGCGAGTTTTGGCCCACAATAAGGCGCATCACATTAAAGCCGTTCCGTCGACTGGCCGACGGACCTCCGGTAAATCATACCATAGGCCTGTTTAAATAAGCTTTATTGTGGATTATAAGTCCGTTATAAACTGCCAGGGCCGCATCGTTTTAGTTTTTGCTTTACACGGGCGGGCCAGGGGATTTAATTTATGTCTCAAAGTGCCGATAGGTGTGAAAATAAATTCGATTGGATATGATGAAACCATGCGGAATCTGAGCCGGCGCCAAAGCTTTTTATATCGTTCATTCGCAATTGCGGGTAAGAAATTCGTCCGCGACGACTGCACGACTATTTCATCGTCCATCTCTTTTGTTTTCCTGCTGGCCGTCATCCCATTTTCGGCCCTTTTCCTGTACATTTTAAAGCTATTCCAGAAACTCTTTCTGCCCGAGCTGTTTCCCGACGACATGGTGGCTGTACTGGTGGCGGACATCAACCAGTTCATTCCCTTTGTCTCCAAGACATGGCTGCAGACCCACCTGGTGGATTCAGTGGGACTGGGCTCTTTCACCACCATCAACCTGCTGATGCTGCCCATCATCAGCGGCCTGTTGTTTAAAACCCTGGATCAGGCCTTTCGCAAGATATTCAATATCTCAAAACGCCGCCTGCTCTCCGGGCATGCGGCCTATGCCGCCATGAGCATTTTTGCTGTCGTGTCCTTTTTCATGTTCAATTTTATCTGGACGCTGGCTTCGGATGCCACATGGCAGCTGCAGCGGTCCATCGAGCGGTCGGGATATTGGAGCGAATTGTACGCCCAGGTGCTGGGCCTGTTTTCCCTCTCTCAAGTCAACCTCGTTTCGTGGTTGATATTGATCCTTTTTTTCCTGACCACGGTCAAGATCTTCTTGAATACGGAGATTAAGCTCCGCCATCGTCTGATCGCCGGCGCCCTGTTCGGCATCCTCTGGATTTTGGCCCGTAAATGTTTTGGTCTGTATATTCAGAATGTTTCACGCATCAATGTGCTCTTCGGTTCCCTGGGATCGGTGTGCATCGTGCTGTTGTGGATCTATTACTCGTCGGTTGCACTGCTCTATTCCGTGGAATTCATGTATATCCTGCACGGCGGCCCCTATAAGATCTGGGATAAGGAACCGCGGCGCAGAAAGACGGATTCTTGAGATAGCTAATAGTAAACAGCGTCATGATTTTGGCGAACCAGGACGCCTTCCTTGAACCGGCGGCAAGATGAAGCATTCTCCGGTCCGAAACGAGTTACGGCCGCGTGCGCCTGCGCGTCACCGGGTGATCACCACCGTAACAGCCCGACCTGCCAGGTAAAATTTGCCCAGCCGCAAGATCTTACGACCTTTTCAAACCGTCCGCCGCCCAGCATCCGGTCGCTATCATGCCCATTAGCCAGGGGCCATTGGCGGGAAAAGGGGGCATTGGCGCAGAATGTGCATGGTTTAAGGGCACGACAACCGAAAGGACACATGGCCATGGGCATTCAAAATTTGTTCGGGGGCAATTTCCCCCTCATGGAAAAGTCGCTCTCCTTGCGGGCACGGCGGCATGAACTCATTGTGTCCAACATTGCAAATGCCGATACGCCCAACTACAAGTCCTTTGACTTGATTATCGAGGATGAGCTTCAAAAGACCGCTGCCGATTCCTCTCAAATTGCACTAAAAACGACACGGCCCAATCACCTTAGAACAAGCGCCGGGGGCACAGCGGATCAGGTGACGATTCATACCAAAGAATCCGATGCGCTATCGTTGCGCGGCGATGGAAATACCGTGGATATCGACAAGGAGATGGTCGATTTGTCGGAAAATGCCATCATATACAGGGCTTCGGCGCAGATTATGAGCAAGATGTTCGGCGTGCTTAAAATGGCCATCAATGGCGGCGGAAAATAGACGGCGCCACGGCCGCAGGCATTTGAAGGCCGCCCGGGCTCGAGTGCAATGTCGTCCTCGGCCTGATTATCAAATAAGGAGAAGGTTATGCGCGATCTGATGATGATCGATTCCAATGTGCGTCCCATTCAGGACGCCACCTTAAAGCGCCCCGCGTTGGAAAAACCGGATGCGGCCGCCTTTGGACAGATGGTTTCCCAGGCAATCAATGACGTCAACCAGCAGATGGGGGAAGCCGATAAGGCTGCGGAAGGACTCACCCTCGGGACCAACCGGGATATCCACGGCACCATGATCGCCATGGAGAAGGCGTCGATTTCATTTCAGTTGATTACCCAGGTCAGAAACAAGATTATCGATGCCTATAAAGAGATCCAACGAATGAGTTTTTAGGTCCGGCCTGTTTCCAGCCTTGGAATAGACCCGGCATTGCCTGGGTTGATGCCGGATGCGCGCCAGTTAGCCGGTGGTGGTCCTGGGCGAAAGAGACTGCCAGGATCGGGCGCGCCGGCCATCAGGGGCCCCATTTGATAATCTGGTGGGTAAAATCGATGGTGTATTTAAGCCCCCGGATAAAATTCATGCCTAGTAAGCCATTGTAATCTTCATCTTCCGTACCTTGATATTCGATAATATCGGCACGCAGGTTTTCCTTTTTATGTGGCCCCACCACGACGTAGCCCAGCTGCGTCGCCTTGGTGTTGATCTGCAGGCCGCCCACCCCTTGTCCTCGGGATTCCTGATACTCCTCGATACCCAGTTGTTCGGCCACGCTCTGGTGCAGCACAATGCTGCCGGCACCGGTATCGAACAGCAGGGTGGTTTCAACCTCATTGCCGTTGTACGCCAGAGTGACCGGCACGAAAACTTTGTTCCCTTTGATGATCACCTTCGTATCCGGCAGGGCGGCGGGGGCGGGTCCGGCTGGCGCGTCGGTGCGGGGAGGACTGATGTCGACCATTTCTCCCCTTTCGCCGGGTCGAAAGATATGGATTTCATCCAATAGATAGGCGGGTGTCGCCGGGTTATCACCGGCATCGGGGTTGGCCCTCCAGAACAGCACATGGTTGTGAGGTTTGAGGATGGACCGCAGCCCTTCTTCCAACTCTCTGTTTTCAAAAGAGATCGTAATCAGAGGATTGATGGCAGGATCCATGCGCACGGCGACGTCATAATCAGCGGCCAGTTGCTTGAGCAGATCCTGCAGCGGCACCTGGCTGGCTCTAACGGAGAGTCGGTTGTTTTTGATTTCGATCTGCAAGGCATGGGCTGGGACGCAGATCAGAACGAATCCAATCATGACCGCCGCCAATTTGATCCATCGTTGGATGGTGCGCACCATCTTCATTCCTCTTGGGAGCCGTTTTTCAGAGGCTATGCGTTGCGGTCGCCAATCTGCTCACTGTCCGGGGCAACGCCCGGGAGGTGGCGGCGCACCGCCGCTTTTCAGCTCCCCG
>Ga0055480_10001099_pt1 | contig 10641 bp, 9 predicted proteins | sample Muzzi_PWB_D2_FD_57935 | JGI IMG/M metagenome (GOLD analysis project Ga0055480, IMG submission 57935) | Wetland microbial communities from San Francisco Bay, California, USA, that impact long-term carbon sequestration - Muzzi_PWB_D2 | ecosystem: Environmental > Aquatic > Marine > Wetlands ... | reverse complement strand
GGTCCCCTGGTGGGAGTGGCGGTGGGGGGGATCGGCGGGAAGTTGGTCGAGCGGGCGGGCGCCCAGGGGTGGATGGATCACTCGTTCCAGAACCTGGCTGCCCTGGCCCTGGCCTTCCTGGCCTACGCGTTGGCATCCCTCATCGGGGGGAACGGCTTCATCGCGGCGTTCGTCGCGGGATTGACCGTGGGCAACACGAGTCGGGCCATCTGCACCTGCTTCTTCGAATTCGGGGAGGCGGAGGGCCAGCTCCTGAGCCTCCTCATCTTCATGATCTTCGGCGGGGCTCTCTTCCCCCGGGTGCTCGACACACTCGACTGGTCGACGGTCGGCTATGCCGTCCTCAGCCTCACGGTCGTTCGGATGGTGCCGGTGGCCCTCAGCCTAATCGGGACGGGGGTCCGCCCGGCGACGGTCCTCTTCCTCGGGTGGTTCGGTCCCCGGGGGCTGGCGACGATCCTCTTCGGTCTTCTGGTCGTTGAGGAAGCACACCTCCCTACAGGCGATGCCATCTTCTCGGTCGGGCTCACGGCGGTCCTCCTGAGCGTGGTGGCCCACGGCGCCACCGCCGCCCCGTGGTCCCGCTGGTATGGCGCTCGACTCGCGCGCGTCTCTCCGGCAGGCGCCCAGGCGGAACGGATGCACGTCCCCGAGATGCCACTTCGGATCCGGCGCTGAAGACGGAGGGGTCTCGCGATGACCGAGGGCCGGCGCCACCCGGCGCCGGCCCTCGCTTTGATTCCCTGCGACCAACAACGGCCGGCTGCTAATTGGGCGAGTGCGTCCCGCCGTCGTAGTACTGGCGGTTCCGCCCGATCTGCGGGCCGCTCTCCAGGATGCCGACGTCGTTGTTCACCTGTGCGATAATCTGCCGGATCGAGCCGGGGAACGGCTCCGTGCGGCCGTTCTTTCCGAAGGGATCGGTGTACCAGACCTCGGGGCCGTCTTCGTTGGTGATCGTGTTGCTGTTGATGTCGACGAAGTGGCGCGCCCCGTCGAAGACCGAGACCGGGTTCTCGTAGGTCACGCCCGCGATTGTCCCGTTCCCCGTGGATTCCTCGCACGGCCCACCCACCGCGCGGTCTCCATTGGCGAGCACCTCGTAGCACAAATCGATCGGCCGCCCGTTCCCATTGAGTTGGTTGGGATCGTAGTAGCGGCTCGGGTAGATCACCTGGAAATATGGGTTGATCGACGCCAGGCGACGACCCTCGGCCGTCCGCAGGCTCTGGGATATCTGCCAGCTCTCGCGGAGGACTCCGAAGTCGGAGTTCTGCCCTGGGCCCACCATGACTTGCTGTTCGACGCAGAAGCGATCGGGGATGATCCGAACGCCGCCACCGTTCGGCGAGTTGGCCGGTTGGGCCTGTCCCACTACCACAGCCGTGCGGTCGCAGGAGCGCTCAAACTCGCCCGGGGTCCCAATCGCCGCCATGATGGTGAAATGCATTTCCGTGCCGTCGCTGCAGCGGATGTGGTAGGCGAGTTCGTGCAAATTGTTGACGAAGGCGTCGGGCGAGTGCGTGCCCTGGTGCAGCTTGACGAGGACGTCGCAGCTCACCTCGAAGATCTCGGAGGCGATGCCGTCCTGGAGGCGCATGTGGACGTCGTTCTCCCAATCCACCTTGTGGCCGACGTGGTCCTCGTGCCGACTGAGCGTCGGGTCGTAGATGTCGAGCTGTTCGTTGGCGAAGCCGAACGGGATCGGGCCCACCTGCCAATACAGCTTGGAGCCGCGCGGGTCGCGGCCATGCTCATGGCCAAAGGAGCATCCCGTCTCAGGGTCGCTCGGCGGATGCCAGGTGGGATACAACTTCCCATCTGGACCGACCACGGCGTACCGGTCGTGCACCTCGGCCGGGCAGGTATCGTTTGGACCCGGCACCCAGATCCCGTAGGCCGCCGACGGGGTCCCCGTGGCGCCCGGCCCAGCCGTCCCGTCCGTATTGCATGCCGCCAGGACCACCACGCCAACGAGACCCAGCGCCACCCCGTGGGAGGCGGTCACCGGCCGGCCCGCAAAAAACCGAAAAGCAGTAGACATACCGTCAACCCTCGACTGAAAGGACCCGGACAGCCTGCAGCGGGTACCATGGGGATCGGCTGGCAAGTTGCCCCGCCACCGGGCACCCCACCATGACCCACGTCACACGACGGCGCGCAATTCGTTGCGTGCGCCGCGTAACCCACCGCGGGTGTCAGTGATAGGTGAAGCCGAGACCCATCTGATACATGCTGGTGCTGCCGTCGTACGGGAGGTCGGCGCCCTCTCTTCGGAGGGTCCCGTTGGACGAATCCACGTAGTTGAAAAACGGCGCGATCGACCACTGGCGGTTGACCGGGATCTCGTACCCCACGCCCAGGACACCGCCGATGCTCTTGGTGGTGAGCTGATCACCGCCGCCACGCCAGGACACGAGGCCAAGGCCCCCTTTGAGGTAGAAGCCATGCGCCAGGCTAGGATACCAGTACGCCACGGCGAACAGATCCACACTCGTCCGCGTGACCGTCGGCTCGGCGGGATCCACCTGGTCCGCCTTCCCGCGCCACAGACTCATTTCCGCGCCGAGGAGGAAACTCTGCGACAGCGTAGCACCAACGCGGAGGTACCCGCTCGGACCACCGATCCGCCCGCCCTCGTCCCGGCAGATACCGCAGGACAGCTTCACGGCCCCGTACCCAACACCCGCTCCGAACCACGCGCCCTGACGCTGCGGCGGCGCCGGCACCTGCGCGCTCAAGGACGACGCGAGGAGACTGCAAAGGAGGACGGCAGGAGCCAGGGAAAGGAGTCGTCGCATGGCGGACACACCTCGGGAAGTGCGCGCTCGAGTCGCAGTAGATGATCCCACCGGGGGCACAAAGCGTGCCCCCCGGAGGCGAACTTGGAAGGTGGGCGAGTTCCCGCCCGGGCGGCGTGACGGGGATCACAAGGCGGCGGAGGCAACCCGCGAGAGGCGCGACACCCCTGAGATCTCAAATCGCAGTCGTGGTCGAGATCGGCGATGGGATTGGACCACGTCGGCGACGCGTGGCGCGCCTCCCAAACCAGACCATGAGTCGCGAGAACCCCAACCGTCCTTACCGTCTGTCTGCCGCCTCCTACCGCCCGCTCTTGAGGTACTTCTCCGGAATCGGATTGTCCGGCCGCTCGGCCTCCCACATGATCGAGACCACCCACCATCGGGTACCGTCGTACCACAGCTGAAAGGAGTTGATCCCGCGCATGAACGGTGTGGGGTCCTCGGCCTGGCGGCGTGACGCATATGAACTGAAGACCTGGACGATGTTGCCGTAGCGGTCCATCGTGCGGCCCACCTCGCGCTCGAAGAACCCGTTCTCCTCGAGCCACGGCCCCGAGCGGGTGATGTAGTCCTCCACGCTCATGACCCGATGATCGAACCCCCCGCCCTCCTTCGGGCCGGTGGGGATCAGGCGGGCCCCGGGAATGAAAAGGGATCGCATCCGGTCCCAGTCCCGCTGGGCTCCTGCCGGTCCGGAGATGACCTCGTACACCGCCGCCATGATGGCATCGATGGAGCCGACATCGACCGGGTCCGCGGCCGGTGGCGGCGGGGCGGCGGTGTCCTGAGCGACGGCGCGGACCGGGACAGCTGGGAGCGCGGCCGCCACGAAAAGGAGTACCAGTGGGTGCATGCGACGAAGCACGGTCACCTCCGGATGGAAGTTGGGGGTGCCGCGGTGTGCGGCTCCCTAATATGGAAGGGCCGGCGGAACCGGGGCTAGCCCGCTGGGATGTGGCCCGTGGCGGCCTGTCCATTGACGAGCCCGCGCCCTCGGGGCCATGATGCGGCTTCCCCCAATTCAGGGTGTGACATGCGCCAGATCTTCGCCGCCGCCCTTCTCGCCCTCTCGCTTGGCTGTGGCGCCAAGGCGGACGCCCCAGCGCAAAGTCAGCGCGAGCGCGATAGCATCCTCGGCCAGTCCCGCCTCCCCGGTGCGCAAGGGGTGCAGGGGGCGCTCAACGCGTCAGATTCCGCCGCCGCCCGGAACGCCAGACTGGATTCGCTGGCGACCGAGCCATGATCCGTCGATTCGGAGTTCTCGTGTTCGTCGCCGCGTGCGCCCGGCCAGCCGACACCGAGGTGGCCGCCGACTTGACCAGGGCCTCCACCGCCATGGATTCCGTCTACGCAGCCTTCTCCGCCGGTTACGCCGCGCTGGATCCGGGGGCGGTCGCCGACCTCTACACGCCGGATGCTCGGTACCTCTCCCCCGGCGGGGAGATCCGGCACGGGCGCGACTCGATCGCTGCGAGTTTCGCGGACTTCTTCGAGAGGGTTCGGGCCCAAGGCCAACGCCTGGAGATCCACTTCGACTCGGACGATCGCGGAGCCTCCGGGGACCTCGGATACGACATCGGGTACTACCGGATGGAGCGCTTTGCCGGCGACTCCCTCCTCGGAAGCGGACGCGGCAAGTTCGTGACCGTGTGGCACCGCGGGGCCGACGGCCGCTGGCGGATCCACGCCGACGGCTACAACGAGGCACCGTGATAAGGCTCCGCGCTGGCCTCATCGCCGGATTGGCCCTGGTGGGGCTGCCACGACCCAACGCCCAGCCAGCACCATACCTCGTCGTCCTGGGCATTGCACAGGACGGCGGTGTTCCCCAGGCCGGCGGCCCCGACCGGGGCATCCGGCGCCACGTCGTGTCGTTGGCCGTGGTGGATCCGGGCAGCGGCCGGCGCTGGCTGTTCGAGGCGACCCCCGACTTTCGAGAGCAACTCCGCAGCCTTGACAGTATTGCCCCGCACGTGGGAGGAGCGCCCGGCCTGGACGGCGTGTTTCTCACGCACGCCCACATCGGTCACTACACCGGATTGATGTTCCTCGGCCACGAGTCCATCGGCGCGGACCATGTTCCCGTCTACGCCATGCCACGGATGGCCAACTTTCTCAGGAAGAACGGCCCGTGGGGACAGCTGGTGACTAAGGGGAACATCGTACTCCGCGAGCTGGCGGACGGACGGGGCGTGCCCCTGGGAGAGGGGTTGGCGGTTGTTCCGTTCCTGGTGCCGCACCGGCAGGAATACTCGGAGGTCGTCGGCTACCGCATCGAAGGACCCCATCGCACCGTCCTCTTTGTCCCCGACATCGATCGTTGGGAAGACTGGGACTCTGCCGGGACCCGGCTCGAGGAAGTCCTGTCGGGCGTCGACGTGGCCTATGTGGACGGGACATTCTTCGCCAACGGGGAGGTCGGTGGTCGCGACATGTCGACCTTCCCGCACCCGTTCATCCGGACCACGATGGCGCGCTTGGCGCGGTTGCCCTCGGATCAACGCGCCAAGGTTCGCTTCATCCACCTCAATCACACCAATCCCACCCTCGATGCCGGGAGCGACGCGGCGCGGGAAGTCCGGGCCGCCGGATATCGAGTGGCCGAGGAGGGCGAGCGCGTCCCGCTGTAGGTCGCTAGGTTCTTCGCCCATGCTCCCGCGTTCCCTGCGCGTCGCCATCTCCCTGGCGGCGACCTTCATCGCCTGTCGCCCGGCGCCCCTCCCGCCGGTGGTCCCGGCGCCCGGCGTGACGGAGGTGGAGCAGAGCGTCTATCTGATCGGTGACGCCGGGGCGCCCCACCCCGACGGAGAGCCGGTACTCCAGGCCCTCCGCGCGACCCTCGATGCGTTCCCCCCGCCGAGTCTGGTCGTCTACCTCGGCGACAACGTTTACCCCCACGGGATGCCCGATTCACTCGATCCCGAACGCGCGGAGGCGGAGCGCCGCCTCCGCGCGCAAGCGGACGTCGGGATCCAGACCGGCACGCCGATCCTCTTCCTCCCGGGCAATCACGACTGGAACAAGGGTCGGGCCGACGGATGGGAACGAATCCTCCGTCAAGAGAGGTTTCTCGAGACGCTCGGGCACCCGACGGTTCGCCTCCTGCCGGAGGGCGGTTGCCCTGGACCCGTGTCCGTCCCCATCGGCGGCCGGTTGCTCCTCGTGATCCTCGATACCCCTTGGTTCTTACACGGCGAACCGCGCCCCGGGCCGGCCGAGTGCCCGGCGGGGACCGCCGCCGCCGTGTTCGATTCCCTCCGGGCCATCGCCGGGCGGCGGGGAGACCGCCGGCTCCTGGTCGTCGCTCATCACCCACTCCTCTCAACGGGCCCCCATGGGGGGCACTTCACCTGGCAGGACCATCTTTTCCCGTTGCGCAAGGTGAAGTCATGGCTCCTCCTCCCACTCCCGATCCTCGGATCCCTCTACCCGATGTCGCGGCAATGGGGGATCTCCGAGGAAGACCAGTCCAATGGCACGTACGCGGCGCTCAACGACAGCCTGACGGCCGTGCTCTCGAGCGCGACGCCCCTGATCTACGCCGCGGGCCACGAGCACACCTTGGAGGTGTTGCGGCTCGGGCGGGGACGCTACCAATTGGTGAGCGGTTCCGGGATTGCCGACCATCAGAGCGCCACCGGGCGGCGAGAGGAGACACTCTTCGCCGCGGCCCGTCCGGGTTTCATGCGGGTGGACGTGCTTCGCGATGGACGCGTCCGGCTTGCGGTCTTCACGGTCGACGCCTCGGGTCAGGCCACGGAAGCGGCGTCGGTGTATCTCGATTGATCCCAGGAGGGGGCGGATGGCCAAGAGGTTGAATCGGTGGATCTGCGGGCTTGGACCGACGGCATTACTGCTGGCCGTTCTCCCGACGGTGGCGGCCGCGCAGACGGATACGGCGACGCCCGGGCCGCGCTACGGCGCGGGCAGCCTCCACCGGTGGCTCTTCGGGTCGGCATATCGGGATCTCTGGACGACGCCAGTCCGGTTGCCTGTTCTGAATCTCGATTCCGCCGGCGGCGGCCTCAGCCCGAGCGGCACCGGTGGCGGGCAACAGACGTTGGGCCTCCGCTTCGTCGGTGCCGACGGCCGCCCGTACACCTTCCGGTCCCTGGACAAGGATCCGACCGAAGTCCTCCCGCCCGGACTCCGCGAGACCTTCGCCGCGGAATTGGTCCAGGACCAGATCAGCTCTGCCTTTCCGACGGCCCCGCCGGTGGTGGACGTCCTCCTCGAGGCCGTCGGTGTCATTCCTCGGCACACCACGTTGGTCGTTCTCCCCGACGACCCCGCGCTCGGGGAGCATCAGGCCCGCTTTGCCCACCGGATCGGCACGTTCGAGGAATGGGCCAACGACGGCCCCGGCGGAACGGCCGGGTTTGCCGGCGCCACGGAGGTCCTGAGCAGCGAGGAGTTGCTGGCCCACCTCCAGGCGGATCCGCGGGAGCATGTCGACCTCACCACGTTCCTCGCCGCCCGCCTCATCGATGTCTTCGTGGGCGATTGGGACCGTCACCAGGGCCAATGGCGCTGGGGGAACATCGGGAGCGGCACCCCGCCGGGGTGGGTGCCCTTCCCCGAGGACCGGGATCAGGCCTTTGCCAAGTACGATGGCCTCCTCCTCGGCATCGCCAGGTACCACGTACCTCAACTCACGAACTTCGGTCCAGAGTACCCGGCGATCCTCGGGGCCACCTGGAACGGCCGCGATCTGGACCGACGGCTCCTGGTGCGTGTCGAGCGCGATGTGTGGGATTCCGTCACGGCAGCCGTGACCGCCGCACTCACCGATGAGGTGATCGACCGTGCCGTGGCCCGCCTCCCGGAGGCCCACGAGCGTCTGCGCGGCGACTATCTCCGTCACGCCCTCCGGCGGCGCCGGGACGACCTCCCCGAAATGTCCCGCCGTTACTTCCGCCTTCTGGCGAGCGAGGTCGACCTCCATCTGACCGACGCCCCGGACGCCGCGGTCTTCGAGCGTTCGGATCGCGGCGAGCTCATGGTGTCCGTGTCGTCCAGCCAACGTCCTCCCTACCTGGTCCGTCATTTTGCGCCGGGGGACACCCGAGAGATCCGCCTCCATCTCGAGGGAGGGGCGGACAGCGTCCTGGTCCGCGGGCGCGGCCCCGGGAGCATCCGCATTCGGGTGATCAGCGGGGAGGGGCAAAACGTCGTGCAGGACGATGCCGACCATGGCGCCACGGTGGTCTACGACGAGCGCCCGGACGGCGCCACCGTCGGGAACGGCGTGCGCCTGGTGCACCAGCCCGATCCCGCGCCGGCGCCACCCCCCGGCGAACTTCCGCCCCGGGACTGGGGTACCCGCTCCTTCCCGCTCTTCTACCTCTCCGTCGAGTCCGACCTAGGCCTCGTCCTCCATGGCGGGTATGTGCATGAGCGTTTCGGCTTCCGGAAGCATCCGCATGCACAATACCACCGGGTGACGGCCGACTTCTCGTCCGGTCGCCTCGACGGCCGGGTGCAGTATCACGGCGAGATCCAGCGGGAAAGTTCGGCCGACCGATTCGCCATCGACGCCACGGCATCCGGGATCGAGGTGACCGAATTCTTCGGCTTTGGCAACGACGCCATCCGTACCGACGACTTGGCGTTCTACAAGGTATACCAAAACGAGCTTCGCCTCCGGGCGGCCTATGAGCCGGCCCTGGCGCCCCACGCGCGCCTCACCTTTGGCATCGAGGGCCGGTACACCTCCACCAACGATGACCGAGCGACGCTCATCACCCAGCTCCGGCCATACGGCTTCGAGAACGTGGGGCGTATCGCCGCGGTCGTCGGCGTGGAGGTCGACACGCGTGACGGGCAGGTGACGGCGAGCCACGGGGTCCATCTCCGAACGTATGGGATCGCCGTGCCCGGCATCTTCGGCGTGGACAGCGGCGCCTACGGCAGAGTCGAGGGAAGCCTCTCCGGGTTCCTCACTCCGGCGCGGCCGCTGACGCTCGGCGTCCGGGTCGGCGGGGCCCGCGTGTGGGGCAACTACCCCTTCATGGACGCGGCGTTCCTCGGTGGCGGAGACCACTTCATGGGCTACCACGAGCAGCGCTACGCCGGGGATGCTTCCGCCTACCTCAACAGCTACCTGCGCCTCGGCCTCGGCCATGTCTTCCTCGCGGTGCCGAGCGACTTCGGCATCGTGGGGCTCTTCAACGCGGGGCGCGTGTGGTACCAGAGTGCCTCCCCGGACGGGTGGCATACCGGGATCGGTGGTGGGCTCTACCTGGCCCCCCTACGGCAAGTGCAGAACAGTGTGCTTCTCGCCGTCGTCCGCGGAGAGGACACGCTGTTCTACCTTCGGCTGGGATTCGGTTTCTGAATGGACCCGGCGGTCAATAGGGCTCGTCTTCTGCCCGGTACCACTCGGGATCCGGGCTGGCCGGGAGCGACTGGTCGGGGCCGACGTGGCCGGCCCGAACGTCCGCCTGAATGAAGTTTTCCGGCGGGATCGGCGATCCGGACAACCGACGAAGGAGGGCCAGCTGCCCGGCGTGGGACATCGCATCCGCCAGCGGGCCCTGCAGGAGACGGGCGGGCGTGAGATCCGCAAACCCGGCCGTCGCGATCGCGGTGTTCAGATCCTCCAAGACATGGTGAAAGCGGGCCACCTCCTCCTCGAAAGCGGGGAGGAGACTTGCACGCCAGCGCTCCCCTCGAAGGAGGGCAGCCGCGTAGCCGAGCACATCCGACATGTGCCGGACGAGCTGGTGGGGCGTCCGCACGCCGGGGCCGGCACGGTACACCGCGTACTCAGGCGGCGCGTCCCGGATTGCCTTCTGGGTACGATAGGCGATGGCGGCCAGGTAATGCTGCAGCAGGCGGCGCTCGGCGTCGTTGTCGGTCACGCTTACCTCCCGAGGCGGCCGGTTGGACGACCCCTGACGGTAGCATATCGAGGCCCGTTGCGATACGCGCCGTCTGCCAGAAGTCGTCCCGGTTCGGCAGGCCTTGGCGGCGGTCGCCTTCCTTCGGAGTTGTGCGGCAAGGACGCCGCTGTCTGAGTAACGCGGATTACCTGGTCAGGGCACTTCCAGTCCATTCGTTGGTTAGGGAGGCCCCGCGCCCCGCCCTACGACATTCGTCATGGGCCGTCGCCGATCGGGCTTCCTGGTGGCAGCTCGGCCGGCGCGGCGCGGTCGTCGTCCTCGTAGGGGCGACTCAGGAAGCGGGTGATATCCCGCTCGAGTGCGGCAAAGTGCGCCCGATCGCTCGGATCCGGACGGCTCCGAAGCGTACCGGCCATGTCCTGGAGCTCCTCGAGCTTCAAGGAGGCGATGGCTCGGACCTGCGGCATCTCCGCGCTCCGCGACAGGTCCATGAGGGCGTCGACCACGACCCACTCCTCGGCCCGCCCGATCTCGCCTCGGTAGCCGGCATCTCGCGGCCGTCCGAACGTGGCCGCAAGGAGCGAGTCGATCGCCTCGCCGAGGCCTAGCTGGGCCGGATCGAGGGCGTGCTGTTCCACGAGCCGCGCCGCCCGCTCGGGGTGCAGGAGGAGTTGCACGGTGGAGGCAGCGACAGCGGCGGCGGGCGCAATCGCGTCGAAGTCGTGTCCGGTGTAGCGGGGGAGGAGCTCCCGATGGAAGCCAAAGGTATAGGGCCGCGGCGGAATCACGGCCAGGACCGACGCGGGAATGCTGAGGGCGCCCGGGTCGATGGTGCCGAGGATGGCGGCGAGGGCCTGGCGTTGGCTTCGCCCCGCCACGGCTCGGACGGCCGGGGCCGGGTGGCCGTCCCCGCGAAGTGCGTAGCGATACTCCCGCCCCCCGACCAGCTTGGCCACCGCTTCGGCCTGATACCGGTGGTACAAGTAGACCGG
>Ga0055480_10001098_pt1 | contig 10644 bp, 8 predicted proteins | sample Muzzi_PWB_D2_FD_57935 | JGI IMG/M metagenome (GOLD analysis project Ga0055480, IMG submission 57935) | Wetland microbial communities from San Francisco Bay, California, USA, that impact long-term carbon sequestration - Muzzi_PWB_D2 | ecosystem: Environmental > Aquatic > Marine > Wetlands ... | reverse complement strand
ACTCTGTTATTATTCATATAAATTTAGATTTGGCCATTTGCACGCAATGGTGCTGGATGGCTGAAGGTTACAAATTCATCATATTTAACGAATTCGTCATATTAGACGAATCCCCCTGTGATTTTTCCGCTGTTTTTTTGCCCGCGCCAGTCTCGCATGAAATTGATAACCCGCAATTACAATTAGTTATAAGGCTGCTGCAAGATTCCGCGTCCATTGGCACTGTCCTTGAAATAGCCTGCCATCGAACCCGATCCAGGCATTGAGTTCGGATTCATAGCTGAAAACCTTCGCAAGAAATAACGGATGTTAACAACCGCTCCGCGGCAAGCGCTAAATTGCCGTGGGTAGCAAAGAGGCCACTGTGGTTGAAATGACGATCGAGATGAAGGTCATCGCTCGAAAACGCAAAGAATTGCTGTTAACCCTCAGGGACATGATCGCTTCTATCCGTGCCCAGGAGGGCTGTGCATCCTGCTCGGCATGCCTGAGTATGGAAAATAGCAAAGCCATAAGCCTGAATACCTGCTGGCATACGCGAAAATGCATGGATGACCACCAGTCTTCGAGATTGTTCAGTGTCCTGCTGGGGGCGGTTCGCCTGCTGTGTCAGTCTTACAAAATCACGATTAAAGAGGTGTTGTTGCCAAACGGTTTGAACCACGATCAGACCTGACTGCCCATTAGGGCTTGATCCCTTGGTGCGAGGCCGGAATCAGGAAAGGAATGAACGGATGCAAGAAGTAGCTGTGGTCGGAGTCGGAATGACCCGTTTCGGAAAATTCCCAGACAAGGGCATCAAAGCGTTGGTGAACGAGTCAGTGCAGCTGACCCTCCAGGATGCCGGCCTTGAGATCAATGACCTCGATGCGGCGTATATGGGCAATGCGGCTGCTGGCATTATGACCGGTCAGGAGATGATTCGCGGACAGGTCGCTTTAAGCGCCATGGGGATTGAAGGCCTACCGGTATACAACGTGGAAAATGCCTGCGCCAGTTCTTCTTCGGCCTTCAACCTGGCGTGGGGTGCGGTAGCCGCAGGTATTCATGAGTGCGCGCTGGTGGTCGGATATGAAAAATTGTACCACCCCGATAAGACACGATCTTTTAAAGCCTTGGGCAGCGGGGTCGATCTGGAAAAATACATTGAGTACTTTGAACAAGCGGAAAAAAGATCCGGCAGCCAAGACAAGCTGATCCTTGACGGCGGGGGCCAGAAAAGAAGTGTGTTCATGGACATGTATGCCTTTACCGCCAAGGACTACATGCGCAGATACGGACTTAAACAGGAACATTTCGCCAAGCTAGCAGTCAAATCCCATCGCAACGGGGCTTTGAATCCTCACGCCCAATATCAGACACCGGTGACTTTGGAAGAAGTACTCAATTCGGGAGATGTTTCCTATCCGCTCACGCGTCATATGTGTGCTCCCATAGGAGACGGTAGTGCGGCAGTGATTCTGTGCAGCAAGAAGAAAGCAGCCAGCCTGAATCGGAAGCCTGTTTGGGTGGCGGCTTCCACCGTCGGTAGCGGAAAAGTCGTATTCGATCTGCAGGATAGCCTGACCAAAAGATTGGCACCTAAGGCTTTCAGCATGGCCGGCCTGGGACCCGAAGAGATCGACATTATCGAAGTACATGACGCCACATCGTCTTCCGAAATTATTGCCCTGATCGATCTCGGTATTTGTCCGGGGCAAGAGGCCGCTGAGTGGATCGATGTCGGACGCCTGGACCTGAACGGCCGGATCGCGTGCAACCCTTCGGGCGGCCTGACTACCAAGGGGCATCCTGTGGGCGCCACTGGATGTTCCCAGATATACGAGATCGTCACCCAGCTTCGGGGCGAAGCCGGACGGAGACAGGTGCCCGGCAATCCCAAGGTCGGCATGACCCAGAATGGCGGCGGGATCATCGGTATCGATGCAGCCGCCATGACACTGCATATTTTCACAACATAGCATCCAGTGCCCATATTGGAAGGAGAATTAGATGGATAGCAGTCTGCCAAAATACTTCAATATGCAAGTCGAGCCCAAATTGAATACCGATGACATGCGCGAATTGCAATTGAAGAAGCTAAAACCCACCCTTGAATTCTTTTATAACCATGTTCCCTTCGAGCGCCGTCGGATGGACAGCGCCGGCATCAAACCGGAGGATATTCGCGATTTCGATGACTACGCGCGGGTCATGCCGCTGGCCGGCCAGACGGATTATCGCAAAGTCTTCGATGAAGTTGAAAACGATATGCAGAAAGCCTATGACATCCTGTTCGGGTCCAAGCGAATGCAGACCATGCATTTGCTGACCACTACTTCGGGTACCACCGGGATTCCGACGCCCTATCCGGTCTTCGAGAAAACACCGGATGCCATGGGTGAATTGTTCGGGCGCATCGGCTGGCGGGTCAACATGCGCGCGGGAGATCGGTTGGGGATCTTTTTCGGTTTAAGCATGCACGCCGCCGGGATTCCTCAGCTTTACTGGTTCAAACGGATTAAAGGTCTGAGCATCGTTCCCATCGGAGCCGAAGCAGGAACTGAGCGTATGCTCAAATTCATGAAGCTTTTTAATGTCAACATCTTCAGCGGTACCCCGTCCCTGGCACTGCATCTGATTGAAAGGGCACCTGAGATTCTGGGATGTGATGTGCGCAGCTTGGGGCTGAAAACCCTGTTGTGTGGTGCTGAGCCCGGTGCAGGCATTCCCGAGGTTCGTCAGCAGCTGGAGTCTGCCTACGGCGCCGAAGTCTTTGATATCGGGGCCGGCTACGGTATTTCATGTGACCACCCGGAGTACCAGGGAATGCACTGGATCGCAGATGACTATTGCTACTATGAACTCGTGGATCCGGAAACGCTGCAGCCGGTACCCCTGACCCACGGTGCCACCGGCCTGGCTGTTTTTTCGCCGCTGGAACCTGAGTCAACAATATTTTTCAGCAGCCTGCGCTTTACTTTAAACGATATCCACCAAGTGTTCACCGACCCGTGTCCTTGCGGTAAGAGCGGCTTCAGGTACAAGGTTGTGGGTCGAGCGGATGACATGCTCAAGGTCAAAGGCGTGCCGGTCTATCCGGCCGCCATTCAGGGTGTCATCAATGGATTTGTGCCAAGGGTCACCGGCGCTTTTCGCATCGTACTCGATGTTCCGCCGCCCCGGGTGATACCGCCGCTGAAGCTCAGGATAGAACACAGCGAAAGCGTATCCCAGGACGATCTTAAAGGTCTTGAGCAGGCGATCGGCACCAAAATGAAAGCTCTGCTAAAAATTAACCCTGCAATTACCTGGCTCAAGCCTAACAGCCTGGAGCGGGCCACAAAGAAGACCCAACTCCTGGAGAAAAACTACTGATCAGGAAATCAAAGGGGTTCCACAGGACGGTTATTGAAAATGGATAAAGAGATCGTAAGCGCCAAGCTTGGTGACGGAAACATAGGCCGATGGACATACGCTGTGGCGGCGATTCTATTGTGGCTTATCTTCCCCATTCTGATTCAGGCAGGAGAAGTCAAAATACCGTTTAATGCTATCCACCGGCAGATTTTTGATTCCTGCATATGGGCCAATTCAGCTCCCGCACACATCCTCGTCGCCGATCGCGGTAAGATCTATCGGCAAGGTCCGCAGGACGGTGATTTGTGGATACCTGTGGAAAGTGGTGTGCAGGAACCCCTGTTTTCGGTTCACATGGTGGATAAACGATACGGTTGGATCAGCGGTGCCAGCGGGACCATCCTCAAAAGCGATGATGGCGGCGTGAGCTGGAAAATCCAGAACAGTTCCACTGATAAACATCTGTTCAGTATTCATTTTGCCGATCCCTTCCATGGCTGTGCCGTGGGGGACTGGGGCACCATCGTTGTCACCAGTGACGGCGGACGCAACTGGCAAAATCACTCATGGCCGGATGACGTTGTCTTTTATGGGGTTCATCTCTTCGATGCTGACAATGGAATTATCGTCGGAGAATTCGGTAAAATGCTGTCGACGTCCGATGGCGGTAAATCCTGGGTCGAATTGCCGGTGCCGGTGGAGCAGTCCTTATTTTGCCTGGACGCCTCGGATCAAACCGTCGTGGCCGCCGGCCTGGACGGGATCGTACTGGTATCGGACGATCGGGCAAAGACCTGGCAGAATGCCGACACGCCGATAAAAAGCTCCATTTTCGGCATTTCGATGAAAGGCCGATCAGTACGGGCTGTGGGAAACCCGGGTGTGCTGATGACCTCCGAGGATGGTGGCCACACCTGGGCAACCGCATCTTCGGCAAATCAATCGACCCTGGCCTGGGATCGCCGGGGCGCATCCTTGCTTATCGCCGATCAGCCCGAATAGCATGCCGGCATGGAGAAAAATGCGTGGATTTCATAAAGGACAGGGGAATGGATAAAAAGAAAAAGATCGTTGAACGATATGTTGCTTTCATGCTTCGGCATCGAACCCCGGTGCTCCTGTTGATTGCTGCCGTAACCTGCATTTTCGGTTACCAAGCTTGCAAGATTCGAATCGCGACAGACTTCATATCCTTCTATCCGCCTAAACATCCCTATATTCAGTTGTATAACGAATACCGGGATATGTTCGGTAGCGCCAATGTGCTTGTTATCGCTGTGGAGGTCAAAGAAGGGGACATCTATAACTGGGAGACCATCAATAAAATCGACCGGATCACACGGGAGATGCTGACGATCAAAGGGTGCAACCCCACCCAGTTGATTTCCATCACCCATCCGAAATTAAAAGATGTCAAAGTCACCAGTTGGGGGATTGCCATAAATCCCCTGCTAGGGCCGTCCATCTCAAGAGATGCCATCGGCATGGAAGCCTTTAAAAAGGAGATTCACAGCAACGAGGGCATTCGAGGGTTTTATGTTTCGCCGGATGAAAAAACAGCCGCCATCTATGCTGGTTTTTGGGAAGAAGGTGTCAATCCGTTTCATTTATATGATCGCCTGGCACAGATTGAAAAGCGCGAGTCGGACGCCAATCACCGGATTCATTTCACCGGCTACCCGGCCCTATACAGTTACATCTATCATCTGGCTCCCCAAGTCTATGTTGTACTCGCCATAACCGCGCTTGTCCTTGGCTTTTTGCTTTTTTACTACTTTAGAACCTGGCAAGGAGTTGCCTTTCCGTGCATATCGGCGTTGGTGAGCGCCATCTGGGGGTTGGGGTTCGCCAGTATGCTGGGCTATGCGCTGGACCCTCTGATTCTGGTCATACCACTGATTATCACCGCGCGGACGGTCAGCCATTCGGTGCAGTGCATAGCACGCTACCATGAAGAGTACCTGCGACTGAATGACAAACGCCAGGCGATTATCAAAGGCTATGGGGAGTTGTTCGCTCCGGCAACGCTATCAATTGCCACAGATGCAATCGGCGTTTTGCTGATCTCAGTGGCGACCATTCCTTTGATGCGCCAATTGGGTTTTTTTGCCTCTTTCTGGATCCTGACCATTGTCATCAGCGTGCCGACCTTGAGCCCTGTTCTGCTGAGCTTTGTCAACCCCCCCCAAAGAAGCATTCTGGAGCATGAATCACGGGGCCGAATCTATGAGCGTATTTCGTTGATGCTCTATAAGATGTCCTCCGGCAGAGGCCGTTGGGCGGTCCTGGCCGTCACCATCATCATTATCGTGCTGGGCGGAACATACGCCAGTCAACTCAAAGTCGGTGATACGGAGGCTGGCGCGGCCATTTTATTTCCCGACCATCCCTATAATCGGGCATTTCGGTTCTTCAACGACAGCTTCGTGGGCGCCACCCAGATGGTCATCATTGCCGAAGCGAAACAGCCCGGCGGCATCAAGGACTACGAGACCCTTAAAACCATGGAAGACCTGCAGTACTTCATGGAGGAGCAGGGTGGTGCCGGTGGCTCAATCACCTTTACCAACATGATCAAAACCATTTACATGATGTTTCACGAAGGGCATCCCAAGTGGCGTATTCTTCCCAAAAAACCCCGTGACCTGGGGCAGATCGGTTACCTGATTCGAAACAATGCCACCCCTGGAGAGATGGACCAATACCTGGATTACCAATGGAACCATGCCACTGTCACCTGTTACTACAAAAACTACAGCAACCTGACCATTAAAAATACGATTGCCAAAGCCAAGCAGTTTATCTCAGACCATCCCTCTGACAAGGTGAATTTCAGGCTTGCCGGCGGACTCATCGGCATTTTGGCCGCCGTCAACGAGGAAGTGGAGTACTCCTACTGGGTTTCGATGGTCGTGGTGTTTTCGGCGGTTTTCCTGCTATGTACGCTGACCTTTCGATCCATCAACGCGGGTATTATTTTGATCATACCCTTGGCCTTGTCCCAGGTGCTTGCTGAAGTGTTTATGCTTTTTAAGGGCATTGACCTGAACATTAATTCCCTGCCGGTGGCCGCCATAGCCGTGGGAATCGGCATAGATTACGGGATCTACTTAATGTCCAGGATCGCGGAGGAATACCAGGTCACCAAGAATTACGACCAGTCCAACCGCATCGCCCTAGCCACCACCGGTAAAGCAATTATTTTCACTGCTACCACCCTGGTGTCCGGAGTCATCTTCTGGATTTTTCTGGATTTGAAATTTCAGGCAGAAATGGGATTGTTGCTGGCTTTGTTGATGCTTCTCAATATGGTGGCGGCCCTGACCGTCATACCGGCCTTGATTCCCATATTTAAACCCAAGTTTCATATGCTCAAATAGTGGGCTTGCAGCAGACCGTATGTTTACCCATGCTTGCACGGGACGTGCATTACCAGAACACTTTAAGGGAGGAAGAAGGAGCCATGAAACGATTCAGACAACTTTTGTATATGGCGCAATTGGTCGTTGCCCTGATGTTGGTTCATTCGAACTGCTGGGCTTTGACAACTTTCGGCGCTCATGATGAACTGCAATTGTCCGGAAAACTGGAAACTCGATTTACTTTCTCGACAGAGGATCGGGAAGGATTCACTTCCCCTCAAGTCGATGCCGGCAGTCTGCTGCAGCATCGAAACCTGGCTTATGTGGAGCTTAAGCATACCTTGTCGCCAACATTGAAATACCGGCTGGTAGGCCGCGGACTCTATGACGGTGTTTACGAGTACGGGCCCGATGAATACCAGGAGGTTCGCAAGGCCAATCGGGATGAGATTGACGATTTTTCCAGGGATGCCGACCTGTGGGAAGGGTACGCGGATGTGAACGTCGACAATATGTTCTGGCGCATCGGCAAGCAAATCGTTTCCTGGGGGGAGACCGATTTATTCCCCATGCTTGATCGCATAAATCCGCTGGACAACACCTATGGCGGTATTTTTGAAGATCTCGATGACAGGCGGATTCCGCTGTGGATGGTCAAAGGCATTTATGACCTGGGCGGCGTAGGTGCCGTTCGGTCCCTGAGTTTGGAGGGTTTTTACAATCCCGGGATTATCGACCAGACAGTTTCCCCGCTGGCCCCTGCGGGCACGCCTTATGCTTTTCCTGTGCCGGATTCACCCATAGCGACCCGCGTGATCGAACCGGAGGATTCCATTCATAACAGCCGTTGGGGGCTGCGACTGCAGGGAGTGATCGCCGATAACTACAACTTTTCACTGGCCCATTACCAGACTTTTGTGGATACGCCGGCAGCCAGATTAGCCTTCGATCCCGGAATGGTGCCGGTCCAGGAACTGGTCTACGAGAAGGTGCAGATCACCGGCGGCTCGCTGAGCTTCTTCGAGCCCCACAGTGAGTCCATTGTCAGAATGGAGGTGGCTTATCATTGGGACGAACCTGTGTTCATACCCGAAATCAACTTGGATGCGGTTACTGCTATGTCCAAGGGACGAGCGGATATCCCCGAAAAAGATGTACTGCGGTTTGCCGTCGCCGTTGACAAAAATGTGTGGATACGAGCTCTGAACAAGACCAGCATGTTTAATTTTACCCTCCAATACTTTGGAGAAAAAATTATGGACTATGACAACCGCATGCGGCAGGCCGTGGCGGTCTATCCCAGCGGTGATTTTGCCAGGATCAAGGAATACGAGGAGAAATGGGTGTTCGTCTGCTACACCAACTACCTGAACGGAAAATTGGCTCCTCAGATCTCTGCCGCCTACGATCCGGCAGGCGCATATCTGATTCTGCCGGAAATCAGCTATACATTCGAGCCCTGGCGGGTGGGATTGCAGGCGGCGTTTATCGACGGTGACAAAGACGTCTCTTTTGGATTCCTGCGGGACCGCGACCAGGTATCTTTGATGTTTACGCTTGTCTTTTAAGCCTGTATGCGAGGCGACCCTGGTCGGTACGACAAAAGAATACAGTTGGTGTGCAACCCGAGAAAAGGAGAAATGCAAATGACACCGATACGATGGAGTAAAATTCTGCTTGGATTATTGGCGATGCTTTGCTTGTGGGTTTCGGCAGCAACGGCTGCAGGCCAGATCGGAAAAGCCATCGATAAGAGCAATTGGCAGGAAATTAAAGGACTGGTTCCCGAGGCTGTTTTGAAAAGAGTGCAGGAAGGCGACTATGTGTTCCAGCTGGCAACCGTGGATTTCGATCCGGCCCAGTATCAGGCACCCTGGATTTTATCTTCCCTAAAGGAAAACAGGGGCAAATACGATGTCAATGGAAAAGATGAAATCGTAGATGCCAAAACCGGCCAGAGGGTGGAATTTGTAAATGGTATACCTTTTCCCCCCGCTGATATCAAGGCGGATGACCCCAAGGCCGTTCAAAAGATCATGCATAACGGGTTTATCACCCGTGATTGCTACGGTCCCATGAATACCCAGAAACAGCGCCTGGTGCAGCTTTTTCACAAAAGCTACGATCGGCACGTCCAAATCGAGTACTGGATGTATTCCTACCTGGGCGTACCCTTTTCCATGGGCACCCAAAATCAGCAAGATTATGAAAACACCAGCCTGATCCTGGTAACCGAACCTTATGACATGGCCGGCACGGCGATGATGACCTGGCGCTATCAGACCGATCAACCGGATACCCTTTTCGGTTATGTCCCGGCCATTAGGCGGGTGCGGCGGATGACACCGGCAGGACGATCGGATTCTCTTTTCGGAACCGATTTTGTAAGGGACGACGGTAACTGGACGGGTTTCGACGGCAAGATACCGGAATTCGAATGGCGTTTGATCGGAGAAAAGCAAGTGCTGGCCGAATTTCTGTCCCCTGAAATCTCGCGGGCAGTCAAAAACGAAAAGGGCGCCTGGAAAGCAGAGGATCACGGCAAGGAATATCCGGTGTTCGGCTACGAGAAAAAAGGCTGGACGGGTGCATCCTGGTGGAACACCAAGGCCGTTTGGGTCAAGCGGCCCGTGTGGGTGATCGAAGGTCATTCCAAAAATCCATACTACAATTATGGCAAAATGACCTTCTATATCGATAAGGACTTGCACATCGGTTACTGGAAAGAAATCTACGATCGCGCGGGCCAGTACTGGAAAACCAACAGCATGAGTACTTTTTTCATGCAAAGCGACGACCATTCCTTCCAGGCCAATCTTGTTGGGTACTGGCGCATCGTGGATGAAATAAAAAACCATGCCACCCTGGTGTTACAGCATGTTGATGGGGAGTTCCAGTGGACCCTTCTGGCCCGGGATGTGGCCCCCAAGGATTTTACCATGGCCGGTTTTCAGCGATTGGCCAAATAATAACCACCGGCAGATGGCACAGAATGCATCATAAGCCGTTACTTTCAGGATATAACCGAAAGGAGACAGTGACCATGACGGAAAACAACCGCTTGTTTACCGATGAAGAACTTGAGCAATTTACCAAAGGGCATATCGAACTGGCCCTGGAGGCTCTGGAAAAAGGCGATATCGAAACCGCCAAAAAGTGGTGCAAGCGAAATGAGGAGACCAAGCACTGGATTCACGATCATTATGTTTACTGGGTGACGTCGCTGTTGACCCATATTCATAATCGCTATGGGGAAGATGCCTCTGTTCAGGCACTTAAAGAGAGCTATTTCCTGCCCTTGCTGGACCTGGAGCGCACGCGCAAGAAGGTGGGCATGAAAGCCTACATGGAAGCTTGGGTGGATGGAATTCTTCGTCACCACAGCATGATTCCGGGTCTGAAGATCGAAGAAGAAGACGACAAATTCATCGTCACTTTCGGCCATTGCGGCAGCGGCGGATTTTTAATCGACCAAGGCGCGTATGACGGCACTTTCGGTTTTGCACGCATAAAAAACGCCCGACCGGAAACCTGGGGCGAAAAAGACGTGCCGGTGTACTGCGCCCACTGCACCTGGGTAGAGATCTGGTCCAACATGCTCAGCGGAGATAAAGCCCAAAATATCGTCATCGCCAAGCGCAAAAAACTACCAGGAGAAGCCTGTGTTCTTCATTTTTACAAAGATCCTTCCAAGGTTCCCGATGAATTTAAGAACCGGATCGGCATGAACCAATACTACTGGCACGAAAGGCCCTGAGCCTATGCATGCGCGGGGCCGGCCCCATGACACCCATGCGCCGGTCCCGCTCATTTTTCAACCCCCTGTGGAGGAGTAAAAAATGGAGGCTCTTGAACAGCAGGTTCAGGAATTGATCGATAAAGCGGCCATCATGGAAGTGCTGGCCCGCTATGCCATTGCCGTGGACAGCGGTGACACCGAAGG
>Ga0055480_10001094_pt1 | contig 10648 bp, 9 predicted proteins | sample Muzzi_PWB_D2_FD_57935 | JGI IMG/M metagenome (GOLD analysis project Ga0055480, IMG submission 57935) | Wetland microbial communities from San Francisco Bay, California, USA, that impact long-term carbon sequestration - Muzzi_PWB_D2 | ecosystem: Environmental > Aquatic > Marine > Wetlands ... | reverse complement strand
ACGGCTGGATGGAGGGACGATCCGATGCGTTGTGGAGCTGATACAGTACATAGATTCCCAGGGCCGCCGCAATGACGACAACAAGAATAATCGACTTCAGCCGCTCGCCGGATCGAGTTGCCGTACGGTCCATACCACCTCCCTGCGGTCAGAGATTAGAAGCCATCTCAATAAAGTCTTTTGAGATAGCTTCTAGTTGCCAAATTTACGGTCGATTTCTGCCTGAATTTCACCGATATTCGCGCCCTGGGTATGCATTCGAGACGCCAACTGCGCCTCATCCATGCAGATCCCTCAGGTTGACGCGTGATTGTCCACGTAACAACTGAGCAGATTCTTGTGGCCGAAATTCTCCCTGCAGCGGCAATAGCAGTAGAGTTGGTCCAGGACTTCCGGAATATCCCGGGCAATGGCATAAGCCTCACGCACCCGGCCGCTGAACATGGTCGGCGGCAAGGTCGCTCTGGTTTCCTGCAACCCGCTGTGGGGTTTTGCCGCCTGGACGGTTTGCGGGTAGGACCTGGGTGCAGATTGCCGACCCTGTATAAGATACCACCCCCCGACGGCCAACAGAATCGCCCCGATGGTCAACAACAAAATAGGATATTTTGAGGGCCGCTTCGAATCCGGCGCCTTTTTTTTGGCGGGCGTGGCCCGCGCAGCGGCCTTTTTTTTCTTTTTTGCCATATCGAACCCCTTTGCCTTTCCTTTTAGATGAGCACTGCTAAAATAGAATGCTAGTCACGATAAACGCGCAATCAAGGAAAAACAATATACCTGTGAACCAAACCTTCTGACCTCACTTCAGAGGCCGTGTCCGTGTTGTCTTTGAATTCCGCCGTGCTGTGAAGCGCAGGGTGACCAAAGTGGCCACCTGATGCCGTGCCCCGACGTTTCCATTCCAAAGGGCCAACCCGAAAGATGCTGTGTTTTGCGCCGGATCGAGTTGCACGTCCCGAGGACTGGAGGTCCGCAGGGGACGGCTGATTTCCAGCGTCCACCAGCCTTCAGCCCAGGAAGCCACGCCGCGAATGTCGGCCGCATCCCCTTGTTCGGGCTGGCCGCCCACATAGAGCGGCACAGATTCATTGAACCCGGCCAATTCCATGGAATCCACCGGCACTCGGCTCCCGTTGCGCACTCGAAAAGCGGGTCCGGGCACATTGCCCTGTGGTTGCTGCACATTGAGGGCCAGGGGGACGGCGCCCAAAACATCCGGCAGGCGCGCGCCGGAAGTATCGCTGCCGTGGGCAACGGATTGTCCGTCATGGGCCCAGCGAAATGCCGCTGGCTTGCTATCCGGTGCAATATATACCACCCGATTGTCCAAAAAACCGTCCCCCGGCCTGCCGGCCCACCTCGCGGTATAGGCGTTCCAATACCATTCATCCACAACGGCATCCTCGTGGCGGGTGGCCATGCGCGGAACATCCGCGAAGCGGCCGGTGGTATGGCACAACACGGCGCAGCCGCCCTGTTTGAAATCCGCCACTTTGGCCGTGGTTTGCCAATCCAGCGCCAGGGCGTCGGGCCAGTCCGTTTCAGCCTGCCAGCGGGATTGACGATAAATCCATCGGCCCATCTGGTCCTGGCGACTTGCATCCGGCCACCGAAAAACAAAATAGATCCGCGTATCGTCATAAACCGCGCGCACGTCAACAACCGTCCCGGACTGCGGCGCACCGTCGTCCAACCGCCATGTGGCGACTGTCGTTTCCAACGCCGTCTTCCAGGCTGCATCCCCGATTTTGCCGTCCAGAACAGGCATTGGCGCATCGTCCAAGTGACTGGCGAACACGACAGGCGCGGCATCTTCATTCATATAGCTGGCGTGGCGATCAGGTGTGTGGCAGTTTAAACAGACTCGATCCGTCCGGGTCTCAAGGATATTGGCCCGGGCCAATTCCGCTCCCTCGCGCGCCTTGCCGCCGGCCATGAGATCGGCATAGAAGCCGCCCGGTCCGTGGCAGCCCTCGCAGGTCACACGATCTTCGAGATAGCTCCCTTCCCGGGCGTTAAAGCCGGTGGTATGGCAGGCCAGGCATTGCACCAAATCCAGTTCAAGCCCTTCGTCGTGCAGCGCCTTCAGCTTTTTTTGCACCTTGTCTAGGGATTGAAATTTGAACTTGCGCCAGCGTGCCACATGGCGGGGATGAGAGCCCAAGTGGCACCTCAGACACAATTTCGATCCGGTAAACGATATCGGCCGTCCATCGGCACCGAAACTGAATAAATTGATTCGGGCGGATTTTGAATTCCGCGCCTGGAGATATTCGTACAAGGGCCGGTGCGGAATGCGCAGGGTGGAATGGGCCCGCGTCTTTTCAGTGGCCCGGCCGACCCCGCCATGGCACTCGGTGCAGCCGTATTGTTCGAAGGGAAACTGTTGAATCTGGGGATGGGATTTTTCCAACACCTCCATGTCCAGATGACAGGTGATGCAGCGGTCGGCGCGCCGGCCGCCGTCGAGCAGGATCTGTCGAATGCGGTAATCGGGGCTGCTCAGGTAATTCAAGCGCTTCTGCAGCTTTTCGCGCTGGGTATTGTCCGCGCCGTCCATAGCCTGGCGCACTTTTGCGGATTGATCTTCAAAATAGGCCTGCTGGTATCTCTTCCACGGGGGGTTCATCTCCATGTACACGACCACACCGGTGGTGATCAGCAGCGCCGCAACGAGCAGCGCAAAAACGACTTTAAGGTTGCGGGTCATGCCGGTCAAATCCTGAACCATGGTGTCGAGAGAATATAGCGCAGATTGAACACCAGACGCAGCACGATTTTAACAGCCACCGCGGCCATGCTCAATCCCAGAAAAACGTAGACGGCTGTGCGCAGGCGACCCCAGGACGCATACCGCCGGCGCATTAAAGATCCGATCAACAGGAATCCGCCCAGATAATAGCCACCGATCAGCGCCAGGCCCCATGGAATGGATAAACTGGCAAAGCCGGTTCGAGATGGCTTGGCCATGCCCCAGCTTTCCCAGGGCCAGTACCAATCCCAGTTGGGTCCGCGAAACCAGGCCGCCATGACGGTCAGCAGGACCCAAAGCAGTATCCCGGCGGAAAAGGGCACCATCGCCGCCTTGCGCTTGCGGAATGAATATTGCCCGGCGCCTGACGGATCGTTATCCAGAAAAGGGACCGCGATCAGGGCCGCCACAATCACCAGCGGAATGACCACCCCGGCAAGCCAGGTGTCAAAATAGACCAAAAGTTCCTGGACCCCCAAAAAATACCAGGGCGCTTTAGCAGGGTTGGGCGTAAAGCCCGGATCGGCGGGAACGTCCAAAGGGGCTTGTACAAGCAGTCCCAGCCAGGCCAGAACCAGGAGGCAACCCAGGGCCACCAGGAATTCCTTGAACATAAATCCCGGATAGACCGGCTGCATCCCGGCGCCGGGATCATCGTTATTTTCCCTGTGTCCTGCTATGGCTGGTCCTGTTGGCAATGGAGATCCCCCTTATGGCCTGGCCCTAAAGCTTCATGGCCAGCTTGCCGTCCTTGCGAACGCGCCAGAAATGGACGCTCAATAAAATAGCCGCCAGCAGCGGCAAAATGAAAACATGCAGACTGTAAAAGCGTATCAGGGCCCGTTGCCCCAGGTCGGCATCCCCTAGCAGCAGGTAGGCCACATCGCTGTCCGGACGCATGCCCAGATGGTCGCCAAAGGGTCCATCCGCTCCCAGAAAGGGCACCGCATGCAGCAAATTGGTGCCGATGCGCGTGCCCCAGTATGAAATCTGGTCCCAGGGCAACAGGTACCCTGTAAAGGCCAGACCGAATACAATCAATAGCAGGCCGACCCCCACAATCCAGTTGAATTCCCGGGGGGGTTTATAGCAGCCGGTATAAAAAACCCGTAGCATATGCAGCACCACGGTGATCACGATCCCATGCCCGGCCCAGCGATGCACGTTACGCAAAAAGCCGCCCAAAACGACCGTGTGACCCAAGTCCAGAATATCGCCATAGGCGTTTTCCACTACCGGCCGGTAGTAAATCATCAGCAATGCGCCGCTGACAGCCGTCACCAGAAACAGCAGGAAACTGATACCTCCCAGACACCAGCTGAACCGAATCCGCATGCGCTCGGCGGAGATCCGGGTGGGATGCAGATGCCAAAAGATGGACCGCCGCGGCAGTTGCAGGTTTTCTGCCGGTGTGCGCGGCATGCCGCGTCTGAAGATCATGCGTTTGAATTCCGGCGGAAGGTTCACAGGCATGCGGGCTAATCCTTTGCGGTATGAAAATGCGGCAATGGGCCGGCCCCTCGCCGGATGATCCGGTCCTGATCGACGACCAGGACGCCATTTCGATCCAGGCGCACCTCGAACTGATCCAGGGGCCGCGGGGGCGGGCCTTCCAGGTTGCGGCCCTGCCTGTCGTACTTGCCGCCGTGGCAGGGACACAGGAAGATATGATGGTCCTGGTTCCAAACCACATTGCAGCCCAGATGGGTGCAGCGCGCCGAAAGGGATACAAAGCCATTGTCATCGCGGATAATGAAAAGCTTATAGCCCTGGTGGTACACCACCTGACCGGGCAGGTAATCCTCCGGAAACCCCACTGCAACCGTATGGGACGGGCGAGCGGATACGCGCGGCCACACAAACCGAAGCAGACCTGCCAGGGCGGCTGCAAACCAAAGTCCCAAGCCTGCCCAACCGAAGCCCAGCAAAAACCTGCGGCGGCTTGGGCTGCATTTATCGACGACCTCTGTTTGAAAGTCCGGCATCCGTATTCCATCCGCAACGTCGCAAAAAGATGACGTTGCCCTTTGTAAGCCTGCACAGTTAGAGGGTTCCAAAATCTCCATAGAGGGTGTCCGACACACAAACTCGGGCGATAGGCGAAATTTTGAAAGCACAGATAGATCCTGAAACAAATACCCATCCCCTGTCAACACCTCCTGCAACGTCTTGGCGACAGTGAACCCAAATTGTGGAATCTGCCAAATTATTGCTGCCCGCAGCAGGCCTTGCGGCAGTCTCCACCTCCGACAGGGTAAGCCAACCTCAACGGGGGTCGAAACATACCAAAGCGGGATTCAAGACGCTATCCTGTATTGACACCCTCCTTTTTGCGTTTTACTTAGACTGAAGCCATCCGTCAAAAGCATGGATAAGCACACCGGAATCGATCAGTACAGATGTCTATTCTCCTAAGCAGCCGGGTATCATCATGCCGAAAAAAGCCAAGGATGCGTGCAGCCTGACTTTGGATCGCAAACTGGATTGGCCCGACCTCCATGTGTTGAGCCACGAGCAGCTGCGTGCCTGCGTCGAGGTGAGCAAGGCCATCACCGCGGAGCTTGATCCGGTCAGGTTGATCCCCACCATCATGGAGCGGATCTCCAGACTGCTGCCTTCCGAGACATGGTCTCTTTTCCTGCTGGACGAGGCGACCCAGACCCTTAAATTCGAGATCAGCGTAGATATCGATCTGGATACGGTTAAAGATTTTCGTCTCGCCCTGGGACAAGGCGTGGCCGGCAAAGCGGCCCAGTCCCAGCGGCTCCTGGTAGTCGACGATGTTTCCCAGTGCGAATTCTTTTTCGACAAGGTGGACGGCACCACGGGCCAGCGTACCAAGTCGCTGATCTGCGTGCCCATTCTCTACGGCGGGATCACGCTGGGCGTGCTGGAAGTGGTCAACCCCAAAAATGTGGATACAGTCATGTTGACCCAGCTTCGCCTGCTGGCCGACTATCTGGCCATTGCCATCGAAAACACGAGGCGCTACAAGCTGATGAAGGAGATGGCCGTGCGGGACAATCTCACCGGCCTGTTCAACCAGCGTTACCTCTATCCGACCCTTAAAAGCCAAATCAGCCGTTGCCGAAAGGCGAATCGACCGCTTTCGCTGATCTTCATGGACATGGACGACTTTAAGTCAGTGGTCGACCGGCTGGGTCATCTCAACGGCAGCCGGGCACTGGGCGAGGTTGCCCAGCGCATCCAGGCCTGCATCTCCGAACCCGCCTTCGGCGTGGCTTATGGCGGAGATGAATTCGTAATGGTCCTGCCGGAGTTCAGTCGGTCCCGGGCGGTAAAGCTTGCCGCCAAAATCCGGCGATCGGTCAAAAACGCGCCCTACCTCACCCGATGGGGCCAACAGGTCGCCCTGACGGCCAGCTTCGGTGTGGCCACCTTTCCAGAGGATGCCGATGACAGCACCGCCCTGCTCGCCCTGGCGGACAACGCCATGTTCAGCGTTAAAAACACCGGCAAAGACAGGATCAATGCAAAGGTATAGACAAACCGTTTGAATCCCGCCTTGCGCTTGTGATAATCAATACACGCTTTACATGCCGGCCATACGGCAAATGAGAAATAAAAAATGGACCCCCGACCGCATGCGGAACAAAAACATCCGATACCCTCTGCTGATCCTCACCGTGGTGGTGACAGCCCTGCTGCTTGCCGCCGCCGTTGTCCGGCTGGGCATAGACACTGATGTGGCGTCCAGCCTGCCCAAACAGGACGGTGCATTGGCGGATGCGGTCTATATTTTTAAGCATCACCCGATTCAGAATGAAATCGCCATCGATGTCGCCCTAGACGCAGAAGACCGGGATCTGCTGGTCCGCACGGTGGATCACATCGAGGCCCGCCTGCGTGAAAGCGGGCTGTTCGCCAAGGTGGGCATGGAAGACATGCAGCAGGTCATTCCCCGGCTTGTCGCCCATGTGGCGGATCATCTGCCGTTGTTGTTTTCCGTTCAGGAACTGGAACACCGCATTGCCCCCCTCCTCGCACCCCAAGCCGTGGAACACAAGCTGAAAGCGCTGCAGGAAAGCCTGGTGGGTTTCGACGCCATCGGCCAATCCCGTTTCATCGCCCGGGATCCGCTGGCCTTCAGGGAGTTGAAACTCGCCGGCCTGGCGGAGCTGGCGCCGGCCCGCAATGTTCAGATATACAAAGGCAAACTGCTGTCGTTCGACGGCCGGCACGCTATGATCCTGGCCACGCCTTCCGGCTCCGGCACCGATACGGCAGTGGCCCGTCAACTGACACAATTAATGGATCGAATCGCTACGGAAATACAGGCCTCGACCCTGAATCCCACAGGCCGGTTCACGGTAACACCCGTGGGAGCTTACCGCGCGTCCCTGGACAATGAAACCCTGGTGCGGCGGGATGTAAACAAGGCCATCATTTTAGCCACCCTGGGCATTGCCGCCCTCTTGCTGCTGGCCTTTCCGAGGCCGTTGATCGGCCTGCTGGCGCTGTTGCCGGCCCTGGCCGGTACCACAATGGCGTTGTTTGTCTATTCCCTGTTCAATGAGACCATCTCCGTCATGGCACTGGGATTCGGCGGTGCGGTGATATCCATTACCGTGGACCATGGAATCGCCTATTTGCTTTTTCTGGACCGCCCCGAAGAAACCTCCGGGAAGTATGCGTCCAGGGAGGTATGGGCCGTGGGTCTGCTGGCGGTCTTGACCACCATCGGCGCTTTTCTGGTGTTGAGTTTTTGCGGGTTCCTGATCTTCAAACAGTTGGGGATCTTCACGGCCATGGGCATCGCCTTCTCATTTTTGTTTGTGCACACGGTTTTCCCAATCATCTTTCCTACCATGCCGCCGGCCCGCACCTCCCGCGGGCTGCCCTTGAAACGCTGGACCGACGGCCTGGCCAACCTGGGTGTCAAAGGATGCCTGGCCGCTCTGCTGGCCGCAGTTTGCCTGGTTTTCTGGGCCAGACCCCACTTTAATGTAGACCTTGCTACCATGAACAGCGTCAGCGCGGAAACCCGCGCAGCGGAGACTCTGTTTACCAAGGTCTGGGGAGATGTTTTCAGTAAAATTTACCTCATGACCGAGGCCCGAAACCTTGATGCGCTTCAGGAGAAGGCCGATCGGCTGCTCACCGAGTTAGAGGCCGCCCAAAGCGATCACCAAATTCAGTCTTTCTTTGCCACCGCGGCATTGTTTCCGGGGCCGGCCCATCAGAAGGCCAACATCGCCGCCTGGCAGCATTTCTGGTCCGCCCAACGGGTGGCCGACCTGCGCACCGTCATGACCCGGGCGGGGCGGCAATACGGTTTCAGCGACGCGGCCTTCGAGCCCTTTTTCAGGAGCCTGACCACACCACCCGCCATCACCGCCTTGTCGGTCGACAACCGTTTCCACGGACTGTTCGGCATATCCAGAAGCGCGCAGGATGGCTCCTGGCGCCAGATGACCACCGTTACCGCCGGTCCTGAATACGACGGCGATAAACTCTATGCCCGTTTCTCAAACCTGACCCGGATATTCGACGCCAAATACTTTTCAGACCAGATGGGCCGGTTGCTCTTTTCCACCTTCGGCCGCATGCTGCTGATTATCGGCATCAGCGTGGTCCTCCTGCTGTTTATATTTTTCGCGGACTGGCAATTGACCTTGATCAGCATGCTGCCCATGATCTTTGCCTTCGTATGCACCCTGGGAACCCTGAGACTCATGGGCCGCAGCCTCGATATTCCGGCCCTCATGCTGGCCATCATCGTGCTGGGTATGGGCATCGATTATTCGCTCTTTTTCGTGCGCGCCTATCAAAGATACCAGACCGGAACGCACCCCAATTTCAGTCTGATCCGCATGTCGGTATTCATGGCTTCGGTCTCCACCCTGATCGGCTTCGGCGCCCTGATCAGCGCACGGCATTTGTTACTGCAAAGCGCCGGGATTTCATCCTTTCTGGGCATCGGATTCTCCATGGCCGGCGCCTTTCTGATTCTGCCACCGATATTGGAACGCCGCTTTAGTGCCCGCAAGGCCATGACTGCCCCGCATGCCAACGGCGATGGGCCCGTCCTGGCGCGTTATCGGAACCTGGAGCCCTACCCGCGGTTTTTTGCCAAGTACAAACTCAAGACCGATCCCATGTTTGAGGAGATGCCGGCCTTTGTACCGCCCCGGGATGCCCCCTTGCGAACCCTTATCGACATCGGCACCGGATATGGTGTTCCGGCCTGCTGGATGGCGCAACGCTATCCGGGCGCCAGGGTTTACGGTATCGAACCGGAGCCCGACCGCGTGCGTGTGGCCAACTTCGCCCTTGGCACCAACGGCAAAGTGGTGCAGGGACTTGCGCCTCAGGTGCCGGAAGTTCCTTCACCTGCGGATGCCGCCTGCATGCTGGACATGTGCCATTTTCTCGATGACCCGGCTTTTAGCCAAACCCTGGAACGGCTGCATGCCAGGATGCGCGGCGGCGCCCTGCTGCTGATCCGCATGGCCGTCCGCCCCCGGCGCGCCATGCCCTGGCATTGGTGGCTGGATAACGCCAAGATGAAATTCAGCGGCGCATCACCGCACTATCGGACCGTGGACCAGGTGGTCGAGCTAATTCAAAATAACCGCTTTGAGGTTCTGAAAAGCCAGGACTCGGGCCAACATGGCGAACTGGTCTGGATCGTTTCCCAGCGTTAGCCCGGAGGACGACAAATGGCGAAAGCAAGCATGTCAATCTCGAGACGTCTGACGCTGATCGCCCTTTTGGTGATCGTCAGCCTGCCAATGGCCTGTATGCCCAGGCTACCGGATCAGGGCGCGGTGCGCGCCGGCCGCACCTACCGCATCCCCACGGATATCCGCACAGGAGACTTCCGGCGCGATTACCTGCTCCACATCCCTTCCGGCTATGACGGCCGCACCGCACTGCCCATGGTGGTGGTCGTCCACGGCGCCTTCGATACAGCCCAGGGCGTTGAAAAAATTACCGGGTTCAGCGAACTGGCCGACCGGGAAAATTTCATCGCCCTCTACCCCAACGGCATCGGTATTTTAGGCTACTTTCAGCACTGGAACGCCGGGCATTGCTGCGGCAAAGCGCAGCACGACCAGATCGACGATGTGGGCTTTGTGGCCGCTGCCATTGAATCGGCCAGCCAACGCTTCAACGTGGACCGGTCGCGCATCTTCATGTGGGGCTTTTCCAACGGGGGCATGTTCACCCACCGCTTTGCCGCGGAAAAAAGCGACCTGCTGGCTGGCGCCGCGGCATTGGCCGGCGCCATCGGCAGCCGAACGCCGGAGACCAAAGCGGCATGGCAGATGCCGAAACCGGCCAGGCCGGTACCGTTCATGATCATGCACGGTACAGCCGATGAGAGCGTGCCTTATGAAGGGGGAGACAGCGGACACCGCGGCAGGGGGATCTTCTACCGGAGCGTCGATGACGCAGCGGCATTCTGGACCGCCCGCAACGGCTGCGGCGCTCCTGAACCGTTACAATACCTTGCCCACGGCAGCGTCACGCTGACAAAATGGTCATCCTGTACCAGTACCAATCCGGTATGGCTGTATACCATAAAGGACTGGGGCCACATCTGGCCGGGCCTTCACTTTACCGCAACGCTCGAAGAAGACCATCCGCTGAAAGATTTCGATGCCGCACAAATCATCTGGGGATTTTTTAAACAGGTGGCTGAAATGTCCGGATCTGACACAGCCATTCCTTCAACTTCCACCAAAGATTCTTTGTAGATTTTTTCTTCGCAAGGGCGCCATTAGAGGAGGGAGCCTTCGACGCCTAAATTATCTGTCTTACACAATTTAACTGACAAGTTAGCCTCTGGGTATTTTGCGCTATGCATTGAGTTCAAAAACAATCTTTAAAGACTGGTTAATTTCCTGAACTTTGTCTATTGACAATCTC
>Ga0055480_10001093_pt1 | contig 10655 bp, 7 predicted proteins | sample Muzzi_PWB_D2_FD_57935 | JGI IMG/M metagenome (GOLD analysis project Ga0055480, IMG submission 57935) | Wetland microbial communities from San Francisco Bay, California, USA, that impact long-term carbon sequestration - Muzzi_PWB_D2 | ecosystem: Environmental > Aquatic > Marine > Wetlands ... | reverse complement strand
CTTGATGGTGTCGGTCACCGGACTGTCGTAGATCAGGGCCGGCTGATCGCCCCGGCCGTTTTCAATGTGGTAGTCCAACGCATTAAAACAGGTATTGAGCTCACCGCCGGTGAACCATCGATAGAAGGGTTTGTTGCTGTCATCGAGCACCTTGTCCCAGCGCTTGATCCAGGCAATATCCTCTGCGGCCTCACCCCAGAATTCATTGGGTGCATTGATGGATCGATCGAAAGCGGTTTGGTATGCATTGGTCATGACCTTCCTCCTTTGTTGACGGGATTTCTATCTTTCAATCATTGCCTTGATAAGTCCTAAGCGCAATGCGTCCGGCGCTGATGCACCGGACGCGGGTAGTCAAGCTGCAATCCAGGTTGTTTGATGCACGCGGGTGTATTTAAGATCCCATGAGGCAGCCCCTCTTTTTGGCTGCGAGAATTCAGAATTGACCGAAATGTATTGATTTGCGGCGATTATGGTTTTTACCTTCTCCGATTTGACGCTTGCTGGATCCAGGTATTCAAAACGGCTCCGTACGCCGCATTGTTGACGGGAGTGGTACCAGGCAGAGGTCCAGAATGAAATGGGTTGACTCGCCTAATGCAATTGTTACCAGGCCAAACGCAGTGTGAAGCAGGCGATTGGGTGCGCTATTTTCCTGGTACCGACCTCAACATAAAAAAATCACATTATAAAGTCAAGACAAATAATGAATGAAATACAGTGTATGAATATTAAGTAAGGAAATAAAGTAATTGGCAAAAAATGGACCGCACGCGATAATGTTCGGTTATCAGATCAGAGATGGCTTCAGCGCACTTCGCAGGATGGGACCAGGGGCAATACCAGAGACCTGAAGCGGCTCAACTGCTTTTTTGAACCCGCAGGCCCTGAAGCGTCTATAAAATCGGGGTCTAAAACCACCCGGGGCCGAAAGGCCTGCAGCACATATCGGCGGGCGTTTCGGATCTCTGCGGCGATTTGCAGCAGCGTGGCATCATTGATAAAAGGAGGGGCGCAGGTGGTGCGGAACTCGTAGTCAACCGTGCTCTCCATGATCCTTCGAATGCTTTGTTTCACCTTCGGAGCATCCGTGCTGTCACAAAAGGGCGGACCGTAGTTCTCCAAGCTGGTTTTGATATCCATGGCAACGTAGTCCACAAGCCGGTCATGTATCAGATGCCCGAGCACATCGGGGCGGCTGCCGTTGGTGTCTAACTTGACCGCTAACTTCAGATCGCCAATGGCGCTGCAAAGTCCGTGCAAATGGGGCCAGAGGGTGGGCTCACCGCCGGTGATCACCACACCGTCTATAAGGGTTCTGCGGTGGCTGAGAAAATCGAGCAGTTCATCCCTTGAAATGCGCTGGGGATACCGCCCCCGGGCAAGCTCAGGGTTGTGGCAATAAGGGCAGGTAAAGTTGCAGCCGGTGATGAACACCACCGCACTGACCTTGCCGGGAAAATCAATCAAAGAGCATTTCTGCAGTCCGGCGACGACCATGGCAGGGATAAAACTACCTGGAAACGGATTCAGCCTGGGGCTGAAGCATTTCCGTTTGCGACTCAGGCTTGTCCGGGGACTGGCGCTTCACGGTGGTGATTTTGGGTTGGTCCACCACGGCGGCACTGACACCCGGGTCCACCGAATCAGGACGATAGGTCTTGCGCAAGGCATACTCGGCCTGTTTACCGTCATTCCATTGTTTGATGGGCCGCAGGTAACCCACTACCCGTGAGTAGATTTCGGTTTCCTGATTACAATGGGCACAGCGCGGCTGCTCGCCCTTGAGGTAACCATGGGAAGGGCAGACGCTGAAGGTGGGTGTCAGCGTGTAATAGGGCAGGTGGTAATTGGCCGATATTTTGCGTACCAGGGCTTTAACCGCTTGGATGTCGCTGAGCTGCTCGCCCAGAAAGATATGCAGGACGGTGCCGCCGGTATATTTGGACTGCAGCCGGTCTTGCAACTGCAACGTATCATACAAGTCATCGGTATAGTTGACCGGTAATTGGGTGGAGTTGGTGTAGAAGGGCGCCGCCCCCTTGCCGTATTCAATCTCGTTGGAGCACTGGATGGCGTCGTATTTTTGTTTGTCCAGCATGGCCAATCGAAAGGAGGTCCCTTCGGCCGGGGTGGCTTCCAGGTTGAAAATGTCGCCGCTCTCATCCTGGACTTGCGACAGCTGCTCGCGCAGGTGGTCCATCACCTTCAGTGCAAAGGCTTGCCCTTCCATGGTGCCGATATCTTTGTTGATAAAGTTTAAGCAGGCTTCATTCATGCCGATGATGCCGATGGTGGAAAAGTGGTTTTTCCAGTATGTGCCGGAGTTCTGCTTGATTTCCCGCAGATAAAACCGCGAGTATGGATACAGATTTTTTTCGGTAAATTTTTCCAGCACCTTGCGTTTGATGGTCAGGCTTTCCACGGCCAAAGCCACCCGGCGGTCCAGAAGATCGAAAAACTCATTTTCATTGCCGGCCAGAAAGCCGATGCGCGGCAGATTGAGGGTCACCACGCCGATTGAACCGGTCAGCGGGTTGGCGCCGAAGAGTCCACCGCCGCGTTTCATCAGCTCGCGATTGTCCAGGCGCAGACGGCAGCACATGGAACGGGCGTCCTCCGGAGACATATCGGAGTTGACGAAATTGGAGAAGTAGGGAATGCCGTACTTGGCGGTCATCTTCCAGACCGGTTCCAGATTCGGGTTGTCCCAGTCAAAGTCCGCCGTGATGTTATAGGTGGGGATGGGGAAGGTAAAGACCCGGCCCCTGGCGTCGCCCTCCATCATGACCTCGGCGAAAGCCCGGTTGATGAGGTCCATCTCCGGCTGAAAATCCGCGTAGGTCTCTTTCTGCTCTTCTCCGGCGATAATCACGGGGTGGTCCTTGAGGGTCACCGGCACGTAGAGGTCCATGGTGATATTGGTAAATGGCGTCTGAAAACCGACCCGGGTGGGAATGTTGATGTTGAAAATAAATTCTTGCAGCGCTTGTTTGACCTTCTTGTGATTCAGCTTGTCGTAGCGCACAAAGGGGGCCAGCAGGGTGTCGAAATTAGACAGCGCTTGAGCGCCGGCGGCCTCACCTTGCAAGGTGTAAAAGAAATTGACGATTTGCCCCAGGGCCGACCGCAGATGTTTGGGGGGCGCACTTTCAACTTTGCCCTCAACGCCTTTAAAGCCATTTTTGAGCAGGTCTTTCAAGTCCCACCCCACGCAGTAAATGGACAGCAGGCTCAGGTCGTGAATGTGCAGGTCACCGCTTTTATGCGCCCGGCGGATTTCAGGGGGATAGATTTTGTTGAGCCAGTATTCTGAGGTCACATCCGAAGAGATATAATTGTTGAGCCCCTGGAGGGAATAGCACATGTTGCTGTTTTCTTTAATCTTCCAATCCAAACGCTGAATATAGTGGTCTACCAGGTCCACGTTGGCCTTGGTGGTGATACTGCGAATCTGGGCGTGCTGCTCCCGGTAGATGATGTAGGCTTTAGCCGTGGTGGGGTAGGGCGAGTCAAGCAAAACGTGTTCTACAATATCCTGAACTTCCTCTACTTCCGGTTGTGAGCCCAGCCGCAGTTCATGGGCCAGCGTCAGCACGCGCAAGGTCAGCTTACGGGCTTCACGGTTTCCAAATTCTCCGGTGGCCTGGCCTGCTTTGGCAATAGCTGCCGTGATCTTAGAGGAATCAAACTCAACGATGCGCCCGTCGCGTTTTTTGATTTGCTCGAACAACTCTCTCTCCTCCCTGAATTAGGGGTTTTTATGGAATGACCAAATTGTAATATGGCCCGCTAGGGGCTGTAAGGGATTACGAACTGAACTTTACCCGATGGTGAGGGGCCTAAGTACATCAATATATAGTTGTGTGTCAACGACAATTTTCCACATATTGTGTGTTCTCGAAAGAAAACTGGCCATGCGGGTTGACAACGGGCCATGGGCTTCAATCTTTCAGTGTTGGCCGTTTATCCACACCTCCATCACGGACAGGCTCATGTTCAGTGCCGATTCATCAAAAGATCAAGGTATTGGATCTCGACTGGAGAAAACGTCACATATTGATAATTATTACTATTGACATACTACATGTGGTGTGCAAAACAAAATTAAGTGAAGACAAAAGCGATTTATCCCTCGGGGACCCTTTAACCAAAAAATCAAATCTGGTCATCCACATGCAAGCCAGATTGGTGTCTCCAGGCGAACTACAGACCTCGGCAGCGACATTTATTCCAGTTGTCGCTCTTCCAACCGCGCAAGACTTCAAAACAGGAGCAGGGCACGTGGGCCAAAAATCAAAAATCATAGAGACAAATGAAGGTGAGATCGATCTGAGCGTTTATAACTGGGACGATGATCGGTTCTCCAAGGCCTTGATGGCCGAGCAACCCATGGATGATCAACAGGCAAGGTCCATCAGCCGGTTTGTACGTGAGGCTATCGATGATCTTAAGATCTACAGGATTACGCCGCCGGTGGTCGATGCCGTCCTCAACGACACCCTGGAGCATTACGGCCTGCCCAGAATTAGCACTGTGCCGCTGGACAAGACCCTTTTCATCCGCAATGGATTAAAGCTGTCCGACAACGCCCGCACAGTTCTGGATCGGCGTTACCTGAGAAAAGATGCCGACGGGAAACCTTTGGAAGTCCCTGCGCATATGTTTCGGCGCGTGGCCGGGTACATCGCCCAGGCAGAGAAGAACTACAACCCGGACGCCGACCTGCAGGCCGTCGAAACAGAATTCTACGACCTGATGACCGACCTTAAATTTTTGCCCAACTCGCCCACACTGATGAACGCCGGGCGCACGCTGGGGCAATTGGCGGCCTGCTTCGTTCTGCCGGTGGAAGACTCCATGGAAGGTATTTTCGATACCCTTAAGAATGCCGCCATCATCCATAAGTCCGGCGGCGGCACAGGGTTTTCCTTCTCCCGCCTGCGGCCGACCAACGCTATGGTGGGCACCACCGGTGGCGTGGCTTCCGGGCCGGTGTCTTTTATGAAGATCTTCAATACCGCCACGGAACAGGTCAAACAGGGCGGCACCCGCCGCGGGGCTAACATGGCCATTTTGCAGGTCGACCATCCCGATATCATGGAGTTCATCTATTGCAAAAGCAATAATGGCGAACTGAATAACTTCAACATTTCCGTCGGTCTTACCGACGGGTTCATGCAAGCGATGAACAAGGGTGAGCATTATGATCTCACCGACCCGCGTGACGGTAAAGTCGTCGGTTCGCTGAATGCTGCGGAAGTCTATGGCGCCCTTGTGCAACAAGCCTGGGAAAACGGCGACCCCGGCATTGTATTTCTTGATCGCATGAACCGCGATAATCCCACCCCTGAGATCGGCCGCATCGAAAGCACCAATCCCTGCGGAGAACAACCCCTGCTGCCCATGGAAGCCTGCAATCTGGGGTCCATCAATCTGGCCAAATGCATCACCACTGACGGCGACGCCAGCGCGTTGGATTTTGACGAATTGAAAAAAGTGGTGTGGTCTTCGGTCCACTTTCTGGACAATACCATCGATATGTCCCGCTACCCTCTGCCGGCCATCGACGCCATGGTCAAAGGCAACCGCAAGGTGGGCCTGGGGGTCATGGGGTTCGCCGACCTGCTTTTCCACCTGGGCATTCCTTATAATTCAGAAGAGGCGCTGGCCGTGGCCGAGGAGCTGATGGCATTTATCCAAGAGCAGGCCCACGCCGCCTCCCGCGCCCTGGCAGACGAGCGCGGCGCCTTCCTGAACCATCGGGAGAGCATCTACAAGGACGACCGGCAGCCGCCCCGCAATGCCACGCTGACAACCATCGCCCCCACCGGCACCTTGAGCATCATCGCCAACTGCTCCAGTGGCATCGAACCATTGTTTGCCCTTAGCTTTGTGCGCACTGTCATGGATGATGACAAGCTGACGGAGGTCAATCCCTACTTTGAAGAAGTGGCCAGGAAACACGGTTTCTATTCGCCCGAGCTCATGGAGACCATCGCCAGAACCGGAAGCATCGCCAAGATTGACGGGATTCCCGAAGACATCAAAAAAGTGTTCGTCACTGCGCACGATGTCTCACCCGAATGGCATATCCGCATGCAGGCGGCCTTTCAGAAACACACCGATAATGCCGTCTCCAAAACGGTAAACCTGCCCCATGACGCCAGCGTAGATGATGTGCGCAAAATCTACGACCTGGCCCATGAACTCGACTGCAAGGGCGTGACCATCTACCGGGACGGCAGCAAAGACAAGCAGGTCCTCTCTACCAGCGCCGGCTCCGGCACGACTAAACCGATGCTGGGCGCCACGCTCAGTCGGCCCGAGACCCTGGAGGGCTTTACCACGCGGGTGAAGACCGGCCTGGGCCGACTCTATGTCACTGTCACCGAGATGAACGGCCGCCCCTTTGAGGTCTTTGCCACCATTGGAAAGTCCGGTCGATCCACCACCGCCAAGACTGAAGCCATCGGTCGATTGGTATCTCTGGCCCTGCGCAGCGGCGTCAAGGCGGAAGAAATTGTCGAGCAGCTCAAGGGCATCGGTGGCGAGCATCCCATTTTTCAAAACGGCGGCTTGGTGCTGTCTATCCCCGACGCCATCGGTCATGTGCTGGAGAGTCGTTATCTTAAAAGCAAAGAGGGCAAAAGCGGACACGGCAACACGCTCATGGGAGCCGCCTGCCCCGAGTGCGGCCAGACCATCAGCTTTGAAGAAGGATGCCAGAAATGCCACTTCTGCGGTTTTACCAAGTGCGGATAATTCGCCCCAGGCACCTCACCCGCAACGGATGCATTTAAGTGAAACATCTTTGAGATCGTTTGACCTGCTCGTTTGACTCACCTGTCGAAGGGCATCCGGACCTGGATGCCCTTCGAATCTGTCGAGGCCCTTCCCATCGCTATCGCGTGTGGTCGATTGCAATGTTGCCAGGGATGGTAATATTGATATACATCATCAGAAGCGACTGCGAAGCTGCCATTTTTCCCTGACCAGCACCAATTATCAAGTTGATGCTCAAGAATCTACGGGGTTATCATTTGTTCATTGCTGTTTGTAGCGCATTGCGGATAACCGGAAGGGCCACCGTGCCGTGAGCTCGATGGGCGGCATTGGGGGGCCGTCCTTACATCAAAGGAGGGCTTGGTCATGTCATTAAAAAATGCACAATATAAAGATGTCAGAAGTCAAATGCAGCCCGGCGACATCATCGCTTTTGGCGGGAAAGGCAACTTTTCCGATATAATCAAATGGGCCACGCGAAGCACCGTGTCGCATGTGGGCATTATATTGCAATCGAAGCTCATCATCGATGATGAACCCCAGGCCGGGAAATTCAATCAAATCATCGAATCGACTTCCCTGAACGGTTTTTCCGGCGTTTCCATCAGCCGTCTCAGCGATCGGTTGGATACTTATACCGGAGAGATATGGTGGCTTCCACTGGGCAATAAAGCCAGAGAAACACTGGATTTCAAGGCATTCTACGATTTCCTGCTGCATCAGAACAGGAAGGAATACGATGCTCCCCAAGCGATAAAATCCGCCCTGGATGCTTTGGATAATATTCCGCTGATCGGCAAGGCCACATATAATTCGGAGGATTTTTCGCGCTTTTTCTGTTCCGAACTCGCCGCTGCAGGCCTCGAGGCCGGTGGCGTCATCGGCTCGATCAATGCGTCCGAGGTGACCCCCATAGACCTATGCAAATTCAACATCTTCGCTTCGGAGTACTATCAGTTGAAGGGGGGTAAAAAGGCCATCGGCGGATTTAATTGCCTGGATCCTGAAGGATGGGGAGAATAAAAGCCTGCGCTATTGCAGGCCAGAGCGATATTGAAGGAGGTAAACATGCCGCTTGTTCGAATCTCGATGATGAGTGGAAAATCGGAGGGTTTTGGCAAAAAGGTCGGTGAGATTGTCTACCGTGCCATGGTGGACACCATTAACGTGCCGGAAAAGGACCATTTTCAGATTATCACCGAGCATGATGCCGTCGGGCTGATCTACGATCCGTCTTACCTGGACATCTCCCGCACCGATGACATTATCTGCATTCAGATCACCCTCAACGAAGGTCGCAGCGTTGCCATGAAAAAGGCCTTTTATAAAGCCGTCGCCGACCGGCTGCATGCGGATCTCGGCGTTCGCAAGGAAGATGTCCTGATCAGCCTGGTGGAGGTCATGAAAGAAAATTGGTCTTTCGGCCATGGCGTGGCACAATATGCCGATTGAGGCGATACATACATTCTAAAAGGCGGGCGAATGGCGCGATTGGTTTCGATTTTTATCTGCATCATGCTGATCTGGGGGTGCATTCCATACTCCGACAACCCCATTACCGAACCCGACGAGGAGAAGATCGACACCGCGATCTTCGGATCATGGTTCTGGAATGATGCCCAAGACAGTGGTTACATTCACATCGGCAGGGACGAAGACACAAGGATGATGCGGCTGGTCATGTCGGAGTTCGACAAGCATGGGCAACTGAAGGTGTCTGAATTTTTGGGTCATACAAGCACATTGGCCGGCAAAACGTATATGAATCTCAAGTGGGTGCGACCGGCCGGAGATCAACCGGGCGGCTTCCTGCTGGTGAAGTATGCAATGCGCCCTGATGCACTGGGTCTTGCTGTTATGAGTCCCGGTGCCGTCGAAGAAGCCATCAAAAGCAGTGCCCTCGAGGGCAAGCTGAAAAAAGGCAATTTGACTTCGGAGATTCGCATTACTGCGGTGTCGCGTCAGCTTCAACGATTTATTCAACTGAACGACCAGAAACTGTTTCCGGAAATGGTATATTTGCAGCGGGTAAAACTGCCGGACCTGTCGTCGAAGCAAATGCCCTGATCCGTCGCAGCTCGCGTGGTCCGCAAGGGATATCGGAACCTTGGAGTGGCCATGTGTGCGGTGCTCCCAGCGCATACGACGTTATCAGGGCGCTTATCCCCGTGGAAGCAATTGCCCTGTGCAACGGCGATGGCTGCGGATCCTGCCAACTGATGGAAATTGAAGCATGCCATTCGAATTCAGTGCGACCATTCTCTGGTCGCGAGACCAGATGGAAGCATTCACGGATAACTGTTACAGCCGCGGTCACGAGTGGCAATTCGACGGCGGAGCCGTCGTGCGCGCCTCATCGTCGCCACACGTGGTACCGTTGCCTTTTTCCATAGCGGCGAATGTGGATCCCGAGGAGGCCTTTGTCGCATCTCTTTCAAGCTGCCATATGCTGTTCTTTCTGTCCATCGCAGCGCAAAGGCGATATATCGTCGAGCGTTACACGGATCGGGCCGTCGGGCTGATGGGAAAGGATGGTGTCGGAAAAATGGGCGTTACCAAAGTCACGCTGCGCCCGAAGGTTACGTTCAGCGGTGAATACCAGCCGGATTTGGCGCAGATCGAAGCAATGCACCATCAATCCCATGAAAGTTGCTTCATCGCCAATTCCGTCAAAACGGAAGTCGTCGTGGAAATCATGGTTTAAAATTGATGCGCTTTTCAGCACCCAGATGGGGCCGGAAGACTTTTTTGAGATGGCTTCTAATCTGATTGGCTGATCGGCAGGCGCACGGTAAACGATGTCCCCCCATCCGGTTGGCAAGCCACAGCAATGGTGCCGTTGTGCATCTTCATGATGTTCTGCGCGGTGGTCAATCCAAGGCCGACACCCTGACCAATTTTCTTAGTGGTAAAGAAAGGGTCAAACACTTTGGACAGATGCGCAGCATCGATGCCCCGTCCGTTATCGGTTATTTGCACCGTGGCGGTATCGTTATCCCTGCCGGCGCTGATCGCAATCTGACCTTGGCTATCGATGGCATCGACAGCATTTTGAATCAAATTCGTCAAAGCCTGTTCGATGTGGGGGGCGTTGCAAGGCACTTCCGGCAGCGGGGCGGCGCTGAATTGAATGCAAATTTCCGGGGGCAATTGGTCTTCAAACTGCAGGACGACTTTCTTGATGATGCCGTCCAGGCCATGGGGCTCAAAGGTTTGCGTTTCCGGGTGGGCAAAGAAGCGCATTTCATGGACGATGGCCTTTATTCTATGGGTGCCGTCGGTGCAGTCCTTGACCAACTCATGTGCATCTTCCAGCACGAAGTCGATGTCATATTTGTCCTCCAAAGCAATGGAACGCTTGACCATCTTGGGCAGGTCGGGGTGCAGTTGCTTTTCCGTGATGGATTGGTCGAGCCTGCGCGTCAATTTACGGTAGCACACCAGCATGGCTTCGAGATCGCGCATATAGTCCGTTAGTGAGTTGAGGTTGCTGTTGATAAAACCAATGGGATTGTTGATTTCGTGGGCCACGCCGGCGGCCAAATGGCCGACGGCGGCCAGTTTTTCAGATCGCGCCAGTTTGCTGCGGGCGTCGATATTGGCGTCTTCCAGCTCAACCAGGCGCCTTCCGGCGCGTATTCTGGCCATCAGCTCATGGTTGTCGAACGGTTTTATGATGTAATCGTCGGCGCCGGACTCCAGCCCTTTGACGGCATCATTTTTGGAGTCCTTGGCGGTCAGGAGGATGATATAGACATAATATGGCAATTCCAATGCCCTGATGCGGCGGCACAGGGTCGGCCCATCCATATCGGGCATCATCCAATCGGTCAAAACAATTCGATAGGATTCCGATCGAATGGCTTCCA
>Ga0055480_10001085_pt1 | contig 10692 bp, 8 predicted proteins | sample Muzzi_PWB_D2_FD_57935 | JGI IMG/M metagenome (GOLD analysis project Ga0055480, IMG submission 57935) | Wetland microbial communities from San Francisco Bay, California, USA, that impact long-term carbon sequestration - Muzzi_PWB_D2 | ecosystem: Environmental > Aquatic > Marine > Wetlands ... | reverse complement strand
ACACGGAGCCCGGCGGCCGACCGACCACCCGCTATTTCGGCGGCGTGGCCGGGCTCTTCTCCACGGCGCCCGACTACTTCCGCTTCGCACAGATGATCCTGAACGGCGGAGAGCTCGACGGCGTGCGCATCCTCAGCCCCACGACCGTCGACCTGATGATCTCCAACCACGTGGGCGACCTTCCGGTCCGCGCGTGCGTCAGCTCGGACGGCTACGGCTTCGGACTGAGCTTCACCATGGTCACCGACGTCGGCTTGTCGCGGGAGCCGCTCACGCCGGGCTCGTTCGGCTGGTGTGGCGCCTGGAACACGCTGTACTGGGTCGACCCCACGGAGCGGGTCGTGATGATCATGATGACCCAGTTGACCAACCCTGGGTCGGCCATGCGCCGAGCGTTCCCGGCATGGGTGATGCAGGCGATCACCGAAAGCCGTCACGCTGAACCCGGCGGCATCGAGATGTACCGACCGATCGAGCGTTGAGGGACGCCAACTTCCCAAATAAGACCAGGCCCGCGCCTCGGAGGCGCGGGCCTGGCACCCCTTGAAGGGGATCGTCAGGGAAGGGTCAGTTCCCCTCGTTGTCCTCCGCCCGCGTGAGCTCTTCGGGAATCGGCTCGCCGACCACGTAGTGGACCTCCTGGAGTCGCCGGAAGTTCATGTAGCCCTGCGACATCTCCATATACGTCGGACCTCCCCATACGACATCGACCGTCGGGTCCGGATTCGCCGGATTGTTCGCCGAGTTGTCCCACCAGAGAGTGAACCGCAACACCGATCCCTTCGGAATCAGCGGCGGATCCTTGAAGATGTAGCGGTGCTGCCAGTTGAAGTCGTACTTCGGGACGTGGAGCAGCGTCTCGTGGCGGCCGTCCGGATAGGTGACCTCGTAGAGAGCGGCCTTGCCCCGCAGGTGCATGTGCGGCATGAAGCTGCGCAGCTCCACGTCCTCCTGGAACGTGTACTCCATCGAAGCGGAGTAGCTCGGGTCACCCGCCGGGATCTTGAAGCCCCGGATGCGGAGGTTGTCGCCACCCGTGACGTACCGGATGACCTCACCCTCGGGCTTGAAGCGGATCCCCGCCTGGATGTTCGTGCAGAGCGCGGTGCCCGGACCCGGCTGCTTGTTGAAGTGCATGTTGAACATCACTTCTCGCGGACCCGCCCTCATGACCCTTCCGTAGCCCTCCTCCTCGGCACGAGGCATGCGGCCCGGCACGAGGCCGCCGACGGACGAGATGATGTGGTGTACCGCGGGTCCGTTCCTGTACTCGATGGACGACATCCACCGATCCTCAGGGAGCATCTCCTTCGTGATCGTCACCGGAATGTCGACGTAGACGTCCTCGACGTCGTCGTCCAAGCAGTACGGCTCGGGGAAGGAGAGGATGAGATCGGGCTCACCGAGCATCCATCCGCCCGTTTCGCCGGCGATGTTCAGGAACTCGGGCCTCGGCGGAGCGTCTGCCGGATCGCCCGCGGGCGTACCTCCCTCGGCCCACGCGATGAGCGTTTCCTTCTCGTCGTCCTCCAGAATCCGCTCGTTCTCGAACGTGCCCTTGTGCATCGGCGCGGCCGACCACGGGGGCATGTACCCGCGACTCACGGCATTCGCGATCATGCGAGCCCGAGGCGCCGCATCCTCGTAGGTGACAAGAGGCCACGGAGCCACCATGCCTCCGCTGTTGGCGCCGCCCTCCTGATGGCAGATCTGACAGTTCTGCTGCAGGATGGGGAGCACGTCCGCGTAGAACGTGGGGGAGCCGGGCGCGGTGGCACTCGACTCGTGGGAGGCGAAGGCGGCGGCGCCGGCTTGTGCGGTCACGGGTTGGGCGACGGCGAGAGCCGACACAGCCACGAGCAGGAGCAATGCAGTCCGCATGGCGACCTCCGTGCAAGACAGGGCACGCAATTGCAGCTCGCTCGAGCTGGCTGCACGCAAAGTACCACGGCCAGTCGGCTACGCGCAAACGCATGGGACAGCTTGAAGTGCAAGGCATATGCGCATCAGGACTCCACCGTCTTCAGGCGCTACCTTCCTCGCCATGAAACGCGTCCTGGAAGGAATCCGCGTCCTCGATTTCGGCCGCTACATCGCGGGGCCCTACTGCGCCTGCCTGCTCGGCGACATGGGCGCCGACGTGATCCGCGTGGAGAAGCTCACGGGGAGCGAGGACCGCTGGACGAGCCCCATCGCCGAGGGCGGCGAGGGGAGCCTGTTCATGCAGGTGAACCGGAACAAGAGGGGCATCACGCTCGACCCGATGACCGAGGAGGGTCGCGAGGTCGTGCGCCGGCTCGTAGCCGAGTCGGACGTGGTCGTCGCGAACCTGCCGCCCCAGACGCTCGAGGCGATGGGTCTCGACTACGCCACGCTCGTGAAGACGAAGCCCGACATCATTCTCGCGACCGTGTCGGCGTATGGGCACGGGGGGCCTTGGAGTCACCGGGTGGGCTTCGACGGGGTGGCGCAGGCGATGAGCGGCGGCATGCACCTGACCGGCCACGGCGACGAGCCGATGCGCTTCTACTACCCGTGGGTGGACTTCACCACCGCGATCCTGTCGGCCTTCGGCACGATGGCGGCGCTCATGGAGCGCCAGAGGACCGGGCGCGGCCAGCAGGTCGAGGGCGCGCTGCTCATGTCGGCGCTGACGGTCGCCAACGGCACGCTCATCGAGCAGGCCGTGATCGAGGCGAACCGCGTGGCGACCGGGAACCGCGGTCAGATCGCGGCGCCCTCCGACTGCTTCCGCACCAAGGACGGCTGGGTGCTGGTGATGGTCATCGGCGAGCCGCTCTTCAAGCGTTGGACGAGGCTCATCAATGAGCCTCATTGGCTCGAGGACCCACGCTTCAAGGACGACATCTCCCGCGGCAACCACGGCGAGATCATCAGCGAACGCATGTCGCGCTGGTGTGCGGAGCGCACCACCGAGGAGTGTCTGTCGGCGCTCGACGAGGCGCGCATCCCGGCTGGACCGATCTACTCGCCGCAGCAGGCGCTCGACCACGAGCACGTGCAGGCGATGAAGTTCATGCTGCCCATCGACTATCCGGGGCTGCCGAAACCCGCGCCAGTTGCGGACACACCGGTGCGGCTGTCCGAGACGCCCGGAGGCATCCGCCACCGTGCTCCGGTCCTCGGGGAGCACACGGACGAGGTTCTCGCCGAGCTGGGCTACGACCCCGAGGCGATCGCCGCGCTACGGGCCGCCGGCGTCGTCTGAGCGCCCGGCCGGCGCTCGCTGGCCGCGCAAGGAGCGAGGTGTCACTATAGCCCTCGTCTCCAACGAGGAGGGCTCGCATGATCATCAGATTCCCTCGGCACATGGTGGTCGCGTTGGCGCTGGTAGGGTGCGCATTCCATCTGTGCTCGCCGTCGCTCTCTGCCCAACGTGGAAGAGACCAGTGGCGCGGCGTGCCCCCGGTCCAGGTCGCAGACGTCACCTTCCTCCACACCGCGAACGAGCCCAACATCCTCGTGCGCGTCGTCGCCCGCGGCCTGACCGACGCATCCAGCTTCGCCTTCGTCCCCGACGGCTCCATCCTGGTGACGGAGAAGGAGGGCCGGCTCAGGATCATCCGAGACGGCGTGCTGGAGCCCGAGCCGCTGCTCGAGATCCCCGTGAATCACGGGCTCTACTCGGGGTTGACCGACGTCGCGCTCCATCCGGACTTCGCGCGCAACCGCCAGATCTACCTGACCTACGCGAGACCGGACGGTGGTCGGGGCATCGTGCTGGCACGCGCGCGGTTCGACGGCGGGCAGGTGAGCGGACTCGAGACGCTTTTCGAGACGAGCGGGGGACCCGTCGGCGCGTCGGCCTCCCGGATCCTCTTCGCACCGGACGGTACGCTCTTCATGAGCGTCGCCGGCGCGTTCGGCCTCGGGACCACCGCCGCCCGGGCGCAGGACCCGCACGACCACGCGGGCAAGATCCTCAGGCTCACGGACGCCGGTAAGCCGGCGCCTGGAAACCCGTTCCTCGGTGACGACCGCTATCTCCCGGAGGTCTTCTCGCTCGGCCACCGCAATCCCATGGGGCTCGCGTTCCACCCGGTGACCGGCGAGCTGTGGGCGGACGAGCACGGCCCTCAGGGCGGGGACGAGGTCAACGTCATCCTGCCCGGCCACAACTACGGCTGGCCCGACGTCTCGTACGGCCGGGACTACCCCGGGCCGCGGGTGTCGCAGAAGTGGTACGACGAGCGCTTCGACATCCCGACCGTCGTGTTCCTCCCGTCGATCGCGACCTCGGGCATGACGTTCTACACGGGCGACCGCTTCCCCGGATGGAAGGGGAACCTCTTCGTGGGCTCGTTGCTGACCGGAAGGATCCAACGCACCGGGCACATCGAGCGCGTGATCCTGAACGAGGATGCGGAGGAGGTGGGCCGCGAGGCGATCCTCACCGAGCTGCACCAGCGCATCCGGGACGTCCACCAGGGGCCCGACGGCTTCCTCTACGCCCTGACCGACGAGGACGAGGGGACGGGGCTGCTGCTGCGTATCGAGCCGGTGGAGTGACCGTGCACGGCCGCGTGGCGTCGGTCCCGCTCGCCCTCGGCGCCGTCCTCCTGACGGCGGCGCTCGCGCGTCCCGTCGCGGCGCAGCGGTCCCCCGCGCGCGCCGAGCTCGCCGCCCACTCCGCCGAGTTCCGCCCCGAGGTCATCCAGGTGACCGAAGGCGTGTGGGTCGCCGTCGGCTACGCGCTCGCCAACGCGATCATGGTCGAGGGCGACGACGGCGTCATCATCATCGACACCACGGAGGGGATGGACGCGGCGCGCGCGATCAAGGCGGAGTTCGACAAGATCACCACGAAGCCGGTCCGCGCGATCATCTACACGCACAGCCATCCGGACCACATCCGGGGCGCGGCGGCGTTCGCGGGCGACGACGACCCGGAGATCTACGCCCACGAGTCCCTGCTTCCGGAGAACCGCGTCGCGCAGGTCGGACGCGGCAACCGCGGCGGCGGCAACCAGTTCGGCACCGCCCTGGAGGATTCGGTCCGCTTGAACGCGGGCATCGGCCCCAAGCTGGTGCTCGGTGGCGGGGACGGATACCTGACGCCGACCGTCACCTTCCCGGGCGACCGTTACCGGTTCGAGGTCGCCGACGTGCAGGTCGAGCTCGTGCACGCGCCCGGCGAGACCGACGACCAGATCTACGTCTGGCTGCCCGAGAAGCGGGTGCTCTTTCCCGGTGACGACTTCTACCACGCGTTTCCGAACCTGTACGCCATTCGTGGCGTACCGCTGCGCCGGGTCGACTGGTGGGTCGAGAGCCTCGAGAAGATGATCGCCGAGGACCCGGACTACCTCGTGCCGAGCCACACGCGTCCCATCCTCGGGCACGACGAGGTCCACGCGGCCCTCCAGGCCTATCACGACGGCGTGAAGTCGATCCTGGATCAGACCATCGCGGGCATGAACCGCGGCCTGCGCCCGGACGAGCTGGTGGAGACCGTGAAGCTTCCGGACGAGCTCGCCGGCAACCCCTACCTGCGGGAGTACTACGGCACGGTCGAGTGGTCGGTGCGGACGATCTACGACTACTACCTCGGATGGTTCGACGGGAACGCGACGAGCCTCTTCCCGCTCTCCGGCACCGAGCGGGCGAGCCGCATCGCCGAGATGATGGGAGGCGTCGGCCCGCTCATGGCCGTGGGGACCAGGGCGCTCGCGGACGGGGATTACCAGTGGGCCGCCGAGGTCGCGGACTACGTGCTCTCCGTGGAGCCGGGCGAGCGGGAGGCCCAGCTGCTGAAGGCCGACGCGCTGGAAGCATTGGGAGAGCAACAGATCAGCGCGGGCGCCAGGAACTGGTACCTGTCGAGCGCGCAGTGGCTACGACAACAGGCAGGTGCACGGTGACCAGAAAGCTCAGGCGCATCATTACGGGGAACGACGAGCAGGGAAGGTCGACGGTGCTGGCGGAGAAGCCGCCGGTGGACCTCGGGGTCCTGCACGACATGTGGGTCACCGACGGGGCTCCGGCGAGCTATGCGCAGGAGGACTCTCTCGAGGGTCGGCCCGTCCGGCTCGAGCCGCCGCCGTTCGGCACGGTCTTCCGCTTCTTCCGAGTGGAGCCCGACGACCCGGCGCTGGACGCCGCGGAGATCGAGGCCCAGGTGGCACAGCGCTTCGAGGCGATCGGGGCCGCGCACTGCCGGCCCGACACATCGCGGAGCCCGCGCATGCACCTGACCGGTACCATCGACTACATCATCGTGCTCGAAGGCGAGGTGACCCTGCTCCTCGACGAGGACGAGGTCGACCTGAAGCCGTTCGATACCGTGATCCAGCGCGGCACCAACCACGCCTGGGTCAGCAAGAACGGGCAGAGCGCGCTGCTCGCCGCGATCCTGGTCGACGCGGAGGCGCAGGCGTAGGCGTAGGTCACTCCCTGAGCGACTCGATCGGATCGACGCTCGAGGCCCGGCGCGCGGGGAGGTAGCTGGCCAGAAGGCCGACCGCGGTGAGCGTGGCCGCCATGGCGAGGAAGGTGCCGAGGTCGGCGGGCTCCACGCCGTAGAGCAGGCGGCGGAGCGCACGCGTCGCTCCGATCGCGACGCCCATGCCGACGAGCACGCCCGCGCCCACCACCCGCGCGCCCTGCGCGACGACCATTCGCTGCACGCGACGCGCCTGGGCGCCGAGTGCCATGCGGACCCCGATCTCGCGCCGCCGCTGGGTGACCACATACGAGAGGATGCCATACAGCCCGACAGCCCCGAGGACGAGCGCCAGCACCGAGACGATGCCGAGCATCAGCGTCGTGAACGTGAGCTCGATCATCGAGTCCGCGACCAGATCCTCCATCGTGTAGACCCTGTACATCGGCGCTCCCGGGGCGAACTCGTGCACCAGTGCCCGTACCTCCGGCTCGATCGAGCCCGCGCGGGACGTCCTGACCACGTAGCCCGGGGAGGAGATCGTCCAGCTCGTCGCCGTGGGTCCGACCAGCGGGAGGTAGACGATGGGCTCGGGCGCGTCGCGCAGGTCGTACTGCAGGACGTCCTCGACCTCGCCGATGACGTTGTACGCGACGCCGGTCTGGGCGCCGATGATGCGACGCCCGACCGGGCTCTCGCCGGGCCAGAAGAGGTTCGCCGCCGTCTCGTTCACGACGACGTTCTTGAGCCCCAGCTCCAGATCGTCGGCGTCGAAGACGCGGCCTTCGAGCACGTCGATCCCCAGGGTGGGAAACGCCCCTCCGTCGGCGAACGTGTAGCTGACCTGCACACCGTTCTCCGGATCGCCGGCGTCCTCCTCGCGGACGTACCGCGTCGGTGACAGCCCCTCGTTCAGGGGGACGTTCTCGAGAATCCCCACCGACTGCACGCCTGGCAGGGCACGCAGACGCTCGGCGAAGTCCATGTGGAACCGCGCGTACGACGGCCCGTCGACGAGCTCCTCCGACGTGGGCGCGATCTGGAAGGTGAAGATGTCCGTGGTGTCGTAGCCCGGGTCGACGTGTCTCAGCGACCAGAAGCTGCGCACGAGCAGGCCGGACCCGATGAGCAGGACCAGCGCCAGGGCCGTCTGCGCGGCGACCAGGGTGTCGCGCTGCCATGCTCGCCGACGCGTGGAGCCGCGGCTGCCGTCCCGGAGCCGATCGAGGCTCGGGGCCGACGCCCGCCATGCCGGCAGGATCCCGCACGCGAGCGCGCAGGCCGCGCTGACCCCCGCGGCGAACGCCAGCGTCCACGGACCGAGGTGGGCGTTCGCCAGACGCGGCACGTCGGGCGAGGCAGCGAGGATCCACGGCAGGAAGAGCCACGCGAGCGCGACGGCCAGCACGCCGGCGAGCCCCGCGACGAGCACGGACTCCGACAGCAGCGTCCCGATCAATCGAGCCCTTCCCGCGCCCAGGGCGCGCCGCACCGCGGTCTCCCGGAGCCTGTCCTCGGCACGCACCAGGAACAGGTTGGCGACGTTCGCGCACGCGATGAACAGGACCACGCCGACCGCGGCGAAGAGGATCCAGAGCGGGGCCGCGACGCTCCCCAGGATCGCGTCACGCAACGGCACCACGAGCGGCCGGAAGTCGTTCACCTGACGGACGTACGCCGCGGAGCCCCCGAAGCGCTCGGGGATGCGCCGCGCGAGCGCAGTGAGCTCCGTCTCGAGCTCCGGACGGGTCACGCCGTCCCGCACCCGGGCGACGATCGACGATCGGCCCGTGACCACCGAGGGTGTGATGTCCGTGGGCTGGACCTCGGCTACGATCCATAGCGTCACGCCTTCGGCCGGCAGGAAGAAGCCCGCCGGCATGACGCCGATGATCGTCATGTCGGCGCCGCTGGCGAACACGGTTCGACCGATCGCGCCGGGGTCCGACCCGTAGCGGTCGCGCCAGAAGTCGTAGCTCAGGACGACGGCGCGCTGATGGTCTTCCGGCGTGGGCATGCGACCCAGCATCGGCTGGACCCCGAGCGTTTCGAACATGTTGGCCGACGCGATCGCCATCCACGCGCGCTCGGTCTCCTCGCCCACGCGCAGGCTGCTGGTGAAGTCGACGAAGTTGGCGACGCTCTCCAGCGACTGCGACTCACGGAACTGCAGGAAGAACTCGTCCGCGAGGGCGTAGTCCAGGTCCGGCCCGGCCGTCCCCCGAATCACCACCAGATCGTCCGTCTTCTCGAACGGCAGCGGATCGAGCAGGACCGCCCGCACGACCGAGAAGATTCCCGTGTTCACGCCGATGGCGAGCGCGAGCGTGCACACGGCCACCGCGGCGAAGCTCGGTGTGCGCATCAACGACCGACCCGCGAGACGCAGATCCCTCAACCAGTCCCCCATCGTCATCCTCCCCTTTCCCGTGGTGTGTCCGGACCCCTGCGTCGACGCGATCCAGGTCGGGCTCGAGCGCTCGGCCAGGCCGGTCGAGACCAGATCGGCCGCGGTGGCCAGGCCGAAGCGGAGCCCGGCGAACAGCCCCCCGACTCGGGCGTGGTCGTAGTCGGCCGAGATCTGGTCCCGCATCTCATCGCCGAACTCCTCGCGGAACCGCTCGGGGAAGACCCCGACCAGCGCCAGGAGCAGCCGCTTCACGAGCTTCCTCCCGCCACCCTGAGCCTCCGCTCCGCGAGGGCCGCGGCCGACTTGAGCCGTTGGGCCTCGTCACGGAGCGCGGCGCGCCCCTCGGCCGTGAGCGCGTAGTACTTCCGCTTCCTGCCGGGATGCGGCTCGACGTCGCCACGTGGCGTCGACTCCTGCACGAGACCCCGCGACATGAGCCGCGCGATGACACGGTACAGGGAGCCGGCCCTCGGGGTCACCGCGCCCCGTGACTCGGTCTCCACGGCCTCCTTGATCGCGTAGCCGTAGAGAGGACGGGCCGCCATGGCCAGAAGGACGTGGTATTCGAGGGTGCTCGTGCCGCCGTCGCTGGCCATCACGAATGCTCGTTCCGGTGTAAATACGTTGCGAACGTATATACGGACGAGACCAATGCGAAAAAGGTTGCAGAGAGCGAAACCAGCTTCTCTCCTAATCCGTATAGGAGATCGTTCGCGACCCCCCGTTGAGAATTCCCATGACCGATCAGGCCGACCTTCTTCCCGGCACCCTCGACCTCCTGATCCTCAAGGCGGTCTCGCTGGGCGACGTCCATGGATACGGGGTGCTCCTGCGCATCGAGCAGATCTCGGGCGGGGCGCTGGAGATCCAGCAGGGTGCGCTCTATCCGGCGCTGTACCGGCTCGAGCACCGCGGCTTGATCGAGAGCGAGTGGGGCAGGTCCGAGAACAACCGGCGAGCCAAGTTCTACCGCCTGACGAAGGCGGGGCGCCGGGAGCTGGGCCAAGAGGTCGAGAGCTGGAACCGGTTGGCGGACGCGATCGCCCTTGTCCTGGGCGCGACGCCCCAGGAGGTGCGAGGATGACGCGTCTCTTCTCACGGCTCCTCGCGACCGTCCGCTCGCTCTGGCGCGGGGCATTCCGACGCGACCAGGTCGAGGCCGAGATGCGAGAGGAGATGGCGCATCACATCGAGCTTCGCGCGGCTGCCCTGATGCGGGAGGGACTGTCGCCACGCGAGGCGTCCCGGAAGGCACACCTCGAGTTCGGCCACGTCGAGAAGCACCGGGATGCTGCGCGGGAGTCGCGGGGTCTCGCGTTCTTCGATCAGATCCGCTTCTCGTGGCTCGACTTCAAGCTGGCATTCCGGATGCTGATCCGGTATCCGGGGCTGACGGTCATGAGCGTGTTCGCCATGGCCGCGGGCATCGCGTTCGGTGCCGGCTTCCTGGAGTTCACGTCGCAGTGGGCCAGCCCCGAGCTGTCCTTCGATCCCGACCACCGCATGGTGGGGATCGTCGTCGCGGATGCGGAGAGCGGCTCCCTGGAGTCGAGGCTCCTGCAGGACTTCACCGCGTGGCGTGACGAGCTCCGGTCGGTGGAGGAGCTGGGCGCGATGCGCTTGGTCAACCGGAACCTGAGCGTTGGGCGCGGAGCGCCGGATGCCGACGTGGGCCTGCCGGTGTCGGTGACCGAGATCAGCGCTTCGGCGTTCCGCCTGACGCGGGCCCCGGCCTTGATGGGCCGGACGCTCGTCGCCGACGACGAGCGCCCCGGGGCGCCGCAGGTTCTCGTTCTGGGCTACGGCGTCTGGCAGGACCGCTTCGCCGGCGACCCCGCGGTGGTGGGTCGGACGGTGCAGCTCGGCGCGGAGCCGGTGA
>Ga0055480_10001080_pt1 | contig 10716 bp, 11 predicted proteins | sample Muzzi_PWB_D2_FD_57935 | JGI IMG/M metagenome (GOLD analysis project Ga0055480, IMG submission 57935) | Wetland microbial communities from San Francisco Bay, California, USA, that impact long-term carbon sequestration - Muzzi_PWB_D2 | ecosystem: Environmental > Aquatic > Marine > Wetlands ... | reverse complement strand
TAACCGATGAGGTCTTTTTTTCACCGAGGCAGAAAGCCAACGTCTTCTAAAAAAGCTAAGTGAGGCGCTTGATAAAGTCAAGCTCTTGAGCGGATTTCTTCCAATTTGTTCAGCATGCAAGAAAATAAGAGACGACAAGGGTTACTGGAATCAGATTGAGGTTTACATTAAAGATCATTCAGAGGCAGAATTTAGCCATAGCATTTGCCCAGACTGCAAAAAAAGCTTTATCCGAATTTTGTGATTAAGGAGAGCAACGGCACGTAACAAGAAAATTAGCAACTTGAAAAAGGATACACGTCCCTGCTTAGAGGCTATCTTGTCTGGATGAATGTTCCCTGGATCGTCATAGGGTTAGGATGCACCATTAGTGGGGTTCTCTCAGTTTGGCATCATTTTAAACCAAGAGATGAAAATCCCTATGTCAGGCGCGATAGAGAGGATTCTGATTTGCTCCACATTTTTGTTGATGCTGATGCGTGTCCGGTCAAACAGGAAGTGTACCGGGTCGCTGGCCGCTATGACCTCGACGTCACTTTGGTGGCCAACTCCTGGATGCGTGTTCCGAACGAAAAATGGATTGTATTGGAAGTTGTAGCGGCAGGATTCGATGCGGCCGATGATTGGATTGTCGCCCACGTGCAGCCTGGCGATATCGTGGTCACCGCCGACATTGGGCTGGCCAGCCGCTGTGTGAAGCAAGGCGCAAGCGTTATCGGGCCGACCGGAAAACCGTTCACCGAAGACAACATTGGTCAGGCGGTTGCCACGCGGGATCTGTTATCCGAACTCCGAGCCAGCGGAGAACTGACGGGAGGGCCTGCTCCTTTGAAAAAAAACGACCGCTCACGTTTTCTTCAGAAGCTCGACCAGGCGATCCAATCAATCCGCCGCGCGCAGCCGTCCGATTCCGGAGTATCCGATCGGTTGCCGCCATGAAGCCGAGAATAAGAATAGCTACTGCTGTGACCCCCAGCGGCGGCGAGATGGCGCTTTATCAACATGACCACGATTTTACAATCACGATCAATGGCCAGGATTTGATGCACAGCCGCCAGCACGAGTCTGAGCTGGCCCTGGCGCGTCTGGGTTGTACGCACCTTGTGGGCCGCAGGTCGCCCAGTGTTCTCGTGGGCGGCTTGGGCATGGGGTACACTTTGCGCCAGACGCTCGATATGCTAAGCCCCCATGCCCAAGTGGTGGTTGCTGAACTGTTAGATGTTGTCGTCGAATGGAATCAGCAGTTTTTCGGGATACTCAACGGACAGCCAATCGAGGACCAGCGGGTTAAAATTGAGACGGGCGATATCGTCGAGCTTATCTCAGGTTCTATTGGCAAATTCGATGCGATCTTGCTGGATATCGATAATGGTCCCAGCGCGTTGACCGATCCACGGAACAATCGTCTGTACGGTCATGAAGGCCTGCGGTCATGTCGCCGCGCACTGCGCGAACAAGGGTGTCTGGCGGTGTGGTCGTCTGCGGCGAGCAGAGCGTTCGAGCAGCTAATGATGCTCAACAGCTTTCATGTGCGCCGCTTCAAGGTTCCCGCCCAAAAGGGGCGTAAATCGCGGTCATGCTTTGTGTGGGTCGCTTCGGAAGATAAAGATTGCCTGCCCCGGGGTGGAAGCCAGCCACGCTTGCATAAAGAAGACGACTCCAGAAGAAGCCGTTGACGGACCCGGAAGAAGTGAATTTGTAAACAACGTCCGGCTGCTATTTGATCTTATATCCGATCTGGTAGAGAATATCGATTTTGTCCTTGACGACAATCTCTTCGCCATGCACCAGCTGATAAAAGTCGCAATTTTCACAAGCGCCCATCTTGGCAGCAATAGATATTATCAGTCGTTTGGTAACATACTTTAGGATTCGGCCGTTTTTTACACAATCTTTACACGACCTTTAATCGGGCTTCACACTTCATCATTATCCTTATTACCAGTGACAAGTCCCGCTCCTGGGTGGGCAGTGTCTTGGCTTTGCATGCGCCGGCGACTGTTGCGCGCTTGCTTCCCGTTCCGTGGCGCCTTTAATCAATTTGCTGAGCTGAATAGGTCAATCCACCGCTTGCATGGCCCCGGTCGCCCACCGACCCATCGCTGATGGGTCTCTTATCATTCATTTTTTCTTAACCGATGGAGGTGTCCCATGAAGAACAAGTATTTTTTTGTAATTTTGACCGTGCTTCTGGCGCTAGTGCCCATGACCGCATTCGGCCGCCATCTGCCAGCCGCAGGTGCTGTCTATGCCATGAGCAACGCCCCGGAAGGCAATGAGGTAGTCGTCTTCGAACGAAATTTTCGCGGCCGCTTGACACTGTCGGATTCCTATGCCACAGCAGGCTTGGGCTCAGGAGGTGGTATTGACGCGCTGGGTTCCCAGGGGTCTCTGATTTTAAGCGCCAACCACCGCTGGCTGATTGCCGTCAATGCGGGCAGCAACGACATTTCGGTGTTCCATGTTGGGCGACATGACCTTGACCTGGTTGGTAACTTCGATTCCGGCGGTAATTTTCCGACGAGCCTGGCGCTTCACCGCAACCTGCTCTACGTGCTCAATGCCGACCCGGGTGGCGAAACGCCCAACATCACCGGGTTTACACTCAACCGCCATGGTGTGTTGACGCCCCTGCCCGGATCCACCCGGTCGCTGGGTCCTGGCGGATTTCATCAGGTGGGGTTCAATCCGCGCGGTGATTCCTTGGTCGTTACCCAGGGCGACCCGAACGGTGTGAATGCAATTCTCGTTTTCGGCGTGGATGAAGACGGGATGCCTGACGCTGCAGCGACCGTCTCGCCTTCCGCCGGTGTCGTTCCTTTCGGTTTCATCTTCGATTGGCGCGGGCACCTGATCGTGGCCGAGGCCGGCTCCGGTGCAGTGTCTTCTTATGACATCCAGGAGAACAATAGTTTAGCTGTCATCGAGGCCTCGGTACCCAATGGCAATACGGCCACCTGCTGGATCGCCGGCACCTGGTTCGGGAGTGTCTTTACAGCCAATACCGGCAGCGACAATATTTCGAGCTACAAGGTCAAGGCCGGAGATGGAACGTTGCGCCTCACGGATGCCATTGCCGCAACAGGGAACAAGCCCATCGACATGGCGACCACGGCCAGTGGCTTCTATCTTTATGTCCTGAATGCCGCTGACGGTTCGGTGGGTGCCTTCCGGATCTCGCCCTTTGGGTTCCTTCAGGATTTGGGCACTGTGAAGGGCCTGCCGCTCCTGTACGCCCAGGGCATTGCAGTGCGCTGACCCGGAGGTGATGAATTCAGATTGTCCATCTACTGAACAACGATCATGAAATTATGGCTCGGATGGCATCCGATTCTTGAAACCCAAAGGATACACATACACTATACCCTCCGGAACTGAGCTCAACTGTGCAGAAAAGCCATAATTTCATGTTCCTGTTGCGTGCGCTCGGAAGGCAAGGCACATGTACAAACTGGACGATTTTTGGTAAAGCTGCCACTGGGCATTCGTTTGCATATAATTTCAGCAAGGACATTTTGGAATTAGAAGATGAAATCCACCATAGCCTTAATTGCATGCTTTGTTCTGGCCGGTCTCGCGGCAGCTTCCGATCCGGCACCTATTCGTCCCACGTCGTGGGCTCAACCAATGATGCTCCAGGGTGTGCCCAACCTGCATAAGGTCAGCGACAATCTGTACCGGAGCGCCCAGCCCACGGCGGAAGGCATGTTGAGCCTGAAGCAGATGGGAATTCGAACCATTGTGAATCTGCGTTCTTTTCACTCGGATCGGGATGAAATAGGCAATTCGGGATTGGAATATGAGCATATTTACATGAAAGCCTGGCATCCTGAGAGGGAAGATGTCGTCCGGTTCCTGCAAATCGTCACGAATCCGGAACGCACGCCGGTTCTGGTTCACTGTATGCATGGTGCCGACCGCACCGGAAGCATGTCAGCCCTTTACCGGATTGCGGTCCAAGGCTGGACGAAGGAGGAAGCTGTCCGGGAAATGACCGAAGGAGGGTTCAACTTCCATGCTGTCTTTGACAACCTTCCCGAGTGGATTCAGGAACTCGATATGGAATCAATCCGGAAAGATGCCGGGATAATAACCGCAGCCGAACGAACTCCCCCGGGTGTACATCCAAAGACTGCGCCTGCGCAATGACGCGCGCAACAGGCGTCTGCAGCCCATGCCGTAGACGCCTGGTTTTCTACGGTATCCTTTTCAGCCAACCATACAGTTCTGCTCCATCTGAAATACCTGTGCCATAATAGCGTGATTGATCATGCCGACGCCCTGGGCCAGGGCATCCACCATATCCCAGTCTTCCCATCCCAGGTCCCGCAACCCGTCGATATCCCCGGCCGTCACAGAACCGGGGGCTTTGATGGCATAGACCGCAAAGTCGTGGGGCTTTGACAAATCAATAGCTATAGGTCAGCCAGAGATAAATCTGGTCGTAGGGCGCGATGTTAACCGTTCGCCCGGCCACGGAGGTGTTGATACCACCGTATTCGGTACCGTCGGCGCCCCAATGCCATTGGGCACCGAGAATCACCTGGACGTTGGTGGCTGCATCCCATAACAATTGGGGTTGCACCAGGCCGGATGGATCTGCGAGGTTGGCGATAACCGTCCAATGGTTGCGGACCAGGGGATGGAGTTCGATCTGCAGGAGACCGGCCATGTAATAGCGGCCCAGGGTGAACAGATCGCCCCGGGACAGCCTGTTGCTGGTGTAGGCGGATTCCAGAGATTGGGCATAATCATCGCTGTCGCCCAGGCCGTTGTAAAAAAGTTCCAGCAGGCCGTAGACATTTTTACCGCCCCACAGCCAGGCGTAATCCAGATTGGCCACGAGCTGCAGAAAATTATCCTGGCCGTAGGCTTGACCCACCAGGGTATAAACGGCGTTCAAACGCCAGGCCGCTTCGCCCAGGTATCCGGTGGCGCCCCAGGCGAAGACATCATCGTCATAGTGGCGGGCAGCCATGATATCCGCTTCCAAGGCATCCAGGCCGAAGTGAACCTTGCCGGCAAACGAGGATTGACTGTTGCTCAATTCCCCGCTGGCGGCATCCCGGCGGGGAACGTACAGCACCTGGCCTTCATGGCGGCCGAAGTTGACCTGGCCCAGGATCATATCATCCCCCACTTTGTAATCGCGCTGCACGGATGTGGGTGCAAACGGATTGAACAGGTCCATGGGGTTAAAGACCATGCCGTTTCCCCAGGTAAGGGCCTGACGGCCGATCTGCAGACTGCCCCAGGAAGGCGTATAAGTCAGATTGAGACGATCCAGACGGTGATAGGCCACGACGTCATCATCGCAGATCACCGTGCGCGTGAGATTAAAAAAACGGTGGTCGTCATTTATGATCGATGATGACGTATACGTGTTCAAGAACTGTTTGGAGAACATCCGGCTCAACTCGCTGTTGTTGGCGCGCGTATCGCCGCCAGTCGCCACGAATTCATAATGGGTCTGCAGGGACCATTGAGCGCCCAGGAAAATCTCGTTTTTCAGGCGCAGTTCTGCCTGTCCGTCGCGGTAGGTGCCAGTATCGGCAAATTGATAAATGGATTGGTCGTCAATCAGGGTGACCGTACCAACGGCACGCAAATGGCCGCCCCACTGTACCTCCACAGCGGGGCCATGGTTTAGGGCGGCAGCATCGGGTTGCATGGCGATCAGTAATAAGATGCAGCCGATCAAGCCCAGGAATATCCGTCCGATGGGTTTTAGCGGTGCGGCTTTTGCCTTGGCGTTGTGCGGTGTTGTCATACGGTTTTGGTTTGCTCGTCGGCGATACGGCCGTCTTTCAAAATGACAAGCCTCTGGGCATAAGCCATGACCATATTATCGTGAGTGGAGAAGATAAAGGTCACCTGCCGCTGCCGATTCATGCGCAGCATCAATTGCAGCAGGCTTTCACCGGTCTTGCTGTCCAGATTGGCCGTGGGTTCGTCAGCCAGCACAATGGAGGGGTCGGAGACAATGGCCCGGGCCACGGCCACGCGCTGTTGCTGACCGCCGGACAATTCGGTCGGACGCCGGTCGTACTTTCCATCGAGTCCTACCTCGTCCAGGATCTGCATTGCTTTGCGGCGTCTTTGGGCCGAGTCCACGCCTTGAAGCAGCATAACGTACTCGACGTTTTCGATCGCCGACAATACCGGTATCAGGTTGTAAGCCTGGAAGACAAAACCGATCTTGTGCAGGCGCAATTCGGCCATGCGGGCCGACGACAGCTCTGCATAGGCTTGACCGTTGACCCGAATGTCACCGCTGTCCGCAAGATCCAGGCCGCCAATTATATTGAGCAGGGTGGTTTTTCCCGACCCGGAGGGACCGGCCAGGGCCATAAAACTTCCGGTGGCCACCTCCAGGTTGATATCTTCCAGGGCGTTGACCATTACTTTGCCCTGCTGATAAGTCTTGTTCACATTCCGACAGGCTACGATGGTTGTCATGGTTTACTAACCTCTCTAAGTTTGCCGCATGGCTTCCACCGGCGTAAAGCGCGCCGCCCGTATGGCCGGGTAGAAACTGACCAGCAACCCCAACACAAGCACCACAAGATTGGCATTGAGCAGATCCCTGGCCTCCACCACAGGAATGATAATACGGGACATCCCGGCGTATTCGACACCTTGGGCCAGGGCCGACAAGTCGATGCCCTTGATGGCGAATCCCCAGCTGCTGACCAGCCCGAGCAAGTCACCCAGTAGCATGCCGCAGACCAGGATATAAAAGGATTCGGTCAGAATACCCCATACAATACGGCACGGCCGCATCCCCAGGGCTTTGAGCAGTCCGAATTCACGCATGCGCTCAAACACGGCCATCAATGTGGTGTTGACGATGCCGAACCCCATGGCCACAAAAACCACCACAAACCAGATCATGATAAAACTGTCATACAGTTCCAGGTAGCTGGTCAGCAGCGGCAGGGCCTGCCGCCAAGTAGTCACCACGAGATCCTGACCGGCAAAGCGCTGCTGCAGGCGCCGAGCGACGGCGGCCGCCTGGTCGTGGGCGGGCAGCACAATGGCGATTTCCGATACGGCGTCGTCCATGCCGAGCATCTTCTGGGCGGCGCTGCGGGTAACAAACACGAAGTTCTTCTCGGTGGCTTCCATTTCGGCATGAAAAATTCCCCGGATGCGGAAAGCACGCGAGGCGATCTCTCCCCCGGTGTCCTGGGCCATAAGGATCAGCTTGCGCCCCAGGCGGGTTTCAAAGCGGTCGGCCAGGGCCCTGCCGATGACAATGGCGTCGCCGTCATCCGGTTTCAAATAGCGTCCTTCGACAATGCTGCTGCCGATGAAGGAAACCTTGGCTTCATCCTGCGGATCGATTCCCACCAGGGTAACGCCGCCGTTGTGCCGGGCATTGCTGGCCACGGCATTGACGCGCACCCGGCAACTCAAACTGCTTCGGACGGGCAATTCGCTTGCCACCATGGATTTGATGCGCGCAATTCCTTGAATGCGATGGTTCACAGAAGGATCCTGCAGATACCCAGCCGGGTGGATTTGAACGTGGCCGGTGAGGGTTTTAATGCCGTTTTGGATCATCCCTTGCACAATACCGCGCATCAAAGCCCCTAAAAAGACCATGCTCCATACGCCGATGACCACTGCGGTCAGGATCACCGCGGTCCGCCGGGGATTACGCCAGATATTGCGCCATGCCAGATGGAAGCCCATGGACATTTTTTATAGCCTCAGGGGACTAGACATGACGCATAGCCTCCACCGGTGTTAATCGCCGGATTTTCAGGGCCGGATACAGGGCCGCCAACAGGGTTATCATTAAAACGGCTCCCGGACCGACGGTGGCAGAAATCAGCGACAATTGAGGGAAAAACCGGCTGGGGATACCGAATTGACGCATAATGTCATTGGAGGAGGCGCCCATATTGATGCCGTGAATCATGAAGTACCAGGTGATCAGCGCCCCCAGCACAATGCCTGTGATGACGCCCACAAGGGTCATGCCAGCGGACTCGAACAGGACCAAGCGCGTCAGCCGGGCAGGCCGGGTGCCCATGGCCATCATCACCCCGAATTCATGGGTGCGCTCGAAGATGGCCATCAAGAACGTGTTGAGAATGCTGAAGGCTACCACCATGATGAGGATCAGATAAAAAATGGCGCCGCTGACCAGATCCATCTTGATCGCTTGATCCAATCCCGGCGTCAGCGCTTTCCAATCCAGGGTCACCAAGGGTCGGGGGCCTTGTATGGCTTTCAGCCGGCCGGATATAGCGCGTTCAATAGCGGGCACGCTCGCTAGGTTGCGGGCCGTCACGACGACCTCGTGAACCGCGGTGCCCATGGTGAAGACATCCTGGAAGACCGGCAAGGGCATCTGGATGGCGCTGCGGTCGAAAGCATCCATTCCCGAAGCGTAAATCCCCTGGATACGCAACACCGTCGCCGCCACGGAGCCATCGAAGCCTTGTCCCAATACCGTGATCTCGTCGCCCACCTTGAGTTGAAGATTTTTGGCCAACAACCGCCCCACCAATGCTCCGGCAGGCCCTTCGGCAGCGGCCGTGGAAGAAAGATAGTGTCCCTGGCGAATAATATCCGCCAGGGTCGAAACACGGGCCTCGCGTCGGGGATCGATACCCTCCACCATGACACCGTAGGAGCGGCTTTTGGAAGAGACCAGCGCAAATGCCATGGCGCGGTAGGTATAGGCCGTGACATCCGGTACCTGGTCCAAAATCGCGCCCACAGCGGACGGATCGGGAATCACCTCCCTGATTTTGCGGGAATCCTGGTAGCCTTCAGCCTGGATCTGCATATGCCCGGTATGGATCTTCACGGAAGCATTGATCATGGTATCGTAGCTGCCCAACTGGAAAGAGAGCATAAACACCAGAAGAATACAGGCAAAGGCAATGGCCGCGATGGTCAGGATCGTGCGCCGCGGATTGCGCCAGATATTGCGCCATGCCATTATGATATCGATACCCACGACTTTACCTCGGGCGAAGGGTTTTCAGTTCCTGGACCGTAAACAGGCGCTCGGGCAGGTCATCCGGGAATTCCAACCGGTGATACCGCAGCAGTGTGTATTGATCGTCCAGGCCGTGCTCTTGCATCTTCCAAACCTTGGGAAACATCCGGCCGCCCAGCATTTGGATCTTCTCAACCGTTATTTTTTTTACCGGCTTCAACTCCTCGTCGTAAAACTCCTGGGAAAGCAAGATATGATCGTCCCGGATTTTAAGCATCTGCATGCCCCAAACCACCGGCGCGGCTGGATCGGGCATGGATTTGATCACGTATACGGTATGCCCGTCGCTGGTTTCGGTGCCCACCTGGGTGTGGGTATAATCATTTAAAATGCTGTCGCTTTTGGACAGGTCGTTGTTTGAAAAGTCCGAACCCATCCACGCCTGGGACATCAAAGCGGGCGGCAGTTTGATCACCCGGTTGACCTTGGGATTGTAAGTCCACATGTCGCGCCCGTTTTTCAGGGTGCCGTTGCCTTCGTCCTTGGCCGGTGCCGTGATGCGGATCAGACTTTTGGAGGTGCCCTTGGTCCAGGCCTCCATGGTCATGCTGCGCTGCCAGGAAGGGCGATGGATCACCATTTCAACGGTGGCCCGGGAAGCGTTGCCGCGGTAGTGCTCAAAAGCGGTCCGGACCATGTCCTTGGCATTCTGGGCTTCGGCCGCAGGCAGGGCCATGCCCAGACACAGGCACAGCATAGTAAAGACTTTTAGCGGATTCATATCGACTCCCGATCTTGCAAGTTACCCAGACCCTTGAGCATAACCTCCAGACAAACCCGTGATGTGCCCAGGGCATCGAATGAACTGTCCACCCATGCTTGCAGTAACAGGGCGTCCCACATACCGATGAGGCCCGATGCCACCTCCACCGGGCGGCAGGTCTGTGACAACTCGCCTTGGGCCACGCCCTCTTGGATCAAGGCGGCGATGGTGTGCCGAAACGCCTGGTATCCGGTCCGAAAAGTGTTTTTGAATCGTTCGCGGCTGGCAGATGCGGTGGCCGCCGACCAGAACTCCATCACCAGGGAGTATAGATCCAGTTTATCGAGCCAGGCGCTTATCAAAGCATCCGACAGGACCTTCAGCCGCTGGGCCACGCCGCCGGACCCGGATTGTGCAGCGGCGACCATCTGAATTTCCGTGTCCTGCATGACCTGTTGAAAAACGGAAAAAAAAAGGTCCTCCTTGCTGCGGAAATACTCGTAGACCGTACCTTTGCCGATACCGGCCGCTCGAGCCACATCGATGATGCGTGTGGCCGCATATCCCTTTTGGGCAAATACCAGGATCGCCGCACCGATGATGTTGGCTTTCTTTTCAGGATCTGCCTTGCGTGCCATAAGCGTTTGGTAGACCTCCGGTTGCGTATGACGCTGATCGGATGGACAGAGGATGTGAAAATGAAGCAATACTAAAACCGACCAGTCGGTCATTTATTAGCAACGCCTTTGCAAGCTGTCAACACTAAATATGAAATTATAGATCAGAGCATTGGTTGTCAGGTTCACTCAAGTTGGATTCAACAATTCTGGATTATCAAGAATTGCGGCAGGAGGTGCCATCTGCCAGCAGTGCGCGCCACGTCAGCAATGAGTTTTAGTGTCCCTTTGGCGCAGCGGAAGAAAAGCGGCCTGGACTGTTTGAGCGTCAGCGAGTTTCCGGGCCGCCCGCAGCGCGCCTTAGGGACACTTAAACG
>Ga0055480_10001076_pt1 | contig 10727 bp, 14 predicted proteins | sample Muzzi_PWB_D2_FD_57935 | JGI IMG/M metagenome (GOLD analysis project Ga0055480, IMG submission 57935) | Wetland microbial communities from San Francisco Bay, California, USA, that impact long-term carbon sequestration - Muzzi_PWB_D2 | ecosystem: Environmental > Aquatic > Marine > Wetlands ... | reverse complement strand
CCCCCATGGCAGAACGTATTGCCCGTTTAAGGGGGCATCGGCCTGAGGCACCAGCGCCTCCCACCCCGCCCACCCCGCCAAGTTCTGGACGAAACAGAGGCCGAGCCTTTTGGGACGACCTATCAAAGTAGGTATCGCAAACTGAATTTTTTATCTGGATCTCATCGCCTTCAGACAGTATTCTCCAGACAGCACCATTGCCTGCTGGGCGATAAATCCTTGCGGTACCTTGCAAGATGTAACTTTTTCAATCAATCTGGGTTTAGTGAGTTAGATGGATACAGATCCGGACGCTCAATTGATGCTGCAGTTCAAGGCGGGAGACCAGCGCGCCTTTCAACACCTGTTTGACAAGTACAAGCGGCGGGTGATCGGTTATTGTAACCGGTATTGCGGCCATTCGACCGTGGCCGAAGACCTTGCACAGGAGACCTTCTTGCGGGTATACAGAGCGGCTCAACACTATAAACCAAAAGCCCGCTTCAGTACCTGGCTCTTTAAAATCGCATCCAACGTGTGCCTCAATGAGATACGCAAACCAATCTACCGCCAGCGCCTCGAATCCCTGCAGGCATCCCCGGATCAGGACCGGAACCTGCCGGATCATGCCGCCATGGACGCCAACCCGATCCAACCCGACCACCTTTTTGAAGCGCATGAAAGGCAGGCCATGGTGGCGCAGGCCATCACCCGGCTCCCGAAAACTCAACGCGCGGCACTGCTTCTCAGGGTGAACGAAGAGTTCTCCTACCGGGAGATCGGCGCGCAGATCGGGCGCTCCGAGGGTCATGTCAAAACCTTGATTTACCGCGGGCGGCAGCAGCTGAGAAAAGCACTGAGCGCCTATTTTGGAGAGAACGATGAATAGCATATGCAAAGTGGATGCATTGTTAAGCGCTTATCTGGATGGTGAACTGCCCGCAAGACAATCCGCCGAAGTCGAACGCCATCTGGCCGATTGTGAGGCATGTCGCCGATCCCTGCAAGCCTTGCAGCACACAGACACGCATCTTCGCGGGATGGCTGCGCCGGAGCCTTCCGCTGATTTTGATCGCCGGTTCTGGCAAAAGGTGGCGGCCGTCGAAAAAGAGACGCAACGCAGCCCCTGGAGCGGCTTTTGGCTCAAGGGATGGCGCCCTATACTGGCCGGAGGATTGGCCGGCCTGGTGGCGGCCGTTATCATTTATCACCATGGCCGTCAGGCGTTGGGACCGGAGGAGTTGTTCATCGCGGAGCACATGGAATTTCTTAAGAATTATGAATTGCTCGGCAACCTGGAGATGCTTGAACAGTGGGACGCCATGGAATCCATGAAAGAGCAATCCTGATGCGCAAATCTTTGGTTCGCCTGTTGTTGGTCATGGCGATGGGCATGGCCCCGCTCTGGGCCGGGCACGCCCAAGCAGGGGAGCGGGGATCGCAACCGTCCCCGGAGGACCTGCAGGTGATTGCGGTGATGGAAATCCTTAATATGCTGGATTTGGCAACGAACCTGGAAATGGTCGAAGATATGGAATATTTAGTCGAGGAAGATCACGATGAGCCCATCAAAAAAGATTAAGCACGTAATACTGATTTTTCTGGCCGGCCTCTTGTTGGGGGCAACTCCGGGATTTGCTCAAACGCCCTCAAAAAAGGCCGTTGAAAAGTGGCAGCACCTCAGTGATACTGAAAAAGCCGAACTGAGGAAAAGATTCCAGCAGTGGAATGGGCTTACCGAAGAGGAAAAAGCGGCTGTTCGCCAAAAGGTCAAAGCTTTTAAATCCCTGCCACCGGAAGAGCGAGAACGCATTCGGAACAATTTTGCACGCTTTAAAAACCTGCCGCCGGAACGAAAGGCTGAACTGCGGAAAAAATTCCAACGCTGGCGTAACCTTTCGCCCGAACAAAAGCGGCGCATCAGGGCGAACTATCGACAGTATCAAAAGCTTAATCCGGAACAACGGCAACGGCTGCGCCAGCGGTATCAAAAGTGGCGCAGCCTATCGCCGGAAGAACGTCAATTGCTGCGAAAAAGATGGCGCCGCAACAGGCAGCAAAACCAATGACATTCAGTCTCTGTGGTACAGCGCCAGGCACCTCATACAGGATCGAGGCTGCTTCAGCCGGCTCCCCCCATAAGAATGAATACTGCACAGACGCCGCATGCCACCAGAATTACAATTAGATCTCTCATTTGTTCTTTCATTGCATCCTCCGTCAGCAACATTTAATTAATTTTGATCAAGTGGATTGAACCAGCCAATAACACCCCAGGCAGGAATGGAACCGCAGATTCCGATACCAATCTAAAATCAGAACCATGGGTTCACTTTCAAGTGGAAGATCGCCGGACTTCAGGCATCATACCGTTTTGAGATGGCTTCTATAGTCCGACCACCTTCTCCCAGCTCTCCATCTGTGTTTTACACTGGATGCAGTATGCCGTCACCGGTCTCGCACTTAAGCGGGGCAATGGAATATCATCGCCGCAAGACTCGCATATGCCAAAGTCACCTTCATCTATCTTTTGCAAGGCGGTCTTTATCTTGCCGATCAGACGACTTTCTCTCTCTCTGAATCGCAAATTGGTCTCACGACCGATATCCAGAGCCGCCCGATCCAGCGGATCGGCGCTTATTTCACCATCCTTGGAAAGTGCATAGACGGTTTGCTCGGCACGCTGCAGCAGTTCATCCAGTTGGTGTTCTAAAAGCTGCTTGAAATAATCAAGATCAGCGGGACTGAGATTCTGCATAACGTCGTCCTACCCTTTGGGTTCCTGTTTGCTCGGCAAAGGCGCCGCGTCATTATCGCCGGTCTGGAATTCAGGTATAAACCGACAACAGGTCCGGCACCACGGGCGATGTTCGGAAGTTCTGAACACCTTCCGGCAAACTGTGGTGTAATAGTGGTTAGTAGCATCTTGGGGACACACAATGGTGTGTTCCTTCTCTTCTGGCGGCATACCTGCCATAGCCGTCGGGCTCCTTCACTTTTAAGGGCTCACTATGCTTACATCACATAACCTGGGCAGCATTCGATAGCGATCGCTTGCTTTCAAGCCCGCGGACCATCAGATATCAGAGATCGACTCGACGATTTTGAATTTTTTGATGCTGATGCTTCGAAACGTTTTTTTCGATCGATGTACACTGCCTGTCGCTTCAATGCATTGTTGCACAAAATCAAAGAATTTGTGTCCGTTCTCGATTCGATATTCTTCATCATCAGTCGCAAACAGGGCAACCTCGCTAACCCGATCGCCATCCCATTCAATCGGTGTCACCACACCGACCAACATCTCTGTATTTCCATTGGTTTTCTTGGACATAACAGATAGTCCCTTTCATCGACCCTGTCGATTGATTGGCCACCACCGCCCCTTGCGGCTACTCAGGCACGACCCTGAAGCTGAGAACAGTGATAATCTTCATATCTTCTTTTTCTTCAACCGTGCCGATAACTTCCACTTTGGCGCTGATATAATGGGTTACCAAGTCGTTCCCGGCAGGTGTTTCAGCAACTTCAAAAAGTTGCCCTTCAGCATATAGCTGATAGTTGTCATTAACCTCACCCACCAAAGTCACGTCCCCAGCCGTTGCCAGAACTGCACAGACAAGAACCAGCGCAATCGCAGTTGACGCAACCCGACCCAATGCTTTCATGGCCCTGCTCCCTTTTTAAAAAAATGCCGTACCATAAACCCAATCCTGTTAGGCATGGTTATGCTGCTTTTTCGGTGGCATCTTTTTCAATATGAAAATCATAGCCGTGTTTGTCCGAATAACCGTGGAACAGGATCAGATTGATGTGATTGTCCAGCACATCATAATTGGACACATTGACACCCGCCTCGGCCGCATCGCTTTCACTGAAGATACGAAAATCGAAAAGCGATTTATCATTTTCCCGCAGGCGCTTGGCACACTTAAGCGACCAAACCCAGTCAGGGTCCATTTTCTCTTTGACCACCAGATACATGCCCATGTGCTCAGGAAGCTCCTTCGGTTTGGGCAATTTGACCTTGGGTGCATGGCCCACACTTTCGGTCCGTGTATTTTTTTGCCAGAATTTCCAGCCCATCGCTGATTCTCCTCTTAAACTGATTATTGATCTCCAAGTCATTGAATCGCAGCATCACGAATGCACACGTGATTCATCCGTCTTCCCGATCAATTGCTCACGGACTTGCCTTTGAGCGTCATGGACGCCATCATCAATTCTCTCCCGATGGCGTCCATGGCTCGCAGGCAGCCGGCTTCCTCCACGGCGGTATCGATTATCTGCACAGTGGTCATTGGCCACTGGCCGCATCCAGATTAAGCGAGCGTAAAACGAACAGCGTATCTACCGCCCGATGCATGCACCCCTTAAAAGGAGATCGATGCCGCGCGCGGATATGCGGGCTATTTGTTCACCACGGTGAAGCTGTCGATGGTAATGACTTTCTCCCCATCAACCTCTTGTACCGTGCCGGTGACATTCACAGTCTCACCCACCATCGCGGACAACTCATCACCTTTTTCAGTCTCTGCAATGGTATACACATTGCCGTCATCGGCAATAATGTCATTGGCCGAACCGACTTCGCCGGTCAGCATGGTGTTTGCCATGGCCGGTACAGCAATGAAAAGACCTACAACCACCAGTGAAATCACGAACAAGGTTTTCATAAATTGTTTCATCTTCTACCTCCTGGTTTTAAAATATTCGGGGATGTGCAATTTGCTTCATTGCGTTCTGGTGAACCGATTTCAAAATACGTGCCTAAATCACATCTACTTGTTTTTACAACACTTAATATCAAAAATGATTTGTGAGAGAAGCAAAAATTCCGATAAGTGCATTGATCTGACCGGCGGATCTTCCGCACCTGGGCCGGTTGATATCTATTATACTGAATTTATTGTTTAAATTATTCGAAGGATCGATTCCGATATACAATAACAATCGGAATTGCCGGTTCCTACACGGTTTGCCAGAGGAAACCACCGGCGACTATAAACCGGGCACTGCATGGCTTGGACCGAAACTTCGGCCAATTTCGGCGCATCGAACCGCCGCCGCCAATACCGACGCCGAGATGCCGAGCAAAGATGCTGACACCATGATAACTTATTGAATTTATGGGATATGGATATGCGTCACAAAAAAATCCGGGCACCAGGGTTCCGGTCATCTAGCATGCCTGAAACGTCGGGTTATTTAAAATCTTCTTTGCGCAAGCCGTAACGTTTCATCTTGTTGTAGAGCCCCCTGGGATGAATACCGGCCACCTGTGCGGTCAGATCAATTCTTCCGCGCGTTTTTTGAAGCACTTGCGTCAAATATCGAAGCTCCACCTCATCCAGTACGATCCTTTGAACCTCGGGGAGTGTTCTATGTACCAGCTCATCCCAATTGAAACCCGCACCGCAGGCAAGACCGTCGTCTTCGACGGCGTCTCCGTGAAATACATAGGGCAATTCGTCCATGCTGAGCTGATCGGTTTTGCACAACAAGATGGCGCGCTCGATAACATTCATAAGCTCCCGAACGTTGCCCGGCCAATCATATTCACAGAGCGCTTTCAGGGTCTGGTCCTGAATGCCGTTGATCTCCCGGCCGATTCTGTAACGATAGTAAGCCATAAAACGCCTGACCATGGTGGGGATATCTTCCCTGCGGTGTCTCAGGGGAGGGATGGTGAGCATCAGCACACTCAGCCGATAATAGAGATCCTGACGAAACCGGCCATTGGCGATCTCTTCCTCCAAATTTTGATTGGTGGCGGCGATGACGCGTACATCCAGCTCGATGGCCGCCTCGCTGCCCACCGGCTTGACCTCATAGTCCTGCAAGACAGTCAACAGCTTGGTTTGCAAGTGCAGGGGCATTTCACCGATTTCATCCAAGAAGATGGTGCCACCGTGGGCCAGTTCAAACGCCCCCCGGCGGTATCGAATGGCACCGGTGAAGGCGCCCTGTTCATGACCGAACAGCTCGCTTTCCAATAGCTGTTCCGGCATGGCAGCCATGTTAACAGAAATAAAAGGACCCACCGAGCGCGGACTTTGGGCGTGAATGGCACGCGCCAGATGTTCCTTTCCCACGCCGGTTTCGCCCAACAGCAATATGGGGGAATCGCTGGGAATCACCTGCAGCACATCCTCCATGAAGAGCTGCATGGCTCGGCTTTCGGAAACAAAATCGGCAATTCTGGGATCGGCCGCGCCGCGCCGGTCAAACCGCCGGCGCTGAATAAATTGCCGCCTGGACTCCAAAGCGGTTTCGATGGCTTCAAAAATGCTCTTTTTGGAGATGCCGCCATAAAGCACCACGTCGGCGCCGGCGGCGGTCAATTGTGCATGCGCCTCGGCCGAACCGCTGTCCAGCAGTACGACGGTAGTGGGCGATTCCGGCAGTTCGTTCAGCATGGCGATACCGTCGTCCACTTTCCCCGGAATAGTGGTTTCGCTGATGACAATCACATCACATCCGCAGCGCATCACCTTTTGCCACACCGATCGCTGGCCCCACGGGGTTTCAACGCGGACGTCCGATGCTGAAAGTTTACGTTCCAGATAGTTCTGCAAAGCGATATCCGTCACAGCCAATGCCACGCGTACAAGCAAAGTTGCCTCCTAATTTCGGTATTTAATTACCACTTTAAAGTGGTGCCAAGAAAAGGCACAAATCGGTATTACGCTGCCGATTATCGTCGTTTATTTGCATTTGTATCAGCTTCAGGTTCGAATTGATCCATCCAGTATATTTAATATTAATGATCCATCAAGCCGGCATCCAGGAACATGGCAGCATAAACCAGGGCAGCTGGGTTCATTTACGGTATTCAAATTCATATTACAACTTTTTTAAGTATTTTTATGCTGATTAATTCTTCCCTTCACCGTTTTACCGATTGCCGTCTTTTATATATAATACATAAATTCAACATGTTATTTGTTGGCTGCATTAATGGCACACAACATGCTAAGTGTATGAGACCGCCGAGCGGTAACGTAAGCAATCAATCTTGAAGGAGTCTTGCAAGAATGAGCTGGTCTGATGCCGAGGATCTTTATGAGGACGAAAAGCCGTATAGAAGCCAGAGAAAACCGCGCCAACATTTCAATCACGATGACAATGGCGATGGCCATCGAAAAAAACACTCGGGAAAGCAATCCCATCGTCGCCGAACCCACGAAGACGATTTTTGGGAAGAAAACCAGCGTTAAGTGGCCTCGCATTTTAGAAAAGCACTGCATTTTACGCTGGAATTCTTCGGCGCCGGCAATTTAAGACGATTCACTTTTGGCGCTTGAACATCAATCAATTACGGGCCACCAAACCGCCATCAAACCCAGATCGCGGACGCCGGCATCTTATTCAATGTCGCTCTGCGCACAAATCCGGAAGGAGGTGCATGCATGCTCAAAGTTGAAGTCTGCAACGATCTCGAAAAGGCCAAGGGGCTTTGGCAACGCTACTGGCCCCAAAACTGCCTGTTTGACCTTTGGCCGGTCAGGGCTTGTTTTCAAGATCAATACAACAACGCACCGCACTTCCTGGTGGCCTCACAGGGGCGCCAGGTGTGCGGTATGCTCGCCTTGAGTTGGATCGAAGAAGCACAATGTTACGGCCATTTTCCCGGCGAATTGTGGCAGGGAAAAACCTGGCTGGAACAAAACAAAATCGTGGCCGCCAATCCTGTGGCAACTCGCAGCCTGGTGGACCATATCCCGGCCGGTACCCGACTCCGTTATCTCAGCTTGGACGACCGCATCGAGATATCCCCCTGGGCATCATTGGATGAAACCGGGTATCTGTTTTTTCCACGACAATTCAGCAACTCCTTTGAAATCTACTGGGGCGCCTTTTCCGGAAAGTCGCGGAAAAAAATCCGTTGTGAGATTGAACGCCTTAAAGCGAGCGGCGTTGAATTCCGATACAACCGCCCGGCGGATATCGATTGGATGCTGCGCCTCAATATGGAACGCTATCACCATCTCTCCTATTTCGATGACGCTCGTTTCCTGCACGCCTTTGAAAAGCTGGCGTCCTGGCTGCAGGCCAACAACCTGCTGCGGGTCACCACCGTCCTGATCGGCGGACGGGTAGCAGCCGTAGATATGGGCGCCGTCTGGAACAACACCTACACGGTCCTGGCGGGAGGCACCCATGCCGATTTTCCCGGCGTGGCCAAACTGATCAACCTGCATCACCTGGAGTGGGCTTGCACCCAGCAGATGACCGTGGTGGATTTTCTGTGCGGAGAATTCAACTGGAAACATCGATTCCACCTCACCCCCCGTCGGCTCTACAAGATATGGCAGCCGCAAATCATGGATACACGGCATGCACCCATCGTCTGGAACCAGCCTGCGGCCTTTGCCGTTTAACCACAAAGTACTGGTGGTGGGCACCACCGCAGACTATATTGACTGGATAAGGCGCACCTGCCCCGGGGAGGCCTTTTTTCTCACCGACTCCCAGGTGCGCCGCACAGCTGCGGAGCCGCCACCGGCACCTGACGAAGAACTGCAATGCGACCTGTCCCGCCACCGGCAGGCCTGCCATTTGACTGAGCAATACCTGGTTGCCCATTGCTTCGCTTTGGCGGGTATCGCTTGCTTCGACTGTGAATCCATGGAATTGGCGGCCGTTTTGGCCGAGCACTTTCAACTGCCCTATCCCACGGTGCAGGCCATACGCATCTGTCGCGACAAATTCCAAGCCAAAAAAAACTGGCAGCAGTACGGCCTGAACACGCCACCCGCCGCAATCGTAGATTCGCAAAAATCAGCAGAGCGCTTTTTCAACCAATTGAACCAGCCCATCGTTCTCAAACCGTCCAGCGGCAGTGGCAGCGAACTGGTTTTTGTCTGCGACAATACAACGGCCTGTCGGCAGAATTACCGCCTGATTCGGCAAGGACTGGATCGACGCCAAACCCATCGCCTTTATTCCGAGTCCCCCCGCATCATGGCCGAGGGGCTGGCCGCCGGCCAGGAGTACAGTTGCGATTTTGCAGTTCGACACGGCCGGGCCCACCTGATTCGCATGACCCGAAAAATAAAAGCCCTCACGGGTCCTTTCGGCACCACCCAGGGGTATCTTCTCCCCGCCCGTTGGCCGGTGAAGATGGACATCCAAACCTTCAACCGAACGCTTCTGAAAAGCGCACTGGCGATAGGAATCGAAGAAGGCATCTGCATGTTGGATTTTATGATCGACGGCAACCGTATGGTTTTGCTGGAACTGGCTCCGCGCCCCGGCGGCGACTGTCTGCCGCATTTGCTGCGCTGTGCACAAGGCCTGGACATGCTCAGGCTTCAGCTCGAATTTTCCAGGCAAACACCCCTGCCGCCGCTTCAGGGAATTAGCGGACCGCCTTTGGCGGGGTTGCGGCTGCTGTCCCGGCGAAGCGGTATTTTAAAACATATCCATACCGAAGCGCTGCAAAAAGACCCTCGGCTGCGGGAGTTTCACCTGATCCGTAAACCAGGTCACCGCATCGCATTGCCGCCCGAAGACTACGATTCCTGGCTGGTGGGATATATCATTGTCGCACCGCATGACAGCAGCGATATGGAAACCCAGTGCCGCGAGCTTTTGGATAAAATCCATGTGGAGGTGATCTAGTATGCCAAACGCAATTTCCGACCTGCAACAATCCATTGCCGGCCTGTTGACCCGGCCGGTTCCCACGCTGCCCCACGAGGAATTGATAAAATTCGTCATCCCTTTCTTTGCCCAAGGCCATCACTACCTGGAATTAGCGCATACGCACGGTTCGCCGCTCTACCTGCTGGACAATCCGGCGCTGAGCGCCAGGGCCGGGCGGCTGAAAGCGGCCTTTGAAAAAGCGATATCGCCAGTGAGCTTCTACTTTGCCGTCAAAAGCAACCACCATCCCGAAATCGCCAGAACCCTGCTGGAGGCCCGCTTTGGCTTGGATGTCTCCAGCGGATTGGAACTCGGGATGGCTTTGGATCTGGGCGCCCAGGACATTGTCTTCAGCGGCCCCGGCAAGCGGGATGATGAATTGGCACTGGCAATCGAGCATGCCGATCAAGTAGTCATACTCATGGACAGCTGGGGCGAGCTGCAGCGGGTGAAAACCATGGTCGCAACTTCCCATCGAACCATACATTGTGGTGTGCGCCTGACGGCGGGTGCTGACGGTTTGTGGCGCAAATTCGGTATTCCCATGGAAGAACTGGCCGGGTTCTGGCATGCGGCCAATCAATGCGACCATATTCACCTGTCAGGTCTGCAGTTTCACATCAGTTGGAACCTGTCACCTCAACCCCAAATCGCCTTTATCGAGAAACTCGGCCAAACCCTGGCGGCACTACCGGCCAGGTTGAAGCGCAGCCTCGAATTCATCGACATCGGTGGTGGCTACTGGCCAGAACAAGGCGAGTGGCTGCATCCGGGGGCCACCCCTGCAGGCCGCGTGCGCGAAGCCTTGGGAGAACCTCCGCAGCCCCAGGCGCCCCATCACCGCCTGCCGGCCGCACCCATCGAAGACTTCGCCGATCAGCTGGCTGCCGCCCTTGAAACGCATATCTTCCCCATTCAACCGTGCCGCATCTGCATTGAGCCCGGCCGTTGGATCAGCCATCCCGCCATGCACCTGTTGATTTCAGTGGTGGATAAAAAGGCGCCGGACCTGGTGATCACCGATGCCGGTACCAACACCGTCGGATGGGAGCGCTTTGAAAGCGACTACTTCCCCGTCTTGAACCTCTCACGCCCCG
>Ga0055480_10001075_pt1 | contig 10736 bp, 8 predicted proteins | sample Muzzi_PWB_D2_FD_57935 | JGI IMG/M metagenome (GOLD analysis project Ga0055480, IMG submission 57935) | Wetland microbial communities from San Francisco Bay, California, USA, that impact long-term carbon sequestration - Muzzi_PWB_D2 | ecosystem: Environmental > Aquatic > Marine > Wetlands ... | reverse complement strand
CTTCTCTCGGGCCCCCTCCGCCACCACGACGATGCTGAACAGCCGGCCGACTGCATCTCGCTGCCTGACCTTGTCGCAGACCCGTTCGATGTCGAACGGGATCTCGGGGATGAGGATGACGTCCGCCGTGCCGGCAATGCCCGAATGGAGCGCGATCCACCCCGTGTCCCGCCCCATGAGCTCCACAACCATGACCCGTTCATGTGCTTCCGCGGTGGAGTGGAGCTTGTCGATCGCTTCGGTGGCCGTCGTGACCGCGGTATCGAACCCAAACGTCCGCATGGTGCCGGCCACGTCGTTGTCGATGGTCTTGGGGACCCCGACGATCGGCAGACCGAGCTCCACCAGCTGCTGCGCGATCCGGAGGCTCCCGTCGCCGCCGATGGCGATGAGGGCATCGAACCCCCGTTCCCGAAACGCGGCCACCAGCTCTCCAGACCGGTTCACCTCCTGTTCGGCCCCGGCCGGGCCGCGTTCTATCCAATGGAACGGGTCCCCCCGGTTGGTCGTTCCGAGGATCGTGCCGCCCAGGTGGGTGATCCCCCGGACTTCCGCAGGGCCGAGCGAGACCACACCCTCGCCGGTCAGGAGGCCGCGGTAGCCCCGCCGAATGCCGAAGGTCTCCCACCCCCGGTCATGTGCGGCAAGAACGACTGCCCGGATGACGGCGTTGAGCCCGGGGGCATCTCCACCGCCGGTCGAGATGGCGATGCGCATGGGGTTAGGGGAGCGGGGCCGCGTGGCTGCAGCCCACGGGGGGGCGACGGCCCATTCCAGTCACCCGACTTCCCTCTGGATGGCCCGGAGGACTTCCCCCGGCTCGGCGTGGCGTTTCAGGGCCTTCTTGGAAAACACCCGCTTGCCGTCCAAATCCACCTCGAAGACGCCCCCGGACGACTCGATCAGCTGGATGTCGATGTCCGGGTACTTCTGCCGCAACTCGGCCGCCAGACCGGCGGCCCGGGGTTGATAGTTTCAAACGACGCAGTATTCAATGGTAACGTTCATCGTCCGGTTCCGGTGAAGGCTACGGGAATCGTAGCGGCGGCCGGGGGACCTGCCAAGGGAGGCCTTGCATCACGCGAAGGCCGCGGCAACTTGACAGGCAACCTACTGGCCCTAGGCCATCGACCTCCCGCCCCCCCGCAGTAGGTCTCCGGCCGAGCGCCCCGGCACGACGCTTGCCGCGTCCTCGAGGTCTATGACCTTCCGACAGCTTCTCGGCACGACAGCGTGCCTGCTGGGACTCCTCCCCAGCACACTCGCGGCCCAGAGGGCCGCCGGTTGGGGAGACGAACTCCCCCGGCTGGACGACCGGGTGCTCGCCGAGCTCGACTCGATCGCCGAGCGGCAGGCGCCTGGCTGGCCCGCGCCCCCGTTGATCCCCCCACCCAACAATGTCCGCGCGATCTACCTGAACGCCTGGGTCTTCGGGAGCTCTCGCTTCTACGACCTCGTGCGGCTGGCCGATACCACCGAGATCAACGCCTTCGTCATCGACGTCAAGGATGATACTGGGTATCTCACCTATACCTCGGACGTCCCGACCGCGATCGAGATCGGCGCCAACCGGCAGCGGCGGGCCGCGGACGCCAAACACCGGCTCATGGTGCTCCGGGAGAAGGGGATCTACCCGATCGCTCGGATCGTGGTGGCCAAGGACCCGCTCCTGGCCAAGAAGAGGACATCCTGGTCCGTCCGGCACAAGAACGGCGGGCTGTGGCATGACCGGCTCGATTTTGCGTGGGTGGACGCCTTCAATGATTCGGTGTGGACCTATGCCGCGGATCTGGGCGAGGAGGCGGTCCGGATCGGCTTCTCCGAGGTCCAGTACGATTACGTCCGGTTTCCCGACGAGCCCCGATCACGGATGCAATATGCCGTGTTTCCGGCGCGGCGAGAGGGGGAGACGACGCGCGATGGGGTCGTGCGCAATCTCAGGATCTTGGGTGATCGTATGCGGGCGCAGGGCGTTCCCTTCACGATCGACGTGTTTGGGATGACGGCCAGCACCGACGTGGATCTCGGCGTCGGCCAGGTGTGGGAGGACCTCGTGCGCGCCGCGGATGTCGTCCTCCCGATGATCTACCCCAGCCACTACTACCACAAGTTCTATGGGATCGCGCGTCCCAACAGCGAGCCGTACCGCGTGGTGCACCATGCGCTCAAGGACGCACTGGAGAAGAACAAGACCCTCGGAGTCACAACCGAGATCCGTCCCTATCTGCAGGCATTTACGCTGGGGAAACCACGGTATACGGCGCATGAGGTCCGAGAGCAGATCCGTGCCGCCAAGGAACTCGGGATCACCTCATGGGTGCTCTGGAACCCGCGCGGCGTCTATGCACCGTCTTTCTTCCTCCCCAAACGCCCCCCGGCTCCGGCGCGCCTGGAGGCCGCTACCCCCGAAGCGGAGGATTCGGTTTCGGTGGCTGACTCCCGCTAGCCACGCCAGGCCCGGGCGCACTCAGCCGGCGACCGGCGCCTCCTTCGGCTCCCATGCGGTGATATACCCGGCCAGGGCGCTGGCGGCAGTTGTGTAGGGGCTGGCGAGGTAGAGCTGGCCAGGTCCGGAACGCCCGGGGAAGTTGCGGTTGATTGCACTCACCGTCACCGTCTCCCGGTCGTAGGACACGCCGGGACCGGCGTTGATGCAGGCCCCGCAGGACGGCTCGATGATCTCGGCCCCCACCGCCTGGAAGATGTCCACGTACCCCTGGGCCTCGGCGTAACGTTTGACGTCCTGGCTCCCAAATTGGATGTAGAAGCGCACGTGCGGTGGGATCCGCTCCCCCGCTTCCGCCGCCTCTCGCAGCACGCGGGCGTACATATCCATGTCTTCCTTCTTGCCGGCGGTACAACTCCCCGCGTAGGCAATGTCGACCGCCACGCGCTGGCCCAGCTCGGCGATGAAGAGGCCGTTTCCCGGATCGCCGGGGAGCGCGATCATGGGCTGAAGCGCGGCGGCATCGATCTCGATGATCTCCTCGTACTCGGCGTCCGGATCCGAAGCGAGTCCCGCCATCAAGGTATCGACCTCGGCGCGGGCCATCCCGCGTTCGCGGACGAGATACTCGGCCGTCACTCCATCGGGCGCGATGATGCCGGTGAACGCCCCGACCTCGGCCGCCATGTTGGTCATCGTCGCGCGCTCGTCGATCGAGAGCGCCTCGACCGCCTCCCCGGCATACTCGACGATCTTCCCGATGGCCTGCCCGTTCTTGACGTAGGGTTGCCGCAAAATCTGCAACATGAAGTCCTTGGCGGTGATGTTGTCGGGTTTGCGACCGCTCACCCGCACCAGGACCGACGGCGGCACCTTGATGCGCACGTCCTTGGTGAGCCACGAATTGAAGATGGCCGTGGTTCCCACGCCAAAGGCGACGCAGCCGACGGCACCGCTGTGGGGCGTATGGGAATCGCTCCCGATGATGATCTGGCCGGGGAGGGCATGGCGCTCCAGCATCTTGGAGTGGCAGATGGCCTCGGAGCCCTGAACCAGCATATTGCGGCCCAAGCGCGGCAACTCCCCGTAGAGAGTGATCCCCTGCTGTTCGGCGAACTCCTCCTGCTTCCGCTTGAGTTCGAGGGCCACATCGAGGAGGCCCTCGGCCTTCCGCTCGTCGGTCATGGCGAGCTCGAGAAAGGTCAGATGGTCGCGGAAGAAGAAGATCGAGGACGGGTCCACGACCGGCTCGTCGGGCCCGACGGCGTCGCGCCAGAAGATGGCCGACATCGGCGTGACATACTCATGGCTGAAACGGATATCGGTCCGGACAAACCCCTCATCACCGGGCCGCACCGCCCGCGCCCCCACTCGGTCCGTCGCCAGATCGGTCACCCAATGCCGGGCGATGATCTTCTCCGCCAGCGTCATCGGCCGCGACGGAGTGGCCAGTGGCGGCACGTGCACCCTTCCCTGGAGCCGGGCGACGTTGTACTGGAACAGGCCGCCGTACTCGATGATGCCGCGGGTGATGTCCCCCTGGCCGGCCGTGAACTCGGCAAGGGGAATCGTCTCCCCGCCGCGAATCCTCGCCACCAGCCCCAGGTCGGTGCTCGTCAGGATTCCGAGGTTCTGACAGTTTTCCCGGTAGATGCGTTCGATATTCTCAGCGATGACAAGACGGATGCCGGCGCACATCTCGGCGTACGGGGACTGTTCACGGCTGGAACCCTTACCGCGGCGCTTCCCGCTGACCGACGCCACGAAACCGCCGGCGCGCACCGCCCCGCGGGTGATGGGGAATTCCTCGCCGCACTTGAGCCCGAGATACGGGAAGTCGCCCAGGGTATCGTCGTAGTAGTAGCAGATGTAGGCCGGCGTGATCTCGTCGGTGGAGATGTTGTCCCGGAGCGGGATAGACGGGTCCCAGACCAGATCCTCGCCGGCCAGCTGCCGGCGCACCAGGGCCGGATCCTCCGTGAGGAAGAGGATCCGGCCTTCGAGACGCACCGCCTCCGGCAACCGCTCCACCCTCCGAGTCTTTAACCGTTCGAGCATGCCACGTCCGTTCCATGAGACTCCTCGTAAAGATGCCGGCGGCCCAACACCGGAGCAAGGCCGTGCCCGCAACGTCGCGCCTCCATCCGAGCTAGATTCCAAGATCATGAGCCGTCGGTGGCGCCTCCTTATCACCCTCCCGGTCCTCCTCGGTGGGGTCATCCTCCTGGTCGATCAGCGGGAGAGCCCGCCGCCGCACCGGGCAGAATGGCTGCACGCCAAGGACGTGACGCTCCGAGCGGTGCGCGCGGGGGAGGGGGAGCCCACGCTTCTCCTCCTTCATGGCTATGCCGAATCGCTCCTCGCCTACCAACCGATCCTCGACCGCCTGGCCAGGCACAACGCGGTGCTCGCGGTCGACCTGCCGGGATTTGGACTGAGCGACAAGCCCGACACGGGCTACACGCTCGAGGACTTTGTCGCGCGAATCGAAGCAGTCCTCGACGAGGATATCTCCGGCCCCGTCGTGGTCGTAGGCCACTCGATGGGAGGGGAGATCGCTGCCGCGCTGGCGTTGGCCCGACCCGACCGCGTCACCGGACTGGTACTGATCGACGCCGCAGGCTATGGGCTGAGCCCCGCCTTCACGACGGTGGTCGAGGAGGGATCAGGAGCGCTTGGGTGGATCAACGCAGCCATCGGCGTCGTGCTGCCCCTCCACGATCCCGGCTGGCTCGAGGAGTCGCCCGAACACGCCGCCTACGACCCCCTCACGGACCCGCGCTACCGGGCGGCCTCGACCCAGGTCCTTCGGGCATTTGATTTCGCGGCCCTCCGAACGAGTTTTCAGGACATCCGCCAGGCGACGCTGTTGATCTGGGGCGCCAACGACCCCACGGTTCCTCTCGCGTTCGGAGAGGCCATCCATGACCTCGTCCCGTGCAGTCGGTTGGTCGTGCTCCCGCGGATGTTGCACCGGCCGCACCAAACGTCGCCTGACACCGTCGCCTTCGAGATCGAACGCTTCATGGGCGACCCACCCGGTTGCCCGGCCACGGACGGCCCTCCCTCTCACCGGTAGGCAGTCGATGACACGCGCACGCACCTCGATGATGATCCTCACCGCCGGCGCCCTCCTGGCGGGCTGCGGCCAACAAGCCACCCTGGAGACGACCGAAGCCGGCGCCGACAAGCTGGCGGATGCCGTGAGCCCCGCCGTCCTCAAGGCGTCTCTGACGTTTCTCGCCGACGACGCCCTCGGGGGACGCGCACCGGCCACCCGCGGCGGCGACATCGCCGCTAAGTACATCGCCGCCGAGTTCCTCCGCCTCGGCCTCGAGCCAGCCGGTGAGAACGAGACCGTGTACCATCGAATCCCGATCATCTCTCTGACGCCCTCCCCCACACTCCAGCTGCACCCCACCGGCCGCGCGGCGGTGCCCCTCGCGTATCGCAACCAGTTCGTGCTCTGGTCGGAGCTCGACCAGCCCGACGTCTCGGCCAGCGCCGAACTGGTGTTCGTTGGGTTTGGGATCGTGGCGCCGGAATACGATTGGAATGACTACGCCGGCGTAGATGTCCAGGGAAAGATCGTCGTTGCTCTGGTAAACGACCCCGGCCTCATCGACTCGACGCTGTTCAAGGGGAAGGCGCTCACCTACTACGGGCGTTGGACGTACAAGATCGAAGAGGCGGCACGCCAGGGCGCCGCCGGTATCATCATGGTGCACACCACGGAGAGCGCCACCTACCCGTGGGCCATCGTGGAGTCGTCATGGACCGGGCCACAGGTCCGGCTGGAGAAGGCAGCAACCCCACTGCGTATGGCCGGATGGATCACGGACGAGATCTTCAGCCGCTATCTTCTCCCCAGCAACACGTCCATCGCCGACGTGTTCCAGGAGGCAGCCACCCCGGGATTTCATGCCCGACCCCTTCCCGCTACCGCGACCGGCCGCGTCCGGAGCACCATCCGTCGGTCGGAGACGGTCAACGTCCTGGCCCGGCTCACGGGATGGGGTCCCCACCCGGAAGAAGCTGTGCTCATTGGGGGTCACTACGACCACCTCGGCACCGGGAAGCCGGTCGACGGCGATTCGATCTATAACGGGGCGATCGACAACGCCTCGGGCGTCGCCGGTGTAATCGCCGCCGCCGAGGCCTTCGTCCGGAGTGGTGTCCATCCAGATCGATCCGTCATCTTCATGGCCTTCGGTGCCGAGGAGTCGGGTCTCCTCGGCTCCAAGGCCTTCGTTGAGCGGCCCACGATCCCCCTGAAAGACCTGGCCGCGGTGTTCAACCTCGACGAATTGAATCTCTATGGGAAGACGCGCGATGTCTCGGCCCTCGGCACCGAGCAGTCGTCCCTGGGGCGGTTCTTCGAGGAGGCCGCCCGAGCGGAGGGGCTCCGGGTCGTCACGAGTCGTGAGGCCCTCGAGAGCGGCTACTTCTTCCGCTCGGATCAATTCCCGTTCGTCCTCAAGGGCGTCCCGGCCTTGTACCTCCAGTTTCCTACCGATTATGTCGGCCGCGACTCGACCTGGGGAGAACAGATGATCGAGGACTACACCGCCCATCGGTACCACCAGGTGACCGACGAGATTCTCCCCTGGTATAGCATGGACGGCGCCGTCCAGCAGCTCCGCGTGATCGTTCGGACGGCTCTCATGGCCGCCGAGGCTGCCGAGCAACCGACCTGGAACGAGGGCTCGGAGTTCAAGGCCGCAGGGGAGGCGCGTCTCACGGGGGACTAGCGATCCACGCCCTCCAACTCGACCCCCAATCCGTCCGCCACCCGGTTGACGAAGGCGTAGTACGCGACGATGCAGCACAGGTCGTGGATCGCCCGATCGTCGAAGCCCGCGGTCCGGACCGGCTCGAGGTCGGCCGCGGTGATCCGGTGCGGGTCTACGGTCAACTTGAGTGCGTAGTCCACCAGCGCACGATCGGCTGGCCCAAGCGGCGCTCCCGCCGGATTGCGAACCAACCGCTCCACCACCTCATCTGCCTCATCCCACCCCTCCCGTTCCATTTCGACACGGAGACCCGCTCCGTGATGGACGATTCAATAGTGGCATCCATTGGTTGCTGATACTACTACTGCAATGAGTTCTCTTTGACGGCGGCTGAGCGGTCCAGGGCGCTTCATGAGCTGCACGTAGAGATCATAGTGCTGGCGCATAACCCTCGGATGCACGCTGTGAATACGTAAGATGTTGTCCTGATCTGGGATACGATCGTGTTCGGGGATTTCGTCTGCTGGCGCATACCGGATGAAGGCCATCGGTAACCTCAGGATTGTGTTCCAGTGTGGCACGAAGAAGTGTGTCCTGGCTGGCCCCGGGCCCGATTGGGGGCGATCGAGGCTGGTCGGGGGGGCCCTAGGGTACTATCTTTGCGCCCGTTTCCCTCCAGCGTCTTTCTCCCGGGGAAGGAGATCACCCTGGAACTCCCAACCCATCATAGAGTTCCGCTGGGCTGGCTGATCGAACACGGCGGCCCTGCGATCGCGCTTCGGACCCTCAAGGAGCTGAGTCCCCACCCGTCCGAGACCGACGTCGCGGCGGCCGAAGCGGCCCTGGGAGAGTATAAGCCCGCGGCGTCTGTGGTGGCCAAGCAGCGCTCCGACGGGACTTGGGGAGGGAATCTCCTCGGTCTTGCCCCCTCGGCATCCCAGGGCATCAAGGACATCGGTACCGTCCCCCAGTATCGCCGCCTCCTCGAGATGGGGTGGTCGCGGGACGACAGGGCATTCAAGCTGGGAAACCGGCTGCTGTTCCGGCTACTGTCGCGGGATCCCGACCCGGAGCTGCTCTTTGAACACCGCGCCGCGGTCAAGGCGGTGCCTGACGCGGAACATTGGGTTCGAGCGATGTATCGGGAGGCGGTGGCGGCGGCCCTGGCGGAGTACGGGTTTGCCCAGGACCCCCGCCTTCGAGGTGCGGCCCATCGGATCGCGACGGATGTGTCCCACTACCTTCGCAGCGGTCTGGCTGAGAAGCCCTTCGTCAAGTCGGGCTCGCAGACAGTGCTCAATCCCGAGGCCTATCCTCCCACCTGGTACTCCGTGGCGATGGTCGCTGCCATGCCGACCTTTCAGCGCGAACGCGCCGGCTTTACGGATCGGCTGGGGCAGTACCTGGCCCACGCCGCACCGAAGAAGTCCTTCGTCGTCAAGGTGGGGAGGAAGTCGTTCAAGACGAACCACATCCTCTTGGGCAACCCGATCGCCGCCGACGGAAAAGGGGTGCCGGCGGACCTGCCATTGGCACTCTACTACATCGAGCTTCTGGCCCGCATCGGCGCCCTCCATACCGCCCCGGTCGCCACCAAGGTGCTGGCCAGGCTGGTCAAGGACTGCGACGAGAACGGCATCTGGCACCCCAAGAACCTCCGGTCGCAGCCGAAGGCCGGTGATCGGATCACCTACCATTACTACCCGCTGCTCCCGAGCGGGAAGGCGGCGGAGACCCGCCAGGCCGATGTGACTTTCCGGCTCGCCCTCATCGCGCACCTCCTCGGATGGGATCTGGAGTTCCTGCCGTAACCGCCCGCTTGTGCCGGCGGACATGGTAGCCAATACTACAACTATGGCCGACATCGACGTCGACTTGACCCCGTTTGGGTTCACGCAAACGGAGAGCCTGGTCTACCGGGTGCTCCTGACCGACGGCCCCGGGACGGGGTATGCCGTGGCTCGAGCCGCCGGTCTAGCGCGGGCCAACGCCTACGGCGCCTTGGAAGGGTTGGTGACCAAGGGTGCCGCCCGGGCGGAGGAGGGACGGCCCAAGCGGTACCGGCCCGAGTCGCCTCCCGTTCTCCTCGCCAAACTCACCGCGCGGCACACCGAGGCACTCGACAAGCTCCGGGCGGAGATGGATGCGCTCGCTGCCCCCGACTCCCCCACCCTCGTGCCGGTGGAGTCGGCGCGCTCGGCGATCCGGCTCCTGAGTCATGACCTGGCGCGGGCCACGGCGTCGATCGAACTCGTGGCGCCGCCGGACGCGTTTCCCCTCCTGGCGCCGACGCTCCGCCGGGCGCATGCCTCGGGAGTGAGCCTGATGTTGTCGTCTTCCGGCGCGGCGACGCTGCCATTTGCGGAGGTGCGGTCAACGATCACGGGATATCGGTGGCCGGGGATGCCACTTCTCGCCGTGGTCGATGATGCGACGGCGATGGTGGCCGCGCGACAGGGGAGTGAAGTCAACGGCTATTGGGGGCGGGCGCCGGCCTTCGTGGCGTCTGCCCGGATGAGCATCGAGCGATTGCGAGGCTCGTAATGGGAGAGGATTTCGACGCCACCTACCAGGCGCTTCGCCGCTCCTATCTCGAGGAAATGCCGGCGCGCCTGGCGGACCTTCGAAAAGACATCGCCGCATTGGGGGCCGGGGAGACCGATGCCGCCCCATCGCTCCGGAGTCGGTTCCACCAGATCGCCGGCTCGGGCGGGTCGTACGGATTTCCGGAGGTGAGCCGGATCGCCCGCGAGGCCGAGACATGGTTGACCGAGGGCGGCGGGGGTGAGCCCGGGGCGGACGGACCGTTGCAGGCGTGGGTGCAGGAGCTCGCCGCGGCCCTGGACAGTGCGGCGACTGTGGTGCCGGCGGACGCCAGGCCGGAGCGTGTGGCCCCGCCGGACTTCGGATGGCGGGCGATCGTGGTGGGAGGCGGGGAGGTGTCGGACGCCGTCCACGAATCGCTGACGACGGCGGGATTTCTCGTGGAGCGCGGCGGCGAACACCAGGAGGTGAGTGCCACCCCGATCTCCGAGCGTCCGGACCTCGTCGTGCTGGTCGGGAACGCCGTCGACTTCTCCCTCCATGCCGCCGCCGCCGCGTGGCGAGGGGCGCGGTCGGTCCGCCCGCGCGGCGTGGTACTGGTCGATACTGGGAACGGCGACCGGCTAATGGCGATCGCGGCTGGGGTGGATGTGATCTACTCCCCCGACCAGGTGACCACCGACCTCCCACGCTTTGCCAAGACGCTGGCACGGATCGGGGCGCCGCCGGTCGCAGTGCTACTCGTCGAGGACGATCTCCTCCAGGCCCAGCTGGTGGCCTCAGCCTTGGAGGCGGCGAACATCAGGGTCTACCACGCTGAGGACACCGCCCGGGCTCAGGAGTACCTCGCCGTCCTCACGCCGGACGTGTTCCTCCTGGATGTGGAGCTCCCCGACGTGGACGGCTTTACCCTGGCACGTCTCATCCGCCAGGACCCACGGTTCAACCTTGTGCCGATCGTCTTCTTGACCGCCCGCACCTCGATGGCCAGCCACATCGAGGCGCTTCGGGCC
>Ga0055480_10001067_pt1 | contig 10771 bp, 13 predicted proteins | sample Muzzi_PWB_D2_FD_57935 | JGI IMG/M metagenome (GOLD analysis project Ga0055480, IMG submission 57935) | Wetland microbial communities from San Francisco Bay, California, USA, that impact long-term carbon sequestration - Muzzi_PWB_D2 | ecosystem: Environmental > Aquatic > Marine > Wetlands ... | reverse complement strand
ACCATCGGGCCCAGCGGAGTGGGTATCCGGTTGATCGTGAGGAGCGGACGGCCTTTGCTTCGGCCGGGGAGCTCCCCGAGGACCCGCCGAAACGCGTCCCGAAAGCCGCTGTCCGACTCGAAGCCCACTCCAAAGCCGGAGCGTGTCGACCCCTCGCCCTCCCGAATGCGGCCGAGCGCCAACCCCAACCGCCGCGCCCGGTGGTAGGCGTGGAACGTCATCCCATGGTGTGCCTGAAACCAGCGCCGCACCCGCGTGGGGTCGAGCCGGCGGCGGCGGAGATCCTCATCGGTCCAGCGCCGGGCGGGATTCGCCTCGATCTCGTCGAGGAGTGGCCCCAGCCACGCCGGGGTTGCACCGAGTGGCTCGAGCGGGCGGCACCGGAGGCACGGGCGGTATCCGGCCCGGAGCGCCTCTTGGGGACCGGGGTAGAACTCCACGTTGCCGCGAGCCGGTTTCCTGGCCGGGCAGGCCGGGCGGCAGAAGATCCCGGTGGTCCGGACCGCAGTCACGAAGATCCCGTCGTAGCTTTCGTCGCGGGTCTCAAACGCCCGGAACATCTCCGGGGGTGGGGGCAGCGTCGCCTCAGTCATGGAGAGGAATCTAGGCGGCGACGAGACCGCCGCCACCGAGGAAGGGACAGCGAATCCCTCCGGTGGGATCCACCCCGGCCGGCTCGACGCCGGTCGGGTCGAGGTCCGGAACGGGCCTCCCGTCGGGCGCTGGCTCCTCGAAGGCCGGCCCGAGCTCATGGCTCTCCAGGGTGGTGCGATTCTGCCTGGCCCAGGCAGAGGTCCTCTTGCCGTGGTCGTGGGCGATCAGGGCGATCCGCTGTCGCGGCGTCATCCAGGTGTCGCGCGTTATACGGGCGACTCGGTGGGCAAGGTCGTTGCCGGAGGATCGCCCGGGACTGTGACGCCGCCATATTCTTCCGGTAACACCTTCACGACAGGTGTGGCGATGCTCGGAAGCGAGACGGACCTTCGGACCAAGCTGGCCGAGGAGATCCCGGTGACGACGCATCTGGGGGTCAGCATCGTCGCCTACGACGGTGGGGGGCTGACGCTCGCGGCGCCGCTCTCCCAAAACCGAAACCACGAGGGCACCGGGTTTGCCGGGAGCGTGAGTACCCTGGCGACGCTGGCTGGATGGGGGCTCGTGTGGCTGCGGCTCCGGAGCGAGAAGGTGGACTGTCAGGTGGTCATCCAGGACGCCACCGTCGAGTACCGCCGCCCGGTCACCGGCGATTTCCAGGCCCGGGCGGCGGTGCCGGACGAGGACCAGTGGCGCCGCCTCCGCGAGGCGCTGGCGAAACGCGGACGAGGCCGCGTGACAGTCTCCGTCGAGGTAGCTGTGGCTGGAGAACCGGTGGCGGCGTTTCGGGGTCGCTACGTAGCATTACGGCGAAGGAGTGAGGCCGCGGGGCCGCGGGGCCGGAAGTAGTGTTCGAGCGATTGACCCGTCCAAGCCCAGTCGTCGGGCGATCGGGCTAGCCGGCGACGATCTTGTCGAGCAGCTGCTGGCCGAAGTCGTTGTCGTAGTCGACCTGGGTCCGCCGGACCCGGACGTCCACGAGGGTACTGACCGCGCTCTGGCGATAGAGTCGGACCTCGATGTCGAGATCCTTCCGCTTCCCGGTGACGAGGAGCACGCCGTCGCCGAGCTCCTGGGTGCCGGTGGCGGCGATCTCGAGGGCGCTGAAGGCGAAGCGGGTGCTCCGCTCCGTGTCCCAGAGAGCCCGACGCGAGATGCCCGAGACCCCGGGGGAAGTCGCCACCGTGCCTGCGCCGCCGCCGGTGGCGCCGGCGCAGGCGGAGAGACCCACGGCTACCGCCAGGGCCAGGGTCCACCCGGCGCCCCGAAAGCGTCCGCGGTGTCGGTCGAGTCGGTTGGGACCCATGGCTCCTCCGAGAGGGTATGCAGCAGGGCAAACCTAGGCCCTTTTGGGGGGTGTCGCCAGGGTCGTGGGCGATGGCGCCGCGTTGGAGGTTGCTGGGGCGGAGGTTACCTTGTGACCACGGGGCGTTAGCTCAGTTGGGAGAGCACCTGCTTTGCAAGCAGGGGGTCGCCGGTTCGAGTCCGGCACGCTCCATCGCCTCTCCCCAAGGGGGACGCCGCAAGGGTTCGAGGGGCGATTGGCGATCGGTGGCAGGTCCGGCCGGATCACGCAGCTGTCATCGGGGGTTGGACCGACGTGTCATTCCGGATCGAAGCAGGAGCCCAATTCCTGAAGTTGATTCTCTTCGGGATCGTCACCCGCGAGGACCTCGGCGGGCTTGCGGCTGCCGCGCGGACGGCAGATGAGGGGTACCCCGAGACGCCCGGCCGCTTGGTCGACCTCACCGCCGTCGACGATTTCGACATCACCTTCAGCGATGTCTTTGCCCGCGCCAAGGAGCGGGAGGCGCGCGCCACCTGTCCGTTCAAGACGGCGGTCCTGGTGGCCTCTCCGGTGCAGCGGGGATTCGGGCGGATGTACCAGGCGATCGTGATGCACCCCAAGATTGCCGTGGAAGTCTTCGAGGACCGGCAGGCGGCCGAGTCGTGGTTGGCCGAGGGATGCGGAGGGGCCCACTCCGCCGCCTCCTGACCCGGGGCAGCGCCGCCCCAGTTGCGCCATCCTCAAGGCTAACGCATCATCAAGACGAATGCTTCCTCGACTGCCATGCTCAATCGTGTCGTCGCCCACTTTCAGGATGGCCGCCTCATCAAGGGGACGTGCTTCAACGTTTCGTTGCAGCGCCCGATCTGTCACATCCACTCGATCAACCTCGGGGTGGTGCCGATCTTCCTGAACCGCCTCAAGGGGTTGTTCTTCGTACGCGATCTCCAGGGTGATCCCCACTATGCCGACGATCCCGTCCCCAGGTCGTGGGACCTCCGCCGCCACGGGCACGCCGGTGTGGACGTGCGGTTCCGGGACGGGGAACGGATCGTGGGGTGGTCGACTACGGTGCCCCCGCTCAAGCCGTATTTCTTCCTGGTCCCCGTCGACAATCAGAGCAATAACCTCCGGATCCTGGTCAACCGTGACTGGGTGATCCAAGCCGACCCGTTTCGGCAGTGAAGCCCCACGCCCTCCGTGAGCCCGAGGATGTCCTGACGGCTGTGGGATGGCTCTTGGACGCAACCGGCCGCCGACCGGAGCCGGGGGCGGTGGTCGACCTCGACCCCCTCTTTGCCGACCTCTTTCTGGGCAGCGACATCCGTCAACTCGATAGGGTGGTGGCTGCCGCCGCGCAGGGCCACGGGTGGCTGGCCCCGGTCGCGGGGCCGGGCCGGCGCTATGCGCTCACCCCGGCCGGCGCCGCTCGACTTCGCTCCGTGCCGGGGCGGCTCTGGCGGCGATTGACCCGGACCCAACGCGTCATCCTGGTGGTCGTCGCGGTGGGAGCAGTCCTGGCAGCGGTGCTCCTCACGCGCTAGACTGGATCGGTCCACACGTCGCCGGCTCCCCGAGGTCGTTATGCGATTGCGCTCCGCAGTTCTCGCCACGCTCGCCGCCGCCTGTACGCCGGCGGATCGGGTGCCCACGCCGATCCTCATTCCGCAGGTCAGCGGCACCGAGCAACTTCTTCAGGCGGTGAGTCCGGTGGACGACTCGGTGGTGTGGGTCAGCGGGCACGGCGGTACCTACGCCCGGACGCGCGACGGCGGCGCCACTTGGGAGAGCGGCCGAGTTCCCGGCGCAGATACTCTCCAATTCCGCGATGTGGCCGCGATCAGCTGGGATATCGCCTATCTCCTCGCGGCCGGCCCGGGCGACATGTCACGGGTCTACAAGACCTCCGACGGGGGTAGGTCGTGGACGCTGCAATGGCAGAACCCCGACTCCGACGGCTTCTACGATTGCCTCACCTTCTGGGACCGATCGCGTGGGGCCGTATATGGCGACGCGCTGCAGGGCCGGTTGGCTCTCCTCACGACCGCCGACGGCGGGGCTTCCTGGAGCCGCGTCCCTCCCGACGGACTCCCGCTGGCCCAGGCCGGGGAAGGGGGGTTTGCCGCGTCCGGATTGTGCATCGTCGCGGGGACCGGGGGCGTCGGGTGGATTGCCACGGGCGCGGCGGACACCGCCCGCGTGCTCACGACCCACGACTACGGTGCCAGCTGGACCGCGGTGGCGACGCCGATGCCGGCGGGGACCTCGGCCGGACTGACCGCCATCAGCTTCCGCGACTCGCTGACCGGGGTGGCGGTCGGCGGCGACATCGCCCGGCCCGACTCGATCGGGGTCGGCGTGGCGGTGACGCATGACGGCGGGGCCACCTGGACGCGAGGGGGGACACCGAGGATCCCCGGCGCGTACTACGGCGGGATGTATGTGCCTGGCGCGAGTCCACCGGTCGCGGTGGCGGTCGGTCCCAAGGGCGCCGACTATTCGCTCGATGACGGTGCGACGTGGATGGCGCTCGACTCGCTCAACTACTGGGGCGTGGGCTTTTCCTCCGTGCGCGCGGGGTGGCTGGTCGGAACGGGTGGACGGATCACCAAGGTGACGTTCGAGTAACGCCGCGTCAGGTGGAGCGAAGCCGGCCCCGGTCGACTTTCCCGAGGTGCGTTCGCGGAAGGCGCTCGAGGAACACGACCCGCCGGGGATGCTTGTAGGGCTCGAGTCTCTCCGCGACGAAGCGCTTCAGCTCCTCCTCGAGCCCAGCGTCGTCCCGGGTCGGGACCACGTAGGCATGGGGCTTGGTGAGCCCGTTGGTGTCGACCACCCCCACGACCGCTACTTCGCGGACGGCGTCGTGCTGGAGGAGACAGTTCTCCACCTCCTGCGGGGATAGCCATTTTCCGCCGACCTTGAGCATGTCGTCGGCGCGGCCGCCGTAGGTAAAGAATCCGTCCGCGTCCCGGCTCACCATGTCGCCCGAGACATACCACTCCCCCCTAAACGCCGCGGCGGTCTTGTCCAGGTGCTGCCAGTAGGCGATCGCCCGGGAGCGGCCCCGGACCCAGAGGGCGCCGACCTCCCCGTGCGGGAGCTCGTGCCCAAAATCGTCGCACACCTTCACATCGAAGCCGGGAACCACTTGGCCGAGCGTCCCGGGCCGTACGGCACCCGGCCGATTGGAGAGGAAGATGTGCCACATCTCCGCGGTGCCGAGCCCGTCGAGCAGCTCCACGCCGAAGGTGTCGCGCCAGCGCTGGTGCAACTCCGCCGGCAGGGCCTCCCCGGCAGAGGTTGCCAGGCGGAGGGACGATAGGTCCTGGCGTGCCGCCTCCGGATGGCTCACCATCGCATTGATCATCGTGGGCACGGTCACGAAGATCGTGGGCCGGTACTGGGCGATGCGGGTAAACACCGCGTCCGCCGTGCAGCGCTCCGGGAAGAGCGCCGCCGCGGCACCGACGGCGAAGGGAAAGAACAGATTGCTGCCGGTGGCGTACCCAAAATACAACTTGGGCACCGCCAGCGTGATGTCGTCGGGGCGGTACCCGATGACGCCCTTGGCATAGCACTCGGTAGTGTTGGCGAATGACCGGTGCGTCTGGACCACCGCCTTCGGTTGTCCGGTGGTGCCGCCCGAGAAGAGCCAGATCGCGGCGTCGTCCCGATGGGAGGGGAAGGCCTCGAGCGCGTCTGGAGCGGCGCCGACGGCCGTGTCGAACGCCGAGGCTCCGACCACGAAGGTTTGACGGAGAAACCGCCCGCCTGCTGCCGCCTCCGCGAACGCGGCGGCATTGCTCCGGTCCACGAACGCCGCGGCCGCGCGGGTATAGTCGAGGAAGTACCGGAGCGCGTCGGCACCGAGCTGCGGGTTGACCATCACCACCACGGCCCCGATCTTCAGGATACCGAACAGGGCCGCGACGTACTCGGGTCCGTCGGGGAGGGAAATGATGACCCGCTGTTCGGGCACGACCCCGGCCGCGCGCAACACGTTACCGATGCGGTTGGCTCGGGCCTGCACGTCGCGGTAGCGGACCGGTCCGTGATCTCCGAGGAGGGCGACGCGGTCGCCTCCGCCTTCGTGCACGCGGGCGTCCAGGAAGTAGTCGGCGATGTTGAAGTGTTCCGGCGGGGTCCAGGGCATCGGCTTCTCGTCGAAGCGGTGGGCCTAATGGTCCTCTCACGTCCACTATAATCACCGATGGCCGTTTGGAAACTGTCCGACATGACGTGGGAGGAAGTCGCGGCTCTCCCGCGCGACCGGACCGCGGCTGTTCTGCCGGTCGGGGCGGTGGAGGCGCATGGCCCCCACCTCCCGCTCACCACCGATGTGGTCATCGCCGAGGCGATGGCGAGCGCGGGGGGCGAACGCCTGGCGCGCCGGGGCTGGGAGGTGGTTCTCCTTCCAGCGCTCGCCTACACCGCTGCTCCCTTTGCTGCCGCCTTTCCCGGAACTATGTCGCTCCAGCCCGGCACCGTCGCAGCGCTCCTGACGGACCTCGCCGCCGAGATAGACCGACACGGGATCCCGATCCTCGCCATCGCCAACGCGCACCTCGACCCCACTCACCTCCGCTGTCTGGAATCGGCCGCGGCGATCATCCGAGCCGCCACCGGCCCGGCCCTGGCGTTCCCCAACCTCGCGCGGAAGCCGTGGGCCACGCGTCTGACGGTGGAGTTCCGATCCGGGGCCTGCCACGCCGGCCAGTTCGAGAGCTCGATCGTGATGGCCCAGCAGCCCGATCTGGTCCGGGACCGCATCCGAGGCGGGCTCCCAGCCAATCCGGCGTCCTTGTCCGTGGCGATCCGGGAGGGGAAGGGGACGTTCGCGGAGGCCGGCGGGCCTCGGGCGTACTTCGGGGCACCGGCAGACGCGACGGCCGCCGAGGGCGTGGACACCGTCACGACGCTCGGTGCCATACTCGAGGAGGCCGTCCTTGAACAAGTTGCCTGAGGGCACGGTGGCGGTGGTGACCGGTGCCGGCCAGGGCATCGGGGCGGCCGTCGCGCGGGCGTTGAGGGAGTCGGGGGCCACCATGGTACTCGCGGGCCGCACGGCGGCGACCCTCGAAGCGGTCGCCGAGGAACTCGGGGGGGACACACTCCCGGTGGTGACAGACGTGACCGATCCCGCGGCCGTGGCCCGGCTGGCGGACACGGTGCGCGCGCGGCTGGGGGACGTCGGTGTGCTGGTCAACAATGCCGGCGCGTCGCTCGCGGCGCCCCTCCACAAGCTGTCCCTCAACGACTGGAACCGGATGCTTGCCGTCAACGCCACCGGGACCTTCCTCGTGACCCAGGCGTTCCATTCCGGGATGGTTCATCGCGGCTGGGGGCGGATCGTCAATATCGCTTCGGTGGCTGGGCTGTCCGGGGGCAAGTACATCTCGGCCTACGCCGCCGCCAAGCACGCCGTAATCGGGTTCACCCGATCCATTGCGGCGGAGGTGGCGGACAAGGGCGTCACCGTGAACGCGGTCTGCCCGGGGTTCGTGGCCACCCCGATGACCGACGCGTCGGTAGCCAACATCATGGCCAAGACCGGACGGAGCCGAGAGGCTGCCTTGGAAGCGATTCTTGCGACCACCCCGCAACATCGGTTGATCGAGCCGGAGGAGGTGGCGCACGCGGTGATGGCCCTGGTGGATCAGGCCGCCAAGGGGATCAACGGGCAGGCCCTGGTCCTGGACGGAGGCGCGCTCCTCGCATGAGCTACCAGATCATCAACCCGGTGGAGCTCGGCGCCCCGAAGGGATGGAACAACGGGATGCTCGCGCCGACTGGTGGGCGGGTTCTGTTCGTGGCGGGGCAGACCGCCGGAGGACCGGACGGACAGGTCCCACCGATCGGATTCGTGGAGCAATTCGGTCTGGCGCTGGACCACGTCCTCGCGGTCGTCCGGGAAGCCGGCGGGCGCCCGGAGGACATCGGACGACTGACGGTGTACGTTACCGATCTCGCGGCGTACCGTGCGAGCCTCGGTCCACTCGGGGAGGCCTATCGTCGGCGGATGGGGAAGCACTTCCCGGCGATGGCGCTGATGGAGGTCCGCGGGCTCGTGGACGCTGGGGCCCTGGTGGAAATCGAGGCGACGGCGGTGTTGTAGGCGGGGGCCGCGTGGGCCGCTCGTGCTGTTGGATGGGCAGGCATGCAACCATGGTGGGGGGCGATGACGCTCGAGGCGACGTCCTTTCTCATTGCACACGACGAGTCCACGGGACTCGTGACGATCACCCTCAGCCGGCCAGACCGGCTGAACGCGTTGACGTTCGAGGTGTATGCCGAGCTCGGGGCCATGTTCCGGACGCTCGATACGGCGGATGGCGTTCGTGCGATCGTGATCACCGGCGCGGGGCGGGCCTTCTGCTCGGGCGGGGATGTGGAGGACATCATCGGTGCCTTATTCGAGCGGGACCACACGGGGCTGCTCGAATTCACTCGTCTTACCTGCGACCTCATCCGCGCGATCCGGGACTGCCGGCGGCCGGTGATCGCGGCCCTGAACGGGACCGTGGCGGGGGCGGGGGCGGTGATCGCCACGGCGTGCGACCTCCGCATCGCCGATCCGTCCGCCAAGATTGCGTACCTGTTTACCAAGGTCGGCCTGTCCGGCGCCGACATGGGGGCGGCCTGGCTCCTTCCGCGCATCGTGGGACTCGCCAAGGCCAGTGAGCTCCTCATGACAGGGGATTTCATTGATGCGGCGGAGGCGCATCGCATCGGCCTCTACAATCGCCTCACGGCATCTGGGGCGGCGCCCGCGGAGGCGAGCCGACTGGCTCTCTCCCTCGCTGCCGGACCGGCTGAGGCCCTCGCCGTTACCAAGGACGCTCTCAATCGGGAAGCGTCGATGGATCTGTGGGCCGCGCTCGATGCCGAGGCCGCCGCCCAGGCGGCGTGCATGCTCCATCCAAATTTCCGCGAGGCCTACGAGGCCTTTGTCGGGAAGCGGCCGCCGCGCTTTACATGACGCGTACCCCCGACCTCGAGACGATCCGCGCATTCCTCGACCCGACGCACTACGTCATCGCGGAGGAGGCCGCCCGCTTTGCCGGCCGGGCCGTCGCGTCCCTTCCGCACGCGCGTAACGACGCCGCGGCTCGGATCCAGGCGCGCGAGCTCATGGCCGCGATCGGCGATGCGTCGCTGTACGGACCGATCAAACGGCTGGACCTACGCGGGTGCTGCCTGGTGCGGGAGACCCTGGCCGCGTGCTCCCCTCTCGCCGACGCGGTCTACGCGCTCCAGGCCCTCGGGGCCGTCCCGCTTCTCCTGGCCGGGTCCGACGAACAGCGTGTCCGTTGGATGGAGCCCGCCCTCGAGGGACGGGCGATGGCCGCGTTCGCGATGACGGAACCGGACGCGGGGTCCGACGTCGCGTCGATGCAGGCGGCCGCGACCCGGGACGGCGACGGATGGACCCTCAATGGCCGGAAGACCTTCATCTCCAATGCGGGCATCGCCGACTTCTACACGGTCTTCGCGTCAACGGACCCCGCCGCCGGCGCCAAGGGCATCGGCTGCTTCATCGTGCCGACGGGGACGCCGGGCCTCCGCTTTGTCGAGGCGCAGGTGATGAGCGCCCCGCACCCGCTCGGCGAGATCGCCTTCGAGCGCTGCCGCATCCCAGGCGACCACCTCGTGGGAGAGGTCGGCGCGGGCTTTCGAGTGGGGATGGCGACCCTGGACCTCCTCCGCTGCACGGTGGCCGCCGCGGCCTGTGGGATGGCGGGTCGGGCCCTGGATGAGGCGTTGGGCCATGCCCGGCGGCGTCGGCAGTTCGGGAAGCCCATCGCGGAGTTCCAGTTGATCCAGGAGAAGCTGTCGCGGATGGCGACGGAGCTCACTGCGGCTCGGCTCCTCACCTATCGCGCCGCCTGGACCAAGGACCGGGGGGCCGAGCGGGTGACGATGGAGGCGGCGATGGCCAAGGCCTACGCCACGGAGGCGGCCCAGCGGATCATCGACGATGCCGTCCAGGTCCTTGGTGGGCGCGGTGTGCTGGCCGACAGCGCGGTGGACCTCCTGTATCGCTCCATTCGCGCCCTCCGGATCTACGAGGGAACGACCGAAGTCCAACACCTGGTGATCGCGGGTCGCCTGCTCAAGGCGGAGCCGTAACCGGCGCCCCGGCCGCGACGGGGGTCCTACCGCCCGCCCCTCTCACCGCCTTACCATCCTTCCATGTGGCATCCCCCCAACCCGGTCAAGCACGACATCCCGCCTGCGCGCTGGCCTTCACGGGCGGAGGCGGAAGCCTCGCCGCTCTTCCAGCCGGTGCGCCTTGGCCCGATCACCCTGACGGAAGGGACCTGGGTGCCGGCGATGGTGCCGTGGCGGGCCACCGAAGAAGGGCTGGTCACGCCCCAGGTGCTGGCGTGGTATCGGCGGTTTGCAGAAGGTCGACCGGGGGCGATCGTGGTGGAGGCCACGGGTGTGCGTGACATTAGGAGTGGACCGCTCCTACGGATTGGGGACGACCGCTTCGTCCCCGGCCTCCGATCGCTCGTGGACACCGTGCGCGCCGCGAGCGGGGGGGCCACGCGCCTCTTCATTCAGTTAATCGACTTTCAGGTAATCCGACGACGTCCCACTCGAGAGTCGTTCTTTCGCCGCTACCTGGACATCACAGACCAGCATCGCCGGCTCATCCCGGGGGCCGATGAGGCGATCCGCGAACGGCTGCTCGCCATGCGCGACGACGAACTGGACGAGGTCCTTACGGAACGGGAGCTCGAGGCCCTCGAATTCGGCTATCGCGAGCGGGTCACCGACGTGCATCTCTCCCACGTGCGCGACCTCCCCCAGACGCTACCGGACGTGTTTGCCGATGCGGCGGCCCGAGCCGAGACGGCTGGGTTCGATGGCGTGGAGCTC
>Ga0055480_10001064_pt1 | contig 10781 bp, 8 predicted proteins | sample Muzzi_PWB_D2_FD_57935 | JGI IMG/M metagenome (GOLD analysis project Ga0055480, IMG submission 57935) | Wetland microbial communities from San Francisco Bay, California, USA, that impact long-term carbon sequestration - Muzzi_PWB_D2 | ecosystem: Environmental > Aquatic > Marine > Wetlands ... | reverse complement strand
CAACCACATGAATGACCCCCAGCGTTCCTGTCCGATATCTGAAATGATCGAGCTGACAGGTATGGAGCATGTGCGATTTTACAGCCTACAGAAAGATCTCAACCCGGCCGATGCATCCTTATTAGAAGGCCAACGACATATTGTACAAATGGGCCCCGATTTGAATGATTTCGCAGATACGGCTGCCGTCATTCAATGTCTGGACCTGGTCATATCCGTGGATACCGCGATTGCTCACTTAACCGGGGCTATGGCCAAACCGGTATGGTTACTGTTGCCCCATCTGCCAGATTGGCGCTGGATGTTACAGCGCACGGACTCTCCCTGGTATCCCTCCATGCGGTTGTTTCGACAGCACCGGGCAGGCATTTGGATTTCAGTGATTGATGCCGTGAAACAAAAATTGAGAAGGTGGCCATGTCCGAAGAGTTGAATGCGATAATGACATCGGCGGACGCCTTCCTGAGCCAGGGCCGCTATGCGGAAGCGGCCGATATCTATGCCCACCTGTCCAGGCGATTTCCGCTGCAGCCCGATCTCCACCATGTCCATGCCCTGGTCCTTTTACAACTTGCGCAGTGCCGCGAAGCCTTGCGCCAAGTCGATCGGGCCATTGCGCTGAATCCTTCACAACCTGCTTTCCATCGGAGCCGGGGCGATATCTTGACCGGTGCCGGTGATCTTCCCCGGGCATCCGAAGCGTACTTAAGCGCATTGGCGTTGCAACCCAAGGATGTCAATGCCATGATTAATCTGGGAAACGTCCTGCATGCCCAGGCAAGTCCCGTCAAGGCCTTGCAATGGTATCGCAAGGCGGCCAGCCTGGACCCCGTGAATCTTATGGCTTTGAACAATATTGGCAAATTGCTGCATGACCAGGGAGCGTTTGACCAGGCCATGCACTGGTATGAAAAAGCCCTGTCCATCGATCCGAACTACGCAGAAGCGCGCTTCAATCGAAGCGTGGCGCTGCTGGCCCAAGGTGATTACACCCGCGGCTGGACCGAGTACGAATGGCGTTTCCGTCGTAAAGCGGCACAGCAGGTTTATCCCCGCCAACTCAAAGCCCCCCTGTGGGACGGATCTTCCTACCGCGGCAAACGTCTGCTGGTACATTGTGAACAGGGGTTGGGGGATGTTATCCAATTCTGCCGCTACTTGCCCCAAGTCAAGTCGTTGGGGGGTACTTTGATCGTGGAAGCCCATGCCCCTTTGATCTCCTTGCTGGCCGCAATGCCCGCCATCGACCGGGTGGTCCCCTTCAGCACCCATGGACATCCTCCGGTGGAATTCGATCTGTATGCCCCCCTTCTCAGTCTGCCACGGATTTTCCGTACCGATACAAGCAACATTCCCAACCATGTACCTTATCTGGCCGCCGATCCCCAAAAGGTATCTGTTTGGCGCTCTAAAATGGGGGCGACAAATGGCCTGCAAATCGGTGTGGTCTGGTCCGGCAGTGCTGTCGATCCACAGCGGTCATGTCCCCTGGAACTCCTGGCTACGGTGTTTGACCATCCGGGCACGCAGTTTTTCAGTTTGCAGACGGATCTTACGGCACAATCGCTCAGGCGGCTCTGGTCGCACGGCAACGTGACCCATTGGGGCGACCGGTTGAAGAATTTCGGTGACACGGCCGCTGCCATGATCAACCTCGACCTGGTCATCTCCATCGACACGGCGGCGGCCCATCTGGCCGGTGCCTTGGGAAAACCGGTATGGATTCTGCTTCCCGCAGTTGCCGACTGGCGTTGGCTGTTGGGTCGCCGGGATAGTCCCTGGTATCCGTCTGCGCGGCTCTTCCGTCAGCAAAAGGCCGGCGATTGGGCGACCCTGCTCCGGCGTGTCAGCGCGGAACTCAATCATGAAGTGGCTGTGCGCAACGCCTTTAACCGCGGGTGCGCCCAACATGAAGCCGACCGATTGGACGCTGCCATAGACGCCTACACCCAAACCATTGGCCTGGCGCCCGGACTTGAACCGGCCCACCGCAACCTGGGCCTGGCCCATTTTCAAAAGGGTGACCCGCAAAAAGCAGCCATTTGTTATGAGCGCAGCCTCGAATTGAAACCGGATGCACCGGATGTCCTGACCAATCTGGGTGCCGCCTATCAACACCTGCACCAACCTGCCACAGCGCAGACCTGCTATGCAAAGGCCCTGGAACTCAATCCGGTTTATGTTCCGGCCATCTACAATCTGGGTAATCTTTTCCTGGACCAGGGGATGCTCGATGCAGCGGCAGACCAGTACCGGCGGGCGCTGGCTGTTAAGCCTGACCATATCAGCTGCCTGTGCAATATGGGGCGCACGCTGCACCGCCTTGGGCGCCTGGACGAGGCCCTGCATGTTTACGAACGGGCCTTGAAAATATCTCCCCGGCATCCGGAAACACGTTTCAACCGTGCCGTTACGCGACTGCTTCAAGGCCAGTGGTCCGATGGCTGGCCAGACTATAATTGGCGTTTCAAATGCCACAATCGACATCGGATCTACCCACATCAGCTGCCTGGAAAACGCTGGCAGGGTCAGCCGTTCAAAAGCGAAACCCTGCTGGTTCACGGTGAGCAAGGGCTCGGAGATGCGCTGCAATTTGTGCGTTTTCTGCCCTGGGTTAAGCGCCTTGGCGGACGCGTTATTCTGGAAACCCACCGCTCTTTATTGTCCCTTTTCAGGAACGCCGCAGGCATCGATGCATTGATCGAACTATCGCCCAGCCATCCTCCCGCACCAGACTATGATTGGTACGTGCCTTTGTGCAGCCTGCCAGAACTTTTGGACCTGACGCCGGAGAATCTTCCAGTCGGCCGGCCCTACCTGTTCGCCCAGGAGAATAAGATCAGGCAATGGCGTGCCTGCTTACCATCCAAAGGCGTCCACGTCGGCCTGGTTTGGGCCGGCAGCAACACATATCCGGAACGGTCCTGTCAGCTTCAGGATTTGGCTCCTTTGGGGCAAATCAAAGGGATCAATTGGATCGGGCTGCAAAAAGGCGCAGCCGCAGCCCAAATAAAAGATCCTGAACTAGATTGCGACTTCGGATTGACCAACTGGGGAGAAGGCTTCGATGATTTTTCGGACACAGCCGCTGCCATTGCCAGTCTCGATCTGATCATATCCATCGATACATCCGTGGCCCACCTGGCCGGGGCCCTGGGAAAACCGGTTTGGTTATTACTGCCCAAGGTACCGGACTGGCGCTGGTTATTACATCGGCCTGACACGCCGTGGTACGCGTCCATGCGGTTATTTCGCCAGAAGCAATCCGGGGATTGGCGGTCAGTGGTTGCAGCGGTTGGCGCTATGCTTGATAGGTATCGGCACGTGCAAAAGAAACAAACAGTTTGGTCCAAATTTTGCATTAATTCTGATTAAGGTCATGTTGAAAGAACCCATTACGCATATCTGAAAGCGAAAAATACTATGACGATTCAACGAATGCTCAGCAAAGCCATGCAGAAGCATCAGGCTGGCGATATCGAGGCCGCCGAAGCGCTGTATGCCAACATTCTGTCCGAACATCCATACGATGCCGATGTGTTGAACCTGATGGGCGTCCTGTCGCTGCAGCGCGGTGAACTGGATCAAGCCCATAGTATGCTGAGGCGAGCGGTCGAAGCTGACCCGCGGATTGCAGCGTTCCACAACAATCTCGGCCAGGTGTTGCGCCAGCAAGGCCGTGACCAGGAGGCCATGGCCAGTTACAAGCATTCACTGATGCTCGATCCGGAATTGGAAATCGCCCGTACCCATCTTGAATCCTTATCACCCGGCGGCAATCCCGATGCAATGTCCCGGCAGCATGCCATGAAACGCTTTGAAGTTGTTCAGCAGGTATTGAATAAGATTGGCGGCCGAACGTATCTGGAAATCGGGATCGATACTGCCGAATCCTTCGTCAATATCAGGGCGGCAAGAAAATTCGGCATCGACCCGGTCCCCACCTTCAATCTTATCAACCAGATGCTGGGCCTATTCGATATAGAGCATTTCGAGTATTGCAGGCAGGATGGCGCCGGTGCCGCCAGACTCATGATCCAGGCGGGCACCCACCGCGATATCGCGGAACTGCCCCGTGGTGAAAAGTCAGAATTCTTCTATATGACTTCCGACACCTTTTTCGAAAAGCATGCCGCCGAACTTTTCAAAGAGGAACCCATTGATACTGCTTTTGTGGACGGATTACACACCTATCAACAGACCTATCAGGATGTATTGAACATTTTGGACCATCTTGCCGAAGGTGGTGTAATCCTGATGCACGACTGCAATCCGCCCTCGGCAGCTGCGGCTCATCCTGCGAAATCCTGGCAGGCAGCTGCGGAAATGGGACTGCCCGGCTGGCAGGGCCAATGGTGCGGTGATGTATGGAAAGCCATCGCTCACCTGAGAGCGGTCCGCCATGACCTTAATGTTTTTGTACTGGACTGTGATTTCGGCATCGGCGTGGTTTCAAAGGCCACACCTGAAGCCATGCTCAATCTGTCGCCTTCTCAAATCCAGTCCATGACTTATGCGGATCTAACCCGCGAACGGCAGGCACTCATCAATCTCAAGCCTCAGGAATATCTGTACGAATTCTTGCAGACCATTGGATAGGGTAGGATTTAAACGTCATCGCATTGGCGCCCATTGCATACGTAAAGGCTGAATCATGCTGAAAAAAATCTACAGGATCTGTGATCACCGAAACGGTGGTACCAAGATCCCCCAGATCAACAAACGTCAGTGTTTCCTTAATTTTATCCAAGTTTTTGGCACCGACGACCTGATCATCGTAGCCGACAATTGCCGTGAAGAAACCATCGGATTTCTGAACCGCTTTGCGCAGACCATCCAGAAAACCACGTTGGGCAATTCTGGCAGTTTTTTATATGCCTTGGATTTGGCCCTGCAGCTACAGGATGACCAAATGATCTACCTGGTGGAAGACGACTACCTTCACCTTGCCGGTGGGCCCCGATGCCTGGTGGAGGGTCTGCAACGCGCAGATTACGTCAGCCTGTATGATCATGCCGACAAATACATGCAGCATAGTCCCAATCCTTTGGTGACCAGTGGAGGCGAGAACACAAAAGTCATACTAACACCTTCTACCCACTGGAAGTTCACCAACTCCACTACAATGACATTTGCCACCCGGGCAGGCATACTCAGGCAGGATCAGGATGTCTTTCGAAAGCATTGTATGCATGCCACCCCGGCTGATTATTACCTCTTTCGCAAGCTGGCGGAGAAGGGCCGAACCCTGGTTACCCCAATTCCCGGTCGATCCACTCACTGCGACGAATTCCCGGCACCCTTGATCTTCAATTCCGCCTTTCCATTCAAAGAAGATACCAATCAGCCGCGCAACACCAGTGCAGCTGCCCATCCGGGTTCGCAGCGCGTCGCTGCGACACAGTCAGAGGTCGTAGGATGATCCCCGTTATCATACCCTTCTATAAAAACAAGACCCAGTTGGATAAATGCCTCCTGCACCTCAAACAACAGAGCATGGCTGTGGATGTGTATATCCGGGACAATACCCATGACAACATATTCTTCACTGCTGCGATCAACGAAGGCATCCGGCACTTTCTGGAAAAGCCGGCCAAGTACATGATCTTGCTGAATCAGGACATGTACCTGGATCCCCGGGCGGTGGAGGAGATGGTTAATTTTATGAACCGTAACCCTCGATGCGGCATCGGCGCCCCTTTGCAGTTGCATCCCCAATCGCCCGAATATGTTATTTGGGCCGGATGCTATGAAGCCTTTCCCGTAGGCCGCCACCAGCATGGCCCCCGTCATCAATTCCAAACCGACGAACCCATCTACTGGGCCAACGGCGCTTGCATGATCTTGAACAAACAGATGGTTCAGGAGATTGGTTTGCTGGACAAGAACCTGGTATTCATCGGCAGCGACAGCGATTACTCTTTTACTGCCAGATCCCGGGGCTGGGAAATATGGCGCATCGCTGCTGCTGTCGGTGTGCACGAACATGGAGCATCCGGACACTGCGCCGACCCTCACATCGAAATGCTCAAAATCAACGACATGCTTTACTTCAGTAAAAAATGGCTCAACGGCGATCTATTTAATTCGATGGCCTTTGAGGGGCGCGAGAATGACCCGCAAAAAACCAATGCGAATATTCAACGGCTGGAACAAGCCAAAAAACTAGTGGCCCAGGAGCTGGCTGCAATGCAGCAGAATGCTTGACCGTAACGTGGACACTTCGTGGGTATCCGGCTAAAGCAGGCCTTATGAGAATATCCGTATCGATGATCGCCTTGAATGAAGCGGCATTTATATCACGGGCGCTCAGTTCATGCGCTTTTGCGGATGAGGTGATCGTCGTCGACGGCGGCAGCACGGACGAAACGATAGAGATCCTCGACGCTCACCCAAAGGTAACCCTTGTCCGGAATGCCTGGAGGGGGCATTTCGGCCATCAACGCCAGGTATCGCTGGATCATTGCACCGGCGACTGGATCGTTCGTCTGGATGCCGACGAGGCTTTTTCGTGGACATTTGAAGCGCAGATCAGAGCCCTGCTGGACCGGACGCCACTGGATATCGAAGCCTATCGGGTCAGACAATGCAACCTGGTGGGTAACGCGCAATACTATTCCCGCAGCGCCGATCAATTCGAGTCAACCCCCAGAATTTGGCGCAATCGCCACGAAGTCCACTGGGAACATGCCGTCCATGAGTCATTGACCGGTTTTTCCTGCAGGGTCCTTAACTGGGATGCCTATGTGGTCCATTATGGCTTTCTGGACAAAAGCCGATTTCTCAAAAAGGGACGGATCTACGCCCAGATTCCGGGCAGCCTGGTGACCCGGGCCGAGGACCTTGTCTTCAGGGATTATGATTTTCAACCCATACCGGAACAAGCCAGGGTTGCGCCGCATGTCCCCCCCTTCGCCCTCAAAGAGAGTGGGTCCTCAAAGCCGCGGGTCGCTATGGTACGGGGGCCCCACCTGGATCCCGATGAAATCCGCAGCTATGGGCTGTTGCAGGAATTTCTCGATCTAACGGTTTATACCACGTGTCGGCCGAATGCTGATCGCAACCCTACGGATATCCCGGTTGTCACGCTGCCAGACGACCCTCTGGTGGCCACCGCCATGTCAGGGCTCGAGTATGCTCTCTTCGATGCGGATATCATTTTTGTGGCACAGATTATCTGGCCTTACGCCTACCAAGCCATCAGGGTGAAAGAGAAATTCGGCCATAAGGTCATTGCCTTGCAAACGGACACTGTCCCATTCGCCAATGAAGAAAATGGGGCCCTCAAGCAACTGAAACAATACAACCGGTCCAGGGTGGACATGTTTGTGGCTGCAACAGACCGCGCCGGAAGTGCGCTGATGATCGAAGGCGTCCCGCAGGAGAAAATTACCGTTATCCCGACGGGCGATGATCTTGAACCGGGAAAAGCCCGACGCCTGGGACTGATGGCAGCCCTGAATAAGCTATAGAAGTGGTTTCAAAAACAAAAAGGGCTTCTTTCGAAGCCCTTTTTACGCGGTTCAACTACGGTTCGATTGTATAGTAGATTACGTCAATTCAATCATTTCTATCCATCGTTTAATTCGTATAGTCTTACATCACACTTTTTGGATTTCACGCTCGGGATGCCATCGTCTGCCGAACTTTTACCAGATAGTTTAGCGGATGCACCAAGGCCGGCACACCGTCCCCGATCCGTTCGAATTCCGCTTGCAGACGGGGAAATCGATGCATAGTGGATTTGCTTGCGGCAACAAAACAGTTCTGGGCATACCAAAAGGCGACATTCTCGTTCGCCCAGACCCGCGGGCGGATGCAGTCAATGCAGGCGTACTGGTGTTTATGAAACAATTGAACCCAGTATTGCGGCCACTGTTCATTTACATGCTGGACGCCGCCCTGAAACGGCAGGGCAGCGGAAAAAAGCACCACTGGGGCCAGTTCGACCAGTTCAGCCACAAAGCGTCCTGCTTCGGCAGTCGGCAGGTGTTCTCCGACTTCCATGGATACAGCAAGATCGAAGCGGCGTTCAATATTCAGCGGCAAATGGCCCAGGTCGTGGGCTGCAAAATTCTCGGCAGGGATCTGCAACTGCTCTTGGGGGACATATTGTCCATCGATTCCGAGAATGCGCGTCACGCCGGACGACTTGAAAACGGAGAGCCATTCTCCGGTACCGCATCCGACATCGACCACGCTTTGCGGGGCAGTCAGATGCATCATCAGCGGAACAATTTCGGCTGCAGATAATCTCGCGGTCCTGGAGCCGTTTTGGTAAAACGATTTATCATAAGGATGGTTCATCAGACAAATCCCAGCATGCATCGTCGGCAAAGTGGGACCTTTGAGGCATCTTTGCTGATGCAGATGCGCAGCGCCTTATTGAAAGACTTGCCCCATACAGCCATGATCGATTGATTGACCACATTGCCCACCGGAAAGGACGCATGGTAATCATTGCAGCACAAAAGCACATCGCCTTTGAAGTTGATGGTCAGATAGTGGGCCGGCCATGTGCAGGCTTCTGTTTTATGGTGAATTTTCTTGAGAGGAATCAAACCACCGCGGTTGAACAGGATTTCCTTATCCAGCCCATCGCGGATGTAGTCAAACGTGACGCCGCTGTCCCCGTGAACTTGCCGGTACCGCATGATTTCATCGATATGCGGCGGATCGCCGGACAGATGCCGGGTGACGGAAATGCTGTTTACCCCGACGTGTGCCAATTCCAGGTATTTTTCCAGGGTCAAAAATAGCCCATTGGTGAAAAGGGCGATTTTGCAGCGATTCAATTTATTGCGTACATATTCTAGCAGTTGCGGCAAACGTTCATCCAACAGGGGCTCGTTAAAGAAATGCGGATGAAATTCGCCACCGAACTCGATGGCCGCCAGTTCATCAATCAACCTGTAGAATAAAGCTGTGGGCATCTGTTTGTTGTTCTTGATCAGTCCCCGGTCGCTGATAGAATTCGGGCAATAACGGCAACGCAGATTACAAGCCGTGCTGGTTTCAATTTCAACGAATTGGAAAAATTCCGGCAAACTTTCCTGTCGTGCTTGGTGGCGCAGTACTGTGCTGTTGGTTTTCAATCCTTGTACTCCCCGCCTATCAGCTGGAAATCATTGTCTGGTACGCTAGCTTGTGCGGTTTGTTTCAGCATGGCGGCATAACGTTCGAGCCCGGCGTTTTGGAACCTTTGAATGATGTCCTTCAGCGCCATGCTCAGCGCGGGCCCCGCCGGCGACTGGACTAAAGACCGGAATATGGTTCTGCATCGGGATTGATTTTCCAACGCACAGCAAGCAACACCCAACATGAATCTTGCCGCCAGGTATTCAGTATGCCGGGCCAGCAACGGGCTGAGGATGGCTTCGGCCGCATCGGCGTTGCCAAGCATCAGTTGACTGATGGCCAGATTTAAGTGGGCCTCTTTCATGTCTGGATCACGTTCAAGGGCCTGGCGGGCATGATCCGCGGCCTGGTGGTAATCTCCCTTCTGCCAGCAAGCCCCGGCCATATTCACATAGGCTTCGGTGCATTGTGGTTCCAACAGGATTAAGCGCCGCCATAGATCCAAGGCTTGGGACCATTTTTCCAATTGACCGGCCTGCACAGCCAGTTCTCTCAAGGCGCCGAAATCGTTTCCCAGCTGTTCCAACTTTGCATAGCCGATTTTAAAGTAGGCAAGCGCTTTATGTTTATTCCTGGTCTCATCCAGATGGCCGTAATGATGCACGGGGACTTCGCAATCTTGCACGGTTAAACCTGCCGCCCGGATAGCTGGATCGACCAACTCGTGAACGGGAAAGCAGAACCGAATCTCATCAGCGCGTGGAAACAGCCTGATTTTTCTACTGGGGAACCATCCCAACCCGGCTTCGTATTTGAGATACTGGCCATTATTGGCTTTCCAGTTCAATGCATTGGCACTATTCGTGTAGTTGCGCGTCTCGATGGAAAAAGCCCTTGGGCTTTTGTTATGCCTCTCGATATACCTGCGAAGCAAGGGCTGATCCGCAGCAGCAATAATTTCATCCGCATCAAGAACCAGGATCCATTCCCCCCGGGCGTTATCCAATGAAAAATTGCGTGCGGCTGAGAAATCATCCCGCCAAGCATACGGGTAGACATGGGCACCGTAGACGCGGGCCATATCCGCCGTACGATCGTTGGACCCAGTATCGACGACCACGATCTCATCGGCAATATGCTTGGCAGCGTTTAAACACGGTCCCAGGCGGGATATCTCATTTTTTACCACCATGCATAGCGAAAGGCTGGCCCATGGGCCCTCGCCGGACCGTATCTTACGGGGTCCGATCCTGTCCCGCACACTCAACGCAGAATCTAACAGCGCATCATCCGGATTGGAAAAGGCCACCAACGTTTCGATAGCATCCATGGCCGCCTGCGATTCATCGAGTTGCAGGCAAACCGCAATATACAGTCTTCGGATGTCGTGATTGCCAGGATGGCACTGTTGAAGCGCTGCCAAGCCGCATTTGGCCTGTTCGAATTGATGCGATTTACATGCGTAATCGTAATAGCGCCGCAGTAGAACGGCATCCGGTTCGGACGTGTGAAGTCGATCTTCCAACATGCGCAGATTAACGCAAGCTGCAGCATCTTCAACAGGTGCAGTGTCGTTCATGAGCGTACGCACAGGTCAAGCGGTCGCTTTCTTGGATTCGAAAACATCAGCGACGACCTGAGAATGATTGTCAAGTTTGTCCAGGGCAGCTCCAACAGTCTGATTCCATGGCTCAATCTCCAGC
>Ga0055480_10001062_pt1 | contig 10792 bp, 6 predicted proteins | sample Muzzi_PWB_D2_FD_57935 | JGI IMG/M metagenome (GOLD analysis project Ga0055480, IMG submission 57935) | Wetland microbial communities from San Francisco Bay, California, USA, that impact long-term carbon sequestration - Muzzi_PWB_D2 | ecosystem: Environmental > Aquatic > Marine > Wetlands ... | reverse complement strand
TACCGAGAGGGCCAGTTCTTCCATGAATTCGCGTTCCAGTGCCGCTGCCGGCGTTTCATCGGGCGCAAGTTTGCCGCCGGGGAACTCCCAGAAACCTCCGTGGCGGTTTTCCGGAGGGCGGAGGGTAATCAGCACTCGGCCTTTCCGGCGAAGAACACCTGCGGTGACGATCAGGGGCTGCATTGGGTTCTTCCTGATTGGAAATGGTGATGTTGAAGATTGCTTAAATATAGGCCATTGATGGGCCTGGGACCAGGAATTTCTCTGGCCCGCGGATTTCAATTATGGTAAAAAGGCCCGCCGATTGTAAGCTGAGGCAGAGAGGCCGGGAATCATGACCAAATTATCGGAGCAGGGGCGTGGCATTCGCAACATGTTCGAGGCCATTGCTCCCCGTTACGACCTCCTGAACCGGGTTCTGTCGCTGGGGATCGACCGGCGCTGGCGAACCGCCGCGGTCAGGCAGTTGCAGATTTCCCCAGGGGGAAAAGTCCTCGACATGGCCACCGGGACCGGCGATGTGGCCCTGGAAATCGCCCGTCAGATGCCTCCTTCGGTCACGATTGTGGGGGAAGACTTTACCCGGCGGATGCTGCAAATTGGTCGGGAAAAGATTGCTCGAACCCCATTCCAGCCCAGAATTACGCTGGTTTCCGCCAGCTGCGAGGCGATTCCCCACCCCGACCGCACGTTTGACGGAATGACCATCGCCTTTGGCATCCGGAATGTGGTGGACCGGTCCAGGGGGCTGCGGGAAATGTTCCGGGTTATCCGCCCTGGAGGCAAAGCGGTCATCCTGGAATTTTCCACCCCCACCAACCGGCTGGTGCGGGGTCTGTATTATCTCTACTTTCGCCACTTGCTGCCCCGAATCGGCGGCTGGCTCTCCCGTCGGGCTGCTTATCAATATCTTCCCGATTCGGTATTGGCCTTTCCCGACCGGCAGGAGTTTTCCGGAATGATGGAGGCGGCCGGATTCACGGATTTGCGCCGCTTCGACATGACGGGCGGGATCGTTTCGGTTTTCGTCGGAACCCGGCCCGATTAAACTCAGGTCAGGGGTTGCTGGCCGCAGGCGCCATCTTTTCCCCAGGGTCTGCCGATTTTTTCCCCTCTGGTTTTTCTTCTCCCGACGACAGATTTTCCAGGTCGGTCACCATTTTCCCCGGCAGCCCCAACACCCGGCGGAAGATCCCCAGGACTTTTTCGGACACGGAATTTATCGGCAAGGGGACGACGTCGGGATCATCGGCGGGACCCCGGATTTGGAATTGGGCCGTAATGATGGCCTTTTCCTCGCCGGCCAATATCCATCCGGCAATGGGGATTTTGGTGATGATTCGATCGACGGTTCGCAGTGGTTTGACGCCCAGAACTGCGTCAAGATTGGTGTTGACCACATTGAAATTCCCTACCAGGGAAAGGTTCATGGCGTTGCTTTTCACAAATAGATCCTCGGTGGACAGCAGTCCGTCCTCAAGGGAAAAGCTGGAGGACAGTCGATCGAAGGGCATCCCCTCCAGAGCCATGTCCGGAAGCTGGAGGGTGAGAATCTGGGAAACGTTCAACAGTGAAAAGACTTTTGATAAAAACTGGAACTTGCGCAGTACCCCGTCCCGGATGTCCAGATCGAACCCACCCCGGGAGGTCGAAGCGAATTGTCCCCCCAGCCGGCCCTGGAGATAAAAATCCCCGATCAGGGTTCCGGATACCAGTCCCCGCCGGCGCAGCAGGTCATGATGCAGGGCCGCCGCATCGAACCGGTCCAAATGGCCGGAGATTTTGAATAGAGGAGGCGGCCCCTGGCGGTTGTCGACTGCGACCTCGCCGACGAAAAAACCCGGCCCCGAATGAAAGTGGAGAGGATATATGGTCAGGAGCCCTTCCCGGTAGTTGATTGTCCCCTCCAGGTCGGCAAAGTTCAGATCTCCCATCGAACCCAGCCCCCCCAAGGTTCCCTGCCGGATATTGGCGCTGATGTTGACAGTGACCGGGTGTTTTTTCGGCTGTTGGGTGCCCGGTGCGAGAGGGGGCGGAGGTCGGCCCGTCCCCTGCCATAAACCGACAACTTCATCAAGGTTGGCCTGTTCCGCGTCGATATCCAGCTGCACCAGGGGGGCGGCATAATTGCCGACCGATCCCTTGACCGATACCCTGGTCCCGCGTTCCATGGCCAGGGTGACCGGGGCGAATTCGATATGACGGCGGTCAATCAGCAACCGTCCAACGACGTTCTCAAGGACCAATTCGGTGGAAGGGAAAAAGAGATCCTGGGACCTCAATCTGGGGACCGATACCTCCAGTTCTATCTGCGGGTCGGAAAAATTGCTGATCCTACCCGAAATGGTCGCCGGTGAGTCTCCGAGACGGGCCGAGAGGTTGGCCATTTCGGCGTGGTCGGAATGGAGTTGAATCTCCCCGCTGACCTTATGCAGGTCGGCAACGGCTCGCACGATATGAAATCCCATTTGATGAAGAACAATGGTTCCATTGTGCCTCTGCGGGCGACCTTCCTGTCCCTCCAGATGATAATGGAAGGAAATGGCTCCTTCAGGGTGAAGTCGATTCAGAGCGGGAAGGAGGTCGTTGATCGCGGCTGTATCGACTTTTTCAACGTCGATGTCCAGGCCAAAATCTCCGATTTCGTTCCGGTTCAGGAAACCCTGGCCACGAATCTCCAGGTTGTCCATCTGCAGTTTCCCATGTCCCAATTCGATCTGTTTGTCGGTAACGGAAAAGGCACAAAAAAGGGACGCCGGATGCTCGGCCCGCTTTTCTACCAAATTTGGAAGGTCAATGACAACGTCGCCCAGATCGGCTTGAACATCGATAAGTTGGTTTTGGAGAGACCCGTTCAATGCTATTTGGAGCGGAATCGGGCCGGTTGCGGTCAGTCGGCCGATCTTCTCCCGGGGAGCCAGAGCCAAAAGCCGGTCGGCAGCCATGGTGACCTTTGCCTGCGCGTCGATGGCAGGCGAATTGTCCGGCGGGAGTTGGACGCTGCCGGAAAAGGTGAAGGGGAAATCGAAAAGCCGACCGGCACCGTTAAGGATATTGATCCGGCCCGATTGCCAGGCCAGATCGGTAGAGAGATCAGCCAGAGTCAGGTCGGGAGTTAAGGAAGCCTTAAGTCCCGCCAGTCGAAGAGAGGCTTCCTTCAGGGGCCAGGAAGCCGGCTGATCGAGCCAGGCCGAAAACGGGCCATCGAATCGGACGCTACCGATCCGCAACGATCCCGCTTGCATGCCTCGCCCAAGGGCACCATCGGCAAATTTCGCCGGCCAGAGCGATCGAGTCTGCATCAGATCTATTTCGGAACTGGAAACATCCCCGCTGAGCTCGCGAATTCCCTCCCGTATCTCCAGGCGAAGACGGCCTTCCATTGATCCTGCGCCGGTTTTAAGGGCGACCTGCTCCAGAGACAGGAGGGAAGTCTCCGGGTTCCAAAGCCCCTGGTACGCCAGTTCCCGAACCGCCGGCAGGGGACCGGCGAGGTTTTTATGCGCGACCAGCAGTCCATCAGAACGAAGTTGCCCTTCGATCTTCAGGCCTTTCCGCCAGGCTCCTCTTGCAGCCAGATGCAGGGAGATCACTCCTGTCGACGTCAGTGACGATCCCGGAGGAAGAAAACGGTCCAGCCAGGGAGCTGGGTCGAGCCGGTCTACGGTCAAGTCCAGGCTGATGGTTCGATTCTTCCAGTTGCCGTCATTGGCTGCGGGGTCGATTGATCCGTGCAGGGAAAATGACGTTTTTTTCCCGGGTCCCGATAAATCCCCGAAAAATTCGACGCTCAATCCCTCCCGCCAGCTCAAATTGCTTATTCCGCCGTGGAGGTTCTCGGCCGTGACTCGGAAACTCTTTTCCGCACCCAGTACCTCGGCCCAGAATATCGCCCCGTTATCCCAGCGCAACGATCGGATCATGGTCGATTCGAGGAAGGCCGGGTTGATAATCGGCGCCGATTCGGCTGGTAGTTTGGAGGGAAGTTGCTCGTTGGCCGGTGGGGCGAACTTCCGGGTCAGGTGGATGCTGGGCCGGTCCAGCAGAACTTCCGAAAAGACCAAGCGCCCCTGCAAAAGGGGGACAACTTCAAGCTTAAGGAACAGCTGGCCGATGGTGAGGTCGCCGGAAATATCGCCTGATAAATCCAAGTGAACGTCGGTGAAAGCCAAGGCCGGCCCGGGTCGCAGTGAAAGGCTCGCCCGGCCCAGTCGAACAGGCTGTTTGAGAACCGAACTGAGGGCGGCTTCGACTTGGGGACGGTACCGGTCCAAGTCAAAAGTGAGGAGAAAAACCGCCAGGGTCACAGCCAGGATGCCGCAACCCAGAATGAGTGTCAGGAAAATTGAGCGTCGTTTCATGGTTCCTCGGCCACGCCCCGAATATCCGGCTGAGCGTCTTCCCCCGGAAGGATGTTTTCATCGGTAAAGCCAAAACCTAGATGGCCGAGAACCAGGAGGAGGTCCTGGGGGAGCGGGGAAAAAATGCGACAGGATTTTCCGCTCCAGGGGTCGGGGAAAATTATTTCGGAACAGTGCAGAAACATGTATCTGAGTCCGGGAACCGCAGGCCCTCCGTAGCGCCGGTCCTCGACAAGGGGGTGCCCGGCGGCGGCGGAGTGCTGACGGATTTGATGATTTCTCCCGGTTCGGGGGCGGGCCTCAATCAGGGAATGATTTCCGATACGTTCGAGAGTGCGAAAAGTGGTTTCAGCCTCCCGCAACTTCCCTTTGGCCCGGACCGGGTCGGTCCAGCGGCCGCATTCCGGAGTCCGTCCGGCCACCAGGGCGAGATAATGTTTCTCAATCTGGTTTTCCATGATCAGTCGACCGAGGCGTCCCGTCGCCTGCCGGCCTTTTCCGAAAAGGACCGGTCCCGACGTGGCCAGGTCCAGGCGATGAACGGGGGCCGCTGAAAATCGTTCTTTGCGCTTTCGGAGAAGGGACTGGACACGGGACGTCAAGTTGTCCTCATCGGGATCGGCTCCGCAGTGGACGGGAAGCCCTGATGGTTTATCCACAGCCAGAAAATAAGATGTTTCCAAAAGGATCGAAAGCTCCAGCCTGCGCTCGGTGATAAATTGTTTCAGCCGTTGGCTGTCGGGCAGAAAGAGCACGTCCCCTTCCTTTAGAATAGCGAGGGGGTCCAATGCTCCATCCCGACTTTTAACCCGCCCCTGCATCAATAGCCGGCGCAGATAGCCGACCGGAGCCCGGGGGAGACGGTGTCGCAGCCAGGCCAGGGCGGCCATGCCTTTTTCCTCTGGATTTACCTGCCATTGAAACATGCCGCCTCCCGTCCGGCAATGATAACTGCACCGGCTTCTCCAGGCAAGCGGGGGAACATGAATCACGCCGGCATATCTCCTTTACAGTTATTGGCGGTCCCTGCTAACATACTTCGATTTAAATTTCCTCGGGGCCCGGATACCGCGGGCCGGCGGGCAGGGTTTTCAACGGTGCAGATAAAACGTCTGGAAATAGTCGGCTTTAAATCCTTCGTGGATAAAACCGTCCTCGAATTTCAGGAAGGAACGACCGCGGTGGTGGGCCCGAACGGCTGTGGCAAGAGCAACATTGTCGACGCCATCCGTTGGACCATGGGAGAACAGAGCGCCAAAAGCCTGCGGGGATCGGCTATGGAAGACATTATTTTTGCCGGCAGCGAAACGCGCAAACCGGTCGGCATGGCCGAGGTCTCCCTGATCTTCAATAACGAGGGCGGTTCTGCGACTCCAATATTTGGCGATCGCTCGGAAATTATGGTGACGCGCCGTCTCTTCCGGAGTGGTGAAAGTGAATATCTGCTGAACCAGACACCCTGCCGGTTGCTCGATATCACGGAACTCTTTATGGATACCGGGGTCGGCACCCGGACCTATTCCATTGTCGAACAGGGCAAAATCGGATTGATTCTCAATGCCAAGCCGGAAGACCGACGATACCTGATCGAGGAGGCGGCCGGAGTTACCAAGTTCAAGGCCCGGAAAAAATCGGCCTTGCGAAAAATAGACGCGACCAGGCAGAACCTGGTTCGGCTGGGCGACATCATCGCGGAAATCAAACGTCAGATGAACAGTTTGAAACGCCAAGCCCAGAAGGCCGAACGGTTCAAGAAACATCGTGATGAGTTGAAGGGTATAGAGACCCGGCTCGCCTTCGACAGATATCAGGAACTGGGGAGAAACATCAGCTCCGGGGATGATCGGGAGAAGGAGCGTCGGCAATTACTGGCCGGGATTGACGCCGAACTCAATGCTGGGCAGTTGAAGCTGGAAAACTTGCGCCTTGGGCGGGCCACCCGGGAAAAGGAGGTTTCCGGCCGACAGGAGGAGCTTTACCGGCTGACGGGACAGATTCAGAAGCTCGAAGGAGAGATGGAGCTCGCCCGGCGGGAGGTTGACAATCTCGGACGCCAACAGGAAACCCTGGTTATAGAGAAAGAAGAAGCCGTCCGGAATCAATCGAACCTTGCCCGGGACGCGGAAACCACCCGACTGGAAATCGCGCGGATGGGGGATGAACTGCAACGAAAGAGGATCGAAGTCGACAATGACCAAAACCGGCTGACAGAACTGGTGTCCGCCGAGCGCGAACTGGCCGTGCGTCTTGAGGATTCCCGGAAAGACCTGCTGGTCTTGCTCACCGATCTCTCCCAGCTGGTATCCAGAGAAGGGGAAATGGATCGCCTGGATCGCTCACTGCAGGAGAGGACGGATCGGAATCATAAGGAGGCGACCGGTCTGAAACAGCGCTTGGAGGAAACCCAACAGCGAACAACTGCCGGGGAAAGAGCTCTGGCCGGAATCAGGGAGCGGCGCAGCGGGTTGCAGAAAAGCCACCAGGATCTGGCAGCTCAGGTCGAAAAATTCCGCCGGCAGTTGGCTGAAAAAGAAGAACAGTTGCTTTCCCGGCGTGAGGTGGCCAACCGGCTGCGCTCCCGACTCGATTCGTTGCAGCAGTTGGAAAAAAACCTCGAAGGGTATGGGGCCGGGGTCCAATTGATATTAAAGGAGCCGGAATTTCAAAACCGGCTCGGCGGCGTCATGGCTGACGCCCTGGAGGTACCCGTCCGTTACGAGGCAGCTGTCGAGGCGGTATTGAGCGAGCGTCTGCAGGCGATCCTGGCCCCGCGCCGGGAGGACGCGCAGGCCGCCGGTACATTCCTCGGTCGTCGTGAGGCGCGCTGCAGCTTTTTGTTGCCCGGGTTTTATCCGGAAATCGCCCCGGTCCCGGACGCTATACCCATGATTGACCTGATTCAGGTGCGCGCCGACGCCGCCAAGGCAGTTCGGGGCCTGTTGCAGGGGGTCTATCTGGTTGCCAATTTGGATCCTTATTTCTCCGGACCCTTGCCGCCCGGCGTAACTCTGGTTACGGAGGAGGGCAACGTTCTGACCTTTCGGGGGGAAATGGTTGCCGGCGGAAAACAGGCGCTGGACCACGGGCTCCTTTCCAAAAAACGCGAAATCAAAGATCTCAAGCGGCAGGTTAAAGCCGCCGATCAGACGGTGGAAGAACTCCAGATGCTCCGGGAAAAAAACCGCCTGGTCCTAACCGAGGCGGAAAAAGAAGTGCGTGAGCTGGAAATCGCCATGCACCAGAAGGAATTGAAGCTCGTGGATCTGGAAAAAGATCTTGAGCGGATTGCCGGAGAGGGCGACCGGCTCCAGGATCGCCTCGAAGTTCTGAGTCTGGAAGAAGAACAGCTTCATGAGGAACAGGAGAATTTAAAGCGGCAGCGATTGGCGACCGTTGAGGGAAAAAGCCGTCAGGAACGGGATCGCGGCGGGAAAGAGCAAAAGGTGGCGAATCTGCAGGCAGAAGCCAATGCCCTTCAGGGGCAGACAGCCGGTTTCCGGGACCGGGTCATGGCTGGTAAGGTCGCCGTTGCCAGTCTGAAGGAAAAGGAAGCGGCTGCGCGTCATCGGCTTGAACAGCTTGAACAGCGGCGCAAGGAGCAGGGCGCACGAATTGATCTGCTGCAGCGCCGCTGGGAAGAGGCCGGCGAGAACCGGCAGCTGCATCACGGACGGGAAGCCGAACTAAAAATTCAGCGAGAGGAACTGCTGACACAACTGGAGGGGTTTAAGCAGCGATTCGAAACCGCCCGCAGCCTCTTCGATGAAGAAAATAGGCACATTGACGTTCAGGAAAAAAGTCTGCAGGCCATACGGACCAGGCTTGATCAGACCCGTCAGCTGCTGAACGAACAGCAATTGAAAAACCGGGAATTGCAGATGGAAGCCGGACATCTCCGGCAGGCGATGGAGGAAAAATATCGGGTCGATTTGGAGAAATTCCGTCCCGATGAGCCTGAAGAAATTGACGTAGATCGTTTAGCTCACCGACGGGACCAATTGCAACGGTTGATCGGCGAAATCGGCGAAGTCAATCTGACCGCCATTGAAGAGTTCCGCGATCTGGAGGAGAGGTATCAGTTTCTGACAACCCAGCAGGAAGATCTGGAGCAGTCGCTGCGAAGCCTGCAGACGGCCATCACCAAAATCAACCGCACCACGCGATCCCGATTTCGGGAAGCCTTCGACATGATCAACCAGAAATTCCAGGAAGTTTTCCCCCGGCTGTTTCACGGCGGCCGAGGTGAGCTTCGGTTGACAGATGAGCAGGACCTGCTGGAAGCCGGCATCGACATTATTGTCCAGCCGCCCGGCAAGAAGCTGCAGAATGTCACCCTGCTTTCAGGGGGAGAGAAGGCATTGGCCGCGGTAGCCCTGATCTTTGCCATCTTCCTTTGCAAACCGTCGCCGTTCTGTATTCTGGATGAAGTCGATGCTCCCCTGGATGACGTCAATATCGGCCGTTTTAACGACATGGTCAGGCAGATGACGGACCAGTCCCAGTTTATTCTGATCACCCACAACAAACGAACCATGGAAATCGCCGACACTCTTTATGGAGTGACCATGGAAGAGCCGGGTGTGTCGAAAATGGTGTCCGTGCGCCTTAACCAATATTGACCGGAGCTGGAAGTGCCGTTTAAGACCAACTTGCGCACATTGATCGAAAGCGTGCCCGGAGCCCGGGGAGCTATTCTGGCGGATTGGGAGGGGGAAGCCGTAGACCAATTCGGTAAGATGGATGATTTCGACCTGAAAGTCGTCGGCGCTCATAATGTTCTGATCCTGGATCAACTTCGACGGGCTCTCGCGCGTCTGCCGGGAGAGGAATTGGAAGAACTGGTCGTAACCACGGAGAAATGGCAGACTTTGGTCCTTCCCGTCACCGAAGAGTACTTTCTGGTGTTCACTCTGGAACGGCGGGATTTTCTGGGTTTGGCCCGGGTTGCAGCCAGACGTTGCCAGAGGCAGCTTAAAGCGGAGATTTGCTGATAAAAAAATTCTAGCCGGGCCGCAGGCGGCCGGGCTTACTGGAGCATGTGGAAAATGGCAAGATTTTCGGAATGGATCGAACTTTTAGGTCACCTGTTGGGCGCATGGGGGGTGCCGGTCGAATATACCCATGCGGCTGCCATGGCCCTTATTTTCCTGGTGGCGACCCTGGCAGTTGTTCTGCTTCTGCTCCTGCTTTTCCGGATTCGCCGGGGCCGGCCGGAGCCTCCTTCGACATTTCCTCCCGCCGGGGAGGATACCGCTTCGGGCCGGGAGGAGCTTCCCCATTCGCCGGAAACCGGGACGCCCGTCGAAAATGAAGAGGCGGTTTCCGAACGGCTGGAAAAATTTGTTCCCCCCGTGGAGGTCGGGGAAAAAAGTGTTCCTCGTGAAGTTGCCGTCCCTGAAACACCGGCCCCTTCCAGCCTTTGGGACCGAATGCGCTCCGGTCTGGCAAAGACCAGATCGGCATTGGCCGGCCCCATTGATCTGGTGTTGTCAGGGAAAGCCAGGTTAAGTCAGGATCTTCTGGATGAGTTGGAAGAGGTCCTGGTCACCGCCGATTTCGGAATCAACACGACCCAGAAACTGATTGGTTCGCTCCAGCAGCGATTCTCCGGAACGGAAAACGTCAGCTCCGAAGCCATTCGTGACTGCCTGCAGGAGAATATCGTTCAACTCCTTGGCGTCGATGCGCCTGAGCTCGATGTCCTGGCGGCAGATCCTTTTGTGATTATGATTGTCGGTGTCAACGGAGCCGGAAAGACGACTTCCATTGGCAAGTTGGCTTATCATTTTCAACGGGCAGGGCGGTCGGTTCTCCTCGGGGCCGGTGATACCTTTCGGGCGGCGGCTGCTGATCAGCTGGCCATTTGGGGTGAGCGGACTGGTGCCGATGTCATCAGGCAGCAGGAAGGTTCCGATCCGGCGGCAGTTGCTTTCGACACCGCCAAGGCGGCACTTAAACGCGGAGCCCAGGTAGTTCTTCTGGATACCGCCGGCCGGTTACATACCAAAACAAATCTCATGGAAGAAATAAAGAAGATTCAACGGATACTGGGCCGGGAAGTTCCCGGGGCACCCCACGAAACACTCCTGGTGTTGGATGCCACGACCGGCCAGAACGCGCTTTCTCAAGCTCGGTTGTTTCGTGAGGCCTTGAATGTCAGCGGGGTGATTCTGACCAAGCTGGACGGAACAGCCAAGGGGGGAGTTGTGGTACCGATTGCGGTGGAACTGGGTTTGCCGGTTCGATTTGTGGGCATCGGGGAAGGGATGGAGGATCTGCGCCCCTTCGATCCAGGGATGTTTGCCCGGGCACTCTTCTCCAAAGAGTGATAAATGTTGACTTTTTTGCTCGATTTGGCTAATCTTTTCGGCATATCGGGAAATTTTATTTATGGATTCGGACCTCGTTTTAACTCTGGAGCAAAAGGTCGG
>Ga0055480_10001058_pt1 | contig 10812 bp, 10 predicted proteins | sample Muzzi_PWB_D2_FD_57935 | JGI IMG/M metagenome (GOLD analysis project Ga0055480, IMG submission 57935) | Wetland microbial communities from San Francisco Bay, California, USA, that impact long-term carbon sequestration - Muzzi_PWB_D2 | ecosystem: Environmental > Aquatic > Marine > Wetlands ... | reverse complement strand
TACCATTGAAATTCATGAACAGGCCGTTCCAGGCCCTGGCGCCCTGCTCCACGGCGAAGTGCCCGTCTATCCCCATGGATTGGGCCCTGGTCAGCATGGAGTAGTCGCTGTTGATATGGCCCCAGCGGGTTTGCAGCATACCGATGGACCGATCGGCAAAGTAGGGCACCGTTTCCATCAGAAAATCGGCATCCGGTATGAAATCGGCATCAAAAATGGCCAACAGTTCGCCTTTGGCCTGGCTCAGCCCCTCTCTGAGTGCGCCGGCTTTGAATCCGCAACGTTCTCGGCGGTGCAGATGCATGATGTCGAGGCCCTGTTGCCGCATGCGGGCTGTGGCCGCCCGGGCGATCTGGGCGGTATCGTCAGTGGAGTCGTCCAGGACCTGAATTTCAAGCAGGTTTCTGGGGTAGTCCAGCCGGCAGACGGCTTCGATCAACCGTTCCACAACATAGCGTTCATTATAGACCGGCAATTGCACCGTTACCGCCGGCCAATCCCCGGCTGCCACTTGCTGGAAATAGCTTGCCTTTATGGCGGCATGCCGCTTAAGGGCTTGAGGGCATTTGCGCCAATACAGAAACATCAAGATATAGCAGTTGATACCGTAGACAAACAACGCCAGGAGAGAAAACAAATAGATGGCTAACCAGATGTATTGGATCGGGTGCATTATGGCTCTGCTATGAACATAAATGAAAAACTCACGGTTTGCTGGCAATCATGATAGTCATCCCGTTGCTTACATCCAGATGCTCGAGGTTCAGTCCAACATTTTTTATCTGTGTCTGGAGCCATTGCGTGGAGATGCGCAGTTTTCGGTAAGAACTTTTGTGCAGGATCCACCGATCCGCGCACCGTTCGTACACCAAATCATGAACCTTAACATGCCTTTGTTCATATTCGAGAAAACAGGTAAAAATCCGGTCGGCATCGCTGCGCACCGGAATAAAGCGTTCCAGATCCATCACAGCGACGCTCATATCCCGAAAACCAATCAACAAACGCCCCATGGGAACCAAGCTCTTTTGGGCCCTTTTGATTAAGGTTTGAACATCTTGCAGGTTATTGAGATGGGTCAGGGTATCGCCCATACATACGATGAGGTCGGATTGGCCGGGGCTGTGCCGGGCAAAGTTCAACAAGTCGTCCTGGATGGCCACAATGGACAGCCCGCCCGCCCTTTCACGCAACTCGTTCAGAAGATCGCCGCTCAAGTCGATGGCTATGACCTGAAAACCCAGTTCAGCCAGGGGTATGGATTGAAACCCCGGTCCAGCCCCTAAGTCCACCGCCACACCGCTGCCTCCCGGACGCGCCGCATGCTGGCTAAAAAATGCCCTGTTTGTACGAAGCTGTTGTTCAGCACCCCCGTAAATCCACGAATAGTACCGGGCAAGCAGGTTTTTATAATGGTCTTCAACACTCGGCATGGTCTGCCATTCTGAGTCGACCGGCTTGGCCGGATTTGTTCGTTAATGTCCATCCAGAAATGGCCAATGATGCACCCATCAATGCATAGAAAATTACTTTAACACATTTTCCCCGCCGCCGAAACAGCCTTGGATTGTTTGCACCTTTTAGATAGTGTCCGTCCAGAAATCGGCAAATTTGGTCGAGATCAAGGCTTGCTCAAAATTTTACCGCAGGCATATGATTGATATTCCAAGGATAAAATCTTGAGCAGAACGCAGATATCGGGCAAATTGGCCATTTATGGATGGGCACTATGAAGGCTTCATTGGATCTGTCATCTGCCCGGATGGTGCACCCGATGACTTCAAGAGGACAGTGGATTGTCCTGTCATCTTGTGGTATGAGACAAACCGGTTATCACTTGAATCAGCCCGACAAATACCCGCATGGACGCAAAACCAGCATACACCGAAATTCGGAGTGAATATCAATGGGCCTGCTCAAGCTGTTGTTCAATAATCCTCTGGCATTCCTCCTGATTGCCATTCCGCTTCTATATTCCATCATCCTGCACGAATTGGCCCATGGCTGGGTGGCCTATCGCCTGGGTGATCCAACGGCCAAGCGGCTCGGTCGCTTGAGTCTCAACCCGCTCAAACACCTCGATCCGGTGGGCACCCTCATGCTCTTTGTATTCGGTTTCGGCTGGGCCAAGCCGGTGCCGGTAAATTTCAACCAGTTGCGTGACCGGCATATGGCCATGATATTGGTATCGGCCGCAGGGATCATCGCCAACATGCTCTTGGCCTTTATGGCCTTTTTCCTGAACCGCTTGTTAGCCCCCGCATCATCGAGCATGCTGGCGGCACTGCTCTATTACATGGCACAAATCAACATTATCCTGGCCGCCTTCAACCTGATACCGCTGCCGCCGCTGGACGGGTCCAAAATTCTGATGGGTTTTGCGCCCCCCAAAGTCCAGAACATTCTTTTCCGCATCGAACCCTATGGATTCTTTATCATCATCGGACTGCTCTATTTAGGCGCTCTAAGCCCCGTGATTGCGTTTTTCAAATGGATGATTCTATCCGTGATCAAATGGTTGCTGCCCTAGAATATAATAGAAATGGTTTTTAACCGGACAATAATCAGCATCACTAAACTAAATCATGCACTTCTGTGAACAAAAAAATCACAGCGGATGAAGAAATCGTCCACGTTAACATCCTTACAACGCCGGTTAATCGCCCTGGTAATCTCAAAGGAGACTTTATGCGGCCGACGCTTAGTCAACACCAGTACTTTCCATACCAATCATTGGATAAAAACGAGCGCAAGATGAATTTTTATGTTGATTTAATTCGCGCATACGCCATCGTGATGGTGATAATGGTGCATTCAGCAGCACTTCCGATGTTGAATTTTTCATCAATATCTCAATCTGAATGGTGGGTTTCCAATTTATTGTTTTCATTCGCTCATCAAGGGGTCCCCCTGTTTATTATGATCAGTGGATTGCTACTGCTGGATCCTGCTAAAAATGAACCGACGGCGGTCTTTGTTAAAAAAAGGTTTAGAAAAATCATTATACCGTTAATCTTTTGGAGCGCTTTTTTCTATTGCTGGAGAGTTTTTTATAAGGCAGAAAATCTCACGATTATCGAAAGTATCAGCAATGCCGTTAACGGACCGATGTACTATCATCTTTGGTACCTATATCTAATTCTTGGGCTTTATCTGGCAACGCCGATATTGCGTGTCTATACCAAGACAGCACCGCTATCCATTACCGTTTATTTTATCGCCGTGTGGTTCTTGTTTGAGGGTATGATTCCACTGATCAATGGAATGACAGGCATCCGGCCGGGGATTCCTAATACTATTTTTACCAGTGTGATCGGATATTACTTGATGGGGTACCTATTCCTGCAGGTCGACATTCCAGATAAATTTAAATGGCTCATCGCAGCCGTTGCCGTTGCTGCGACCCTTTTTACAGCTATTGGCACCCATTTACTGACCATCCGATCTGATAATCAGTACAAGGGTTTTTTCGTTAATATCAGTCGTCCTAACATTATTACATTATCATTCTGCATATTTTTTCTGATGTATAAATTTAAGCATGCAAGTCTTTTTACCAAGGGCCGTGCGCCTCTTTACATAAGACGGATCGCCGTCTCTTCATTCGGAATCTATCTGCTTCATCCTGTCATTCTTGAACTGCTGGAAGCCGGTTGGTCTGGATTTAATGTCAATGCAATGAGTATCCATCCAATTGTCGGCATACCCATGACAATGGTCCTAACAATAACAATCTCTTATGTTGTCGTAACAAATCTCAGAAAAATCCCATATATAAAAAGCATAGTGCCCTAATTCGAAAAAACGATATCGTTTCTCCGGCCTAGCCGCATTTTATGACTTGACACCGCCCAGGTGGCGATTTATAAAAGCCTCAATGCCTAACGACCGGTCGGTAATTCTATCTTGATTGCTCAAAATAGTAAGCACAACGCCCCTTTTCTGCCGCTGATGACATACCGCCGCTGCTCTGAAACCACGAAAGCGAGGCCCCATGGCCCACATGAAAGACACCATTACATCCGTAGCCATCGACCTATTCTTTAAAAAAGGCTACTTTGCCACCAGCATCAGCGAGATCGCCCGGGGCTGTGGGATTCAGAAGGCCAGCATCTATTACCATTTCCCCGGCAAAGAGGACCTTCTTTTTGCCATCATGCAGATCACTATGGCGGACTTGATGGCCGGGCTGAAAGCCGAACTGGGCGCCATGAACCGCATCGAGGGCAAAATGCGGGCGGCGGTGCGCAACCACATCCGCTTTCATCTGGATCGCCAGAAAGAGACCTTTATCGCCAGCAGCGAACTGCGCGGGCTTTGCCCGGACCATCTCGAGGTCTTGGTGGCCCAACGGGACGAATATGAAAGCATTTTTCAAGGCCTGATTTGCACAGGCATCGCCGAGGGTGTCTTTGCAAATAACGATGTGAAGGTTCTGTCTTATGCTATTTTGACCCTCTGTACGGCCGGCGCTGCCTGGTATCGTCCTGACGGTCGGTTGTCGGCCGAGGAAATTGCCACGATCTATGAAAATTTTGTGCTCAACGGCTTGAAACACGGCCAGCCCGTATCGGCCCGGCCGACCGAGTTGGTGTGCGAGCCGTGGCCGCTTTAGGTTCAAAGTTGAACTGAAGCGGACATTCGATAGTCTTTGAACGCTAAACTCTGAACTTTATAAGGGAGGTTGCTTTGGACTTTGACCTCAACAAGGAACAGGAGATGATTCGCCGGGAGGTGCGGCGCTTTGCTGAAAAAGAGATCGCACCGGTGGCGGCCGAACTGGACAAGCATGAGGAATTCTCTGCGGACTTGACCCGCAAGATGGGAGAGATCGGCTTGTTCGGCATGTTCGTCAGCGAAGCCTACGATGGTCAGGAGATGGATTATCTCTCCTATATCATCGCCGTGGAAGAGGTCGCTCGCATCGATGGTTCCCAGGCAGCCACCATTGCGGCCGGCAACTCCCTGGGCATCGGCCCGATTAACTACTTCGGCACCAAGGAGCAGAAGAAAAAATATCTTCCGCCGTTGTGTCGCGGCGAAGGGTTATGGGGTTTCGGACTCACCGAACCCACGGCCGGCTCGGATGCCGGCGGCAGCAAGACAACGGCAGTCAAAGACGGTCAAGACTGGGTACTCAATGGATCCAAGATCTTCATCACCAACGCCGCCTGCGAGATGACCATGGGCGTAACCGTTCAGGCTGTTACCGGAACACGCCCCAACGGCAAGCCGGAGTACACCTGCTTCCTGGTGGAGCAAGGCATGCCGGGCTTCAAGGCCGTAGCCATGAAAGACAAGATGATGTGGCGTTCTTCCAATACAGCCGAACTCTACTTCGATGATGTTCGCATTCCGGGAGAAAACATTTTGGGTCAGAAGGGCGACGGCTTCCACCAGATGCTGCAGACCCTTGACGGCGGCCGCCTCTCCATCGCCGCAATGGGACTGGGCGGCGCCGTGGGGGCCTATGATCTGGCCCTGAAATACGCCCAGACCCGCACCCAGTTCGATCAACCCATCTCCAAGTTTCAGGCCATTGCCTTCAAACTGGCCGACTGCGCTACGGAGATCGAATGCGGCCGCAATGTACTTTACAAGGCCTGCTGGCTGCGAGACCGCAAGCGTGCCTTTGCCAGAGAGGCCGCAATGGCCAAACTCTATTGCTCCGAACTGATGGGCCGCGTGGCCGACCATGCCGTCCAGATCCACGGCGGATACGGGTTGATGAAGGAGTATGCGGTGGAACGTTTCTACCGCGACCACAAACTTCTGGAGATCGGCGAAGGCACCTCGGAGATCCAACGGTTGGTGATTTCGCGCTATATCGGCTGCTGACCAAACTGGAGATAAATTAAAAAATGACAACTGACACCATATTATATGCGCTCAACGACGGTATTGCCACCCTGACCCTCAATCGGCCGGATGTGATGAATGCGCTCAATTTCGATATCGTGCGGGCCCTGGACGACCGCCTGCAGGCCATGCGTTTCGATCCCGAGATCCGTGTGGTAGTCATTATCGGGGCGGGCGCAAAGGCCTTCTGCGCCGGGGCCGATCTCAAGGAGCGAGTGACCCTGTCACCTGAGCAGGTCAAAGCCTTTTTATTTTTACTGCGGCGGGTCTTTGAAGAAATCGAGCAATATGCCAAGCCGGTGATTGCCGCGATCAACGGGGTGGCCTTCGGCGGCGGCCTGGAAATGGCCCTGGCGGCGGATATTCGCCTGGCTGCCGAGAATGCTGTGGTAGGCCTGACCGAAACACGGCTGGCCATCATTCCGGGCGGCGGCGGGACCCAGCGCCTGCCCCGCTTGATCGGCAAGGGCAAAGCCAAGGAACTGATCTTCACCGGACGGCGCATCAGTGCGGCCGAGGCACAGGCCATCGGCCTGGTCAATCAGGTCTGCCCGCCGGACCGGCTGCAAGCCGAAGCGCACAACCTGGCCGCCGAAATCTGCCAGGGCGGCCCTATCGCCGTTCAGCAGGCCAAGTACGCCATCAACGCCGGCTTGGAAAGCGATCTGCACACCGGCTTGGCCATAGAAGCCAATGCCTACCAGATCTGCATTCCCACCGAGGACCGGCTGGAGGGTCTGGCGGCCTTCCGGGAAAAACGTAAACCGATATACAAAGGCAAATAGGAGTATCTCATGACTGAATACGATTACTGGAAAATCTTTCCCCGCATGCCCCACAAAATCACCATCGGCGACATTACCGTCCGGGACGGATTCCAGCACCTGGAGAGGTTCGTCTCCACCCGGGCCAAAATCTTCTATCTGGAGGAGTTGATCTTCGCGGGCTGCCGCAACATCGAAGTCACCAACCTGGGCAATCCCTATCTGATGCCCCAGTTCAGCGATGCCGAAGCGTTACTAAAACATCTGCGCAGCGATACGTTCAAGCGACGCTGTGCCAAACGCGGCATCGTGTACGAGGACCTGGTGCTCACCGCCATCACCATTCGCGAGCCGTCGGTGGACCGCGCCATCCGCCTTCGCGAGCAGGGCGTCGGTCCGGATCGGGTGTTGATGATGGTATCCACGGAAGAAGAGCACCACTTTGCCAACTCAGGCACAAGCTTGCCGGAGTACTGGAAAGAGTCCCAACGCTGCATTCAGAAATGCCATGACGCGGGTATCAAGATGTGCGGCACGGTGAGCACCATATGGGGCAGCCCCATCGGCGGCGCAACCGCCCTGGAGGACGCCGTGGAATTCACCAAACGCTGGCTGGAAATCGGCGCCGACGACATCGAACACGCCGACCACGACGGCAGCGCCTCGGCTCCGGAAGTCTACCGCTATTTTTCCATGATTCTGGATGCCATTCCGGACACGAGTCTGCACATCGCCCACTTCCATGAAACCAAACGGGTGGCCTCGGCATCTGTGCTGGCTGCACTGCAGGCCGGCATCTGCCTTTTCGAGGCCACGCTGGGCGGACAGGGCGGCCAGCCGGCCAACTTCCTGGATGATTGCCCGGTTCCGGGAACTGGCGACTACTATTACAACGACCCGCGTTACGTGGGTCTGGTCTGCCTGGAAGACCTGCTGGTCCAGGTCGACGAGATGGGCATCGCGCACGGCTACGATGTAGACCGCATTTTGTGGCTGGGGCGGCAGCTGGAACGCACGGTGGGCCACCGGTTGCGCTCCGAAGCGGCCATCAACGGCCGGACGCTCAAACAAGGGCATCCCAAATTTGCCCGAAAAGGACTCAAACCGCTCAAAGACAAACTGGGGGAGACGCCGGATCAGAAGCTGCCCCTGGACTGGGGCCAGCAGGCGATGCTGCCGGAGCACTTGATGCCATAGCGGTTTACGACAGTAAAAAAAAAGTATACAACCTAGTTAATGATGGATTCGCAAAAGGAGAACGACCATGTCCAACGGCGACCCTAAACCGCCCATCAATGTGGATTATTTCGAAGATCTCACCGGAAAAATCGAGCCCGGCAAGCCCGAGACCGGTGGTGCTGCCCCTTGCGATCAGATCGGCCGGCGCATTCAGAAGATCAGGGAGCAAAAAGGCATCTCCATTTCCGATCTCTCCCAGCTCACCGGCTTTGACAAGCAGATGCTGCAGGATATCGAAAAGGGCGATGTCTGCCCTCAACTGGGCACGGTCATCAAGCTGAGCAAAGCGCTGGACAGCGCCCTGGAACGCCTGATCGGCGACGAGGGTCGCAAGTTGTACGCCGTGACCCGCCGGGACGAACGCAAGGTCATCGCGCGCACCACCACCTCCCACGGGCACCGGCCGGCTTACACCTACATGAGCCTGGCGCCCGAAGTCAAAGGCCGTCACATGGAGGCCCTGATGGTAGAACTGGAGGAGATGTCCGAACAAGAGACTTCTGTGCATGCCGGCGAAGAGTTTATTTATGTATTGGACGGTGTGGTGGCCCTGCAGATCGGCGATGAGCATTTTGAATTGAAGCCGGGCGACAGCGCCTATTACCTTTCCACCACCGCCCATTTGCTTTCGGCCAAAGGCGGTAAGGCCAAAATCCTGGCGGTCATCTACAGCGAATAGGCATGCGAACAGAAACAGACTGGATTGATCTGGGCACCTGTGTTTCACCGGAAGGGCACTTCGTCTGGGGCCTGCACGAGCCCAGCTTCCGGACACTCAATCTGCGCGAAGAAGACTTAATACTATCCCTGGGGCAGACCCCGCGGGGCGAGTCACGGACCAACGCGGCCAATTTTCCGCCCGGCGATGTGGTAGAAAATGGAGCGGATCCCATTTTCGAAGTGGCCAACCCCTTTCCTTTTCGCGGCACCACATACATCGGTAAGGCTTGGGCGGATGCCACGGCCGCTGATCCAACCCGCATCGCCATTGCTTCACCCCTGAAAGTCTCCCTGGAAAAAGCGATAAAAAGAGCGTTGGGATCGTCGGTCGAATCCGTCGAGCAGATTTTCGCCCATTTGCCCGACCCTCTCAGATTGGCCCTGGCCACCACCTCCACCGATCCTGATGATCTCAAACGCCTGGCCCGCATCAGCTGCCAATTTATCCTGGACCCCAAGGGCGCCAAGCCCATCGGCCTGGTCCATGCGCCTGATGCCCAGGGTCGGTTGAGACCCAGGATATTCAATCATCGTCTTTACGAAGCGGTGGCCAACAATCCCTATTTACCCGTCACTTACAAGGAGGCCATGATACTACGACCGGGCGTCCAGGGCGACAGCGAAATTGTCGGCCAGTGGCGCGCTTCCGGCAGCCATATTTTTGAATATCTGCGCCGCAACAGCTATATCCCTTGGGGCCACTATGCCGCCAACATGGCCCACGATGCCGTGCGGTATGCCATCGGTGATCTGACCTCCGTGGATATCCAGGGCCTCCGCCACTTGTATTACCAGCGCACCTATGTGCGATTGGCCCAAGCGCTTGAGTTGCAGCCTCCGGTTGGACGCCAAGGGGTTTCTGCCCCGGCCCTGGAAACGCTGCGTCAAAATATTGTGAAGACGCTGCAACAGGGCGGCCGAACGGATTTCTCGGCCACCTTATGGGGCTGGAATTACGGCTTCGATTATGCCCCCAGCGGCTATCGCCTGCACGCGTCTCATCAGCAGATCCATCAGCAGTTCGCGCTCATTCCGGAATACGTGCCGGCCACCTCCGGGGGGTCACCATTGTCCAAGCCATCCTTTTCCAGCGGCGATATGATTCAATCCTTTGTTGAAAGGTATTACCGCCGGACCGGCGCGGATTTTTTCACCTGCTATGAAAAAGCCGTATCATCCAATCAACGCATGGACGGTCGCAGAAATCGCCCCTCCGGGTTGCAAGTGTATGCGGACAAACGGGTGATCCTTTTCGTCCCCAAGGCCCAGACCTCTCAATGGGAACTCCAGCTCATGCCCCTTGAACCGGTGGGCAACATTGTCGAAGCGGAGGAGCCGATGCGCCGCTCCCTCGACCGGGGCCTCTTGGTTGCTATGCGCATTTTAACGTCCATGGGCGCCACCATGGTAACGGTTTTCGAGTACAGCAAGCGTTTTAATCGGTTGGAATCCAATCAGCGTCTGCTCTATGTTTTTCTGCCGCGACTGCCCGAGTCTCCGGGTGCCTTCAGCGAAGCTCAATTGAGGTGGATCAACGGTCACTATCCCGAGGATTTTGCCCTGGCGTGTCGATTGCGTTTGGAAGCCGCATTAAAAGAAGAGTAAAACTATCTATCCAAGATCGTCAAGCAGCGACTCATCTACCATCTTATCGGCGATTTTCCCGGCATCCACCTTGTAGGTGCCGGCTTCTATCTGTGCCTTGATACGGGCGACTTTTTCATGATCCACATCATCCATACCGGCGACAACTTTGCGGGCGGCCTGAATCTCTTTGGCTTGGGCCGAAAGCTCGACCCGATCAGCCTTGGCCACATGGGAAACGGCCTGTTTTTCGACCGGTTTAGCGGCCTGCTTCACATAGGGTGTCTTGTCCAGAGGTGGGACTTTGTTTGATATTTCCATGGAGCTGCTCCTTAAAGGCTTTTGTCATCATCATAGGCCTGGATGACCGCTTTAGCAAGGTCAAATGCCTGCACAAGCAAGCCGATCCCTTTCGAAATGCCCTATCCAGCCCATAATCATCCGGGCAGTTGCAAGCTTAAAAATGGGTCCCGATGCCGATGCCGAAATGAAACCGGGGGGAGGGATTAACGCCGGCTGGCCATTTTTTAATCTCGATGGGATCGATGACCGGATAGACATAGAGCATTTGCCCAATCGGCTTTCTCTCAGTTCCCTGCAAACGGCCCACCACAGTGACCAGAGTAGCCGGCGGATAAAGTGCGGG
>Ga0055480_10001057_pt1 | contig 10817 bp, 8 predicted proteins | sample Muzzi_PWB_D2_FD_57935 | JGI IMG/M metagenome (GOLD analysis project Ga0055480, IMG submission 57935) | Wetland microbial communities from San Francisco Bay, California, USA, that impact long-term carbon sequestration - Muzzi_PWB_D2 | ecosystem: Environmental > Aquatic > Marine > Wetlands ... | reverse complement strand
AAGTGGGCCATCAGCGGTAGTTGGACGGGATTCGGTGTCTGAATAAGAGAGACTCTCGCGTCATTTGATGCCCCCGGCTTCCCGTCGATGCGAACTGCCGCAGGCGCGCGCGGGTATCAGTAGGTGGAAGCGTTGTGTTCGTGGCCATGACAACCTAAAGAGCAACTGCCATGACCGGGTGACGTCGGTACAAATTGTATGGGTCCGCCACCAAGTGGGGGTGTAACCACATCTGCGCCGGCCAGAGTCCTGGTCATGAAATCCACCAGGAACGTAATACTTCGTGACCCGTGGGCGTCGTGACAGACTGCGCACGATGCCTGATCGGTAACCACATGAGTATCGTGCGGGAAACCGCTACCTGGCAGTAATAGAGTGTTGCGATCATGACAACCGTAGCACAATGCGTAACTGTTATAGGATTCGACAACAGGGTCCTCGGCTTGGTATTGGCGACCAAGAATCGGCGCGTAATTTGAACCATGCGGTCCACGTGGCTGGGCGCCGCCGTCGGTCCAGCTATCGTTGTCATGGCAATCCAGACAATCGATCTGACTCGAAGCAGTATAAGGCGGAATCAGCCCCGTAATGGTCGGATTGTTACCGGATGCAGCAACCGGGTGGAATGAAACATTGGCAGGGTTGATGCGCAGACGGATATTACGCGTACTGTCGGTTCGGGCAAAACCCAGTGTCACCGGTTCCTGTTCGCCGTGGCATTTCAGGCAGATTTCGTATTTGTAATCGGCGCTGTCGACGCTGGCGCCGGCTACCGTTACACCACTGACATTTCGTTGGGAACCCGAGACTGTTTGAGTCGTTCCGCTCGGTACCTCAGCTGCGCTGTGTGGGTTGTGGCAATCATCGCAGGCCACGTGCCGGGGCATCGACAGCGGATCCTCAAAGGGCTGATGAGTAAACAGGCTGGTTTCGATCGGATGATGGTAAAGTTTTGTAAATTCTGCAGCGATATCCTGCTGGGCCACACGGCCGTCGTGACAGTTTGTGCAATTGCCCGGTTCATCACCGTTGGCCAGCAACCATTCGGCGTGCGCCGCGGCATGCGAACGATGACAATTAAGGCAGGCGTTTTCCGCAACGCTTGGATACGAACCGGCCGGCCAGGGGTTAATACCGGCGCCATTCCAGATTGCCGTCGACGTCGCGTGTACCGAACTGTCCCACAACTCCGGTTTATGGCAGCTCGTGCACAGGGCTCCATAGTGGTTGTCCAGCCGCAGAAATTCCGGATTAACATCTTCGTGCGGATCATGGCAGCTGGTGCACTGCAGTTCCGCTTTGTCGTCCAGAGGAGTCGTCGCCGTCAAGGTCGTCGGGTCAGCCAGTTCCCCCTGTACATTCGCCAAGGCAGTATCGTAGACAAAAGACACCGGGTGATCGTTTGACAGATCCGTGCCGACGGAACCGCTACCAGTGATCGGGCCCAGCGTAAAAACGCTGCCCGGTGTCGGTTCACGCACGCTGCCCAGCGCCAGGATTCCGTCGTGACAGGACAGGCACAGACGTGAACTGCCGGTCGGCTGCCCCGGGCTGGCCTGCAGCGTGTTGCTCTGGTAAAGGGTATAGGTAACGCCTGGCAGTTCACGGTTCCAGAGCGCACGGGTTGTTATTGCATTGTGTGGCGTGTGGCAAAACACACATAGACCGGATGTTGCTGTCTCCCTGCTCACATCCGGGACGCCTGGGCCGCTCGGCGTCAGGTTGTGCGGGGTCTGTGCGATGCCTGACTGTGCATTAGCAGCTTGCGCTAGCGTGAGTAGCAGCGTGGCAGCCACTAACGCCAACTTCCACTGGCAGTTAACACCACAGAGAGTGGTATCAGGGATCCATTTAAAAAATTTTCTAAAATTGCTCACCGTGAACTCCATCATGGCTGCTCTTCGGTGCTGGCTTGCTGGTTTGCATCGAGGAACCTGAACTCCTGGATTCGATGGTTATACGTATCGGTCACAAAAATGTGATCCTGTGCATCGATAAAAAGACCTCCCGGAAGCCAGAATTGCCCCGGGCCGCCACCCTGGCTACCGAATGACAGCAGCAATGTTCCGTCCGGTTCGAAGAGTTGTACGGTGTCGAACAGCGCATCCACGACGTAAATATGCTGGCCGCTATCAACGGCCAGGCCCTTTGGTGACGCGAAGCTGCCCGAACCGTCACCGTGCTGGCCGAACTGCCAGAGAAAATTTCCATCCCTGTCGAATGACTGGATCCTGAAATTGAGTGAATCGGTCACCAGTACTTCGCCAGCGTGCCCGAATGCCAGGTGTGTGGGATAGTTGAACTCACTTTCAGCATTGCCGTGCGACCCCCAGGAAAACAATTCGCTACCGTGCGCGTCAAAAACGTGAATACGCTGACCAGCAGAATCGGCGACATACAGTCGTCCGCTGTGATCGTCATAAACCAACCCGGCAGGACGCAGCAGACCAACCTCGGCAGCCACACCAAGATAGTTCCCTTTGCGGTCAAGCAGCAGCACCTTCCCCAGCACGGAATCTGCTACGAAGATGGCTCCGTCAGCCCTTGCTGCAACGGCGACCGGCGATACCAACTCGGTTTCACCCGCGCGGTGTACCCCGGTTGTATGGTTATTGACCGGATCGAGAATCCAGACTGATCGTGCGCCCGGATCCGCGACGTACAACACACCATCGAGATGGGTCACACCACTCGGACGGATGAAATGTATGTCTGAACTGCCGGTGAACGTATCCGCCAGGCGCCTGAACAGCGACTTCCTGATGCCCATATCCTGCGGGCTTGCAATGCTACGTACAAAACTTATACGTGCGGTCGCGGGGGCAGGGGGCCAGACCATGACGACGTCATCGCCGGTGCCTTCGTTGACGCGGGCTTGATGAGTTCCACACGCGCATAGCGACAATGCAGTCAAGGCCATCGGTACTATGAGACGTAAGCGGTCGACGTGCATCTCAAAATCTCCGGACGAAATGCAGGCCGACAAGCCGGCCAGTGGAAGTGACAGTTTCGCGATCGAACTCGTTCCACAACAGGTCAGCAGCGATCGAAAGTCGGCCAATATCCCGATTGAGCTTGATTCCGGCCTGTGCGGTGGTCTGATCGTCGATGTCCGGGTCATTGAGAATCAGGACACCGGCATAGAGCCGGGTCCGCCATGCTCTGCCGAGCGTACCATCGAACGCGAAATTGGCCGTGTAAGCAGCAATGTCTCGCGGACGCGGCTGTGTGAAATCTGTGAAGCTCTGACTCGCATTAGCGGTCAGTGTGAAAGCATGAAACCCCGCCAGGGTAACCGACTGGCCGAAACGCCACATGTCGTACTGCTGACGGGTCGAGTCCTCGGTTTTGTAGCCGGCGTCAGCGCTGACCTGCAACCGTCGCCACCTGCCACGCACGCGCAGATTCGCCGTATTTGTCGTGGTGTCCTGTAGCAGGTCACTGTTCGTCCCCGAGCGCAATGTCTGATCGCTGACGCTGTGTGCCACCGAGAAAGATAGCCAGCCAAAATCAACACTCGCCAGCAGGTTTCGCGATTGGGTTGCATAACTTAGTGACGGTGCCACCGCATGCCTGTAACTTACCTCCAGCGGGTCGTTCGCCTGCAATATGAGGCTGGTCGGCAAGGGCCTGATTCGGATAAGGTCACCCTCACTGATCACCTCATAGTCAATACCCGGGGTGGTCGGTAGCTGGCTGCCATCGCGCCGGTCAACGATGACGATACTCGACGCTACCGCAAACAACTCATCAAGCAGGAAACCAGGATCCCCCAGTGGAAAATCAGCGGCCACCTGGTGCGACTCGTTGTTTACCTGAACGGTATCACTGCTCAGATCATTGTCGTTGATTCGATAGTCTGCACCGGCCCGCAACAACAGACGACCGTTGCCGGAAATCTGTCGCCGGTAATTGAATATCGGGCCGGCGCCGTAACTTTTCGTTGTTCCCTCGGGCAACTCCGCAACATTTCCCTGTACATGGAAACCGGAGGTCAGGCTGCGGTACAAACGATGGGTCACAGAAAAGTTTGCCGCATGCATCGTAGACTGGCCGAAATCGTTATTGAATTGACTGAAAATATATTGGTAGTTGGTTGTCAGATTGACATTATGATGGATGAGCAGATTCTGATTCGCCGAAACTGAGTCGTTGCTGTTCAGACCACTGCGCTGGATGTAAGTATTGATCGACGTCCAGCGCCGATTCAATGTTGGACCGAAGTCCAGACCGTAATTCAGATTTGCCGTGTGAGTCGTGAAGCCATGGTCCGTTCGCTGGGTATCCATAATGTCTTCAGTGCGGTAGCTCATTCGCAGGTCTGCGGTTTGAAAGCCTTTATTGGCATTGTATTGCAGGACATTGTGTTCTTCGTTGCGCCGGAAGTTCTGGTCTATGCCGCTGGAATTTTCCTCGATTTTCACCTGGCTAGCTTCCAGCGACGTGCTGAAAAACGGAAAACCCATGTCTTTCAGAACGCTTTGTTCATTCAGCGTGGCGCGTGCGCCTTTGCGGGCCGTGCTGATGTCGGTACGGCTGCCAAAACTTCGGGATATGCGGTTCTCGGTCTGATTGGCATACACCAATAGCGAATACGGTTTCTGTGAAAAAAACCTCGTGTCCAGTGCATAGTCTTCGAGGCGGCCGTTCTGGGAATTATTTCCGCCGCTGAAATCGTTGCTATCCTGGAAGTAACCTATGCCTACACCCAGGTTCAATGTCGCCAGCCGGGGATCCGCGAGATACAGTTTTTTGCCACGCAGGTAGAGTCGCTCACGAAAAATCTCACTGGCCAAACTGGTGTCCGTTCCATACTCCTGCGTTGTGTCTTGCTGTGTGTGTTCATAACCCAGTTCCAGGCTACCCTCGAGTCCGCCCCAGCCCAGCGTCTGGGCTTGTAACGGGGATGACGCCAGTTCGCCAATGCAGAGTGCCAGCAAAACAATGCATTGGGCGTGCGTCCGACAATTCCGGGGTGCGGCTTTGGGCTGGCGGAGCGCGCTTGGCAGAGCGCAACGCATGATCAGGGAGTACCGGCAGACGCTGCGCTATGACAGATTTCGCAGGTGTCGAAGCTGACCTCGAATGCGGTTTTGCCGTCATGGCATACAGCGCAGAATTGGCCGTCACGAACGGCGTCCATGGTGATATGGTCAGCCCCGACCTGCATCTGGAACAGTGCTTCGTGACAGACATTGCACTTGAAATACATGCGGTGTTTCCAATGTGGAAATACTGCCAACGGTGTCGTTAGTGATGAAGTCGCTTCCTCCCGGGGCAGGGTGATATCGCCCAGGACCTCGTCACTTTGTGCCGGTGAAATCAGGCCGGTCATTATGACCAGGATAAAAAGGGAAGGGCCGCAGCGCGTCATTGCGGTCCTGCCAGTGCCAGATGGCAGCGCGGGCAGCCGGTAGCTACTGCGAATGCAACCTTGCCGTGGCATTCTCCGCAGTACTCGCCGGCGTAGATCTTTTGCATGCTGATCGGGTCGGCGCCTGCCTGCATCGTAAAAATCTTCGGATGACAATTGTCACAGGCAAGCCATTCGGTATGTGGTTCATGTGGGAAGGTCACTTTGAACAACGGCAGATTCTCGGGCTCGAGCTGGACATCCAGGGGCAGCACTATCTGTTGCGGGGCATGCTCGGGGTCGATACTCGTGCGCGGTTCGATCGCACCATCAGCCAGCGCCGAGACCCAGTCGATTCCACCGACGGTGTCTTTTGGCAGCGCCCGTAACATCGTCTTCCAGTCATACTGGAAGACCGGCTCGTACGCTTTCACCAATACCATGACCGGCGGTGGAGGCTCGTATACGGGTTGCCGCCGCGGGTGTCCTACGTAGGGTTCAGGTGGTTTGTGTTGCCCGCGAGGCGGCACATCCTCGAAGACAACTTTCATGAACTCCTGGCGGGTTGCCAGCGTGCAGCCGACCCCCTGTCCAACGACGGCAAACAGGACAACAGCCAAAAGCAATTTGATGTAACGCCGCCACTGCATTATTAAGGACTGGCTGAGAATGTGGCGCGGATATAGCGCATGACACGCTGTATGTCGTCCGGGTTCAGTACTCCCCCCCAGGGGGCCATGGACGTGCCTGGTTTGCCCTGCGAGATGGCGGCTGCCATTTGCTCATCGCTGAGTTTCGACATCACCTCGCGATCGGTGAAGTTGCGGGGGCGCGGTACCAGCACCTTCCCGAGCGTTGTATTGGCATCGCCGTTTGCGCCATGGCAGCTCAGACAATAGCGCTGGTAGATGTTACGCCCAACGGTGATCTCGACGCTCTCGGCAGTCACTCCTTCGGGCAGTGGTTCCTGCAGGCTGCGGATGTAACGCATCACGTCGATGATCTCCACCGGAGTCATCAAACTGGCCCAGCTTGCCATCGCAGTTCCGGGTCGCCCGAGTTTGATGGCTGCGTAAAGACGGCCATCATCGACCCTGGCCATTTCAATCGGATCGGCGAACGCGCGGGGTCGAGGTACGAGCACCCTGGCGGCATCGGTATCGGCATGACCGGTCAGGCCGTGACAGAAGGCGCACTCTTTGTCATAAATGCGCCGGCCGACTTCGAGACTCAACTGCTCGGTGCTCATTGGCTCACCAGCACCCGACACCGGACTCGAAAATTCATGGATATAGTCCATCAAGTCGCCGATCTCGGGTTCGTTCAGCACCTCGCCCCAGGCAGCCATGGCCGTACCCGGCATGCCGTTCTTGATCGCCTGGTAAATCTGGTCGTCGGTCAGACGCGCCATCTCGATCGGATCAGCAAAGCGACGCGGGCGCGGGCTCAGAATGCGCCCCACCGGCGTATCGGCTAGGCCATCGGCACCGTGACAGAAGGCACAATCGCGTTCGTATAACACTTTCCCCGGTGATTGTTGAAAGGCGGCCTGCAGTGCGGCTGCATGCGCCGGGCCACGCACAACCAACAAGGCCGCGACCAGAACAGCCGACCAACAGGCAAGCGAAAACCACTTTGTTTGATAGTGCCGCATAACAAGCCTCCGTTGCGTTACCTGCGATTCGAGAATATCGACCAGCCCAGGGCGATACTCTTTGTACTTAAACCATCAAAAAATCCTTCAAGCATGAATCCTGGATCTGTTGAACACTGTCACTGCTGTTGTTGACAACAGGAGTGATCGCAACCCCTTAACGCATTTCGGGTGGGTCCATTACAGACTCACCCGAACTGGAACTTGCTAACCTGACCTGCTGGTTCACTTAATGTGACATTTCAGGCACAGGTAATCAGTGGTGGAACCGTCCAGATTTCCAAGCAGGAAGAGGTCTGTTACAGACTTGACATCGTGCGGATCGTGGCAGGAAGAGCACTCGATACCGGACTGCCCGGCCGTTCCACCGGTGCTGATACTGCCTGCAGCATCCGTGTACAGGCGGACACCCGTCGGAGCTGCTACAAACTCGGTCAGCGCGGCAGAGGTGCCAGTGGTGATGGAATTATAGGTCGAGCTCGCCTGGCCGAACGGGTACGGAATCGCAACCGGATGGTTGCCGTCCAGACTGCCGGTCGTCGAGTTTGCGATCACGAATAGGCCACCGTCGATGTCGGTCATTTTCGTCGCATCAAGCATATTTCCGGAGGCCGCATCATGCGGTTCTTCGATAAACAGGGCGACATCACCGATAGCAACTGAGCCGTCATGGCAGCTCAGACATCTTGATGAAGAACCGTTCCAGGTACCTGTGAATGATGGCAGCGGCGTACCCGCCGTGGTTGCCGCGTCAGTGTAAGAAAATGTTTGTGACGACAACGTGTGGTTCCACAGTAGTTCCGTCGACTGGGCCTTATGCGGCGTGTGGCAGTACGTGCACAGACCGACATCATTTATCGCGCCCCCGTCTGGATCCAATGCGGTGCCCGGCGTGTAAGCAGAATGCGGTCCGGTATTGCCGGCGGTAAAGTCATGATGACCATTTACCAAACCAGGACCACCCCATGCAAATGGCGAGAAAACTACGCTCAATGCACCCAGTGTATACAGCTTTCGTCTCTTCATGATAACTCTCCCAGAACTTCGCTCTTCTTTGAACTCAATCGATGCCCACCATTCAGCGCTCTGACGGTTTCGCGTTATCTTTCAGTTCGACCGGCACCGTTGCCGCTTCGCTGCTTTTCTCGGCCGCGACAGGTATCTCATCTGCCGTCGGGGAGAAGCTGTCAGCTGCAGTGGTATTCACCAGCCTGTACTGTTCGACTCGGTGATTGATGTAGTCCCCAACATAAATATTGTTGTTTGAATCGATGCTCACGTCGGTTGCGTTTTTCAACATACCGGGGACGGGCCCGCGCCCGCCGAAAAACAACAAGACCTCACCCGCCGGGTTGAAGATCTGCACATTGCTCCAACCGGAGTCGGCCACATACACATTGCCGAAACTGTCCAACGCAACACCCTTGGGCTTGTCGAACATGCCCCAGCCATTACCACGACTGCCAAAGCTCATCAGGTAGTTGCCATCGGGATCGAACTTCTGGACACGCGAATTGAGGGTATCGGAGACATAGACATTGCCGAGCGCATCCACGGCGACATAGGTTGGAAACAGGAACTGACCTGGATACCCCCCCCGGCCGTCGCCCAGATGGCCGAGCAGATTGCCTTCAAGATCGAAAATCTTGACCGTGTGCTCCTTTGATTCCTGGTGACCGGTATCGACGACGTAAAGCTTGCCATTGTTACGATCCACCGCGACCCCGGCAGGACGCTCAATACTGTCATCGGTGATAAACCGGAGCATATTGCCGTCGCGGTCATAGACACTGGTCCCTTTCGTTTCCTGTTCGGCGACGTACAGGTTTTCGTCGGCATCCAGCGCCAGGCCTACCGGGCGGTGCATGTTGTTTAAAGCGCGGAATGCGTGATTGGCAAAATCGAATACAAACACGACCGAACGGGCAAAATCAGATACATAGAGTCTTTGTCCGTCGTCGGATGCAACTACGCCCATCGGCGAAGAAATTTGACCCGCTTTGGGTTTTTCACCACCGAGGAAATTTGCGATTTTTTCACTGAAAGTAGTGTCGTGATCCACCGCAGACTCGTTGGCGATAGTGCGAACGAATTCAATACGTGGCTGCTGGGGTGGTGGTGGCCAGACCAGACGAGCCTGTTCCGCTTTTTCCGGTGCCGCTGCACAGCCGGCCAACAGCACCGGTAAAGCGACTGCCAGCAGTCGGCATGGCCGACTGAAACGATTCATTGCTTTCTTCTTATTCATCTAACTGCACAAGCAACCATTGTCCGCGTCGTGTTCAGGTGCGCGATTGTCGTCCTGCAAATATCACGCATATACCGAAACAGTCTTTTGAAAAACCACTTTCATTGTTTTCATGACCCAGACCTTAGCAGTCGCAGGTAATTTGCCAGACTGCATTACGTGATTTTTTGTAAGCAAATGTAAGCGGATGTGATCGCGGTAGCGATCGGGGCAGGAGTAAGGTTGTCGATTACTGATGAACCGCTTTTGGTCTTTTTTACGGAGGGAAAGTGCGCGCCGTTCTCACCAGCCCGTATTCAATTTGTCAATTCGCCGGTATTGAGTACACTACGGATGGACTGCGCCAGTCTTTCTACTGAATAGGGTTTGTCGATCAGCGGAAAGCTTGTCTGACACCCGCGGTCATTGTGTGCCTGCAACTCCATGCCGGTAGTCAGCAGAATCTTCAATGATGGTTGCCGGGCACTGGCCTGCTGTGCAAGTTGCCGGCCATCCATGCCGCCGGGCATCAAAATATCACTAAACAAGAGGTCAATCCCCTGGTTGGTTTGCAGATGTACGAGCGCCTGGGCGGCATCTTCTGCTTCGATCACGCGATAACCAAGGCTGCTCAGGACACGTGTGGCAAATCGGCGAACTTTCTCCTGATCCTCGACCACCAGCACAGTTTCTTTCCCGCGGGGTAAATGGCCAAATTCCTCCTGGTCCCTGATGGGAGACTCAATTGATTGCTCATAACTCGGCAGGATCAGGATGACGGCGGTGCCATGACCTTCCCTGCTTTCGATTCTGATACCACCACCGGACTTAAGAATCAGGTCATGAACCATACTCAACCCAAGACCGGTGCCGGTAGCACTCGGCTTGGTCGTAAAGAACGGTTCCAGCGCCTGCCGCCTTACGTCGTCGGGCATGCCGGTGCCATTATCCGCAACTCGAATGAAAACGTAGTTACCTGCGTCGATATGGCCGCCTTCCACCTCTTCAGGTTTTGTCAGCCGCTTCTTATCTATCGAGATGACAATCTCGCCGCCATCCGGCATCGCATCCCTGGCATTGATGACGAGGTTCAGAATCGCGCTTTCAAGGCGGTTGGAATCAATCAGGACGCTACCAATATCCCCGGCAACCTCCAGTCTCATGACAATATCTTCTGGAATCGTCCGGGTTAACAGGTACTGCACCTGTTCCATGAAAGTCGATAATTCCATTGGCATGGAAACCTGTTCCTGCCGCCGCGAGAATATGAGTAACTGCTTTATGAGGTTTGCCCCGTCGTAGGCAGCTGACATCGCATCAGCAATGAGTTCCGTACCGTCATGACTGTCAGGTCGCTTGATATCTTCCTTCAGGTATTGAAGGTTGCCGAGGATGATGGTGAGAAGATTGTTGAAATCATGCGCAATACCGTCCGTCATACGCCCGACGGCCTCCAGCTTCATGGCCTGGTTCAGCATGCGGTCTTTCTGACGATGCTCTGTGATGTCCTCCTTGAGCGCTATGTAATGCGTAATCTCGAAATCCTGGTCGTGTACCGGGCATACAGTGGCAAATTCCCAGAA
>Ga0055480_10001053_pt1 | contig 10861 bp, 5 predicted proteins | sample Muzzi_PWB_D2_FD_57935 | JGI IMG/M metagenome (GOLD analysis project Ga0055480, IMG submission 57935) | Wetland microbial communities from San Francisco Bay, California, USA, that impact long-term carbon sequestration - Muzzi_PWB_D2 | ecosystem: Environmental > Aquatic > Marine > Wetlands ... | reverse complement strand
CTCGATCACGATCGCATCGGCTTCCCGCAGGCTCGCCAGCCTCGCCTCGGTGACTTCGGCGATCACGCGGATGGCCAGCCCCGGGCCCGGGAACGGATGCCGCCCCACCAGCGCCTCGTCGAGACCGAGCTTGCGACCGAGGTCTCGCACCTCGTCCTTGAATAGCTCGCGCAACGGCTCGAGCAACTCGAGATTCATGCGCTCGGGCAGCCCCCCGACGTTGTGGTGGCTCTTGATCGTCACCGACTGGCCCATCACCGGCACGCTCTCGATCACGTCGGGATACAGCGTGCCCTGCACCAGGAAATCGGCACCCCCGATTGCGGTGGCCTGCTCGTCGAACACTTCGATGAACGTGTGACCGATGATCCGGCGTTTGCGCTCGGGATCGGTTTCGCCGGCCAGCGCAGCGAGAAATCGCTGGCGCGCGTCGGCGACGATCAGCGGCATGTCGAGCAGGTTTCGGAACAGGTTCTCGACATCGGCGCGTTCGTTCTTTCGCAGCAGGCCGTTGTCCACCAGGATGCAGCGCAGCTGGTCTCCGATCGCGCGGTGGACCAGCGCCGCCGCCACGCTCGAATCGACCCCACCGGACAGGCCACAGATCACGCGACGGTCGCCGACCTGCTCGCGGATTCGCGCCACGGTCTCTTCGATGAACGACTCCATCGTCCAGTTCGGCGTCGCACCGCAGATGTCGATCGCGAAGTTCGCGAGCATCTGCGTGCCGCCGTCGGTGTGGGCGACTTCGGGATGGAACTGGATCGCCCAGATCGGTCGTTCGATGTGCCGCATCGCGGCGAATGGCGAATTGTCGCTGGTCGCCAGCAATTCGAAGCCGGGTGCCAGGCGCAGCACCGAATCGCCGTGGCTCATCCACACGGTGCGCTCGCGCCCCCCTTCCAGATTCGCGAACAGCGGATCGTCCTTTTCGATCTTCAGCATCGCGCGGCCGTATTCGCGATCGTCGGCCGGCTCGACCAGGCCGCCGAGCTGGTGGGTCAACAACTGGAAGCCGTAGCAGACTCCCAGGATCGGAATGTCCAGGTCGAGAATCTCGAGATCGAGTTTCGGTGACCCTTTGTCCAGCACACTCGCCGGGCCACCGGACAACACGATCCCGGCCGGATCCCACTCGCGCACGAACGCGGCGTCGCGGTCGCCGGGATGGATCTCGCAGTAGACGTGCTGCTCGCGAATCCTCCGCGCGATCAGCTGCGTGAACTGCGAACCGTAGTCGAGAATCAGAATGCGATCGGTCATTTCGCGTTCAGACGCGTCGTTCGGAAACGTCGTTCAGACACGCGATCGCGTGTCAGGGGGGCTGCGGGCATGCGCCGGTCGTCCTGGTTCGTCGATTCACCGGAGGAAGGTGAGGCGACGGGGCTGCGTCCGAGGGTTTGATGCCGAGGGGATGGCGGAAGGTACTCGATTCGATCACTCGATCCGATAGTTGGGTGCTTCTTTTGTGATGATCACGTCGTGAACGTGGCTTTCGTGCAGCCCGGCAGACGAGATCCGCAAGAAGCGCGCGCGGCGGGTGAGTTCGGTCAGCGTGGGCGCGCCGACGTACCCCATTCCGGAGCGCAGGCCACCGATCAGTTGGAACACGTTGCTCGTCAGGCTGCCGCGGTACGGGATCCGGCCCTCGATGCCCTCGGGAACCAGCTTCGACGTATCGTCCACGTCCCCCTGGAAGTAGCGGTCGGCGCTGCCACTGGCCATCGCGCCGAGCGATCCCATGCCGCGGTAGACCTTGTACGAACGGCCCTGGTACAGCACGACCTCTCCGGGCGCTTCGTCCGTGCCGGCGAACAGCGCGCCGATCATCACCGTGGACGCACCCGCCGCCAGCGCCTTGACGACGTCGCCGGAGAACTTGATCCCGCCGTCGCTGATGACCGGAACCCCGGCCTTGCCGGCCACGTTGGCGCACTCGAGCACTGCGGTGAACTGCGGCACACCGACACCCGAGACGACACGGGTCGTGCAGATCGAGCCGGGGCCGACACCGACTTTGACCGCCGACACGCCGGTCTTGATCAGGGCCTCGCAGCCCTCCGGGGTCGCGACGTTACCGCCGATCAAACTCAGTTCTGGAAACGTGCGGTGCAGGTCTTCGATGGCTCGAAGCACGCCCGTGGAGTGGCCGTGAGCCGTATCCACCACCACCACGTCCACACCGGCGCCGACCAGAGCCTGCGCACGCTCCAGACGGTCTTCGCCGACGCCCACGGCCGCGCCGCACAGCAATCGGCCGAGTTCGTCTTTGGATGCGTTCGGATACCGCTCGCTCTTTTCGATGTCCTTGATCGTGATCAGACCGGACAGCATGCCGTGCTCATCGACGACCAGCAGCTTCTCGATCCGGTGTTCGTGGAGCAGTTCCTTGGCGCGGTCGATCGTCGTGCCGGGTGGCACCGTGACCAGATTGTCCCGCGTCATCACCTTCGAGATTTCCTGGTCCGTGTCGCGAACGAAGCGCAGATCGCGGTTGGTCAGGATTCCGACAGCCTTGCCTTCGCGCGTGACGGGCACACCCGAGATCCGGTAGTGCTTCATCACCTCGAGCGCCTCGTAGATGTGCTGCTCGGGACGCATCGTGATCGGGTCGACGATCATGCCCGATTCGCTGCGTTTGACCTTGTCGACTTCGGACGCCTGGGCCGCGATCGGCATGTTCTTGTGCACCATGCCGATGCCGCCGTTTTGCGCCAGACAGATCGCCGTCTCGTGCTCGGTGACGGTATCCATCGCAGCGGAAACCAGCGGAATTCCGAGTGAGATCTCGCGCGTCAGCTGGCAGCCGAGCTCGACATCCGCAGGCAGCACGTCGCTGGCGCCGGGCGCGAGCAGGACGTCGTCGAACGTCAGTCCTTCGCGAATCCGCGGGTCACTCATGTCGATCCCAAGCGCGCGTCGGTCGCCGCAAGCCGCTGCGGGTCAACCTGTTGCTCCATCGAAGCTCTGCGCCGAGGCCCAAAAGTGATACGCGCGCCCCCTGATTGGCGGCGCAGTTTAGTGGCTGGCTGTGGTTCGGTCAAGTCGCCGGATCGCGCTTCGACCGGCGCAGCGCCGGGGTCGAAAGGCACGCGTCGCAGACGCAGGCCTCGAGAAACATCAAGGCAGAATTCGGACGAACATTTCCCGCAACAGCACGTCCGCGCTGCCGCGCTTCGACAACGGAATCAAGAACAGCGCGCTCTCGTCGAACAGCGACAGGTTCTCGCGCAACACATCCGGTTCGAGGCCGCCCGCCTTCTCGAGCAGCAGCAAGTGGAAGATGCGCGCCCGCGGCATGCGCGACAGCACTTCGGCACATTGGCTGATGGCCTCGAGGCTCGATGACACGGGGCTCGACAACACCAACAGCACACCCAGTGCGCCGTGTGCGGCGATCGGCCACAACGGTGCGTAGTGCTCGGCAGACGGGACCTGAACGAACTCGATGCCGTGGTCCGAATTCACCGCGAGGCGGCCGAACGACCCGATCGCCGTTGACTCGTTCGCATCCGATTCCGCGCCCGGGGCCAGCGTGGCTCCCGGCAGCCGGCCGATCGAACGCATGAAACCACGCGCTGCAGCCGGGTCCGAGGCGATCACCAGCAGTTTCGCATCGGTCGGCACGCTGTCGTCGGCTTCCTCTCCGCGACCGGCGGCCAGCCACTCTCGCAGACGTTCGCCACGCGAAGCCGCAAACAGCCCGTGGGTCGATTCGCTCGGCCCGAACGACGATCCGCGACTCATCTCGACCATGTCGCGGTCGATCAGCGTTCGCAGCGTCCGCAACACCTGATAGTCGGGGAACGAGCAGTGATCGACGACGTCGGCCACACGCGAATACCCCTCGAGTACCAGCAGCACCTCCTGGGTCAGCGGATGGATCACGATCGGCAGCGCCGCACGCTTGATCTTCAGCCGAACCAGCGCGTCCGGCGGCGGAAGATCACCCGCCAGTCGCGCTCGCTCCTGCGCCTGGCGCAAGCCCTCGCGCACCAACGCGCGGGTGGGCTTTTCGAGCGAAGCGGGCTGCGAGTCCAGCTCACCGCGACGACTGGGCTGGAAATCGAATTTGCCGCGGTCCCACTCGAGCAGGCGGTAGAACGCCTTCTCGCCCACCACCGAGCCGGTCGTCGCGTGAATCAGGTCCCCGTCGCGCAACACCACGCTTCCGGTGTCGATGGCACCGTCGCCGAGGTCTCGCGAGAGCTCCACCACACCGCTCTTCTGCGACACGTGGAACAGCTGGATCAGGTCGGCCAACGGAAGTTGGGCGAGTTGCCCTTCGACCCCTTCCGCCTCGGATTCGAGGGCTTCGGCATCCTCCTTCGGTGCCGGCAGCGACAACAACCGCTGCGCGAGTCGCGACACCTCCACCGCGTTGCCCGGCGGGGGAATCACGTCGCCCGGCAAGCCGCGGGTGGCGGCCTCGGCAGAGGTATCGGTCAGAAACACCAGCGCCACGTCTGCGGTGCGCGGGTTCGTCAACAGGATCTCGCCGAGTTTCTCGCCGGCGATCAGCGGAAGTCCGAGCTGGGCGATCATCACGGCCGGCGGATCGGCCAGCGCGGTCTCCAGCGCGGCCGCACCGTGCGTGACCACCCGGGTGGTCAGCCCGAGTTCGTCACAGGCGGCCTCGATCCGTCTGCCCCGATTACTGTCCGCGTCGGCGATCAGCACCCCACCCAACGATCTTCCCCCCTGCGTCTGCGCGCGATCACGAACCCGAGTCGATGATCAGGCGGCCAAATCCCGTTGGACGCGAAACACCAGATGTTCGACCAGGCTGCGGTCCGATGTGTGAAACATCCGGCCGCGGCCCCCATCGTCGACGTCGTCACAGATCATTGCGTATGCCGGACCCTCGCCCAGCCGAATCACGAACGGCGCGTTGCGCGAGCGGCGCTCCCGCACCCAGCTGACCCGATCGTCCAGATCGTCGGGTCTCGCTTCCGAGCTGATCACCGAGATCTCGATGTCGTCGCCGCACGGGCTGTGCGCTCCACTCAGACCTTGCGACACCGCGTCGTTGAACATGCGACCCGGCGACGCGTACAACAGCCCTCGGCGCGACGGGCTGCGGATCGGGTCGCCGAGGACGAGTTCGACGATCTTCGTCACCGCATCGCGCGATTCGGCAAAGCCACGATCCAACAGCAGGTCGAAGCAGTCCGACAACGAGCGCCGTTCCAATGCCAGTTCGCGCACCAGGCTGTGGCGATCCTGTTCGAGGCGCTCGTCCAGCGGACGCATCAGGCTTTCGAGCTGCGTACCGTCGGCCGGGTACGTGACCGCCGCCAGGCTGAACTGCGGTCGCCGTTCGGGGGCCAACCCCGACATCGCCCCACCGTACGCGACGGCGACGTCGAGCACCGATTCGAACATCTCGGCGGTTCGGCGTTTCAGCAGTGTCGCGCCCAACGCGTCCGCATCCGGCATCAGCGCCAGAAACTGCCCATCACCATCGAAACCCAGCAGGTCGGACGACCGCTGGATCCCGGAGAACTGTCGCACCACGTCTCCCAGCCATTGCTGGTACGCGCGTTCGCCGAGTTCGTCACGCATCGGCTCGAGTCGCGTGAACGCGACTTTCAGGATCGAGAACGTCCGGCCGTGCCGCACCGCCTTTTCGATCTCCTTGCGGACGGCGTTTTCGAAGTACTCGAGCGTGAAGGCACCGGTCGCCGAGTCTTCCAGCGTGCGCCGCTCCAACGCGCTGAAACGGATCGCATTGACGAGCGCCGTCTCTGCGAACTCGACGAACTTCTCCGCGCACGACCGATCGACCGCATCGAAACGCTCGCCGCCCAGCTTGTCGGTCAAGCGCACGACCCCGCTCACGCGGGACTCGTCGCGCAACACCAGCACCAGAGACTCGCCGTCTTCGGAAGCGTTGCCCTGCTCGTCGACGAATCGAGATCGCGCGGTGCCGTCGCGGAATTCGGGCAGCAACTCGGATACGGCCACGATCTCGGGCTCCTCGTCGACCCGCACCAGGCCGCGTGCGGAGGCCAGGTTCAGCGCGTCGGCCCCCGGCTCGTCGGCGATCCACAGGATGCCTCCCTGTGCCCCGGTCTCGACGCACAGCCCGTCGACGATCCGTTCGGTCAGCGGTTCGACAGACAGGAACGAGAACAACGCCATCGCTCGCTCCATCAGCGTCCGTTCGCCCATGTACTCGATGTTCTCGGCCAGCAGCCGCGCGTGTTCGATCCGCAGCCGACGCCGATGCAGTACCCCTTCGAGCGTGCTGGCCAGCGTGTCTCGATCGAACGGCTTCAGCAGGTATTCCGACGCCCCGAGCTTCATCGAATCGACCGCGGTCCTGACGTCGACCACGCCGGTCACGACGACGATGTCCTGGTCGGGGTCGAACTGCTTGACCCGGTGGACGAGTTCGTTGCCGTCCATCTCCGGCATCACCAGGTCGGTGAGCACGATGTCGAAATTCGAACGCTCCAGCAGTCGGAGCGCTTCGCGGCCCCCGGAGGCCGTTTGAACCTCGAAGCCCTCTTCGACCAGCATTCCTTCCAGCAGTTCGCGGAAGTATCGCTGGTCGTCGACTGCGAGGACGCGCCCCTTGGGCATCCGATTCCCCTACTGGTTGCCGCCCTGTTGGACCTGTTGGCCGGCCCGCGGGTATCTGCCGTGTCTCAGCAGCGCCCCGTCTGGCCGGGTCTCGCCGATTCGAGTGTTTCGCTGATTACCATCGGCCTGACCTGACCCGAGCTTCACTTTTGTCTGTCATGCGGGTTTTCGCCACGATCAAGGTAGGGTCAGCGGTCGCTTCGGCAACGGCTGCTCCCAATCCGGGCGGAGATTCGGGGCCGCATCGGAAACCGGCTCGCCGATCAGCGAATGCGGTGTCGCATCGACGAGATCGACGTCGAGCCAATCGCCCGCTTCGACCGCCTCGCCCACCCCGTCGAGCGTGATCGGAAAGTTCACAACGCGGTTGTACGGATCGCGACCGGTGCGTTGGCTGCCGCCCCGGCGACTCGGGCCTTCGACGAGCACCTCGGTCCGCTCGCCGACCCGGGCTCGATGCGCCTCGAGCGTCAACGAGCGCTGCTGCTGCTGCAATCGCTCGAGGCGCACCTGGGCGACCTCCTCCTCGACGGCCTCGGGCATCGCCGCCGCGGCGGTCTTCGGCCGTGGTGAATACTTGAAGATGAAGCTGTCGGTGAACTGGATGTCGTCGACGAGGCGGAGCGTTTGTTCGAAGTCGGCTTCGGTTTCCCCGGGGAACCCCACGATGAGATCGGTCGTGATCGCCAGATCCGGACGGCGGTCGCGCAGGCGAGCGACGAGGCGTCGGTACTCGTCGCCGGTGTACCGCCGTCGCATCCGCTCGAGCATGCGATCGGAGCCTGCCTGGACTGGAAGGTGGACATGCGGGCACAGCGATTCGAGTTCCCCGTGGGCGCGGACCAGTTGATCGTCGAAGAACGCCGGGTGGGGGCTGGTGTAACGCAATCGGCGGAGGCCGGCGATGGCATCGAGTTCGCCCAGCAGATCCGCGAAACCGATCACCTGCGGGGGCACCACGCCGCCGGCCGCGCCCGCCCGGCGCAGCGCGTGTCGCCCATACGCATTCACCGTTTGTCCCAACAGCGTGATTTCCGAGATTCCGCGATCGACGAGCGCCCGGGCCTCGTCCACGATGGCGTCGGCCCGGCGGCTGATTTCGCGCCCTCGCGTGAACGGAACGATGCAGAAACTGCAGAACATGTCGCAGCCCTCCATCACCGTGACGTATGCGCGCCGCGCCGGATCCAGCGCCAGCTCGGGATGGGGTGTGGGCAGGTCGAATCGCTGGTGGGTGCTCGATTCGTCGGTGGCCGACGCGCGATCGCCGTTGCGAGCGGCTTCGACCATCGACGGGACACGCCGCAAATTGTGGGTGCCGTAGACGAAATCGAGTTGGGGAAAGCGCCGCAGCAGCGCGTCGCCCTGCTGTTGCGCCACGCAACCCGCGACGCCGATCACGCGTCCGGGGCGCGCGTCTCTCCATTCGCGCAGCGTTCCGAGTTCGCTGTAGAGCCGGTGCTCGGCCTTGTCGCGAATCGAGCAGGTGTTGATGATCAGCAGGTCCGCCGAGTCGGCGTCCTCGGCGGCCGTCCAGCCTTCGTGGTGCAGCAGGTTGGCGACTTTCTGCGAATCGTGGACGTTCATCTGGCACCCATGGGTGCGAATCGAGAAACGTCTGGACGGGTTCACGCGGTCTCCTGACGACGGCCGAGGCTATTGCAGCCCTGGGCTGCCGGCACGCGCACGGTACACGAGGCCCGGCAGCGCCGTCAAAACGGAACGATACGGTGCGACAGCTCGAGTCGATTCTCCCAACATGCCCAAAACCCGTCGACTTTGTTTGATTTTTTGGTCAGGTTCAGCATGCCCGGCCGGTTTCTCAAATACGGTTTGACTATTGCGAAAGGCCAACGCATAATGATGCCACGCACTGGGATGATGGCACTCGGAAGCGTCCGACCCAGCCCGATTCCAACGCGAGTGCGTAACCAGAAAGAGTGTTTGCCAGAAAGAGGGTTCGCCAGACTCAGAACCGAACAGTTTATGGAGCGGCGGTGGATTTGGCATTTCTCACCGAAATGTCCAACCTCTCACCCCCCATCATCCGTCCACCGCCCCTCCCCTCTCCGAAACGCCCCGCTCCGGCGGGGCGTTTCCTTTTGGAACGGCGGCCTGCGACGACAGTTGCAGCGGACGGCCGGTGTCGGTCGCGACCGCTCGACGGCGACTACAACAGAACCAGTCGATCGATCATCGCCGACAACTGACGCAAGTTGCGACATTCCTCGGCCACGTCGGTGTACGGCATGTAGCGGTCCATCACGCTGTCGCCGAACCCCCAGGCACTGGGGCTCTCGGGGTTGAGCCAGACGACATTTTTCGCCTTCTGGTGGATCTCGCGCAGGCACCACGCCTTGTCGTCGTTGTAGTTGTTGCGCGCGTCGCCCAGGATGATCACGGTGGTCTTGTTGTCGATCGCCGACAGGAAGTTCTGCCAGAAGTGATGGAACGCGTAGCCGAAGTTCGAGCGCGTGTAGACGTTGATCACGTCACCACCGTCGAGTGCCTGCTCGATCGACTCGCTGATTTCTCCATCCTGGAACAGGTGTGTGACTTCCCCCAGTTCCGCGACAAAGATGAACGCGCGGATCTTCGTGAACGCTTCCTGCAGCGTGTAGCAGAACTGCAGCATGAACCGGGACACGTTGGCCACCGAGCTCGACACGTCGCACAGGATCACCAGCTTCGGTCGATCCTTCTTGCGGTGTTTCCAGACCAGTTCGAACGGGATGCCGCCGTGGGACATGTTGCGCCGCAGCGTCTGGTGCAGATCGAGCTTGCCGCGCTTCATGCGCTTGCGGCGGATCGTCAGGATGTTCTTGATCTTCTGCGCCAACCGCTCGACGACTTCGCGCATCTTGCGGATTTCGTCTTCGGTCAGGTGGTAGAAGCTCTTCTCCAACAGCGTTTCGCGGCGGAACTTCTCCATGTAGTCGTGGTTCTGCTGCTGCAGCTCGCGCTCGGTGAAGTTCCGCACGCTCTTTCGGACCGCTTCCATCAAGCCGTCGATCAGCGCCCGCAGCGCTTCGAGCTGCTGTTGTGACATGCCGGCTTCTTCGAGCTGCTTCATCAGGTCGCGCAGCTCTTCGCCGGCGCCTTCGGCGCCGAGGCCTTCGAGTGTCCGGCGACTGAAGAACCCGACCTGCAGGAAATTCTCGATCCGGCCAATCCCAGCCTCTTCCGCCGCATCGCGGATCATCTGCTCGAGTGCGCTGAGGTCTCCGGTGAGCATCGCGCGCGCGAGTTCCGACAGGTCGCCCGCGTCGCCGTCCATGCTCTCCAGCAGTTCGGCGATCTGTTTGAGCAGCTCTTCGAGGTCCATTCCCTCGGGCAGACCACCGGCCGCTTCGGCGAATTGCTCCTTCAGGTTGTCGTAGAAACCCGACCAGAACAGCTCGAACAGCTCGTTGAACGTCGGCACTTCCTCGCCGCGCTTGACCATCGTGGATCGCAGCGCATCGCGGAAGATCTCGCGATCGTCGAGCGACAGCATGTCCAGCGCGTTGAATGCATCGATGGCTTCGGCGGTCGACACGCGAATCCCGCTCTTGCGCAGGATGTTCGTGAATTCCAAGATCCGCTTCTGCATCGCGCTTTCCGCTCCTGGCCCCGCTCCTGGCCGGTCGCGGTCGCCCGGACCGGATCCGGGTTCCCGCCGGTTGGGTTCGATCTCTAGTGGAGCGCGCCCTTCTTGGCTGCGGCAGGCGTCGGCGGAGCCGCTGCCGGTGCGGCGGCAGCGGCCTCTCCGGCCTTCTTGGCCAGCAGCTTGTCGAGTTCGCCCTGCGCTTTTCGCACGTCACCCTCGTACTTCAAGATGACATTGAGCGTCTGGTTGACCACGTCGCTGTCGAGATCGGTCGAATTCAGCGCCAACAGCGCGCGTGCCCAATCCAGCGTCTCGCTGATCGAGGGCGTCTTCTTCAGATCCAGCTGCCGCAGCTTCTGCATCATCGCGACCAGATCCTGGATCAGGTTGTCCTCGGCATCCGGAACCTTGGCCTTCAGGATCCGGTTCTCGAGATCTTCGGTCGGATAGTCGATGAACAGGTGCAGGCAACGCCGCTTCAGCGCGTCGCTCATCTCCCGCGTGTTGTTCGACGTCAGGAACACCATCGGGATCTGCTTGGCCTTGATCGTGCCCAGCTCCGGCACGGTCACCTGGAAGTCCGACAGCACCTCGAGCAGGAACGCCTCGAACTCGGGGTCTCCCTTGTCGACTTCGTCGATCAGCAACATCGTCGGCGAATCGGAGGTGATCGCGTCGAGCAGC
>Ga0055480_10001052_pt1 | contig 10862 bp, 10 predicted proteins | sample Muzzi_PWB_D2_FD_57935 | JGI IMG/M metagenome (GOLD analysis project Ga0055480, IMG submission 57935) | Wetland microbial communities from San Francisco Bay, California, USA, that impact long-term carbon sequestration - Muzzi_PWB_D2 | ecosystem: Environmental > Aquatic > Marine > Wetlands ... | reverse complement strand
CCTGCAGCCGAGCCGTGTTCCGGGCGTCAGATCGAACCTGACGGGCTTCCTGAGCGAGGGCGCGGATTTTCGCCTCGACCTTGTCGACCGCCCGGTCGGCCCGCTTGGCGGCTCGTTCCAGAATTTCCCGCCGGTCGGCCTTCAGCGCATCGAGTTCCTGCCGCCGTCGGTCCCGATCGCGGCGGGACTCGTCCGCCAGGCGTTCGGCCGCCGCCAGTTCGGTCTGCAGACGTTCCCGCAGCTGACCGAGTTCATCGATCAGGTCCAGTTCCTTCTGCTCCCCTTCCCCCAGATAGCTTTCCGCCTTGGTCAGCAATTCGGCTGGCAGACCGAGCCGGCCGGCAATCGAAAAGGCACTGCTCCCACCCGGCATGCCGTAATGAATCCGATAGCGCGGCTCCAGGGTCTCCCGATCGAAATCGACGGCAGCGATTTCGACCCCTTCCCGGAGAGTGGCGTAGGCCTTGATCTGGTTGAGATGGGTAGTAGCCATCACTTTTGCCCCCCGCTCCCGAAGTTCATCGAGAACCGCCAGGCCCAGGGCTCCTCCTTCCACCGGATCGGTTCCGGTCCCCAGTTCATCAAGCAGAACCAGGGTATCCGACCCGGCCAGCGCCAGGATCCGTCCGATCCGCAACAGGTGCCCGGAAAAGGTCGAGAGGCTTAATTCTATGCTCTGTTCGTCCCCGATATCGGCGCAGACCCGGTCGAAAAACCCGATGCGGCTGTCCGGATCGCAGGGGACCGCCAGCCCGCTCTGCACCATCAGTGTCAACAGCCCCGCCGTTTTCAGGGCCACCGTCTTGCCCCCCGTATTGGGCCCGCTGATGATTAGGGCGTGGTACGTTTCCCCCAGCCGGAGATCGATGGGAACAACCGGATCGGTCCTTTTCGACCCATTGGCCTGCAACAGTAGCAGGGGATGCCGGGCTTGTCTGAGATCGAGCAGCGGCTCGCCGGCAAGGACCGGAACAGTCCCCGCGCAGTCCCTTGCCATCCGCCCGGCAGCACCCCTGAAATCGAGCCGGGCCAAAATCTCCTGGTTGGTCAGGAGGACCGTTCCGGCCTCCCGGACCGCCGCGGAAAGACGCGCCAGGACCCGGTCTTCCTCCCGCTTTTCCGCCCTTAACAGCGCCTGTAGCCGGTTGTTCTCCTCGAGGACCCCGACCGGTTCGACAAACAGGGTCTGGCCGCTGGCCGACTCGTCATGGACGAAACCGGGGACGTCCCGGCGATGATCGGCGCGCACCGGGACCACATAGCGCCCGTTGCGCTGGGTCACGATCCGGTCCTGGAAGACTCCCGCCAGGCGATCGGAGTTCAACATATCTTCCAGGGTTTTCCGGATGCGTTGACGAATCCGCTGCAAATCCCGACGGATACCATACAGCTCGTCGGATGCGGCGTCGAGAATCTCTCCACGGTCGTCGATGGCGCGGCGGATATCCCGGCCGAGGCTATTAAGAGGAGCCAGATCCTCGGCCAAGGCGGACAAAAGTCCTTCCCCTACCCCCTTGAAATACTGCCGGCACGCCGCGGCGGCATCTACGCTGCCGAGAACGGCCAGCAATTCCTCCGGCTCGAGGCGAACCCCCTCGACTCTGACCCGGCCGACGGCTGCGCGCAGATCCTGGCTCCCGCCCACCGGCGGCGTTCCCCGGTCCTCCAGGAGGCGGATCATTTCATCGGTTTCGGCCAGCGCCGTCTCGACCGACGTACGGCCAGGGAGCGGAAAAAGCCTTTCGGCCAACTCACGCCCCGGCGATGTACAGGTATATCCGGCCAGCAGCGCCCGGACCTTGTCGTATTCCAGAACCTGGAGCGTCTCGTCCCAAAACTGCGCGCTGATTTCAGTCATCCCTTGTTTGACAGGTTCAAGTTGCCCCAGCTAGCGGACCTGGAAAAAGCGTCGCGGCTCCCCTGGAAAGCCGATTCCCCGAGGTGAATGAACGGGGGAGCCAGGCTCGATCCTTTCAGCAGCGGTTTCAGTTCTTCCGGAAGCGGCCCACGGGAGAGGGCGAACAGCACCACGGCCAGCAACAAAATTCCTTCGAGTATTCCGAAAAAACCACCCGCCACCCGATTCAGGCCACCCAAGAATAAAAGCTTGACGAACCGGGAGAGCAGAAAGCCGAGCAGGGCAAAGAACAGCACCGTCGCCAGGAACAGGGTCAGGAAGGCGATGACCACGCATATCATGGCCGGCCAGCCGCTCCCGTCCATGAGCATTTCCGCCAGCGGGGGATGGTAACGGAAGGCGAGAAACCCCCCGGCCAGCAAGCCAACCAAAGAACAGAGTTCCTTCAGCAGTCCGCGCAGCAGGCCCTTTAGCAGAAAAGCGGCCAGGATCACCAGGATGACGATGTCGACCGGGTTCATCCGGCGTCCCCCGCGAGGCGAACGGAATTCATGCGAGCCGGGCCCGCACCATTTCGCTGACCTGCCGGCCATCGGCACGGCCGACCGTCTGGGCGGAGACGGCCTTCATGACCCGCCCCATATCCTTCATGCCCGCAGCGCCGGTTTCCGCCACGGCCGTTTCGATAAGGTCCCGAATTTCTTCCTCGGTCAACTGCGCCGGCAGAAATTCCTGCAGGACGGCCAACTCCAGCTCCTCTTTTTCGGCCAGTTCGGGCCGGCCGCCATCTCGGTAGACCTGGGCCGATTCCCGTCGCTGTTTCACCAGGGATGAGACGACCTGGATGACTTCATCATCGGTCAATTCCCGGCGGAGTTCTATTTCGCGGTTCTTGATAGCGGTCCGCAACAGCCGGATGGAACTGAGCCGTAACGGTTCTTTGGCCTTCATGGCCGCCTTCTGGGCCTCGAGGATCTGTCCCTGGAGGTTCATGGAATTCTGCCTTTCTGAACCGACACCGAAAACACAAAGAGGGCAGCCGGGGAACCGGTGCCCTAGTTCGGGAAATTTTACATGTTAATGAGGTTGCCGCAAGTTTGTAAAGAATTATTTCCCTTTTCGACTGGATTTTTCCTCAATGCCGGAACGGCCGAACCGACGACGGAGTTCCTCGAACACTTCCTCCGGTGGCAGATCGTAATAACCAAGGAGAACCAGCACATGGAAAAAGAGATCGGCCACTTCGGCGACGACCTGGCCCCTGTCTCCTCCTTTGCCCGCGACCGCGACTTCCGTGGCTTCCTCTCCGATCTTGCCGAGGATCTTGTCGAGGCCCTTGGCAAAGAGAGAGGCAACGTAGGAATTTTCCGCCGGACTTTGCTTGCGCTCCCGGATCACCCGGTAGACGGCGTCGAGGATGTCATGCTGGCTGGGTTCGTTCATGATTGACTTGCCTTTGGCAGAAGAAATCCGTCCTATCTAAAGAGTAAATTCAACATCGGCCGGTCCCGCCCGGCCAGGCGGACAACTTAATCCTTGCTGTTAAAGAAAAAGTAATCAAAAGACCCCGCCCCGCAAGATCGCCCGCCAACAACCCCATGGCTGGTTCCCTCACTCAAACATTATTCATCCGGCCGGAACGAACACTTGCCTCGGCTTCGGGCATTCGTCCCGGACAAACCCGGATGAAACCCCTCGCTCGGCGAACATGAATGGGATGAAAAACCCACTCGGAGTTTCACTGCTGAATGCCCCTTGAAAATTGACTTGTTGGCTGAGTTTTTTCAATCTTTAAACCTGTCAACAGGTCGACTTTCAACCAGTCAACGAGGGCTGATTACTTTTTTCCTTTTCACAGTTCACTTTTCACGAGTTTTACCAGGAGTTCTCAACCCTTCCCGGAATCACAACCGCACCGGAACGCCGTGCTCGCGCAGGTACTCTTTGCATTCGCCGATTGTGTATTCCCGAAAATGGAAAATGCTGGCCGCCAGGGCCGCGGAGGCGCCGCCCTCGACCAGCCCCTCGCGGATGTGCTCAAGGTTGCCGACCCCGCCCGAGGCGATCACCGGGATCGAAACAGCGTCGCTCACCGTTCGCGTCAGGCCGATGTCGTAACCGTCCTTGGTGCCATCGCAGTCCATGGAGGTGAGCAGGATCTCGCCGCTGCCGAACTCTTCCATGCGCACCGCCCATTCCACCGCGTCGATCCCTGTCGGATTACGGCCGCCATGGGTATAGACCTCCCAGCGTTGAGGATCGCTCTCGGGCACCCGGCGGGCGTCGATGGCCACCACGGTGCACTGGGAGCCGAAGCGTTCCGCCGCCTCCCTGACGAAATCGGGGCGATGAACGGCTGCGGTATTAATTGACACCTTGTCGGCGCCGGCATTGAGCAAGTTGCGGATATCGTCAATGGTGCGCACCCCGCCGCCCACCGTCAGCGGCATGAAGACCCGCTCGGCGGTCCGCCGTACGACATCGATAATGATGCCGCGATTGTCGCTCGATGCGGTGATATCCAGGAAGGTTAGTTCGTCCGCTCCCTGGGCGTCGTAGGCTTCCGCCGCCTCCACGGGATCTCCGGCATCGCGAAGTTCGACGAACTGTACCCCTTTGACCACACGACCGTCCTTGACGTCGAGGCAGGGGATGATGCGTTTGGTCAGCATGGCTCAGCCCCCTTTCGCCACCCGCACCGCCTCGCGCAGGTCGAGGGCGCCGGAATAGATCGCTTTGCCGGTGATCACCCCGGTCACCCCCTTGGCTTCGATGGCCAGCAGATTTCGGATATCCTGCAGGCTGGAGACCCCGCCGGAAGCGATGACCGGGATGGAGATCGCCTCGGCGAGCGTTCCGGTCGCCTCGATGTTCGGCCCCTGCATCATGCCGTCGCGAGCGATGTCGGTGTAGATGATCGCCTCGACCCCGAATCCTTCCATCTCCTTCGCCATCTCGGAGGCACCCTTCTCGGTTATGTCGGCCCAGCCGCGTACCGCCACCAGGCCATCCTTGGCATCGATGCCGACCACGATGCGTCCCGGAAACCTCGTGCAGGCTTCCTTGACCAACGCCGGATTCTCCTTGGCCACCGTGCCGAGGATCACCCGGTCGATGCCTAGCGCCAGGTAGGCCTCGACCGTTGCCAGGTCTCGGATGCCTCCGCCGAGCTCGGTGGGGATATCAACCGCCCGAACGATAGCCTCGATCGCCTCCCTGTTACGGGGGATCCCGGCGAAAGCCCCGTCGAGATCGACGATATGGAGCAGTTCGCCCCCCATATCCTGCCAAGCGCGGGCCTGGGAGGCAGGGTCGTCGCTGTAAACGGTATCCTTTTCCATCAGGCCCTGCTCCAGCCGGACGCAGCGCCCTTCCTTCAGATCGATGGCGGGTATGACGATCATGGTGACCTTTCAAATGTCTCACCAGGACAACAGAAAACCTGGCTCCAAATTTTGTACGGGCTTTCCATTCTTGATGTTAGTGCAAACCACAAAGCCGGCTGGGCAAACGCGTCCAGGTGCAAGGCATCCGAAATCTCGAGGAACAAGGCGCGTACCCAGCAAGTGCGTCGTTGACGAGGGATGAGGACAACACCGCAGATGGGTGCTTTTCACCAGCCAGCTAGAGGTTTCCGAAGTTCTCCAACATTTTCAGCCCGATAGACTGGCTCTTCTCCGGATGAAACTGGGTCGCCATGACATTTCGGCGGCAGATGCTGGAACAGAAAGTGATGCCGTAATCCGTATCCGTTGCGATCACGGCCGGATCGTCCGGGACCACATAATAGGAATGGACGAAATAAACGAAGCTGTCATCCTCGATTCCCGCGTAGAGCGGAGAGGGATTGCGCAGCCGGATCCGGTTCCAGCCCATGTGGGGAACTTTGAGCTCATCGTCCTCCCCGCGCATTCCGGCTGGAAACCGGACCACCCGTCCGGGGATGAGGTCGAGCCCGGCATGGCGGCCGAACTCTTCGCTTTCGGTGAAAAGGAGCTGTAATCCGAGGCAGATGCCGAGAAAGGGCCGGCCGGAGGCCACATGCTCTCTGATCGGATCGACGAATCCTCCCGCCGTCAGGTTATGCATGCAGTCCTTGAATGCACCAACCCCGGGCAAAACCAGCTTATCAGCATCGACCGCGTCCTGCGGGTCGACGCTGACCCTGGCTTTGAAGCCGAGTTGTTCGAAGGCCTTCTGCACGCTGCGCAGATTGCCCATGCCGTAGTCGATTATCGTAATCATCGCATCCCCTTAGGGAAGGAATTCGGTTATTCCAATTTCCCTTTGCTCGAAAGCACTCCTTCGATCCGGGGGTCAAATCCGCAGGCCTCGTCGAGGGCTCGTCCGAAGGCCTTGAACACGGCTTCTATAATGTGATGCAGATTGTCGCCGTAGGCCAGGTTGACGTGAAGATTGGCGCCGGCATGATTGGCAAAGGCGGTGAAGAATTCTTCGACCAGTTCGGTGTCGAACTCGCCGACCCGGGCCTTGGGCAGATCGACATTGAAGACCAGGTGCGGACGGCCTGAGAAGTCGATGATCACCGACGCCAGCGACTCGTGCATCGGCATGGTCCCCCGGCCGTAACGGCGGATCCCGGCCTTGTCCCCGAGAGCCTGCTTGAAGGCCTCGCCGAGGCAGATTCCCGTATCCTCGACGGTGTGGTGGGCGTCGATCTCCAGGTCGCCCTTGGCGGTGAGCCGCAGATCGAAAAAGCCGTGCCGGGCGATCTGTATCAGCATGTGGTCGAAAAACGGCACCCCCGTGGTGATCTCGTTCTCGCCTCGACCGTCCAGGTTCAGTTCGACACGGATGTCGGTCTCATTGGTTTTGCGTTCGAGCGTCGCGGTACGCATGGGACCTCCTGAAGCAGAGCAAATTCCGGGTTTACCAGAGAGTCACGGGGAGCACAAAGGGTAATCAATCGACCCAATCAGCCTTACGCAAAAGGCGGCCGTGAAACATGCCCAATATCCGACCAACTGCCTGGACTTCGTTGCGTTTGTTACGCTGTCGCGTGAAACCCCGCGGTTGCCTCAAACCAATGAAATTGCGCTTCCGCTATTCTCTGCGCCCTCGGTGGTGAGGCTGCTACTTTTCCAGCCGGATCGACACCGACCGGCCATGGGCTTCGAGCCCTTCGAGTTCGGCGATCAGCACGATAGGCTTGCCGAGCCGTTCCAACCCTTCGCGGGTAAAGGAAACGATGCTCGATTTTTTCACAAAATCCTCCACCGACAGCGCAGAAAAGAACCGCGCCGTCCCCCCCGTCGGGAGGGTGTGGTTGGGACCGGCCAGATAATCGCCGGCCGCTTCCGGAGTGTGGTGGCCGAGGAAAATGGCACCGGCATGTCTGATCCGGGGCAGCAGATCGAATGGATTGTCGACCGCAAGTTCCAGATGTTCTGGCGCGATACGGTTGGAAAAGTCGATGGCCTCCTCCAGATCACGGGCGATGATGATCGCGCCAAAATCTTCAATCGACTTGCGGGCGATCTCCTTTCGGGTCAGCCCTCCCAGTTGCTGTTCAACCTCCCGGCGGACCTTTTCGGCAAACCCTTCGTCGGTGGTGATCAGCACCGATGAGGCGAGTTCGTCGTGCTCGGCCTGGGAAAGCAGGTCGGCGGCGAGATGCGCCGGATTGCCGCTGCCGTCGTTGACAATCAGAATTTCGCTCGGGCCGGCGATCATGTCGATGTCGACCTGGCCGAAAACCATCTTTTTTGCCGTCGCCACGTAGATGTTTCCGGGACCGGTAATTTTGTCCACCCGGGGAATACTCTCCGTGCCGTAGGCCAGGGCCGCGACCGCCTGAGCCCCACCCACCTTGAAAATCCGGTCGACGCCGACGATCCCGGCCGCGGCCAGGACGTGGGGATTGACTTCCCCACCCGGAAACGGAACGACCATGATGACGTCCGCCACACCGGCGACCTTGGCCGGAACGGCGTTCATCAGGACCGAGGACGGATAGGCCGCCTTGCCCCCGGGAACATAAATACCGACCCGATCGAGAGGTCGAACCAACTGCCCCAGCCGGACATCTTCCTCATCGGTGGACAGCCAGGTTTCCTGCTTCTGCTTCCGATGGTAGGCGGCAATCCGTTCGGCGGCCAGCTCCAGAGCCCGGCGGGATTCGTCACTGATGGAAGCCAGCGCCCGGTCAATCTCTTTGGTTGAAACCTCCACGGTTTCGGCCGTCAGCCGCAGGCCGTCGAACCGTTCAGTCAGGTCGAAAACGGCCGCGTCCCCCCGCTGCCTGACATCGGCGATGATCTCCCGGACCGAATCCTCGACGGCTCCGGGCACCGTGCCGCCGCGTCCCTCGATACGGTCGAAAAGTTCAGCAAAATCGGGATCGGAAAATTTCAGAATGCGCATCATGGGCTGTTTCTCCCAGTCACTTGGAGATCGTCGGCCGGCTGTCGATGATCCCCTCCAGGCCCTCGATAATTTCCCGGATCCGCTCATGCTTGGTTTTCAGGCTGGCTCGGTTGACAATCAATCGACTGGTAATTTCGGCAATGGTCTCCACCTCCACCATGCCGTTGTCCCGCAGGGTGGCGCCGGTGGAGACCAGGTCGACGATTCGCTCGGACAGCCCCACCAGCGGCGCAAGTTCGATCGATCCGTACAGCTTGATCAATTCGACCTGAATCCCTTTGGAGGCAAAATAACGCTCGGTGATATTGGGGTATTTTGTCGCTACGCGGATATTGGACCATTTGGAGGGATCGTCTTCCCGGCTCAATTCCCGGGGCTCCGCCACCACCATCCGGCAATAGCCGAATTTCAAGTCCAGTGGTTCATAGAGGTCTTTTCCCTGTTCCAGAAGGGTGTCCTTGCCGACCACCCCCAGGTCGGCACATCCGTATTCGACATAAGTCGGAACATCCGTCGCCCGCACGGCCATGAACCGATACCGGTCGGCCCGGTTTTCAAAGACCAGCTTCCGGCTGTCCGTCTCCATTTCAGGACAGGTGATGCCGATCCGGCCGAACAGCTTCATGGAGTCCTGAAGAATTCGCCCCTTGGGCAGGGCGAACGTTATCGTATCACTCATTTTAACAGTCCCTAAGCCGTGACCGGCAAACCGTGAGCAGAAGAACCGGGTTCTTCCTTTTCACTTTTCACCTTTCGCTTTTTTCTGATCCCTGGTTATTCCCTGGTCCGCCGGATATCGGCGCCCAGCGCGGCCAGTTTCACCTCGAGCTGTTCATAGCCGCGATCGAGATGGTAAATCCGCCTGATTTCCGTGGTGTTTTCCGCAGCCATCCCGGCCAGCACCAGGCAGGCGCTGGCCCGCAGGTCGGTCGCCATGACCGGGGCTCCGACCAGGCGGGGCACCCCCTTGACAGTGGCGGTCCGCCCGTCAATGGATATATTCGCACCCAGTCGCTGCAATTCCGCAACGTGCATGAAACGGTTTTCGAAAACCGTTTCGGAAATGATACTAGTCCCTTCCGCAAGGGCCGCAAGGGCCATGAACTGGGCCTGCATGTCCGTAGGAAACCCGGGATAGGGCTGGGTTCGGATATCGACGGCCCGGACCCGCTCCGGCCCGATAACCCGAAGCCCCTCGGCACGAGTCTCGAATTTCGCCCCGCAACTCCCCAATTTGTTGATGACCGCTTCAAGATGTTCCGGCACCGCCCGATCGACCAGGACATCTCCGCCGGTCATGGTGGCGGCCACCAGGAAGGTGCCCGCCTCGATCCGGTCCGGCATGACCTGGTGATCCATCGGCTCCAGGGACGCCACCCCCTCAATGGTAATGGTATCGGTTCCGGCGCCGCTGATGCGCCCCCCCATCCGGTTCAAAGCGGCGGCCAGGTCGCCGATTTCCGGTTCGCAGGCCGCGTTTTCGAGGACCGTGGTGCCGCGGGCGAGGACCCCGGCCATCATCAGGTTTTCGGTTCCGCCCACGGTGGGAAAATCGAAATAAATGTTCGCGCCCCGCAGCTTCTCCGCCCGGGCTTCGACGTAACCGTGATCGAGGCGGATCTCGGCGCCCAGTGCCGCCAGTCCCTTCAGGTGCAGGTCGATGGGGCGGGCGCCGATGGCGCAACCGCCGGGCAGGCTGACCCGGGCTCGGCCGAGACGGGCCAGTACCGGGCCGAGTACCAGGACCGAAGCGCGCATGGTCCGGACCAGCTCGTAGGGAGCCTCGTGGCAGTTCAGGTGCGTAGAATCGACGGTCACCTGGTCGCCGTCCTGCTCCACCCGGGCTCCCAGCATGGTCAGCAGATTGACCGTGGTATCGATATCCCGCAGCTTGGGCACGGAGCGGAGTCGATGCCGGCCGGGAGCGAGCAGGGTGGCGAATAGAAGCGGCAGCGCCGCATTTTTGGCACCGCTGATTTGGACCTTGCCCCGCAAAGGGTGACCGCCCCGCAACAAAAGCTTATCCAAGAGGCCCCTCCTGTCGCGCGCCGGTCCACCGCCCCCCCACCACGCGGGGAATCCCACCTAAATCGTTCCGCATAAAAATATCTTCCATTCCTGCGTTGTTCAAAAGACCTTGAACCGGTTCCGCCTGTCCCTCTCCGACCTCCAGAAGAAGCCAGCCTCCCGGATTGAGAAGTTCGGGGGCCTGGTCGGCCAGAGCCCGCAGGGCATCCAGCCCGTCGGGACCGCCGTCCAAGGCCAGAACCGGTTCGTAATCCCGCACTTCGGGCATCAATTGCCCAAAATCGCCAGTCTTGACATAAGGCGGATTCGCGACTATCAGGTCGAACCGGGTTTTCGGCAGATTCCGCAGGTCGCCTTGCCGGAATTCGATCCGGTCTCCAACCCCATTTTCCCCGGCATTCTCCCGGGCTATCGCGAGGGCTTCGGGCGACAGGTCGATTCCGACCACGGTTGCCGTTGGAAGTTCCTTGGCCACCGCCACCGCCACCGCTCCGCTGCCGGTGCCCACATCCAGAATCGAGCCGCCGGACCGAGACAGTTTCAATGCTTCCTCGACCAGGATTTCAGTATCCGGCCTGGGGATCAGGAC
>Ga0055480_10001051_pt1 | contig 10864 bp, 4 predicted proteins | sample Muzzi_PWB_D2_FD_57935 | JGI IMG/M metagenome (GOLD analysis project Ga0055480, IMG submission 57935) | Wetland microbial communities from San Francisco Bay, California, USA, that impact long-term carbon sequestration - Muzzi_PWB_D2 | ecosystem: Environmental > Aquatic > Marine > Wetlands ... | reverse complement strand
TCGCCTTTGCCGTCGGGTGGCCGTCGTGTCCGGCCTCGCCTTCGGTCTGGTCCCTGCGTTCCAGTCCCTCCCGGACGGACCGGCGGCCGTATTGAAGGAAGGAGAGACGCAGGGGTCCACCGGACGGCGGGGCCGCCGGTTTCAAAACACGCTGGTGGCCGTCGAGGTCGGGTTGGCCTTGATTGTCCTGGTGGCCGCCGGTCTCTTGGTTGCCAGCGTCGGGAGAGCCTTCCACGTCGACCCCGGCGTCGATCCGCGGGACGTCGTGACGTTCCGACTCCCCCTCCCCCAGGCGGACTTCTACGGCGAACCGGAACGGACCGAGTTCTGTCGGGACATCAGCAGGCTGGTCGCTGCCGTCCCGGGCGTGACCGCCGTCGGGGCGGTCAGCCACCTCCCGCTGAGTGGAACCAACGCCGGACGCGGCTTCGTCATCGACGGCCGGCCGGCTCCCGCGCCCGGCGAGGGTCCCGGTGCGAACTTCGGGGTGAGCTGTCCGGGCTACTTCGCCGCGATGGGGATTCGAATCGTCGCCGGCCGCGACTTTGCTCCGGCGGACGGCCTGTCCGCGCCGCGGGTGACGATCATCAATGAGGCGCTCGCCCGGCGCTACTTCCCGGACCAGAACCCGATAGGGCAGCGCCTCAAGTTCGGCCGCTTCACCTCGGAGTCGCCGTGGCTCACAATCGTCGGCGTGGTCGGCGACGTGCGGCACGAGGGCGTGCAAGCGGACCTTGCACCGTACCTCTACCGGCCCTACTCCCAGTCCGTCTGGCCCTCGATGGCCGTGGTCGTGCGGGGAAAGAGCGAAGTGCCCTTCCCCACGGCCGCCGTCCGGACGGCGCTCCGCGGGTTGGCCCCGGACCAGCCGGTGGAGGATCCGTTGACCATGACCTTTATCGTGGAGCGCTCGCTGGGCTACCTCCGGTTCCCGATGCGGCTGCTGTCCGCGTTCGCCCTGATCGCCGTCGTGCTGGCGGCGGCGGGGATCTTCGGCGTCGCCAGCCAAGCGGTCGTGCGCCGGACGCGCGAGCTCGGCATCCGCACGGCGATCGGGGCCACGCCGGGGGGCCTGTACCGCCTGGTCCTGGGCCAGGCGATGCGGCCGGTACTCGTGGGGCTCGCGTTCGGCCTCGTCGGTGCGCTGGCCGCGACACGACTCCTCCGCGGGCTCCTCTTCGGCGTGGCCCCGACGGATCTCCGGACCTACCTGGTGGTGTCGATCCTGTTGGTGGTCGCGACGCTGATCGCGTCGGGAATCCCTGCGTTCCGGGCCTCGCGTCTCAACCCGGTGGTGGCGCTCCGGCACGAGTGACGGCGGCGGAGGCGGCTCAAGGGGAGGCTGCCTTCCTGGTGGAGAGTCAAAGGACAATCCCACCCTGCGCTACGGGGAGACCTCCTCCCAATCGATATCGCGGCGGACCCCCGTCCAGATCGTTACCGGGCCCACCAGGATCTTGGCGTGGTAGGACTTCCCGGAGATCAACGCGCGATAGCCTCGATCCAGGGCCAGCGGAGCCGGGCTCATCCATATCGGGCGACCATTCACGGCGATCCCACATCGCCGATCGGGGAAGATCTGGACGCGGACAGTGAAGGGCGCGCCGAGTCCGAGGGACGAATCGGCGGGGAGACCGACGTCGACTCCTCCGCCTTCCGCGACGACCTCGAAGCGGGCCCCCGGGCCTTCCCCGTTCGGGTACCCAAGACTACAGGAACGGGCCGTGCTCAGGAGTCGTTCTCCCGCCAGCCAGCCCGTTTGATGGTCCCAGGCCGCAAGCACAGTCGAATCCACCCAGCCGACGAGTCCGATTTCCACAGCTTGCCAGTGCACATCGGTGATGGGTGCCTCGACGCTAGCCTCGAGACCCAATCCTGCGGTTGCGGGCCAGGCGGAGATCGAGTAGGCCCCGCTCTCGAAGGTGCTATCCCCCCGATTCCAGAATGTCCCTATGCCGTCGGCATTCATCAGCTTCGGGAACGGAATCCCGAAGGGCCGCCACCGAGTCCATCCCTCCTTCCAAGTCTCCCTTTGGACGAGATTCCACCCCGGCGGCCCGACCCGCACTGACACCGTGTCAGACCGCCACCCTCCGGCCGAAGCGACGAGCCGCGCTATCCCTTCGGCGACGGGTCGAATCACCCCCGAGCCGATGTCGATCCGAGCCACCAACGTGTCGAGCGAGGTCCAGCTTATGACCGGGAGCTCGAGGCTCGCGCCATGTTGCGAAATGCCGTGCGCGTGCAAGGCGTACGTTCCGTCCATCGGAATCGGACCATCGGGGACCCCGATGTGGACCCGCTCGACGTACCCCGGTACAGTGGGGGCGCCCGCCCATGCGATTGTGAACTCCGCGGGCGCCCACCGGTCGGTATCGAGTCGACGTGCCGCGGAGGGGCGGGCAAGCGGGAAGACGTACCACTCGTACGTTGCCTCGCCACTCAAACGGCAGAAGCAGGCGTTCCATTCCCCTCCGGCGCCGGCGAAGATGGGCCCATCGATCCCGGTGCTTATCGAGGAGAAGACACCCGTCCGAAGGTCGACCCGATACAGCCCCTGTCTTCCCTCCCGAAATCCCGTCACCAAGACCCGATCGGCGTCCAGCCACGCGTGGGTGTCCAGCCCCTCCAGGTCGAGTTCGTTCTCGATGCAGGACAGCGAGGCGCCGTCGATGGACACGGCGCAGGCACGCGGTCCACCGGTGGCCCCGGTCGTCCGATCCTCCCGGATAAACGCGATCCTCGACCCGTCCGGGCTCCAGACCGGAGAGATGTCGTAGAAATTTGAGGCGGTGATTCGCCGGATTTGACGTGTTGGAATATCCATCACCGCCACATCGCTCCATCCTGCATTGCTCCACCGGCCAGTGGCAAAGGCGAGGAATCGGCCGTCCGGCGACCAGGTGGGACCGGTATCGTCTCCAGGCTCGGCGGTGAGCCTGGTCTCTGCGCCCGCGGGATTCAGGAGGTACAGATCGACCCCGCCGGAATCGGTCGACGCCCGGCTATAAGCCCATGAATGTCCCAGCGGGTCCTGCTGTGCGTCCGAGGCCTCCCACGGGATGGCCCCATCCTTCCATCGCTTCGTCGATCCGACAGGATCGAGTGGCAACCCCGCGCTCCTCGGGTCGTCGCGCAACTCCAGGACTCTCGCTTCTCCGCTCGGCAGCCGGAGGAGGAGCCGTGCCTCGGGAGCCGGGGCACTTCCACCAAACGCGGCGAGGGCTCCGCCCGACGCGATGAGGACGCCGCCGAGCGCGACTCCAAGAGCCAGATTCCTGGAGGAGGCAAGACGAATGCGGGTCCAGAGCGGCAGGTTGCCCAGGAGTCGGCGCACGATAGTGGAATCCCTGGGCTCTTGAATGAGAGCGGCCGCCAAGTCGCCCGTGGGGCGAGAATCTCGCGCCCTCCTCGCCACGGCGAGCCAGCGGGTCAGCACACGGCTCAAGTCCGCCTCGCGGTCAGCCGCCCGCCAGTGAAAGGCCGCGCGTTGCAGCACCCCGGGGTCTCTCCCGCCCTCCGATTCGAAGGCGCGCCCGAGCTGTTCGTGGACGGCCTTGCGCCGGGCGGCGTCGCAGGGCTCGAGCGCGGCGCTGGCGACCTCGTCGTGGGAGGGCTCCCACCGCCCACCGCCCTGACGCACGCTGCCATGCGCCTCCAGCGCCGTGAGATCCACGCCAAGGGAATCCGCCGGACGACCCGTAGCCGCGAGAAGAGTGGTGGCTTCGAGAGGAGCGCCCGCCTCGGCAAGGAGAACGAGGAGATCCCGTTGCGATGGCGTGAGGCGCCCGAGGCGGTGGCGGAGCGCTCCGCCGGTTCGCAGGAGCTCGCTGACAGCGTCGGGATCGTCACAGGTCCACCGGCTCTCGGAGAGGTGGAGCCAGCCGCGGTCGATCGCCAGCTTCAAGGACTCAAGCACCAACAAGGGAGAGCCTCTCGTCGCGTCGTAGAGGCGGTCCGCAAGCACATCCGACCACGGTTCGGCAGGCACCTCCCCCAAGCTTGCAATCAAGCGGTGGATTTCGGCGACCGAGAACGAAGGGAGCACCAGCCGATCGGTGGCCGGCCCCCGCCACTGGCCGATTCCGGAGCGCTCCGCCACCGTGCAGTACACCGGGGCGCCGGCCACCCGAGTAGCCGCGGCCTCGAGGAGGCGGACGGAATGCAGGTCGGCCCAATGGAGGTCGTCGAGAAGCATCGCCAGGGGACGCTCCTCGGACACCGCCTGGTAGAGCTCGGTGAGCGCCAGGCTCCTCCGGCGGAGCGCCTCGGCGTCGACAGAGGTGTCTGCCCGGGCGTCGAACACGTTGGATAGAGTCGGGTTGAGTGCCACCAACGATCCTGCCGCGGATGTGCTGATCCCCGTCGCGCCCGGGTGCTGGGAGAGCGCCGTGGCGATGTCACTGGCATAGCCGTAGCTCACGTGTCGGTCCCCTGGACTGGCACGGACGTAGACCACCGTGGCGCCCGCGAGGATAAGGCGGGAGCGGAGGTCTTGGAGGAGGCGCGTCTTCCCCAGTCCCGCAGGCGCCTCGAGATGGGTGACGGAAATCCTCCCCCTTCGCGCCGACTCCCAGGCACCCAGCATGGCGGCGAATTCCGCCTCTCGACCAATGAGGTCGGCGACGAGCCCCCGAGAGGTGTCCGACGCCTCTCCCTCGGGATTCTCCGAGCTTCGAATCCGCTCGAGGAGAGATGTCGTCGACGGCTCCTGGCCGCGGCCTTCCTCCTGCAACATCCGCACGAGAGTATCGGCCTCCACATGGGCGCCGAGGACATCGCCGGCGACAAACCGCGTCTCGATCAGGAGCCGCCAGCTTCGCTCGTTGAGGGGGTCCTCGTCGCGGACCCGCCGGGCCAGCTGTTGGGCTTCGCGGTGATGGTGGGACGCGGTGAGGCGGCGTGTCAGGGCGTCCGCGGCGCGGAGGAACGTGTTGCGGAGCGTGGTGCGCTCGACGTCGGCCCACTGCTCGAACTCGAGGCCGCCGGGGACGGCGAACGCGGGGAGGAAGGGTCCCAGATAGAGGTCCACCGCGCGTTGCAGGTCCTCACTCTCGACGGCCTCGATGAAGGCATCGCGGTCCGTCCAAATGGCGGACGAGAGACGGATTTCCTCCGCCTGGCCGGCCACACCCTCATCGCCGAGGACCTGACGGAGCTGCCAGAGGGTCTGGCGGAGGGCGTGTCTGGCGCGGTCGGGCTCGAGGTCGGACCAGAGGAGATCCGCCAGGTGGCCCCGCGTGGCCATACGGCCCGGAGAGAGGGCCAGGTAGGCGATGAGCGCGAATGGTTTGCCGGGACCCAGGACGGGCTCCCGCTTCCCCTCGGCGCCGGCGGCCCGTGCGAGGGTGGCGGTGCCGAAGGTCAGGAGGTGGAACGCGGCTGAGCCGGCCGGATCAAGCGGTTGCTCCGTAGGCATCTGACGGCCTCATGACGGCGGTGGCGTACTTTGTTCCTCGAGGATTCGGCGCCACCTCCCCGCGCTCCGACTCTGAGAGTGCCAGATGTCGAGAAACAACCTACGACCGGGGCCATAGCGTCACAAGCGATACAATCGTTGGATCCCTCGAGACCACCGGATCCTTTGATATCAGAGGTAACCGCCCCAAAGGCGCCCTACTCCGAGTTGACCGATGAGGAACCTTGTCCGCGTTGCCGCATTATCCTGGATGACCATTCTTTGCCTGGGCTGTGAGGATACGGCACCCTCCACCACAGGGCCGTCCTCCGGCGTGAGTGCGGTTAAGGGCTCACAAACATGCGAGGTGCTAGGGGACCTCGAGTTTCCTATCGGCAGCGGCACTCGGTGGCGCATCTCTCCTGCGAGCGAGCCAGGCCCTGACAACATGGTCGGCGAGTGGAGCAACCAGCACAAGGAGGGAAAGAAGTGCAAGAAAGACAAGTTCGTCTATGTGGACGGCGAGTCCCAGGCCCTTGTTCTCATTTATGAAGTGAAAGGTAGCTCCGTCACCAACTCCCAGGTAGCAACCTTGGATTCCTACGGCTTTGGGCGATATACCTATCGCATTCGGCGCTCTTCGGCCCCATCAAGCTATAGCGTGGCCGCATTGTTTTCATACGGCGAGCAAGCCGCGATGCCACCTCCACGCAACGAAATCGATATCGAGCTGACCCAGTGGGGCCGCCCGGGAGAGGATAACCTGTGGTACTCGTTGTACCCACGCGATGGCGCGGTGGCCAAGGAGCTAGTGGACCTTGGCTTCAGAGAATCATATTCCGTGGCATCCCGAGCCCTTGACGTCAGCATCCATGAGTACACATGGACTCCAGCCGGTATCCGCTACCGGAGCACCGCTGCAAACGGAGACGTGCTTGGTTCGTTTAGGATACCAGAGGGGCCTTGGGAAGTCGAATCCGGTTGGGCCACTAGCAAGATCCCGCAGGATCCAATGAAGGCTGTCATCAATTTCTGGGTCTACTCAGAGACGCAACCACCTACCGCCCCGGTGACAGAGGGTGCAGATACCCTCTGGCTCTTGGATTTTCGCTACGAGGCCGGTGCTCTCCGAGGCCGCGTATTCGACGAATCAACAGGTGACGCGGTTGTTGGCGCCTCGGTCACGTTAGGAATTGGCCAGGACGTGGTCGCGCAAGCGCCGACCGACGAAGAGGGGTCCTATGCCTTCCCCTCCCTCCCACCGGACGCCTACACGATCACCGTAGGCGATCTGCCTCCAGGGTGCTCAGCAATGCCCTATGAGGGCACGGTTCTCAATGGAACCACCACCGTTGCTGACATCACGGTCAGTTGTGTTCTCTACAGTGACGACTTTTCGCGCGGTCTGGCCAACTGGACGATGCGTGGCGGGGGATCCTGGTCTATTGTTGATGACCGCCTAGTGGGCGAATATGACATCGGATGTGGCAGTGTATTCTGTTCACAATCGCAGCTACTGCTTGTTGACGAGTTCCAGCCGGCCGTTGCCGACTGGAGGGCCGAAATTCAGTTCACTGAAGTTCGCTATCCCTACTCAGCGGCTTACGACCTTACATATGCGGTTGCGACATTCTCTCTCTGGGTGTCAGATTCAGAAAAGGACCAGATCTGGGTTGGTTATGATGTTCGCAATACTCCTATGCCACCATCCCTTGATGAGGTCTATGTGCTCCATCAGCGTGGCATGCCGTGGGCGCACCTGCGAACCGCGCCCGCTGATCAAGTACCGTCGTGGATTCCATCCGGGTTGAACACCGCTGCTCTGGAGAAGCGTGGTAATCAGTACAAGGTCTTCTTCAACGGCCTGGAAATGTACTCCTTTACAGGAGCATACTCGACGACCCCGAAGATCGGGTTCAACGTCTATGGAAAGAACGTGCTAGACAATTTCGTCCTTACCGCCCTCGAGCCGTGAACACTGACACCCAAGGTTCTGCTGCAGCGCGGGCCAAGTACGCAGCCGGGCCCGGGCGCCTGCTGCCCTTTCTCAATGCGGTCCGTGGCTCAATCCACGCATGGACTTGGCACGCCATCTCCAGGGTTGGAATGCCGGGCACAGAACGCTGACACGCAGACGCCATTAGGTAATGGCTGCACCTTGAGAGCCCGCTGCCCCCCGGATGCACGAGGGAGACTGGTTCGGTACGATTTAGGTGCCGTTGTGTGGGGTTCGGCGAGCCTGCCGGAGGTCTACTCAGCACCCGAGCCTACAAGCGCCGGATGGAAGACGTCAGCGCGGCGTGCGAAGGGATCTACCGCGGGTGGTCACGGGAGTAGCTGCCGCAACAAGAACAGGGGGGCCTGGGCAGCCTGGCCGGCTCGGTTTGAGCCGGCCTTGCTGAATGGTGCGAACGAGGCGCTTGTTGTCGTCACCCGCATGGAGTGCTCCTTCCCCTTCCCTACTTCCTCGCCGGATGGAATGTGGCCAGCATTCGCAGGATCGCCTCACTCCCTCTGATGCTGTGCGCCGCAGCGACCACGCTCCGCGCGCAAGGATACGACGACCGCCTGCCGAACGTCGTCACCGCCGGATTCGGTGGCTTGAACGGCGGCCTCGGCGTATCCTATCGCCGCCTCCTCGGCGCCGCCCCGATCTCGCTCGGGTTAGGCTACGGGGCCTGGGGGCCCGCCGCGGGAATCGATCTGACCATCGGAAGCAACCGAAGCTCCTGGAGCACCGACCCCGGCGGCCGTCGCTTGGCCCTCGGCGCGGCGCTCGTCATCAACGAGCGGCTGGAGGGGGAGATCCGCGACGCGATCGTCCTCGTCGAGTTCTCGTCCCAGGCCTGGCCCGGGCTCCATCAGCGGTTCTTTGGCGAGGTCGGCTTCGGGGTGATTCTCACGCCCTTCGGTGAGTTCTCGGGACTGGTCATCCCGGTGATGATCCGGGCCCAGGCGGGCATCGGGTTCTAAGGCCAATCCTCCCCACCCTATACCCCAAGCAGCCGGGGCGATAGTATTGGGTCCTCCCCCACCCCCCACGCGAGGATCCGGACATGGCCGAGCCCTTCGGCCGCCTGACAGCCGCCCTGGCCGGACGATACGCGATCGAGCACGAGCTTGGCCGCGGCGGGATGGCCGTGGTCTATCTGGCTCGCGATCTCAAGCACGACCGGCTCGTCGCGATCAAGGTGCTCCGGCCGGAGCTCGGCGCGGCGATCGGTTCCGAGCGGTTCGCGCGCGAAATCCGCGTCCTCGCCCGGCTCCAGCATCCGCACATCCTCCCCTTGTTGGACTCCGGCACCGTCGGGGCGGAGGGGAACGCATCGACTCCCTACTACGTCATGCCCTTCGTCGAGGGCGAGTCGCTCGGGGACCGGCTCCACCGCGAACGCCGGCTACCCCTTGAGGAGGCGCTCCGGCTCGCCCACAGCATCGCGGGCGCCTTGGCCTATGCGCATGCCCACGGGGTCGTGCATCGGGACATCAAGCCCGAGAATATCCTCCTGTCCGGCGGTCAGCCGATGCTGGCGGACTTCGGCATCGCACGGGCACTTTCCGTTGCCGGGGGAGAGCGCCTCACCGAGACCGGCCTCGCATTGGGAACACCCCAATACATGTGCCCGGAGCAGGCCGCAGGGACGAGATCCGTGGATGCCCGCGCCGACGTGTACGCGCTCGGTTGCGTCCTGTACGAAATGGTGTCGGGGGAGCCGCCCTACTCCGGACCGACGGCCCAGGCCGTGATTACCAAGCACCTCACGGAGCCCGTGCCTCCGCTCCGCACAACCGGAGAGGTGGTGCCCGAGGGCGTCGCGCGCGCGGTGGCTACGGCCCTCGCCAAGACGCCGGACGAGCGGTTCCCGACGATCGAGACGTTTGCACGGACATTGTCGAACGCGATGCGGCCGGCGCCCTCCGCCCGTGGACGGAGGACGCTCCCGTGGTGGGCAGCCGCAGGGATCGTCGCGGTCGCGGGCGCGGCACTGGGGATCCGTGCATGGCGGAGCGGCGCGGAGGTGAGCGGGTCTGCGTCGACGTCGGTGATGGCGGTTCTCCCCTTCCGCCCGAGCGGCGAGGACACGGCGCTCTCGCGGCTGGGCCGTGACCTGGTGTTTACGCTCAGCGCCGAACTCGACGGGCTGGGAGACACCCGGACCGTCGATCCGCATACGGTCCTGGCCCAAACGCACGAGGACGGCCCCACCACCCGGGCCGAGGGTGCCGCCCTGGCCCGTCGCCTGGGCGCGGGGAGCAGCATCCAGGGAAGCCTGGTACGCGAGGGCGACTTCGTGCGGCTAGATGTGGTCGTCCTCTCGACGGACAGCCTGGCCGGCCCCCTGGCCCGCGGATTCGTGACGGGCCAGCCCGACTCCGTCGCCGCCCTCAGCGACTCGATCGCGCGTCTTCTCCTCCGGCAGCTGTGGGCCCGCGGAGCGGCGCCGACACCGAGCCTCGACGCGGTCCTTCGAACGCGATCCGTCCCCGCCCTGCGCGCCTTCCTCACCGGCGAGGGCCACATCGTCAACAACCAGTGGGACAGCGCGACGATGGCGTATGCCGAAGCGATCGAAGCCGATAGTACCTTCTGGTTGGCATATGCCCGCCTGGCCTACACGAAGACGTGGAGCCTGATGCAATCACCGTCGTCGGTGTTGAGCCCCCTCGAGGCGCACCTCCGCGAGTTGCCGGACCGGGAACGACTGGTCTCCGAGTCGGTGTTGTTCCAGGCCCGAGAGGAGGTCCAGAAGGCGCTGGACAGTGCCCGCGTGGCCACCGACCGCTTCGGTGACTCCTGGCTCATTTGGCTGGTGTACGGTGACGAGCTGTTGCACAACGGTGCGCTGGTCGGCCTCCCGCCGTCGGCGGCGCGGCAAGCCTTGCAGCGCGCCGTGGAACTCAACCCGACCCTTATTCCGGGATGGGAGCATCTCACCCTCCTGATGCTTCTCGACGGGGATACCGCAGCGGCGCGACACGGCATCGAGGAGCTCCAACGCATCGGAGCCGGCCCGGCCCTCACGGCGGACGGGTTCGGCAACCGCCTCGTCCAATTCCGCTACCTGGCCGCCCTCGTGGGCGGCGACAGCGCCCTCGTCCGCACCCTGACGGATAGCCTCGTTCGGGATCCCGCGCCCTCCGCCGTGGCCTTCGGAAGCAGCTTCTACGACCCCTACCGCTACGGCTTTTTCGACGAGCAGATCCGTGTCAGCCGAGCCGCGCTCGACTATTGGCAGACGCCGGATCGCCAAGCGAATCAGTTCCGTTTGATCGCGCGCGCCTGGGCCGCTCGGGGTGCGTGGGACTCGGCGCTGGTCAACATGGATAGCGTGGCGGAGCGCGGCGCGCGGGCGGCCGACCCGCTGCGCGCCTACGGACTGGCCGTCGTCGGAGCGTGGTTGGGGGCGGTCGACGCACGCGAGGCGGCCCGACGACGTCCCGCGGCGGTCACCGTGGCGCGATCGG
>Ga0055480_10001047_pt1 | contig 10874 bp, 10 predicted proteins | sample Muzzi_PWB_D2_FD_57935 | JGI IMG/M metagenome (GOLD analysis project Ga0055480, IMG submission 57935) | Wetland microbial communities from San Francisco Bay, California, USA, that impact long-term carbon sequestration - Muzzi_PWB_D2 | ecosystem: Environmental > Aquatic > Marine > Wetlands ... | reverse complement strand
ACCAGACCACCCAGCCGACGGCAAATGCAGCGCCCACTGAGAGCACCTTCTTTGCGAAGGTATAGGTTCCACCCGACTGCGGAAATAGCACAGAAAGTTCAGCAAAACTCAACGCCGTTAAAACCGCGATGATTCCGTTCAGAGCAAATGCTGCCAATGCGCCCGGTCCCGTCGTGGTAAAAGCGACACCGGCAAGGGCAAGGATGCCTCCGCCTACGATTGCACCAACGCCGACACCCGTTGCACCCAAAAGTCCGATGGTGCGTTTGGCGCTCGTGTCGTTTTCAAACATCGGTCAGGGCCCCATATGTTCGCGATGCAACGCAGGGTTTACTCTAAGCCGTATTTTTTTATTTTGCGCCAAAGCGAGGCGCGATCGATGCCCAGCATCTCAGCTGTGCGGGTGCGTGCCCCGTCAGTCAATTTGAGCACATGGGCGATATAGTCCTGCTCGAGTTCTTCCAGCGTCATCATTTGGCGCTCCGGACGCTTATACTCCTGCAACTCCAGTTCGGCCAGGTCCGGGGGCAGATCCGAGACCCTGATGATCTCGTCCTGCGTAACAGCCACGGCACGTTCAAGCAGATTCTCCAATTCCCGGACGTTACCTGGAAAGGCATAGTTGGTCAATAGTGCCATGGATCTGTGGGAGATAGCGGAAACTTTCTTGGCACCGCGCTGCTGGATACGGTTGAGAATATGATAGGCGAGTAAAGGGATATCTTCCCGGCGTTCATTCAAGGCCGGTATCTGAATATTGAAAACGTTGATTCTGAAAAAGAAATCACTGCGTATAGAGCCATCGGCAACCGCTGCCTTAAGGTCTTTGGATGTGGCCGAGACAAACCGCACGTCCAGAGGGATAGGGGTCCGACCGCCCACGCGGATCAGTTCTTTTTCCTGCAGGACCCGCAGCAGTTTGATTTGCATGGCGTGGGGTATCTCACCGATTTCGTCCAGAAACAGTGTGCCGCCGTTGGCCATCTCAAGCAGGCCGGGAGAGCTTTTTTCTGCACCGGTATAGGCGCCCTGTTCATGCCCGAATAGTTCATTGTCGATCAGAGTTTCGGTGAGGGCGCCGCAATTGAAGGCCACGAAGGGGCCTCTGGTTCGCTGACTGAGCGCATGCACCGAGCGGGCCACAAGCTCTTTGCCGGTGCCCGACTCACCGGCAATGAGCACATTGATGTCCGACGGCGCGACTTGACGGACCAACGCATCGACTTGTCGTATTTTATGGCTTTTGCCGATGATCACCGGCAAGATCGGCTGGGATGAGGTGCCGGTTGCCATCTTGGCGACGGCTTTGGTATCGGCTCGGGACAAGGCCTGGGCGACCCGCTGGCGGAGTTGCTCCGGCGTAAACGGTTTAGCCAGATAATGAAAGGCGCCTTCCTTGGTAGCCTCAATCGCGCCGTCGAAGGATGCGTATCCGGTAATCAAAATGAATTCGATATCCGGCATACGGCTGCGCACTTTGGTCATTAGGTCCAGGCCGCTCATACCGGGCATCTGGATATCGCTGACGACCAGGTCGCAAGTGGCTTGTTCAAGGTGTCTGAAGGCCCGTTGGGGACTGGAGAAAGTCGCAATGTGGTGCCCTTCTTTTTCGAGGATTCTGCGCAGCCGTTTGAGTGTGATGGGCTCGTCATCAATAAGGACGATACTATGCGTCATATCATGTTCCTATGGTTGAATCACAATGGTCGGGTACAGCCCCTCCAAATCGCCTTCAGGATAGGGTTGAATCGTATTGAAGGAGATATTCTGGTTTTTCTGAGCATGCCCTTTGTACCGGGTTCCGTCATAAAAGGCGCCGTTGGCTTCCAGAATGTGGTCGATGCGATTACGGAAAGCCTCCACAAAGCTTTCGCCCTGGCCCTCGAAGAACATCCTGCCCCGGGCAAAAGGGCCATTAATTTTGGCAAAATCGCTGAGTGAGATACAGTTGGTGGCCAGATCCTCCCGTCCGGTGATGAGCCCCCAAACTAAATGCCCGTCTGGTATGGCCATCGGCTCTTTCGTATCAATGATGGTGTGCGGCATGACGATGCTCTCCTGGCCGATGGTGAGCGGACAATTGGGCCCGCCGCGCAGAAAGCTGTTGAATCCCACAAAGACTTTTTTCCCCAGATCGGCCTGGACGATCTTGGCGCCGTGCGCGGTCACGTTGAGCCCCTCCAGGCGGGAATTGATGATAAAGCAGTTCTCCTGGGCATTGGCCCCTTTGCCCAACCAGGCATTTTGCAGGAAAGCGCGTTGAGATACCAACACATTGTCACTGATCCGGATATCGGGGATGGCCACGGCAAACCGGTCCAGAGATGCGGTTTTGGGAACTGCAACCGGATGTTCCAGGTTGACCCGTTCGAAGATGCGCTGAAAGGCTTCCTTTCGATTTTCTACGAAATCGATGAGGACGCCCTGGGGGCGCTGGCCAGTTGTAAAATGAATGTAATGGCGCAACTGTTCATGGGGATAGCGGTAGAGGAAGTTAAAATGGCCGGGACTTCTGACCCATACAGTTCCAGGGTCAATCTTCAAATGGCCGATTTCGCTGGCCTGGATATAGGAAAAAGCACCGATGACGCAATCGTTCATGGTGGTCAGGTCCACGGTGGCAAAAGGGCCCAGGAAACTGCCGTCGGTGGGCGAACCGTGAATGTTGGCATAGTGGGCGGATACCGTATTCGTGATGAAAAACTTTTCAATAGTCTCCGGATCGTGGGAATAATTGTGAACCAGAGTTTTAATCAGGAAGCTGTCTTCAATTTCAAACCCCTCATCCTGGGAGAGCGGGATTTCAAAATCCTGGTATTTAAACATGCCCCCGGCCTTTTTAAGCTCGTCGCCCCGAATATCACTTTTATATAGAATGGAGTTGTTCACACGGCATTTTCCGAGAAAGTAGCTGCCCGCCAGATTGGAATGCCTGAATTCCAAATCCAGGGGGTGATGGGGCGTGATACCGTAAAAAGCATAGAATTTGACCATTTGATTCAAGGGGATGAGGTTTCGGATGTAGGGGTTGACATCATACGCTAACTCTCTGAGGTTGATATTGGCCCTTTGAACGATTCTATCGAAGAGGTTTTCCAGTGCCTTCATAGTCATCTCCCTGCTAATTGGTTTCGCATTCTTTCATAGTGTGAAATACGGCGGCGAATACATCCGCAATGCGCAAGATACCGATGGCAGTTTCATTTTGAGTGACCAGCAACGAGAGATGATTGCCCAGAACCAACTGATGAATGGCGATATCCAGGGAAGCCTCATGATCGATGAGCTCGGCTTCGGCGGTGGCCCGCATAAAATCTTCGACCTTTAATGCCGAAGTTTTTTGACATAGATCACTCAGGGGGGCGGCTTTGAGTCGTTCCTGCTTGCGAAGATCGGATACAAATTTATTGCTGAATCCGAAATGGATCAGATCTTTAATCCCGTTGGTTTGATCCTCTGTAGGTTCCAGGGCGCGCAGCGCATCCATATGACTCAATTTGCCGATCACACGGTTGTCTTGATCCATGATGAGTACGCCGCGATGGCGATATTTGGTGTGATCAAATTCTTCCTGGGCTTTTTCCAGCGCCAGCACGGCTTCAAAAAGGGTACTGCCCACCGGTACGGTGGCATACTCGGATAAAGGCACCATCAGGTCTTTAACAGTATAGGCTTTCACAGAAATCCTCCCCAACGAATATAAGGGTTAACCGCCCGCACTCAGAATGGGCATGCCCATGAGCGGCCAAATAACCTTAACGGCCAGACCGGTGACAAGCATCAGGATAATACTGGCAGGGATACCGTACATGAAGAATTCGCCTGGTGTAAACTGCTTGGAGTCATAGGCGATGGCATTGGGGGCCGCACCCACCAGCAGGAGGAACGGCATGCCGGCAACGATGAGCGAAGAGAACAGAATGACTTCGCCGGCCACGCCCAGGTAAGGCGCGATCACCAGGGCAACGGGCAGGGAGATGGCGATGGCGGCCACATTCATGATGAAGTTGGTCATAATCATGACGAAAAAGGCGATGCTCAGGATAAAAACGAACCAGTTGGCCTCTTTGAACAAGGTCAACCAGTTGATGGCCATCCATTCTGCGGCGCCCGTATCCCACAGACAGAAGCCGATGCTCATGGCGCCGGCGAACAGCAGAATAATGTTCCAGGGGACTTCTTCCAGGTCATTGATGTCCAGAATGCCGGTGATGAAAAACAAGATCGTGGAGATCAGCAACACGGCCGTTTTATTGGGTGGTACAAAACCGGGGATGGCGGACTTCATGATCGCCGTAGCCCCCAGAACCAGAATGGCTGTGCCCACGATGAGGGCTGCAACGACTTCCTTGACCGTAATCCCGCCCAGTTCGATGTTCAGCCTTTTGGCCCGTTCGCGCAGTCCGGGGATGGTCTTTTTCTCGGGTTTTAGCACGACCATGAAATAGCCCCACAAAAGAAATGTCATCAGCCATCCGATGGGCGCCATGTAATAGGTCAGTTCGAAAAAACCGATGTTCTTGTGCATGATGCTGCTGAAAAAACCGATAGCCACGGCGCCTCGGGCGGCGCCCAGCAGGGTGATGATGCTGCCGGCGCCGGCCACATAGGCCATGCCGATGAAGAGCCCCTTGCCGAATTTGGTCTGCTTGTCGCCTTCGTCGTACATGCCGTAGATGGCCACCAGCAGGGGATAGATCGTGGCCGCCACGGCGGTGTGGGCCATGATATGGGTCAGGGCCGCAGTCAGGACAAAGCAGCCCAGATAGATCATGCTGGTCTTTTCGCCCACGATGGCCAGCATTTTATAGGCGATGCGGCGTGTCAGACCGGTTTTGGTAAAGACCAGGCCGATGATGATGGAGCCGTAAATAAACAGCACCGAGGGGTCCATGAAATCTTTAAAAGCCTTATCAGCAGGCCGGATCAGATACAGCACCTGCAGCACTCCGATGGCAAGACTGGTAATGCCGATGGGCACCACCTCGAAAACCCACCAGGTGCCGGCCAGAAGAAATACGGCGATGGCGCCTTTGCCTTGCGGGCTCAAGGCGAAATGTTTGCCCAAGGGATCCACGGCGTCCGGCCACATGGGCGAGTATTGAACCAGAATAAAAAGGAATACGCCGATTCCCATATACAAATGTTTTTTCCAATCAAATGTATTTCCCGGAACAACGCCAGTATTGCTTGCCATCAGGATACTCCTCATTCGGAAAAATCCGTTAACAAACCCTTATTTATTGCAATCAGGAGCTGCAGGTCAGGATATTGTCGGCGACCACCTGGAATGCATCGGCGAGCCTGAGAACGCCGACAACCTTTCCGTCTTTGCTCACCAATAACGATTGATGATGGCCGATCACCAGTTGATGAATCGCCTCGCCCAGCTGTTGATCGGGTTCAATCATCTCGCTTTCTTCGGGGATCACCATGAAGGCCTTGACCTTGATTTCACCGGCCTTTTTGCAGATATGCTCCAGCGGGTCCTGCCATAGCTTCAAGGATTCAAACATGGCTTTTTGAAATTTGCGGGTGAACCCCATGTGCAAAGGCCCTTTATCAGAGAGCATCTCCTCATACTTGGGTTCCAGCGCCCGCAAAATAGATAAAAAATTGACTTTGCCGACGATATGATTGGTTTTATCGAATATCAAAATTGCCCTGTGGCGGTATTTGCCCTGGTCAAAATCCGCTTGGGATTTTTTAAGGGCGGCCACCGCGTCACTCAGAGTGGCATCCTCGGATACCGTTGCATATTCCGACAGTGGTACCATGATATCATTCACGCATGTGGATTTCATTTCAATCCCCCTTAATTCGATTTGATTCTTTGCCCGTATTTAAATTTCAATCTGTTGCGTTGGTCATTACGTTCGTATTTGAAACAGACCAAGCCCATTTGTTTACCTGATCAGCGCGTCCATTTCAATAAATATTAGAGCAAAACCCAAAAGAATAGAGCCTTTCTGTGTCTGTTCGTCAATATTTTTGCGCAGCCCCTTAAGTCTGAAGGGTGGCGAACCGATAGCCTATGAAACCGGGTACCACAGGAGAATCCTGTGCATGCAAGAATCCAGGGGGCATGCCCTGGGAACTCAAAACAGGGTAGAATGCCCTTTAATGAAGGACTGTATCATGGAACCGATCAATACCGCGACGATATCGACGGCCTATTATCCCCAGGAACCAACCGCCCAGCGCTCCGCACAAGTTTCCCAGTTTCAGATGGCCGCAGTCAGCGACAGTCAGTGGTTGGATTTGTCCCTCATGACCAAAGAGGGTGACAAGGTGACCTTATCGGTAGATGCCAAGGCATCGGCGCTCTATGCCGCTTTCGGCGAGGCACAGGCCAGTGATGACGGTGAAGTCTATGCCCGGTGGGCGGAATTGAGCACCGGACAATATGAGCGTGAAGTCACCATGACTGTTGAAGGGGATCTGAACAGAGCCGAGCGCCGCGAGATTCGCAACGTACTGAAAACGATAAATAAAATGATGAAAAACTTCATGCAGGACAAACTTGGCCCCATGATGACCAAAGCCGGCAGGCTGCAAAGCCTGCACACCATCGATACCCTGCAAGTCAGTATGGCTTACGAACACCAGGTTGTTGTGGCCCAAGAGAGTCAGGCGGCGATCTCTTATGACCGCTATGGGGAAGCATCCCAGGGCTCTGCGGCATCAGGCAATGGGACTGAATTGCCGTTGAAGGCTGAATCCGAGTCGCTTGCCACAAACATGGCCCAAGCAGTGACCGCGGCCGATGCGCCGGCAGACCCGCTTAGAGAGATGGCCGATGAGTTGCTTAAAGCCTATCGCGAACAGGCGGCAAGATGGAATCCACTGGGTGGCCACATAATGGATCGTATCCGCAATCTGTTCAATGCAGCGGTGAACGCGTGATGCGCTATTTCTGAAGTATTGCGGCACTCTTCTCCTGGCCCTCGTCAGCCGGATCTTCCTTAACCGTTTCCTCAATGGCCTGGTAAACTGTTTTAAAGGTTTCGGCGAAATTTGTGGGTGATAAGCGCCCCATCTCAATGAATTTGACGACGATCTCCTTGCTGGCCCGCAAGATCTGCTCTCCCAAGTCTCCCTTTTTCATCGCATGTCCCTCTCATTTCTGGATTCAGCAATTATTTGCAAATACACACAAATCATTTTTTTTTCAATCAATTACGATTATCGGAAATGGGATCGACCGGATTCGCCGAGATCAGCTCAAAACTCTGAATATATGATTTCCCGGTTATCCACAAAGCCCAAGTTGGTTAAAAAATCGTCCTGCGGGCGGGGATAAACCCCGCCCCTACACAAAAAAAAGCGTTCCTTAGGATGCAGGGGCGGGGTTTATCCCCGCCCGCTTGAGCTTTCAAGATAACCGTGTATGATTTTTACATGCGATCACTCTGCGGAGCCTCCAGTCATAGTTTGACACCTTGATGGAAATCTTCTATTAAATATAGATTTTATCAGTGGAACAGGAGCTTTTTCTCGCATGGCCAAAACGTCTAACCCATCAATTCCGTATCAAATCGAAAAGCCAGATACCATCCATACCGGTCTTCTTGATCCGATTGATTATGCCTACCAGGGACACCGGGACATCGTGATTACCATTAAGCAGCCGGAGTTTACATCCGTCTGCCCCATGACCGGTTTGCCCGATTTTGGTACTATTTTGATCCGATATATGCCCGATCGAAAGATTATCGAACTCAAATCACTGAAGTTCTATTTATTGCAATATCGCAATGTGGGCATTTTTTATGAGCATCTGGTCAATCGGGTTTTGGACGATCTGGTCTCCATTCTCATTCCCAAATGGATGCAGGTGCAGGGAAGTTTTACTTCACGGGGCGGCATCACTTCCGATGTGACAGCCCAATTCAAGCCTGCTCGGGAAAAGGAGTAAGACAGACATGCGCTCAGCCGCCCGCAGTTGCGTTGTATTGTGTGTTACGATTCTGGTCTGTTGGGGATGTGCAGGCTCCAAGGATGCGCTTAAGAAAGTTCCTGCCACCATTAATACCGTGGCTCCGGCCAAAGGCCTCAACAAAATAATCGCCATTGCCTTGACACATGCGCCCTCATCAGCCATCGGCCATCAGATCGGTGACCTCTATTTGAAATCATTGATTGGTGCCATCCGCGATGAAGGCCATCTGCTGCAGTTGGTGACCAGTCAGGATGCTGATTGGCCGGTCGATATGACTGAATTGCTGCAGAAAGCCGCATTGCCGGAAAATGTTCTGGCGGTGGCCGAAAAAGCCCGTCTGGCAGGCTTCAACGGATGGGCATGCGCGCGGATTGAGGACATATGGCCCAATACCACAAAATCGGGCATCTTCTGGTTTCGTAAGACCCACTATTTTATTTTCATGGAGCTGACCTTTACCGTTTTTGATCCATTCAGCGGGGCCAAAATATTTAATGAGGTGGTTGAAACATCAACCGAAATCAGTGAGGATGACTTTAGTGCCTTCAAATCCGGGCAGGCCATCGACCTGGAAAACCTTGATGAGGCCGTAAGCGACGTCGCCGGGGAGTTAGGCAAACATGCGGCCGAGGCCTTAAACCGTCAGCCTTGGCAGACCAGCGTGATCAGGGTTGAAGACAATCGTATTTTTTTGTCTGCCGGAGGCCAGGGTGGATTGCGGGGCGGAGAGCGATTGGACGTATTTGAAGGCCGCCGAATATTAGACGGTCAAAACGGCGCGCGGTTTATCATCCCGGGGTATAAGGTCGGCGATATAGAGATTGTGCATGTGGCCGAAAAGATGTCCGAGGCCAAGGATCAAACTGCTGCGGGCAGTACTAAAATTCAAGCAGGCGATATAGCGGTCGCCGTCAAGCAGAAGTAGTGGGTTCAAAACCTCCCCTCAGGCTCAATCTCCACATTGGGCCGACGAGCCCAATCCTCGAAATACTCAATGTATTCTGACCGTTGAGCCTTTCGACCCGCATTGACCTTGAGCCCGATTAATCGATGAGGGGCGTATGCAGTTCTAATGGCGAGCATAGCGATTGATTAGCTGCACCAAATAGCAATGCGCTTTGATCTGGCCCTGAGGGCCAGGGTTTAAGGATGCAATAAGGCTTCCAATTGGAAGCACGGTGGCCACCGATGGCTGGAAAGGGTATGATTTCGCTTCTGAAAATTACATTCACCGCAAGACCATGGCTTCTAAAACGGATGATAAAAGTAGCGTCTTGCATGGGTGGACCTTGGGGACGGGTATTGATTTATTGACATAGTTCTCACGATCCTTCCATTGTTCCGATTTTTTTTGGGAAGTAATTTATCAATATATCAATACCCATCCCCGTTGCCATCCGACCAGAGCAACTTTACCGACTTTTTGCTTCAGCGCTTATCTTCCGACGATGGTAACAAAATCAACCTTTACTTTTTGGGTACCGGCAACGAAAAAGCCTACTTTTGTTTTATTATTACTGAGCAGGTCCTTAACTGTGGCCGCCACTTCATCATTGATGCGATAGGTGAATACCCCCTCCTTATACTCTATCTTAAAATCGTCCGCTTGCTTTGGTGAACTCAAAAATCGCGACACTTTATTTGTTTCAGGGTCAGCAAGCCACTGGCCATCTTTTTTTATCCATACAGTGGGCGTACCTGCGGCCGTGGCACCGAAAAAATATTGATTCTTATCATTTTGCACAATATTGAACCCATACGCTGCATCCTTCATACCGTCATACCAACGCATTTGATAGTTAATGGCGTAGGAGTTCGGCAAGGCGAGGCTGTCTTGTATCGTTGCATAGCTGAATCCGGTCTTTTTCGGCTCCTGACTGTCCATTAAAAGCGCGTCTTTACTATTGGCCGTGATCTTACATATCTTGCTATAATGTTCATTCCATCTGGAAAAATGTTGAGAACTCGAGCTGACATATTTATTAAAATTAACATATACGCCAAAAAAAGCTGTCTCAATGGGTTGTTGGTCTGTAAATTTTTGGCTTGAAATTGGGTAGTTTGTCCGAAAATGGCTCAAAATATGCGCCGTTTGGTCCTGGGAGTCATCCAGCCTCATCGTATAGTTGAATGAAAGACGCTGCGTATGTTTATCCGTGTGGATGCTATTGAGCTCAAAATCTATCAGGCCGACAGAGGCAAGACCGTTGTTTTTCAAATCGACGACAGCATATAAAGGGACATTGAGATAGGTGCTTGTGGTCCTGGTGCCTCCTCCATAGACCGCATCGACGCGTTCATCCAAATGCAAGTTAAGATAGTTGATAAAATATCTGCCGGATCCTGCTGCGATATAATAGTACTGGTCGAAATAGAATGTGCCGTCCTCTTCTTTGGAAAAATAGTATTTCTTTTTATCTAAAAATATCCAAGCCTCGTCGTTTGTGTCCCTCTCGCCCTCTTTCTGTACAATCAAACTTGGAGTGCTGGAAGCCAAAATCCCCAAACTGCGGTGGTGATACACCAAAGCCCCCGTGTGATCTTTTATTCGCACCCGGACCATAATAAGCCCCTGGTCTTTCTCTAAATTATCCCGGGCAAGAAAAGATAGTATGGGCGATGCGCATCCCGATAAAAACAGCACCGCGCATAATACAAAAACCCCTGCTGCAAACCTGGAATAAAATTTCATAGATCCTCCGAATGCATTCAATATTAAGCCGCCTATTTTTTGGGCGCTCGCCAGCGCTAATGTGAGCAACGGGAGATGACAGCGGCAATGAAAGATTCCAAACAAGTTTGTGCCTCATCCTCGGTAATGCTCGCATTATTGGCCATGTTTTTAATGAGTTCCGCCTTGGTCATAAATTTTCGGACCTATAACCCAAAACAAGGCGTTTGACTTTCGAGCCGGTCAGTGTGCCAGCCGACC
>Ga0055480_10001045_pt1 | contig 10878 bp, 9 predicted proteins | sample Muzzi_PWB_D2_FD_57935 | JGI IMG/M metagenome (GOLD analysis project Ga0055480, IMG submission 57935) | Wetland microbial communities from San Francisco Bay, California, USA, that impact long-term carbon sequestration - Muzzi_PWB_D2 | ecosystem: Environmental > Aquatic > Marine > Wetlands ... | reverse complement strand
CCGCCATCACCCGCGAGGCCCACGAAACGGCTGCGCGATTGGCTCGCGACGGCGTGTACGAGTACGAGCTCGAAGCTGCGATCGAGTACACCTTTCGGCGCCGTGGAACGGCAGGACCCGCCTACTCCAGCATCGTCGGCGGTGGACGCAATGCCACCATTCTTCACTACATCACGAACGATGAGTGTCTGCGAAGCGGCGAGCTGGTCCTGATCGACGCAGGCTGCGAGCTCGAAGGCTACGCGTCCGACGTTTCGCGCACGTTTCCGGTTGGCGGACGTCTCACCGGAGAGCGTCGCGCCGTCTACGAAACCGTTCTTCTCGCGCAACGAGCAGCGCTGGATCTCTGCAAGCCGGGGTCGACCCTGGTAGAGGTCCACGACGCGGCAGTGCGACGAATCGTGGAAGGTCTCGTCGACATGAAGCTCCTGTCGGGCGATGTCGACGACCTGATCGCCAACGAACGTCACCGCCGCTACTACATGCACAACACGAGCCACTGGCTGGGTCTCGACGTCCACGACGTCGGCTCGTATCGGGTGTCGGGTGAGCCGCGATCACTCGAATCGGACATGGTGTTCACCGTGGAACCGGGTCTCTACATTGCCGACGACGATGAAGCGGTGCCTCCGGGTTTTCGCGGCATTGGCGTCCGTATCGAGGACGACGTCGTGGTGACGGCAGATGGCCACGAGAATCTCACGGAATCGATTCCGAAGGCACCCGCCGATATCGAGGCCCTGGTCTCCGGCAGCTGAGGGCCTGGCTGACGCAGCGCAAACGACCGCGAGGACGTACCAGCATGCACGACATCGAATCCCTGCTGAAGGAGAAACGGGTATTCAAGCCGAGCCCCCAGTTCGTGAAGCAGGCCAACTGGAGCAGGAAGACCGTTCGCGAATACCGGGCACTCGGCGCCCGCAGCCCTCAGCGCTTCTGGGCGAAGATGGCGAAGGACCACGTAACCTGGTTCTCGCCCTGGAAGAAGGTCCTCGAATGGAAGCCCCCTTTCGCGAAGTGGTTCGTCGGCGGGAAGCTCAACGTCTCGTACAACTGTCTCGACCGCCATCTCGACGGCGAGAATGCATGGCGCCGCAACAAGGCGGCCATCATCTGGGAGGGCGAGCCCGGGGACACCCGCGTCCTGACCTTCGGAGAGCTGCACCGCGAAGTCTGCAAGTTCGCGAACGTGCTGAAGGCGCGAGGGGTGAAGAAGGGCGATCGGGTCGCCCTCTACATGCCGATGATTCCCGAGCTTGCGGTCGCGATCCTGGCCTGCACGCGAATCGGCGCGCCCCACAGCGTCGTCTTCGGTGGCTTCTCTGCCGAGGCGCTTCGCGACCGCATCGACGACGCCGGGGCGAAGATCGTCATCACGGCGGACGGCGGCTACCGCCGGGGGGAGCCGCACGCCCTCAAACCGGCCGTCGACGAGGCGTTGTCCGGGACGGACATCGTCGAGAACGTCATCGTCGTGAAGCGAACCGGAGAGGCTACGGAAATGCGGTCCGGCCGCGACTTCTGGTGGCACGACCTCATGTCGACGGCCAGTGCCGTGTGCGCGCCAGCCAAGCTCGACGCTGAGCATCCCCTCTTCATCCTCTACACCAGCGGCACCACGGGAAAGCCAAAGGGAATCCTCCACACTACGGGCGGCTACCTCACGCACGTCGCTACGACCTCGAAGGCGATCTTCGATCTGAAGGACGAAGACACCTTCTGGTGCACCGCCGACATCGGCTGGGTCACCGGACACTCCTATGTCGTCTATGGGCCACTCACCATTGGCGCCACCACGTTCATGTATGAAGGCGTCCCGACCCACCCCGGGCCCGACCGCTTCTGGGACATCATCGAGCGCCATCGTGTGACGATCTTCTACACGGCACCGACGGCGATCCGAACCTTCGTGCGGCTCGGCGAAGAGCACCCGAAGAAGCACGACCTCTCGTCACTGCGCCTGCTGGGAACCGTGGGCGAGCCGATCAACCCCGAAGCGTGGATGTGGTACCACCGGGTGATCGGCGGCAAGCGCTGTCCCATCGTCGACACCTGGTGGCAGACGGAGACCGGCGGGATCCTCATCACGCCGCTGCCTGCTGCGACCGATACCGTGCCGGGCTCGGCGACGCAGGCGTTCCCCGGAATCGATGCGGAGGTCTACACCGACGAAGGAGTCCCGGCGAAGCCTCCCGCCGGCGGCTTTCTGGTGCTGCGCCAGCCGTGGCCCGGAATGCTGCGTGGAATCTGGGGTGACGCGAAGCGCTACAAGGAAACCTACTGGAACCGATTTCCCGACACCTACTTCGCCGGCGACGGCGCCCACCGTGACCAGCGCGGATACTTCTGGATCATGGGGCGCATCGACGACGTCATGAACATCTCGGGTCACCGCATCGGCACCATGGAAGTCGAGAGTGCCCTCGTGTCTCACGAAGACGTCGCGGAAGCGGCCGTCGTAGGTCGCGACGACGCCATCACCGGCACCGCGATCGTCGCCTTCGTCACACCGAAGGGCCACGTGACGGCCGGCCCGGAGTTGGGTGCGGCACTTCGCAACCACGTCGCCAGACAGATCGGAGCGATCGCGAAGCCGGCGGAGGTCCGTTTCACGGATGCCTTGCCCAAGACACGCTCCGGAAAGATCATGCGAAGGCTGCTGCGCGACATCGCGTCGGGCGCGGCGGCAGTCGGGGACACAACGACCCTCGAGGACTACAGCGTGCTGGCACGGTTGAGAGAGAGCGACGAGAGCTGAAGGCGTCTCGTCTCATCGATGATCGTCTCGGACATACGCGGGAACGCGACCTCGACCGGGTTCGAGCTGTCCGCGCAGGTGGTGATCGAGCAGGATCCGCGCGAACTCCGCCGTTTCGCGTTTCGCTGCGAACACCCCGCAGCGGAGATCCCCGCCTTTGGCGATCCGTTTCTCGCCTCGCTGCTGATTCCGTGCATGATGCTCCAGGAAGACCTCACCATCGAAGGGCCGGTCTCACTCGAGCTGGTCGAGGCGGTGCAGCAGAGAACCATGCCGCTGATGCTTCGCTGGCGACCCGAGTTCTCGCCGGTGTCGATCGAAGCCAACCGAGCGTACGTGCCGAGGGGTCTTCCCGATTCACGCGGCACCGGAACCTGCTTCTCGGGCGGGCTGGACTCGCGTTACACGCTGGAGAAGAACCTGGGGCGGATCACCCATCTCGTCCTCGTCGAGGGGTTCGACCGTTCACTCGAAGCGAAGATCCCCTGGCAGAACGCACTCGACAACGGGCGCGCCGCGGCGGAGGAGCTCGGAAGATCGCTGATCGTGGTTTCGACCAATGCCAGAACGAGCGTCTTGAGGGCGTGCGGGGAGCTCGGGAGGCGCATGGGTCGATTCCCCAGGGACTTCTACCGCCGCGATTACCACGGCAGTCTGCTCGTCGCGGTGGGGCTGTGCCTCCATCCACTCCTCTCGGATCTCCTGATTCCCGCATCGGATCCGTGGGAAGAACTCGTGCCCTGGGGCTCTCACCCGGAGCTGGACACCTCCTGGAACACACGGATCCTCCGCTTCGAACACGACGGTTGCGAGGCGTCCCGGATCGAAAAGGTGAAGCGGCTCGCGGCGTGGCGCCCGGAGAGCCTGCGATCGCTCTCGGTGTGCCAGGACATCGACCGGCCGATCTCAAAGAACTGCAGCCGCTGTGAGAAGTGTTTGCGCACCCTATCCGCGCTGCGGCTCTCGGGCGTGAGCCACCTCGCGGATTCCTTCGCGGAGCCCCTCGACCTCGGGCGCGTGGAGCAGATCGAGATCCCGCCGGGCAATCTTCCCGTCTACGAGCAGATGCGGGCGCTGGCCGACGAGGTGGGCGACGCGTCCCTCGCTTCTGCCCTCGACGCCGTGCTCGACCGGCGCTTCAGCTGGCGCCGGTTCCTCGGCCGTGCGCGGCGTCGGGGGCAGAAGCTCCGGTCGCGATCGCGGCGTGCGCCGACGACGTACGCCTGACCAGCAGCGCGCGCCGCAGCCGATCGGAGAGACGTGCGAATCGACGCCGGCGGCGCAGCACGACGCGCTGGTCACTCGCGTCGAGCTCCACGCGGCCACGCGAGACCACCGGCGGCCCACCGGTGGCGGGCCCGAGCGCGCGCACGAACCCGGCTACGCGGATCATGCCGAGCGGGGTGTGAACGCTGACCCGGCGCACCGCCGACAGTCTGTCGACCACCTCGCGCATTCTCGCGCCAGACATCGAATCGTCCAGCGCAATCCTCCGCTCCTTCGCCTTCAGGGAGCCGCTCGCCGGGCCGGTCTGCGGCGACGCCACGAATTCTCCGGCGAGGTAGCGCGGCAGCTCGTGCGCCGTCATCGATCCGACCGCTCGCCCCATCGCCAGGTCCCAGGCATCGAAGCTGCGCGCATCGCCCCAGGGAACGCGACGGACCGCGACGATGTCTCCGGTATCGAACTCGGGTGACATGACGTGCATCGTGACTCCGCCGTAGCAGTCGGCCTTGCCGTGAAGAATCATCGCCGCCCGCGGGTCGGCCCCTCGATACATCGGGAGCAGAGCGGGATGGAAGTTGATCGCCCGGTCGCCGAAGCAGTCGAGAATCTCGGTCGGGACCCGATACATGAAGCACCCGCTCAGCAGCACATCGGCACCGAGTGCTCGCGTGCGCCGGTGCGCCTCGCGGTCCCGCCGGATGGGCCCGACCACCCGAAGCGGAATCCGATGGCGACGGAGCGCCTGGGAGACCGACCACTTCGACCGCATCCGGCCATCCCAGCGGTCCTGCCGCCAGTGGCGCTCCCCGATGAAGGCCGGGGTCCAGAACTCGACCACCTCGTTTCCGTTCTCGAGCCAGGTCCAGAGCAGCCGAGCTGCAATCGCACACGGTGAACCGACGAACAGCGCTCTCAAGGCCTCTCCCGGCGGCTCGCGAGGGTAGCACCGCTTCCCCGCCGTCGACCGATGACGCGCCACGCCGCACGGGGAGGGATCGTCGGAGCTCCAGCGTCTTCCTTCGGCTCCGGGGGTCGCCGCTCAGGCGGCTGCTTCAGCCAGGGCCGGCGGGTTGCTGCCGTGGCGCCCCTGGAACCACGATCCATCCGCCGCACGCCCGAGGCCGACGACGCCGCCGAGCTCGGGAGCGCCGGCGGCGAGCGGCACGCCGAGAAGCCTCTCGGCGATCGTCCGGATCACGCCTTTGTGAATCACGCACAATACGCTGGAGGCACCGCTGGCCTGGAGCCGCTCGAGCGCGTCGTAGACGCGAGCCCGAAAGGCGGCCCGCCGCTCACCCGAGGGGTACTCGAAGCCTTCGGCTCCCGCCTGCCAATCGGCGTAGAGCACGGGATCGATCGCCTGGATCTCCTCCCGCGTCAGACCCTCCCAGCGGCCGAAGTGGACCTCGCGAAAGCCACTTTCGAGCCGCACCGGGCCTGCCCCGGCGACGATCCAGGCCCCTTCCCAGGAGCGCTGCAGTGGGCTCGCCACCACGAGGTCGAAGACCTCGGTGCGCAGCTGAAAGGCCGCGGCGCGCATCTGCGCGCGCCCCGCATCGGACAGCGCCACATCGGCGCTCCCGTGAAAGCGGACGTGGGAGTTCCCAACGGTTTCACCGTGACGAACGAGCACGATGCGGCGCAGCTTCGACATGACTTCTCCAGTGATCCCCTGCGATCGACGGCTGAGAATCGTCGAGCTTTCGCCGCGAGTCAATGCGCAGCCTCTGACAGACCGGCCCGGCTTCGCTAATGAGTCCGAGAGGGGGGTCTCGTGACTGGCAGGGGTTGGTTCGGTTTCGTTCTGTTGATTCTCGTTCTGGGGCTCGCTGGCGCCGCCTGGTTTCGAGCCGAGGGGGAGGCGCCGCTGATCAGCGGCCCGGCGACGCTGGTGGTGGGCGGTCCGGGTCGCGACGTGACCCTCGAATTCACCGACGAGGGGTCCGGGATGCGGGAAATCCGCGTCACGCTGCAGCACGCGGGTGGCGAGAACCTGCTCGTCGACGAGCAGCTCGGGGGCAACCTGACCAGCGGCGGCGGCCCCGACACGACGGCGCGGCGTATCGAGCTCCGCATCGACCCGGCAGCGCTCGGCCTCGACGACGGCGAAGCGCAGCTGGTGGCGATCGCGACCGACTGGTCCTGGCGCGGCGGCTTTGGGGGAAACGTCGGCGAGCTGTCGATCCCCGTGAGAATCGACCGCGCAAAGCCGGTGGTCCGGATTCCGACCGGCCTCACCTACGTCCAGCGCGGCGGGTCCGGGGCGGTGGTCTACACCGTTTCCGAAGCCACCGTGCGCGACGGGGTGCAGGTGGGGGACGCATTCTTTCCCGGTCATCCGCACCCCGACCTTCCAGACGCACGCATTGCCCTCTACGCGATCCCGACGGACGCGCCACCGCGGCCCGCGGTTCGAGTCCTGGCCGAGGACGAGGCCGGCAATGTCGCGAACGCGGGCTGGCCCGTGGTCGTGCGCGAGCGGCAGCTCCCCGATGCGAACGTGACGCTTCCCCGCAGCTTTCTCGAAGGCACGGTTCGCGGCCTGGCCGAGGCCAACGGCATCGAAACCGAGGATCTCCAAGCGGCCTTCCGCAAGATCAACACCGATCTGCGACAGAAGAACGAGCGTCAGATCCGCGAGCGCACCACGCACTCAGCGTCGGAAAAGCTCTGGAACGGTAGCTTCTCGCAGCTCGCAAACTCGAAGGTGACCAGCCGCTTCGCCGAGCACCGTTCCTACTTCGTCGACGGGAAGAAGAACTCCGAAGCGATCCACTACGGGTACGATCTGGCCTCCACCGCCGGGGCCCCCATCACCGCGGCGAACGCCGGGCGCGTGGTCTACGCCGACGATCTCGGCATCTACGGAAACTGCATCTTGATCGACCACGGGCTGGGTCTCACGACGCTCTACGGTCACCTGTCGCGGATCGACGTCGCAGTGGGCGACCCGGTGGACCGGGGCGACACGATCGGGAGCTCGGGCGCCACCGGGCTCGCCGGGGGGGACCACCTCCATTTCGCGATTCTGGTGGGGGAGAGCTATGTCGACCCCCTCGAGTGGTGGGACGAGGAATGGGTTCGGACGCACATCGAAGAGCGGTTCGCACCATCGGGCCGGTGACGGTCCCGATCGAAGCCCGACTCCGAGCCCGTTTCCTGCGCCGCTACAAGCGGTTCTTTGCCGATATCGAGACCGAGGATGGCCGGCTGCTGACGGTCCACTGCGCCAACCCCGGCAGCATGCTGGGGTTCGACCGGCCCGGCGCGGCCGTACGTTGCTCCACGAGCGACAACCCGCGACGCAAGCTGCGCCACACACTCGAAATGATGCGTGTGGGGCGCACCTGGGTCGGATTGCATACCCTGCGCGCGAACCAGATCGTCGGCCGGGTACTCGAGACCGGGGCCGTGCCGGAGCTGAGTGGCTACGGCGTGGTCGACCGGGAGGTTCGCGTGGACGACCGCTCGCGCCTCGACTTCGCGCTGTCGCAGCATCCTCGCGACCGCACCAAGGCCTACGTCGAGGTGAAGAGCGTGACCCTGTGCGAGGGTTCGGTGGCCCGGTTCCCCGACAGCGTGACCGAGCGTGGCCGACGACATCTCGACACCCTGACGGGCCTTCGGAAGCGCGGACACCGCGCCGCCATCGTCTATCTCGTCCAACGCTCCGACTGCGACCGCGTCGAACCGGCCGATGACATCGATCCTTCCTACGGCGCGGCCTTGCGGGCCGCAGCTGCAGCGGGGGTCGAGATCTTCGCACTGGGAGCGCGCGTGACGAAGCGGAGCATCGCCGTGGAGCGGCGCCTGCCGGTGCTGCTGTGAAGCGCGTTCGGAACGCGTTGCTGCGGTGGTACGACGCAGAGCGGCGGGATCTGCCGTGGCGTCGGACGCGGGATCCCTATGCCATCTGGATCTCCGAGACCATGCTTCAACAGACCCGCGTAGAGACGGTGATTCCGTACTACGAGCGGTTTCTGAAGCGCTTCCCCAACGTCGACACGTTGGCGGCGGCAGACATGGACGACGTCCTGGGTGCCTGGGCAGGCCTGGGCTACTACTCGAGGGCCCGCAATCTGAAGACGGCGGCGCAGGCGTTGGTGGACACGCACCGGGGTCGACTTCCCGAGGATGCGGAAGGTCTACGCAGATTGCCCGGGATCGGCCGCTACACGGCAGGGGCGGTGGCATCCATCGCCTTCGACCAACCCGAGCCCGTCGTCGACGGAAACGTCGCCCGGGTTCTGTCCCGGCTTCTCGGCATTCGCGAAGACATCAGCCGACCCGCGGTGCTGCGGCGATTCTGGCAGGAGGCTTCCGAGCTCGCCGCCGGTCCCCGGCCGGGAGACCTCAACCAGGCCCTGATGGAGCTGGGGGCCCGGGTGTGCGTTTCCGGGGAGCCCCACTGCGAGGAGTGCCCACTCGCCTCCCCCTGCGATGCGAAGCGTCTGGGAGATGCTGCGACACTCCCCATCAAGCGGCCGAAGTTGCCAGCCCGCCGCGTCGAGGCTGCGGCCGCCTGGGTGGTACGCCGCGGTCGGGTCCTGGCGGTGCGCCGACCACCCGAGGGGCTGCTGGGTGGGCTGTGGGAGCTGCCGGGTGGCGAGCTCGCGAGTCACGAGGATCCCGCCGCGGGTCTGCAGCGAAGCCTGCGTGAGCGCGTGGGCCTCGCCGTCTCGCGTCCCGAGTACGTCGGAACGGTCCAGCACGTGTTCACCCACCGGCGCCTGCGCCTGCACGTCTTTCGCAGCGACCCGCCCTCCGGGCGCACCCGTCTCGAGGGCTTCGACGCCCATCGCTGGCTGGCCCCGCGTGCACTGCGAGAGCTGCCCCACGGCGCGGTGACCCGCAAGGTGCTGGCGTTGCTCGACGAGTCTCCGGCGCCGCGCCCGGGCCGAATCCCGTGATGGCGAAGCGCGGCGACAGGGACGAAGACCGTTCGGCCTTCGAAACCGCCATGCGAGGCGTAAAGCCCATCAAGGCCCCGGACACGGTGCGGCCGAAGCGGCCGTCGGAGCGGGCGATCCCGCAGATCCCCGCGGAAGAAGCGCCGGTCCGCTTCGAGATCGTGCGCACCGGGGAACGCACCGAAGCCACGGCGCCAGGCATCGATCGTAAGCACCTGCGCAGACTCCGGGCGGGGCGGGTCGCGATCGAGACCCGCATCGACCTGCACGGCCTGCACAGCGTCGACGCCCGCGAAACGGTCCGGCGGGCCCTGGTCGAGGCCGCGGAGGCAGGGCAGCGCTGCGCACTCGTGGTCCACGGGCGCGGCCGCCACTCGCAGGGCGACGCCGTGCTCAAGGAAGCGCTTCCGGTCTGGCTCGCCGAGCCTCCCGTGGGCAGCCTCGTGATGGCCTTCGCGAGTGCCACGCCAGCGGACGGCGGTGCGGGTGCAACCTATGTCCTGCTGCGCCGCCGCGTGGTGAGAAAACCAGGCTAGAGCCCTATGCTGGCTCCATGGGCAGTCAGTTCGGCCAGGTCTTCCGAGTCACGACCTTCGGCGAGAGCCACGGTGGCGCCGTGGGTGTGGTCGTAGACGGCTGTCCGCCGCGGCTGCCACTCACCAGCGACGAGATTCAGCGCGACCTCGATCGACGCCGGCCCGGTCAAAGCCGCCTGACGACCCCACGCCAGGAAGCGGACCGCGTCGAGATCCTCTCCGGAGTGTTCGAAGACCACACGCTGGGGACACCGATCGCATTGCTGGTGCACAACCAGGACGCTCGTCCCCAGGCCTACGAGCACATGAAGGACGTCTATCGTCCGTCCCATGCGGATTACACCACGGAGGCGAAGTACGGCATCCGCAACTGGCAGGGGGGCGGGCGATCGAGCGCTCGCGAGACGATCGGCCGCGTCGCCGCGGGTGCGGTTGCGCGCAAGCTGCTGAACGTCATGCAGTCCGCCGAAGTCCTCGCGTGGGTCCGGCGAGTCCACGAAGTCGAGGCGAAAGTCGATCCGGGGGCGGTGACGCTCGCGGCCGTCGAATCGAACATGGTGCGTTGCCCGGATGCGGCGGCGGCGGCGGCGATGACCCAGGAGATCGATGCTGCGCGCAAGCGCGGAGATTCCCTGGGCGGCATCGTCGAGTGCGTGGCGCGGGGAGTGCCGGTCGGCCTGGGCGACCCTGTCTTCGACAAGCTCGAGGCCGATCTGGCGCGCGGCCTGATGTCGCTTCCCGCCTCGAAGGGCTTCGAGATCGGCAGCGGCTTCGAAGGCACTCGTATGACGGGAATCGAGCACAACGATCCCTTCGTGATCGGAAGCGACGGCCGCCCCCACACCCTCTCCAACCGCTCGGGTGGAGTGCAGGGCGGCATCAGCAACGGCGAGGACATCGTATTGCGGGTGGCGTTCAAGCCGACTGCGACGATCTCCCAGGCTCAGCGGACCGTCGACCGCAGCGGCCAGGCCGTCGTCCTCGAGGCCCAGGGGCGCCACGACCCGTGCGTGCTGCCCCGCGCCGTACCCATGGTCGAAGCCATGGTGTGTCTGGTGCTGGCAGATCACCTGTTGCGCCAACGCGGCGTCGACGTGCTGCCGCCGCTCGGCTAGGCGGGACGCTTCTCAAGGCATCAATACGAACCCCGCGACCCCGGCAACCAATGCGGCGAGCATGGCGAGCAGGCCCGTGATGGCGTGCGCATCGAAGGGACGAGCCGGACCTCGCTCGAGTCGCCGGCCGAGAAGGCCGGTCGCGACGAACAGCGCTGCCGCGAGGAGACCGACGACACCGTGGAAGGTGTGCAGGGGCTCCCAGTTCCTGAGCAACACGGCGGAGATGGGTCCAGCTACGAAGCCTACCAGCAGCGCGATGACGGCGGGCTTCGCGTAACGCAGATGCGCTTCCCGCACCCCGGCCGGACGCCGCTTTCGGAAGCGGCGGG
>Ga0055480_10001044_pt1 | contig 10881 bp, 9 predicted proteins | sample Muzzi_PWB_D2_FD_57935 | JGI IMG/M metagenome (GOLD analysis project Ga0055480, IMG submission 57935) | Wetland microbial communities from San Francisco Bay, California, USA, that impact long-term carbon sequestration - Muzzi_PWB_D2 | ecosystem: Environmental > Aquatic > Marine > Wetlands ... | reverse complement strand
AGCCACCTCGGGGCAGGCTGTTTATAGATTCCGAAGCAACCCAGACAAAGCATGACCGCGGCAATTCTTATTCTCGGCTTCATGGCAGTATCCTCCGGCGGATTGATTGGATCGCCTCGTCGAGCTTCTGGAGAAATCGTGATCGGTCACTCTTTTTCAGAGGCGCAGGCCCACCCGGAACCTCCCCGGTACTGCGAAGCTCTGACAGTAGCTCCCGCGTCGCCACGGCCTGCCCGATATTGTTTTCCGTGAACGGCTTTCCGGTAGGCCCTAGCACGCTTGCGCCTTTCTTCACGCAGCGGCTGGCAAGCACAATGTCGGCGGTGATTACGATATCGTTGGGCTGGATGTGTTCGGCAATCCAATCATCGGCGGCGTCGAATCCTGACCCCACAACTTCCAGTGCAATCCATCTTTCATTCGGGACCCGCATCCAGGCGTTGGCCACCAAGGTGACCCCAAGGCCATAGCGGCTGGCGACGCGGTACACTTCCGGTTTGACGGGGCACGCATCGGCATCTACAAAGATATGCAGCAAATCGATTTCCTCACTTTGACGCCTGAGTTGAAGCATCAGCTACCTCAAAAAACGGATTTTGTCCAAGGTGAATGTGGGGACGGGATTCAAATCGCAAGAATACAGTAGTATGTCGAGGATGTTAAGAGTGTCTCCTGTCAATATGAGTTGAGTCTGAATATTACCAAATCAGCGCTGTAAAAACCATCAAGATCAAAAGGATACGGTAGGGGCGGGGTTATGGCCTGATCTCAACGGGTGTCCCGTTGGGAGCCAGCCGGGCGATTTCCTCCATCTCCTTGTTGGTGACGGCGATACAGCCTTCTGTCCAGTCGATCTCAGTGTGAAAGCCACCCACCCAGGAAAGACCATTTTTTATGCCGTGGATCATGATATCGCCGCCCGGAGCCACGCCTTGTTCTTTGGCACGCATTACATCTTTCTCATTGGGGTAGGAAATGCGAAGTGATAAGTGGTAGTCGCTGTGCCGGTTTATAGCTGCTATGGTGTAAGTTCCCTCCGGGGTTTTGTTGTCGCCCTGCCGTTCTTTCGGGCCGACAGGATCGCCGCCTAGGGCGATCTTATAGGTTTTGATCGCCTCGCCATCTGCGATCAACGTGAGCCGCCGCTTTTTCTTTTCGATCAGGACCTTGTCCACCGGCTCCGTCCGGAGTTCGAAAACCTTCTGTTCTAGAGTTCCGATATTTTGTTGCAGAGCGATGATATTATTTTCCCGGGCACTGATGCCCCGATGGTAGGCGTCAATCTGTGTCCGCTGTTCTGCAATCAGGTTATCCTTGATGAGGACATTTTGGATCTGGAACATCATCACCTGGCTGTCGCGCCGGAAATCGCTATCCGGATAATCCTTGATTATTTTCCGGAAGCATTCCAGCGCCTTCTGATAGTTTTTCCGGTCGTTTGCGGGGTGGGTGTAAATAATCCCCATCTCGAAAAGCACCCGGTCCGCCGTCTCGGGCTCTTTTTCGATAAGTTCTTCGTATTTGTCGAGGGAAGCCTCGTAGTTTCCCTGTGCGAACAACGCATTGGCCTCCAAGGAGACCGATCCAGCCGGAGCGCCCGCTCCACCATGGCTGCATCCGGAAATGAGAATTGCGGCCAGCATGATACATAAAGGGAGAGGGCACAGATGCCGGTCTTTCCCGTACAGCCATTTACCCGTATGCGTCATCGTGTGACCTCTCCTTTTCCGACTATTTCCGCATTGCGCCCATGCAGGAAATGGAGAAAAGGAAGTGGCCGGTTTATAATCCGGCCACTTCCTTCCAGTTTTACTTCTTCATAGATTTCTGGAAAATCGCCTCGGCCTGTTTTGCTTTTTCCTCGGCGATGCGCTCCTTTTCAGCAGCGATGCGCTCTCTTTCTTCAGCCCTTTTTTCGGCAGCCTCGGCGCGCGCCGTCGCATCATTGGCCTTCATCAGGGCTTCGTCGGCCGCAGCCTTGGCGGCCTGCGCATCCTGGGCCGCCTGGTCCGCTTTTGTGCTGATCGCCATTTCCCGGGCCTGCACCTCCTTGAGGTCGTTTTTTGTGGCGCAGCCCCCGACGACGAAGGCCAGAACGAGCATCACCGAAACCATCATCAGTCCTTTTTTCATCATCTGTTTCCTCCCTTTATATCAGTTTATCTTACCATAACAGCGACTGTGAAATGCCGTGCTACGTATCAAAAAATAGCCCTGCCGGTCATTTGCCGGTTTTGGCTATCCCTGCTCTGCTGGCGCGACCACTATGCCGTCAATTTCCAGATCGATTTGCATGCGTGTTTCCGCGGCTTCGGCCTCGTCCTCTTTGTAGAACGGGCCGGCGAAAACCCGATGTCTGCCGCTTATCGACAGCACCCGAGCCGGAATTTGCGGCCCCTGGTGGTTGATTATCGCAGCGAGCCTGCGCGCATCGATCTCGTTTCGGAAATCGGCGGCCAAAACATACCAGGCATCGGTTCTGAACTCCGGCACCGGCGGTTGGCCGTACAGCTTGACCGGGTGTCGGAGTCTGATGCTTTCCATGGCAGCTGTTTCACCTCCGGGACCGATGGTGGACACGGCAACCGGGATCCCACGGGCTTCGGCCACCACTGTCTTGACTTTTGACCAGTTTAGCTTAAGGCTGGTTTTCTTTTCAATTTGCTGCAATTTTGCGTATGTCTTCTTCAACTTGGCGATGCCTGATTCCTCGAAGGGCACATGGGCTTCCAGGTATACGATGCCATCACGCCGGCCGACGAGATAGGGTTGGTTCACTATATTTACCGGTGTTTTCACCGGGGTGGTGTCGTAAAGCCGCTTTATGTCTTCCGGGTAGAGCCTGATGCAGCCATTGGTGGCCCTGAGACCGACGCTGGCTGGCTTGTTGGTCCCATGGACCAGATACCCTGGATTGCTCAAGTAGAGCGCATGTTCGCCCAAGGGGTTCAACGGCCCGGGCGGCACCTCGGCTGGCAGTGGATCGCCTTTTTTACGGTGGTCCGCGGCAATCGATGCGGGCACATGCCAAGTCGGCCGCAATTTCTTATGCGTGATATACATTTGTCCCATGGGGGTGGGCCGTTCTTCTGTGCCGACACCGACCGGAAAAGTCGATACGGCCTGCAAATCGCCATCTTTTTTGAAGTAAAAAAGCCTCATGGCGGCCAGGTTGATCACGATGCCTTTTCTGCGCGCTTCCGGCAGGATGAAGCTCAGCGGCAGCACAATGTACTCGCCCGGCCTGGGCACCCATACATCCACCCCCGGGTTGGCCGCACGGACCGTATTGATCCCGAGGCTGAAGTGGCGGGCGATATCCGGCAACGTATCCCCTCTTCTGAGTCTGATGACCGCCAGCCGGCCGATGACCTCCTGTTCATATTCGACCAGGAAGTAATTACCCTCCATGCTGTCCGGCTGCAGAGCCGTCAAAGGCAGCTTCGCCAGAATATCCCTGGAAACGACACAGCCATGAAGGAATAGGATGCTCGTCGCCAGAATTAAAGAAAAAACGAACAAAAGAGCAGAGCGGCCGGCTCCAACCTCGGGCCAGGACTTCGGGCCCGATCTTATTGAGTAAAAAAAATTGATTGTCATGTTTTAGAAAAACCGTATTTCAGAAATGACCTCGTCCGTACCATTTTTTCCCACGCTTTCACCCGGCGAGAACGCCGTCCGGCAATGCAGCCGGGGTGGCCGTCACGTTTTCTTACTGATATTAATTGCAATACACAACTTAACCCCCACCCCTCCGGGCGGGGTACCAAATTGGGTGGCCTCATGGATCATGGATAACATGCAAATATGCCGCCATGATCTTTAGATTAAATAATAGTTGTTGAAGGGGGCCTGCTTGATCCGCCCTGAACCGCCGTTTTGTTTTTATCATCGACCCAATCCTCGCTGGGAGTCCGCATAAGGATAGAAGGGCGTATAGGCTCTGGAGCACACTATGGCTGGGAATCAACTGAAATGGTCGTATCCCCCGGGCAGCGCCTGAACATGGCCATCAGCGGTAACGAGTACGGGATCTTCATTTTTCGCCGTCATTTTTCCAACTTCATGGAACGGCGATGCTTTCTTTGCCAATAATGGCATCTTTTCGGCAGGGATGGTGAATAGCAGTTCAAAATCCTCGCCACCCTGCAAAGCAAAATCATGGGGATCGATACCCAGCGCTTGTCCGGCGGCAATGACCTCACTGTGCAGCGGAATGGCGTCCAAATGAACCTCGGCCCCCAGGCGGCTCATCCGGCAGATATGACCAACTTCCGCACCCAGGCCGTCACTGACGTCGATCATCGCATTGGCGAAGGGCGCGATGGTTTCCGCCACATCCATGCGGGATCTGGGGGTCAGATGCTTTTCCAGCAGATATTCGGAGGGCGTATGACCTTGTCTTAACAAAGACAACGCCGCTGCGGAGGCCCCCAGGCTGCCCGTCACCATCAACAGATCGCTCGGCCGGGCATGGCTGCGCAGGCACAGGTCGCTTGGTGAGATCGTTCCCAGGAGTGTAATGTTGATGGTGGTCGTCGGGCTCTGGGTAGTATCACCGCCGGCGACGACAACACCATATCTTCGGCAGGATGCGGATATGCCGGCGTATATTTTCCGGACCCAGTCCACATCCGCCGATTTCTTCAGCGCGATGGAGATAAACATCCAGGTCGGCCTGCCACCCATGGCGGCGATATCGCTGATATTGCACTCGGCGGCTTTGATCCCGATCTGTTCAGGTTCGGCCCACAGACAGTTAAAATGGCGGTCTTCCACCAACAGGTCTGTGGTGACAAGCATTAACGGCGCCGGTTCGGGGGAAATCCGGATGACGGCGGCGTCATCACCCGCTCCCGCAATCAAGTCAGCATGGGCTGAAGGCATGGATGCGATCAGACGATCAATTAAAGCAAATTCTCCGCCGATTTCCGCGATTTTCATGAAAGCCTCGATTGGATGACCCATATAGCCTAAAATGGTTTCGTAATCACGGCGAACTTATCCGCAAGGCTATACTTATGAGCCAATTGGGTGATACGTGTAAAGTTTAAAGTGTTTTAAGTGGTTCCAAGACCTCCCCTCGAACCCATAATCGTATATCACGAATGCAGTAATTGCCGCACAAGGTGCGCCAAGGTTTTCAGGCCGTGGTCAATGGTATCCGTGTAAGGCATACCGCAACTGATGCGCATACAGCTTTTAAAGGCGTCGCTGCTGGCGCACATAATGCCTGGAAAGATGGCGATATCGTGCGCCATTGCTTGTCGAAAGAGCTGCAGGCTGTCCAAACGGTCGTCGAGTTGAACCCATAAGGTCAGGCCGCCCTGGGGGGCGCTGATTTTGGTGCCTTCAGGAAAATAGCGTGCCACCGCAAGGGCGGTGTTGCCGACTTGATTTTTGAGATGGGTTCTTAATTTTCTCAGGTGACGCTCGTAATTTCCATCTGCCAAATATTTGGCCACGGCCCACTGGGTCAGACCTGGCCCGCAGATGGTCCGGTTCAGCTTCAGGCGCTTAAAACGATCCAGGAATCGCCCCGGCAGCGACCATCCCACGCGCAGTCCCGGCGACAGGCTTTTGGAGAAAGAAGAGCAGTACAACACCATGCCTTTACGATCAAAAGACTTTAGTGGCGTGGGTCGCGATGAAGTGAAGTAAAGCTCCCCGTAAATATCATCTTCGATAATGGGAATACCTCTGGCAGATAAAAGCGCAACCAAGGCGGCCTTGTTGGCGTCGGGTATTAGATACCCTAATGGATTGTTGAAATTGGGGATAAATATGCATGCTTTTACGGGGTGCTTATTTATTGCGTTTTCCAGGGCATGGATATCGATGCCGGCTTGGGAGTGGGTGGGTATCTCCAGGGCGTGCAGGTTCATATCCTCTAAGAGTTGTAAAAACCATGGAAAAGTCGGTGATTCAACCAATACCGTGTCGCCAGTCCGGGTGATGGATTGCAGGCAGAGGGTAACGGCTTCAATGCAGCCGTTTGTTATGACCACGTCATGCGCAGAGACGGCACCGCAAAAGGGCGCCATGTGCTTGATGATCTGCCTGCGCAAATCGTATAGACCCAGGTAATGCTCATATCCGGCCAGATTCTGCTGCAAAAAGGTGATACGGGCACTCTTGATCATGGATCCGATCTCTTTTGTCGGCAGAATTTCGCTCGCCACCAAAGCACCGCCAAGCTGAAGCACTTCCGGATTGCCCATGGCTTCGATCAAGGCAAAGGCCAGGTTATTGATATTGACCTTTTGTGGCGCAATGCGACAGGCTGGCGTTCTCGGGGCGGGCAGCAGGTCCTGCAGCAAGGGTTTTACAAAATAGCCCGACTTCTGACGCGGTTCAACCATGCCGCGTTTTTCCAACTCGATAAAGGTTTGATAAACCGTCGAAATACTCAAGCCGGTTTGTGCGCGCAAACTGCGGATGGAGGGCAATTTGTCCCCGGCGCGAAACGTGCCGTCGAGGATTTGAGCCTCCAGTTTGTCTGCGAGTTCGGCATAGCGAAAAGTGGTGGTAGATGTCATAGACGGTCCTCGTTTTTGGGAGCTTTGCAGGTTCCGCTTATCATAGGTACCAACACGATTTAGAGTAGCGGGTGTCTATCTGTTATGTAAAAAAAAATAAAAAACTGTATCTGTTATTAATTAACAGGTTTGATATGTTTTGACAACCATCTGTTGTATTTCGATTCACTCCGGGAGCCCGTTCATGTGCAGCAAGCCAGACCCAAAAGACGTTTCCTTCGTGTGGCTGAGGTTCTTTTGGCCCGAAGATACCGCCCCGGGTGCCAGATACCGGAACGATACTCTCCTGGGAGGGGGCATGGCAGGGTATTTAAAGTGGGTCCTGTGGATCGTGATTGCCATTTTGGCGGCCATCGCCATGGGGCAACTTTAGATTCTGAATCTATTATAATGAGGCAGGCGACATGAACATGACATCTAAGTTGGCTGATCGCACCCACCACATGGGCATCAACGCCATACGCGAAATTCTCAAGGTCGTATCCCGCCCCGGCATGATTTCATTGGCCGGCGGCATTCCCTCGGCGGACAGCTTTCCTACGGATTTGTTGCCCCATCTTACGCAGCAGGTATTGGCAAAATATGGTGCCTCTGCGCTGCAATACGATCCCACGGAGGGATTTGGCCCATTGCGCGAGGCATTGGTGGACCTGTTGGATGAAACCGGTGTGCAAGCCACTTCCGAAGATATTCTGGTGGGCAGTGGATCCCAGGGCATACTGGATGCCTTGGGCATGATCTTGATATCCAAAGGAGACTGTGTGGCGGTGGAATCGCCGACCTACATCGGTGCGCTGCAGGCGTTTACACCTTACCAACCCAGGTATGTCGAACTGGCCGCCGACGAAGAGGGAGTCATTCCGGAGTCGCTCGAACAGGCGCTACGGGACGAATCCATTAAGTTTATTTATCTGGTGCCCACGTTTCAGAATCCCACCGGCAGAACGCTGTCCATGGAACGGCGTCAGGCTGTGGCCCGGCTGATTCAGAACCACGATGCCCTGTTGGTCGAGGATGACCCATACAGCTCACTTCGCTATCGCGGCGACCATCTCCCGCCGATCAAATGCCTGGCGCCCGATCATGTGGTTTATGTCAGCACCTTGTCCAAGGTTTTTGCGCCCGGTCTGCGCATCGGTTTTTGCGTGGCGCCGGAATCGCTGCGAAAATGGCTGGTGATGGTCAAACAGGGGGTGGACTTGCACAGTTGTACGTTGAGTCAGGCGCTGGCGGCCGAGTATATATCGGGTGGACATCTGCGGTCCCACTTGCCCAAAATCGTTCAGCTGTACAAACCCAAACTGGAAGCTATGCTGCATGCCATGGCGCGCCATTTTCCGCAGACCTTTTCCTGGTCGCATCCCGAGGGTGGTATGTTTATTTGGGCCCAAGGGCCCGCGGAACTCGATATGGCGGCGGTGTACCGGCTTTCCATTCAGCAAAAGGTTGCATTTGTTCCGGGAAAGTACTTTTATGCGCAAGCGGGCCAAGGCGAGGTATCCATGCGACTCAATTTTACCATGTGCAATGAAGATGTGCTGGCGGATGCCATTCAGACCTTGGCCAAAGCCATCGACAAGGTCGCAATCGGTGCTTAAGATTAAGGGCAAAACCGTCGGCAGTGGTAAGGCCGGCGAATGGCGTCGGCATTTTATCTTATAACAAATGGAGGCGATTCATGGAAAAACAGACTTTCGGCATTCCCAACATTTCCTGCGGACATTGCACCATGACCATTGAAAACGAGCTCAAAGAGATTGACGGCATTTCCGATGTCCAGAGCAATATTGCAGAAAAAACCGTTACCGTTCAATGGGAAGCCCCGGTGACAAAGGACCGCATTCTCGAAACCCTCAAAGAGATCAATTATCCGGCAGCTTAAAAAATCCTCTGAGGTATGGTAGTCCATGGATCAGCATGTATTTCAAGTCCCCGTGGGCGGCATGACGTGCGCAAACTGCGCCATGAATATCGAGCGTGGCGTGAAAAAGCTCGATGGCGTATCCAGCGTAAATGTCAATTTTGCCGCCGAAGAAGCCACGGTCAAGTTTGATCCTGACCTTCTGAAACCGGACGATATTATCGCCCGGATTCAGAAGTCCGGGTTCTCGGTACCCACCCAAAGCGCTGAATTCGCAGTGGGCGGCATGACCTGCGCAAACTGCGCCATGAATATTGAGCGCACGCTGGCCAAGAAGTTGCCCGGCGTACTGAAGGCGTCGGTGAATTTTGCATCCGAAAGGGCCACCGTATCTTATTTGCCCAACTTGGTATCCATCGATGAGATGGTGGCTGCAGTTGAAAAAGCCGGATATAAAGCCTTCCTTCCGGCTGCGGATGGTGTGGCGGAAGATGGAGAACAATTGGCCCGCCGACAGCAGATTCAGGCGCAAAAAAGCAGATTTTGGGTCGGCGTACTGCTGTCAGCGCCGCTCTTTATCTTGAGCATGGCGCGTGATTTCGGCCTGGTCGGTGCCTGGTCGCATGCGACCTGGGTAAATTGGCTCTTCTGGGCATTGGCCACGCCGGTGCAGTTCTACACCGGTTATGATTTTTACATCGGCGCTTATAAAAGTCTGCGCAACTTTACCGCCAATATGGATGTGCTGGTCGCCTTGGGATCTTCGGTGGCCTATTTCTTCTCTTTCACGCTCTTGGTCTTCGGATTGGAGGGGCATGTCTATTTCGAGACCTCCGCTGTAATCATCACCCTGATCAAGTTGGGTAAAATGCTGGAAGCCGTTAACAAAGGCCGTACCGGGGCGGCCATTCGAAAACTGATGGACCTGAGTCCGAAGACGGCCGTCGTGATTCGCGATGACAAAGAGCAGGAGATTCCCCTGGCCCAGGTTAGAGAGGGCGACGCCTTGGTGGTGCGCCCAGGTCAGAGTGTGCCGGTGGATGGCATCATCACCGAGGGAGAGTCGGCAGTCGACGAGTCCATGCTCACCGGTGAACCCTTGCCGGTGGATAAAAAGACCGGTGATATGGTCACCGGCGGGACACTCAATCAATTCGGGCTGATCAAATTCAAGGCCACACGGGTGGGCAAAGAAACCGCCCTTGCTCAGATTATCCGTCTGGTGCAGGAAGCCCAGGGGAGCAAAGCGCCAATTCAAGCCCTGGCCGATCGCGTGGCGGCCGTATTCGTGCCGGCCGTCATTGCCATTGCATTGGTCACCTTCGGTATATGGTGGTTTTGGGTTGGCGATGGCCTGCAGGCCTTGATACGGCTGGTGGCCGTGCTGGTCATTGCCTGCCCCTGCGCATTGGGACTGGCTACGCCGACGGCCATCATGGCTGGTACCGGCAAGGGAGCCCAACTCGGCATCCTATTCAAGAACAGCGAATCCCTTCAAACGGCATCCGGTATAGACACAGTAGTCCTGGACAAAACCGGCACCATCACCCAGGGAAAACCCATTGTCACGGACATGGTGGCTGCTGAAAACAGTGCGCTGGATTCAGCATCATTGTTGCTGGCGGCGGCCTCGGCAGAGCAAGGATCGGAGCACCCCCTCGGCAAGGCCATTGTGCGGGCGGCCCACGCCAAAGGCCTGAACTTGTGGCCTTTGGAAGGATTCAAGGCCCATGGCGGTGCCGGGATCCAGGCTGATCATGAGGGGCAAACCTGGCGGGTGGGCAAGCCTGGATGGTTTGATCGGCTGGGTTGGGCATTCGAGCCCTTGAACGCCAGCATTGTTCGCCTGCAGAGGGAAGGCAAGACCGCCATGGTGGTTTTCAAAGATGAAATCCCGGTCGGCATCATTGCGGTAGCAGATATTCTAAAAGCCGATTCCCGCGAAGCCATAGAGAAAATGACCGCTCAAGGCCTGCGCGTGGCCATGATTACCGGTGACAATGCCCAGGCAGCCAGGGCCATGGCCGAGCGGGTTGGCATTCAACAGGTGCTGGCTGAAGTCCGCCCGGAAGAAAAAGCGGCCAATGTTCGGGCGCTTCAGCAAGAAAAACGCAAAGTGGCCATGGTCGGCGATGGCATCAACGATGCGCCGGCCCTGGCACAAGCGGACGTGGGTATCGCCATTGGAAGCGGCACCGATGTGGCCATTGAAACCGCCGGCGTGATTTTATCCGGAGAGAGCCTGATGGGGGTGGCCAGGGCAATCGACATCAGCCGGCAAACCATGCGCACCATACGGCAGAATCTGTTTTGGGCCTTTGCTTACAACATTGTATTGATCCCGCTGGCAGCAGGCGTATTGAGCCCCTTCGAGCACCTGCCCATCATAGTGCGTCAGCTTCATCCCATCCTGGCGGCCCTGGCCATGTCGGTGAGCAGCATCACCGTGGTGTCCAACAGCTTAAGATTGGCCAAGACTTC
>Ga0055480_10001037_pt1 | contig 10916 bp, 13 predicted proteins | sample Muzzi_PWB_D2_FD_57935 | JGI IMG/M metagenome (GOLD analysis project Ga0055480, IMG submission 57935) | Wetland microbial communities from San Francisco Bay, California, USA, that impact long-term carbon sequestration - Muzzi_PWB_D2 | ecosystem: Environmental > Aquatic > Marine > Wetlands ... | reverse complement strand
TCGCGCCGGCAGGCGCGTTCGTGTGCTCGCTCTTGTTTCCGTTCCCTACCATCCGTTCCATCCATCCCGACCCGGCACGCCGGAGAAGCAGGGGAGACTAGCGGTTCTTCCCCTCGGGATTCTCACCTCCCCTGCGGGCCCTCCAGTAGTCTGCCAGGAGCGAGTCGTACATCTCCGCCTGCTCCACGCTGAGCACCTCCTTGATGGCCTCTCGCGTGCGGTGGCCGATCTGCGACATGCGGGAGTTGTACTTGCCCCGGAAATCGTCGAAGTCTCGCTGGAGCTCCCTCATCGATTCCCGCTGGAGGTCCATGATCGAGTCGATCCTGGCATCCTGCTGGGCGGTGAGTGCCCCGACCTGATGGTAGAGCGGAACCCTCTCCTGACGATCCCCGGCCTCGTCCGAGTCCACGGAAGCCTGTTCATCCGAGGCAACGGGAGGATGGTCCGCCCCGTCCAGCCCGAAGTCGAGAGCGAGCCCGAGCAACACGCCCGACCCGAAGATCACCCCGAGTACGACCACCGAGAGGAGCCGTGTTCGCTGGAGACGTTCCATCGGCCGCTCAGTAGGCCTCGGCGGCGAGTATCACGCCACCCGTGTCGAGTTGCTCTTCCGAGGTGAGGACGGTCGGGATCGAGGCACCTTCGATTCCTTCAACGAGAATCTCCTCCACCACGATAGGAAGCATCGCCGGCACGTCCTGACTCCGGAGGAGCGCGAAACCCGCAAGCGCGGCCGCCAAGACCGCTGTGGGCACGAGGGTTCGGCCCCACAATGCGACGGTCTCGGACACCGTCGACTCTCTCAGCAGACGTCGGCGTGCCAGCTCTCTGGCCGCCGACGCTACGACCCGGTGCCGGAAACGGAACCAGTACATGGGGTCCCCAACTCCGGGGTCGAGCCGTTCCAAAGCACGGGTGAGGACCGGATCACGTCCCTCGGTCCCGTTCACGCCTTGCCGTCCCATTCCATCCTGGATCATTGCGCTATCCGTCCGTTTCCCGTTCCAACATGGCGCCCAGAATCCGCCTAAGCTCCTTTCGGGCAAAGTGCAGATGGGATCTCACGGTCCCCGAGGGAAGTTCGAGCCGCTCCGCAATCTCCCTGTGCTTCCATCCTTCGAGATCGTGCAACAAGACGATCTCCCGCTGCACCTCCGGGAGTTCGTCGAGGGCTTCCAACAGCCGCCTCCTCAACTCCATGCGCTCCGCCACCAGGTCGGGCGTCGGCCCCCGGTGGCTCGTAGAATCCGGCACGGGGTCCGAGTCCCTCAAGGACTCTCGCCGCACCAGGTTGCGCGACCGGTTCCGAACGATGGTCATCAGCCATCCCGCGAAACGCTCCGGGCTCCGACATTCCTCCAACCTCTTCAGGGCGACGAGAAACGACTCCTGCGCCGCATCCTCAGCGTCCTCGTGTCTCTTGGTGACCGAAAGCGCGACGGCATAGGCCATCCTCATATACCTCTCCACCAGCGCCCCGAAGGCGTCCGCGTCCCCACGGCGGGCTCGCGCCACCAACTCGCCGTCGGCCATCTCGCCGAGCACGTTCATACAGACACCGGACGTTCCAGCTGTGTTGAGTGCTGATGGATCATCTCCTACCCGTCACGGGGAAGCCCGAATTCGGCCGGGAGGGCCTCCTACGTAACGCCCCGTCCGTCGCTGCCGCCAGGGCGCGACCGGAAAGAAACGAGCCCCCCGATCAATCAATCGGAGGGCCCTGGAGGGATCGCCTGGACTACGCGCGGCTACGCAGCGCCTTTCCAGCGTCCGAATCGCAGGATCGGCGAGGGCCTGACCTTGCCCCCCCAGATGAATGCCGATATGCGCGGCACGTCCCTCTCGTTCCTGGCGCCGCGGCCGGCAACGATGATGATTCCCTGCGCCTCGCCTCGGCCCGCCGGCAAGCGTGTGACGCTCCGTTCTATGGTCTTTTCGATCATCGTTCTCTGCCTTTGCTCCCGATGCGACTCCTCTCTCGCGATTTGCGATGGAGGCCGCCGTCTGCATGACAGAGCCCACAAAGGCACCGACCGTGCCACGCGGACGATGAAAGGCCAACCTCAGCGTTGACGCCAATCCTCGGAAGATTGCCCCGTCCGCCCGGCCGGGCGGACGTCTCCAGTTCGGGACACCGAGCGTGTCGAAACGACACACACGCCTGCCGTAAATCATGCCCCTCCCTTGGACCGCCGGGTCCCCTTGAAGAGGTCCTTCGGGACCCAGTCCTTCCGGTAGCGCCCAGCGGCCTCGAGAGCGGAAAGCAACTCCGACTCCGTCACGCGGTCGAGGCGGCGTCCCACGACGACGGTTTCATACACTCGGTCGTCCGGGGCCGTCACCTTCGCGAACGTGAGGAGCAGAAGGGGGGTCCCAATCGTGGATCCAGCCCGAGCCGTGGCTCGACCTTCGACGCGCACGATCCATTCGTCCTCCTCACTGCCGATCACGCGATCCTTCGCGGACTCGATGGGTTCGTTCGGCTCCCCCTCCGTGTCCATCGCCTCCCGAACCGGAGTCGGCGGGTCTCCACCGGCGCCCATCAAATCCCGGACGGATCGCGGTGGGCGAGGCCCTGGATCCTGGTCGTCGCTCATCCTTCGTACTCCGCGGCAAGGGTATCACTCTCCTCGACCCGAACCCGAACCAAGCTAGCCGAGCCCGGAATCCTCGGTGCGAGGCGCTCCCAGAACCACCGCGCCAGGTTTTCCGTCGAGGGGATCATCACCCCCTCGTGGGCCTCCGGAATCACACGGTCCAGGTCCGTCTCGTCCAGGGGTCGCATGACGTCGCCGAGGAGTTGATCCAGGGCGGCGAGGTCGACCAGGAATCCCGTTTGTTCGTCGATCGGACCGTGGAGCGTGACGTGGACGGCGTAGTCGTGCCCGTGCGATTCGGCGCTGTCTCCGAAGACACGACGGTTTTCGCCCTCCGTCCACTCCGGACGCCAATAGCGATGTCTCGCTCGGAACCGAACCGTCCGAACCAACGCTGCCTCTCCCATGCAATCCTCCAGACAATCCGCGGGGGTCCCCTCATGGATCTCGACCCTTCATGCACGCCTTGAGCGCGGCTATGTTCCCGCATGCCGTGTCCGCCCACCCACCCGACGTCCTTCCCTTCCTCGTCGCTCCCTCTCGGGATTCGCCCCCGGGGAACCCGGCTTCATGCTCCGTCCCGGTTCGCGCGAGGTCAACCGTCCAGTCGGACGTGAGGCTCACGTCGCGAATGGTCTAGAGCCGCGCATGGGTCAATACGACGACGTCACACCCGAGCAACTGCGGGCGCAGCTGCTCAGACTCGCCCGACTGATTCGGGCCATGGAGAAGCAAGGCGTCCTCCTCCTGGAGACTCCGTCGATCCTCAGGCTTCTTGGGGAGCTGCGCCAGATGATCTTCGCCTACGAGGTGCGTGTGACCCGGAACCTCGCCCCTTCGGACGTCGATTCGACGGACGCCGAGCTCGACGAATCGTTGAGAATCGTGAACGAGGCGCTCGATCGGGAACGGGAGTTGCAGGACGAACTCCGCGACCGTTCTTTCCCAAACGATTCGGACCCGTGAAGGATCAAGTGCCGGAATCCCGAACCGATCCCGCAGCCATCTCTGGGGAACCGCCGATGGAGGAACACCGGGCCAGGATGGGCTACGTGCAGCTCCTGCACCTGCATGAGCGGGTGCTGGCACAGCTTCGCCGTGTCCGGAACGATCTCACCGCCCCCATCACCAAAGACTTGCTCAAGACGATGAGGCACCGCACCGGCACCGACCACGATGCCATGCTGGGTGACGTCGAGAGCGCGACCGAGGAAGCGATTCGGGCGGTCAAGCTCTCCGAGGCCCGGCTTCGCGAGGCCCTGCTCGAGGAGCCCACCAAGGTCTCTTTGGAGGGAGTCCCGAACCTTCCGGCTCCCCTCGCCCGTTTTCTCGCCGAGCGTGAGCAGCTCCCCGGCTTCAGCTACCGGGTCCTCCAGGACGAGGTGCGGGGATGGGTCATCGCCTGGAAGGAATACACGTCCGCGGGGGGGGTCCGCGGCTCGGGGCAGTTCTACGAGCGTCCCTACGCATGGCTGGACGAATAGGGACAGAGGGGACTCAGCCGTCCAGCCGTTCGGTCAAGGCTTCGACCGCGTCTTCCCCGTAGAACATCCCAATCCACTTCGCCTGAACGGGTGTCACGCGCCTGACGGCCCAGACGAGGTGAACGTAGTTGGGCTCGCCCGGCTGGATCAGGAGCTTCATTCCGACCTCGTCAGGCAACTGATTCCCTTTCCGGTTGTTGCAGGGCGAGCACGACGTTACGACGTTTTCCCAACGATTGTCCCCACCCCGGGAGATCGGGATCACGTGGTCCCGGGTGAGGAACTGACGTCCGCGGAGTTCGCTCCGGTGCCGGCCACAATAGACGCAGCAGTAGTCGTCCCGAGCAAAGAGGAAGGTGTTCGTGACCTGCCGCCGGAAACGGCGCGGCACATGGACGTACCGCACCAGGCGGATGACCGAGGGGCATGGCAAGACCGCCCGCTCGGATCGGAAGCGCCGCTCACGATCCACCTCGAGGATCTCGGCCTTCCTATCCAAGACGAGACGCACCGCCCTCCTCGCGGAGACGAGGGTCAGTGGTTCGTACGACGCGTTCAGGGCCAGGCAACCCATAGAGCCTTCACGCGCTCCGGCAACGCTGCACATACCCGATCGACGCCGAAGTATAGTCACCCCGTCGCGGGAGCGGCAACGGCCCGGACTCGCCTTGCCCGGATCGCTCCGGGGTCATGTCACAGCAGTTGGTTGGGATCACGATCGAGGGCAATGCGGACGTCCTTCGCCCGCGGCCGGAAGCCACCGATGAAAGCACGGCAGGCCGCTCCGAGACGTCCAGCCGACGGGCTGCGAAGTAAGAAATGCCACCTCCACCGCCCATGAAGCTTCTCGATCGGAGACGGCGCTGGGCCCACCATGTCGACATCGCTGTCTGCGCGCCGGATCCACCCGCGCACCCAATTCGCCCCGCCCATCGCGACATTGGCGGCCAGCTCGGCATCCGGAGAGCTCACGACGACATTGGCGAGCCGCACGTGCGGCGGATATCTCGGCCGCGCTCGTTCCGCGAGCTCCCTCTCAGCGAAGCTCTCGAAATCGTGATCGACCGCAGCCCGCACGGCGTAGTGACCCGGCATGGACGTCTGGACCAGGACGCGTCCCCCCAAGGTTCCCCGACCGGTTCGCCCGGCCACCTGACTCAATAGCTGGAAGGTCCGTTCGGTCGCTCGGAAATCGGGGAGGTGAATCCCGATGTCCGCATTGATCACTCCCACCAGGGTGACTCGAGGGAAGTCGAGTCCCTTGGCGATCATCTGCGTCCCAAGAAGGATGTCCACTTCTCCCCGCTCGACCCGTCCGAGGATCTCGTGATGGGACCACTTCCCCGACGTAGTATCCACGTCCATGCGCGCGATTCGGGCCTGTCCGAATGTCTCGGCCACTACGCGCTCCACCTGTTCGGTGCCCAGACCGCGGAAGGACAGATCGCGAGAGCCGCACTGGGGGCACCGCTCCGGCGCGGGCTCCTCGTGACGGCAATGGTGACAGACGAGACGGCCCGGCACCCTATGGTAGGTCAGCGAAACGGAGCAGTGGGCACACTGCCGGACGTCGCCGCACTCCCGGCACTGTACGAAGCTGGAGTACCCGCGACGGTTGAGGAGAAGGATGATCTGCTCGCCCCGGTGGAGACGCTCGTTGATCGCCTCGATGAGTGGGCTCGACAGGACGCCGCTGCCCGCGGGTCGGTGTGAGCCTTTCTCCTCCTGTGAGCTCTTCCGTTCCTCCCTGAGGTCGATCAGCTGGACCGGGGGCAGCGAGCCGCCCCCCACCCGCTCCGGGAGGGAGAGAAGGCGGAATTTGCCGTGCTCTGCATTCGTCCAGCTCTCCAACGACGGCGTGGCACTTCCCAGCACGCACACGGCCCCGGAAGCCGCCGCCCGGACCACCGACAGGTCCCGCGCCTGGTACCGCGGCACATCCGACTGCTTGTACGATCCGTCGTGTTCCTCGTCGACCACGATGACGCCGAGATCCGGGAGTGGGGCAAAAAGGGCGGAACGGGCGCCCACCGCGATCCTGCGATCCCCGGAGCGAAGCCTCCTCCAGGCGTCGTAGCGCTCTCCGTCGGAGAGCGCGGAGTGCAGGACCGCGACCCGATCCCCAAAGTGAGCGCGGAAGCGAGCGACGGTTTGAGGCGTGAGGCTGATCTCCGGTACGAGGACGACCGCCGTCCGGCCACGCTCGAGCGCCTTCCGAAGGAGCTCGATGTAGACGAGGGTCTTGCCGGACCCGGTGACGCCATGAAGGAGGAAGGGCGCTGGGGATTCCTCATCCAACGCAGCGACCAAAGCGGCAACGCAACGATCCTGGTCTACCGTGAGCGTGTGATTGGGTGGTTCGGGCACGGAACGATCCTCGAACGGGTCCCGAAACCGCTCCTCGTCCACCACCGCCACCAGACCTTTCCCCTCCAATCCGGCAACCACCGACCGCGAGAACCCGTGGAGGCCTCCGAGGTGCTTCAGTTCCATCCGCCCACCTGCTGCCTCGATCACCTGGTACGCCTCGCGCTGCTTCCCAGCCCGCCCGAACACGTCCTCCCTTTCGCGCAAATCGGGGAGGGCACGAACAATCTCCACCACACGCTGCGTGCGAACCGGAGGGTCCCGCGGCGGCACGGTCTCGTGACGGATCGCGCCGCGCTCGGTGAGGCTCCTGATCTCAGGCCAGAGGGAGCCCATCTGGAGCACTCTTCGCGCGGTCGCCACGCGCTGCGGACTCCGACGTTCCTCCAACCAGCCCAGAAGCTGCTGCTCGCGCTGGGTCCTTCCTGACGGGGATCCGACCACGGGTGAGATGTAGTCCTTCGAAGCGTCACTCAGCACGGCAGGAAGCGCCGCCTTCAACGCGAGCCCGAGCGGGGCGACGTAGTAGTCGGCCATCCACTCCACGAGCGAGAGAAGGTCGGGTGGGGCCGACGGCAGCTCGTCGAGGACGGAGAGCACGGGACGGACGTTGGCGACCGTCTCGTCTTCGCTCCCGATGACCCAGCCGATCATCTCGCGGCGCCGGAACGGTACGAGGACCCGCGATCCGGGCGGTGGCGGGGCACTTCCGTCGATCGAATAGGTGAAGGCACGATCGATCGGCAGCGGGAGAGCGACGCGGATCAGGGAACGGGACGACACCTCTCGGACTCGGACCTAGAGGCCCGCGGGGATCCCCTCGGGATCACCCATCCGGATTCTCGGTCCCGAACAGCGGGAGGCCACGGGTCTCGGGCAGCGGCTCGCCGGGCTCGTGCGGCGGATCCTCACCCGCAGGGTCCCCGCCAGCCACATCGACGGGTGCCCCGCCGTTCACTCCTTTCAGGAGGTGGAGGCCCAGAATCCGCTCTTCGGTGAGCAACTCGTGGACCTCCCGCTCGCGTGCGAGCGCCATCTTCACGCCGGGCCACCCCCAACGACCCCACGCACGGCGCAGGATGCCGATCTTTTCCGGAAGGGAGAACAGTTCGGCGAAGTCCGGGAACGGCTTGACGATCCGCGGACGAAACGCCGTCTGCTCATCCGTCCAGTCTTCAATGTGGATTCGTTCGAGGCCCGCCTCCCGCATGATCCGCTTCCACTCCACCAGCATGAGGGGCCGAACACCGAGATACCCGCTCAGGACGCGTCGGCGGGATTCCTCCACGGGGGCCTTCCACGCCAGTTGAACGGCCACCACCGTGCCACCCGGGCGGGTCACCCGCACCAACTCCTCGACGGCCCGTTTGGGATCGGCGTGGGCGGTGAGCCCCAGCTCGCCGACGGCCACATCGAAGATCCCGTCTCGATAGGGAAGGCGATCGAACGGTCCCTCCTGAAACTGAAGCCGTTCCGCAACCTCCTTCTCCCGGGCTCGCGCCGTTGCAGCGGCGACCATCGCCTCGTCGAAGTCGACCCCGGAGCCGTGAACGCCGTACTCCTGAACGAAGTAGTCCAAGGTCACCCCGTTGCCGCTCCCGACCACGAGCACCTCGTCCCCTTCCCCAAGATCGGAGAGGAGGGCGATCTGACGGTAGAGATCGCGCCCGCCCGGCGGGAACAGAAGCCTCGGGCTCAGACGCACGAGATCCAGCATCGACGGGGCAACGGCTGGCGTCGTCCCGCCGGGCCGGTTGGAACCGGACACGGAGGACACCTCAGAGGAAGGGAGCTTCTTCCTCTTTCTCGAGCTCACGGAGGGCCTGGGCGAGACGGTCCTCGTCCTCGGGCGACAGGTCCTCAGTGGCAGGGGGAGGCGCCTCTCGTTGACGACGCCTCATGCGCAGGAATGCGAATCCGAGGATACCCGCACCGACCAGGACCGCGGCGGGCGGCATGAGCCAGGCGAGAAGCCCTGCACCCTCCCTCGGTGGAAGAGCGAGATACTCCTCTCCGTGGTTGCCGATCATCCACTCGACGATCGCGTCGGCCTCCCACCCTTCGTCGGCCAACTGCTCGATGCTGTCCCGGAGGGCGGCACCCTGACTCGAGGAACAGACCTCGAGCATCATCCCCGGGCAATAGGGCGAACGGAGCTGTCGAATCGCCTCGACAGCCGCGGGTGGCCGCTCGTACGGGCCGGCGCCCTCGGGCGGGCGCTCTGATTGGGCCTGGGCCGTGGCGAGGCTCGGCAAAGAGAAGCTCAACGCCAGGACACCGGCCAAGATGCGCATCACGATCATGACGTGTATTGTATCATCGTTCTGGTCGTCCGTTCCAGCGCCCCCGGTCCGCGGACGGTCCGGGTTGGCCTGTCCGGTGCTCGTAATTCTACCTTTCGTGGCCTCTCTTCGCCGACCGCTCCTCCTTCTCGCGGTCGGCGCGCTCGTGGCCACAGCCACGTTCGTCCTCGTCGTAGCCGCATCGGAGCCTCGCCTCCACGGGGCTCCCTCCGGATCAGCCCCGGACGAGGTGGTCGGCGTGATCCACGTGCACACCGTCGCCTCGGACGGTGGTGGAACGGTGGACCAGCTCCTGGCCGCGGCACGTGCGCAGGACCTCGACTTCGTCGTTCTCACGGACCACAACGTCAGGGGCGCCCCGGCCTGGGCCTATCGGGACTCGGTCCTTCTCCTCGTGGGGGAGGAGGTGAACACCCGATTCGGGCACCTCCTGGTGCTTGGCGAACAGCCAGTGGGTGATCGGCGTGGGGACGGAGCCGGACCGGTCTCGGCGCCGGAGGCGACCGGGCGCGGTCCCTCCCTGGAGCCCGCGGTGGATCCGGACGAAGGACTCCGCATCGTGGCGCATCCGACAGGCAGGCCGCGATGGACCGGCTGGGAGGGGGACGAGTTCGACGGAATCGAGATCTGGAACGCCGATGCCGAGCGGCGGAACGACTCCCTCGGCGAATGGCTGACCGCGGTGTCACTTCTCCCCCTACGACCTTTGGCCGGGCTCTATCACCTCCTGGACTACCCCGCGGAAGAGCTCCGCCTTTGGGACCGCCTTTCCGAGGACCGACCCGTCTTCGGCGTGTGCGGTGTCGACGCCCACCACACCCTTCCGCTCAACCGGAGCCGGAGTCTGGACCTCCACTTCCCGGCCTACCGGCACAGCTTCCAGTTGGCCCGCCAGCATGTGTTGATCGACGCGCCGGCGACCGGGGACCCCCACGAGGACGGACTGGCGGTCCTCGCCGCGATCCGCGGTGGACGGAGTTTCTGCGCGTTCGACGGGCTGGCGGACGGCAGGGGTGCCCGCTTCGTGGTGACCTCGGGGCAGGAGCAGGCCCACATCGGGGAGTCGATCGCCTGGCGACCGGGGGCGCGCATCGAGGTGACGCTCCCGAGTGGGGGCCCGGACGCCCCCACCGTGCGGGTGGTGCGCGACGGGGAAGTTCTTTGGGAGGAGCAGGGCAAGGCGGTCTCGACTTCGTTGCCCGGCCCCGGCCGCTATCGGGTGGAGGTGCTTCTGGACCGGGGTGAGCCCGTGCCCTGGATCCTCACCAACTCGATTCGGCTGACGGCCCCCGAGGGGCCGGCCCCACCCACCGGGTAGCGGCCCGACACGCTCAGGGGGCAGGCTCCGGAGACTCCAACCCCGCCAGAGCACGGATCACCGACAGGGCGCCCTGGCCCGTACGGGTCGGGTCGTACCCACCTTCGAGGCACGCGACGATTCTGCCGGCCGTGGAGCTCTCGGTCCGCCGCTGGAGGATGCGAGTCATCGCGTGGAGGTCGTGCGGCTCCAGGAGCAGCCCCCCCAGGGGGTCACCGGCCAGACAGTCGAATCCCGCGGACACGAGCACGAAATCCGGTACCATGACGTCGAGCGCCGCCTCCAGCGCCGCATCGAACGCGCCCAGATACACTTGGGCGGTGGTCCCCGCGGGGAGCTCCACGTTGTGCGTGAACCCTTCGCCCGGACCCGCCCCCCGTTCGGACTCGCGACCGGTCCCCGGATAGTGGGGAGATTGATGGAGCGAGAGGAAATAGATCGATGGATCTTCCCAGAAGGCATCCTGCGTCCCGTTCCCGTGGTGGACGTCCCAGTCCACGACCAGAATCCGATCGGCGTGGCCATGCGCCTGGAGCCACCGGGCCGCGCACGCCACGTTGTTGAAGAGGCAAAAACCCATCGCCCGATCCGGCGTCGCGTGGTGGCCGGGAGGGCGCGTCGCGACGAACGCGTTCCGATGCCGGCCCTCCGCCACCGACCTCACTCCTTCGATCGCGGCACCCACCGAGCCGATGGCGGCGTCCCAGGATCGCTCCGAAACCCGGGTGTCGGCGTCGATGGAGACAACCCTTCCCGTGCGAGCGGCGTTCTCCGTAGCGGCTCGCAAGCCGGCCATTTGGGCCTCCGAATGCACGCGTAGCACGTCCTCGGCCTCCGCCTCCCC
>Ga0055480_10001030_pt1 | contig 10952 bp, 9 predicted proteins | sample Muzzi_PWB_D2_FD_57935 | JGI IMG/M metagenome (GOLD analysis project Ga0055480, IMG submission 57935) | Wetland microbial communities from San Francisco Bay, California, USA, that impact long-term carbon sequestration - Muzzi_PWB_D2 | ecosystem: Environmental > Aquatic > Marine > Wetlands ... | reverse complement strand
TTATTTCGAAGCAGTAAAACAGTCGCTGGCGCTGCAATGGCTATCGAAAGAAGATGCACCGCAGGTGCTCGGCAAACTGATTTCGGTTGCAGCGATAACTTCGTTGATCGTTTACGGCGTTCTCTGGGTTCTCCTGCAATTGATTGAACTGGATTACGTGTGGAATCTGCTCATCGCCGGCACGATCTGTATCGTCCTTGCTGTGGTCATGTGGCTGGCGTTTCCACATTACAAAGGTGACACAGAACAACACAACAAGCTGATCCTGCGCAAACGCTACTGGCTGTATTACGCGCTGATTTTCTTTTCCGGTGCACGACGACAAATCTTCATGGTGTTCGCGGCGTTCCTGATGGTCGAGAAATTTGGCTACACAGCAGCCCAGGTGACGGCACTGTTCCTCATCAACTATACGTTCAACTGGTTATTTGCCGAGAGGATCGGCGTCCTGATTCGAAGATTCGGCGAACGAAATTCGCTGACGATCGAATATGCAGGCCTTATCATCGTTTTCACTTCGTACGCGATCGTCGAGAACGCCTACATTGCGGGCGGGCTGTACGTCATAGACCATATGTTCTTCGCCCTGTATATCGCGATGTCGACATACTTCCAGAAGATCGCGGATCCGGCTGATTTTGCCAGCAGTGCCGGCGTTTCCTTCACGATCAATCATATCGCGGCAGTCGTCATACCGGCGTTGCTCGGGCTCGTCTGGGTCGCTTCCAACGCGGCTGTCTTCATGATTGGTGTCGGCTTTGCGATTTGCTCGCTCGGGCTGGCGCAAAATGTACCCGACAACCCCGGACCCGGTAATGAAGTGCGGGTCGGCAAGATAAAGTTGTCAGAAAAACCTGCCTAATCAAAAGTCGTGTTGTCTTTGAAGGCAACCCCGTTAGCCAGAGTCTTGTGAACCGGACAACGCGTGACAATCTGAGCGAGGCGTTTTCGCTGTGCTTCGTCAAATTCGCCGGAGATTCGAATGTTACCCGTTATGTGTTCGATGAATCCCTTCGTGTCTTCGCCGCAACTCTCGCAATCGTCGGCATGGATATTGGCAAACTCATAGAATGCGTGGATCGAGTTCAGAGTCATGCCCTTGTGGCGGCAGTACATCGCGATCGTCAGGCAGGTGCATGCCGCGAGCGAACTCAGGAGTAGCTCATACGGATTGGGTCCGGTGTCTGTGCCGCCTGCATCGACCGGCTCGTCGGCGGTCCAGCTGTGTTGTCCACTGCTCAATCGGACGGACAGTCCCGAGTGGAGTTCTGCGGTTATCTGACGCATCGGGTTGCTCCGGAGTTGCTCATTCATATGGATAATACCAGTCGGGAACAAAATCGATTGCCTAAACTCCGCCAACCTCGGATAGGATGCTGTAGCGGATCTGCGATTTACACCAGCACAGGAGACCTGCCTTGCGTTCATTCATGAAATTATTCACGGTCTTTCTATTCGTTACGGTCCTGCCGGCAATCTCCGTAGATGCGGATGCAGGCCAGGGCATGGGCGACGAGGAAGGAGATGCCCGGGCCAGGCGCTTGATGGCTGCGCCAAACCCGCTGGAACCCAGTGACTCGATCTGGATAGAAGACCTGACTTACATGGAAGTACGGGATCGAATCACTGCCGGGTATACAACAGCGATTATCCCAACGGGTGGGATCGAGGAAAACGGCCCTTACCTCGCAACCGGCAAGCACAACATTATTCTGCAGGCCGTCTGTCCCGCAATTGCAGCCGAACTTGGCAATGCATTGTGCGCGCCGATCGTCCCGTTCGTTCCCGAAGGAAACATCGATCCACCGTCCGGGGCCATGCGTTTCCCCGGTTCATTCAGTGTACGTGACGAAACCTACGAGGCATTGCTCGATGACATCGCGAGCAGTCTGAAACAGCACGGTTTCAAGGACATCGTTCTCATCGGCGACAGTGGTGGCAATCAACGTGGCATGGCGGCGGTCGCTGAAACGCTCAACGCCCGCTGGGCCGGCGGCGACACGCACGCTCACTTCATCGCCGAATACTACGATCCCGGCTGGGAAGATACGGAGGACTACACGGAACATGAACTCGGTGTTGCCGAGTCAAAGAACGATGGCCATCACGACGATATCTGGGTGACGGCGATGATGATGGTGACGGATCCGGAGTCCGTACGATACCGGCAGCGAGTGGCGGCGGACATGGCGTCGATCAATGGCGTCGACATATCTTCACTTCGAAACACAATCGAGCTAGGGCGGATAATGGTCGCGTTCCGCGCATCGCAGGCAGCCGGGATCATTCGTACGTCGATCAATAAACACAAATAAAGTCAGGGCCCGGCCGTGACCCCGGGATGCGCCTGTTGTAGGCGATATCCACTATTCGATGCCGCCTTATATTCGAATATGCTAATTTTCGACAACAACAGTCGACAGGTGACAAACATGGATCTTTTGGAATTCGCGAACGGCCCGGCACTCAAGGTCGCTACAGGTATTTTCGTCATCGGAGCCGCCTGGCGGCTTGTATTCCTCCTGCGGATGAAAAAACGCGTCGACCTGTCGGAGCCCAGGGGTGGCAATGAAACCTTTGGCGGGCTATGGATGATTGCGTCGCGCAGTATCCATCACGGACCGGTCTCCGACAGTATCAAGGCGCCGATCGCGAATGCATACCTGATGCACCTGGTGCTTGCGATCGTAATTTTTGCCGCCGGGGCGCATATCGAACTCATCGAAAAGACATTCGGCATCGGCTGGCGGGAACTTCCGCATATCGCAATCCGTATCGCGACAATTGTGCTGCTCGCAACCATCGCAGTCACCATCTACCGGCGCTTGCGCCACCCGGTGCTCAGGCTGCTGTCCAACTTCGACGACTGGTTTTCGTTGCTCGTCACGGCACTGGTCGTTGCGACCGGCCTGATCTCGGCCATGGTCGAGGGGACAGACGATAACCTGCTTGCACTGCACATACTTTCATTCGATGTGCTGCTGATCTGGTTTCCATTCGGCAAACTCATGCACGCATTCCTGATCTTCGGCTCCCGGTATTCGACCGGGGTCGCTTTCACTCACAAGGGGATACGGCTATGAACGATGCAGTTCAGCGGCATCCGTTGGAAGCAGACAAAGCGCGCTTCGGAATTAAAGAGCCACAGGCGCGATTCGACTTGCAGGGCGACATGTCCGATGAGGAGCGTGTCGCAACGGCAATGGAGAACTTTGCGAAAGATATCAATCGAACGACTGCAACCTACATGGAATCGTGCATGCATTGTGGCGTTTGTGCAGAAGCGTGTCATTACTACACGCAGACGAAAGACCCGAAATATACGCCTGTCTGGAAGCTCGAAGTCTTCAAACAGGCATACAAACGCGAAGCCGGCCCGTTTGCATTCTTCTATCGGCTTTTCAATCTCAAAAAGGAAGTCACGATTGATCAGCTCGAGGAGTGGCAGGAATTGCTGTATGACTCCTGTACCATGTGCGGCCGTTGTTCCCTCGTCTGTCCAATGGGCATTGATATCGCCACGCTCGTCGGCCAGGCCCGTCATGGCATGTTCAAGGCCGGCCTGGTTCCACATGAATTGCACGCGGTCGCGGAGCGTGCCGAAGTCGAAGGCAGCCCCCTGGGCGCGACGCCTGAAGTATTCGAGGAACGCGCCGAATGGATGGCGGACGAACACGAAACAGATGTCTACATCGACAAGGAAAGAGCAGACATCCTGGTAACCATGTCATCGATCGAGATCATGAAATACCCGAATTCGATCGGCGCTACAGCAAAGATTCTGAACACTCTTGGTGAGAGCTGGACGTTTCGCACAGAAGGTTATGAAGCGACCAACTTCGGCATGATGTCCGGCAACGTCGACTGGCAGAGACACTCGACAATGAAACTGATTGACGCGGCAATTGCGTGTGGCGCAAAGCTCGTGTTGCTGCCTGAGTGCGGGCATGCTTACGGAGCATTACGCTGGATGGGCGCTGCCATGCTCGGCAAACCGCTTCCATTCAAAGTAATGCACATTTCGGAGTACCTGGCGGACGTGATTAGCTCGGGCCGCCTCAAAGTCCGGAAGGTCGACCAGACAGTCACTTTTCATGATCCCTGCCAGGTCGGACGTCGCGGTGGCGCGACGCAGGCGCCTCGCACGGTCATGGGCGCGCTTGGTGTCGACCTGCAGGAAATGAACCCGACCGCAGATGACAACTGGTGCTGCGGTGGCGGTGGTGGCGTCGTCACCATTCATCGTGCGGACGAACTCCGGTACAAGGTCTTCGAGTTGAAAATGGCCCAGGTCGAAAAGACCGGTGCGAATACAGTTCTGTCAACATGCTCGAACTGCCGTCAGTCCATTAATGATGCCAAAGAGCATTTCAACTGGGACAAGAACATCGAGAGCCTGCTGGAACTCGTCGCTGACAATATCATCGAAGAGCAGCAGGGCCGTTAGGATCCGCAGCCGCGGGCACCTGGCAGGAAATGACAGGCCAGGCAGGTCCGCATGCCAGCAACCGCAGGGCTGTATTGCACCGGGCGGCGAGGGATTCTCGCCAATCCGTGCCGATTCATCGATAATGCCTGCAAAACAACGATAAGCAGGTCGCGATGACTCTCGAAGAAGAAAAGCCCTCGGGCCGGTACTCATTCGTCGAAAAATTATTCGGCGGCAATCTTATTCTGCGCATTGCGGCAGGTATCGTTGCCGGCGTTATTCTTGCGCGACTGTGGCCCGATGCTGCCCGCTCGACGATGCTGCTCGGCAATCTGTTCGTCCAGGCATTGAAAGCTGTCGCGCCCGTGCTGGTTCTCGTGCTGGTTGCTTCCGCACTTGCAAACCAGAAGGCTGGTCATCACGCCCAGCTGAGGCCGATCGTTATTCTCTACCTGATCGGCACCCTGAGTGCAGCGTTTCTCGCAGTAATCATGAGCGCGTTCTTTCCAACCACGCTGACGTTGACTGTTCCCGAAGTTGCACTGAATCCTCCACAGGGAATCTCGGAAGTCCTGAACAACCTGTTGGTCAAAATCGTCGATAATCCGGTCAGTGCGGTGATGAATGGCAATTTCATCGGCATCCTTGTCTGGGGAGTCGCGATCGGTCTCGCAATGCGTCACGCAAAAGAGGAATCGCGCGCGATGCTCGCAGATCTTGCACATGCCGTGACAATGATAGTTCGCGTGGTGATCCGATTGGCGCCTATCGGCATTCTCGGACTGGTCGCCGGTAATCTTGCAGAATTCGGGTTTTCCGCACTGGCTGGTTACGCAAGAATCCTGACCGTCTTGCTCGGCGCAATGCTCATCATGGCATTGATCGTAAACCCGATCATCGTTTTCACAAAAACACGGCGCAATCCCTACCCGCTCGTATTCACGGCATTGCGCGAATCAGGCATCACCGCATTCTTCACGCGCAGCTCAGCCGCAAATATTCCGGTGAATATGGCGCTGTGCGAAAAACTCAAGCTGGATGAGAATACTTACGCCGTATCCATTCCACTCGGCGCCACAATCAATATGGGCGGTGCCGCAATTACGATTACGGTGCTGACATTGGCGGCGGCTCATACGCTCGGTATCCACGTTGATCTGCCGACCGCGCTGTTGCTGTCGGTCGTTGCGGCGCTGTCGGCGTGCGGCGCATCGGGTGTGGCAGGCGGCTCGCTATTGCTCATACCGCTAAGTTGCAGCCTGTTCGGCATACCCAACGATGTCGCAATGCAGGTCGTCGCGGTCGGCTTCGTTATCAGCATATTGCAAGACTCGGCAGAAACTGCGCTGAACAGTTCGACAGATGTCGTATTTACCGCCGCAGTGTGCGGCGTGGCGGAAAACGGCTAGCTTTTTATTGTCCGGTTTTCGCGGGAGTCAACGCAGGTCGATACCGTGTTCGATCCAGGCCTTGAGGCACATGGCCATGTGCGTCCAACCGCCGCAATTGTCGTGCGATCCTTTGAGACCTTCCGCGTCAGTTTTCCAACCGTCCTCGCTGATTGACAGCATTGTGCCGCCATCTTCGAGTTCCTCGAACTCGAAGATCACCCTGACATCGTAGGCTTCGTTCTTCGTCTTGTCCCATTCTCGTGAGTCCAGCGAGAGTTCGATCAGCTCGTTTTCTATGACTTTCTTCACCACGACCGGGTTTTCGCCGTAATGATTCCAGTGCCACCTGACTGTGGCACCTTCCTCGAGGTCCCCGCTTGCGCCATCGACGAAGTATTTCAACATCTTGTTCCTGGAGACGACTGCATCAAATACGTCGGCCACCGGCCGCATGATTCTTGTTTGTACTGTGTAGTTCCGGGCCATCGTTTCCCCTCCTTTTGAGGACTTGCAAAATACGTTATAAAAATATAACATATTTGTCAAATGGCAAAGCAGAAAAGCAAGGGGAGACAGGCTGCGGATCAGGACGACCTGGTGTTCAAAGCGTTAGCTGGTGCGGACCGACGGCGAATTCTGGACCTTTTGCGTGAGGCGCCAATGACGACGGGGAACATAGGCAGGCAACTGTCGCACCTCGATAGAACCACGGTGATGCAACACCTGGGAGTACTGGAAAACGCCAGGCTGATCATCACCAGGAAGGAAGGGCGATGTCGCTGGAACTATCTCGATGTCAGCCCGATTCAGCGTATTCATGAGCGCTGGATATCGTCATACGCTGCGCCGTCCGCCGACTTCCTGAGCCAGATGCAACAAAACCTGGAATCGATAGAAACGGATCACTAGAGTCGTGGAACTGCCACAATTCCTTCACGGCGCTTATCCGCGGCGCCATCCAGTTCATCTGTCTTGACGACAATGACGTGGAGTCCCGAATTTTCCCCTTCACTCTCCTGGACTTTATAGCCACGTTGGCTTAGAGAATCGGCGATGGCCTGGCCGGGTTCGGCATTGATCTCGACCCGAACTGTCTCCCCACGCGCTACGATATTCGGGAAGTCGACGGCCTCCTGTGCGGACATTCCCCAGTCAAGAACGCCAATAATGGTCTTGGCAACGTAGGCAGGGATCGAATTGCCGCCGGGCGATCCGGTGACCATTACCAGCTCCCCGCCATCGTCGAATACCATGCTGGGTGACATCGACGAACGGGGCCGTCGACCCGGAGTAATCGCATTGGCAAGTCGTGATCCATCTGCGGGAACTTCCCTGGCGAAGTCGGTCATTTCGTTGTTGAGCAGAAAACCGGCCGCCCAGCGTGAAGAGCCAAAAGGCGCCTCGATGGTCGCCGTCATCGAGACAGCATTGCCTTCAGCATCGATGATCGAAAGATGTGTGGTACCGGCAGCTTCATCGGTAGTATCAGGCGCCCAGAGCGCAGCGGAAGATTCCCCCTCAAGAACCAGGCCGGGGTCTCCCGGCGTCGGTATTGCGCCCGGGGCAAATCGCTCCGTCGCCCTGTGCTTCAGATAGACCGGGTCGAGCAGGTCATCGAGCGGGATGTCAATTTCGTCCGGGTCGCCGAAATAATGATCGCGATCGGCATATGCCAGCCTCTGTGCGTCAACAAATGCAACGACCTTGTCTGCCTGGCTAACCGCACCCTCGACCAGGTGATCGTACAAACCTGCAATCATGATTTGCGCACCGCCGGAAGAGGGCGGTGACGACGTACAGATACTCAGTTTGCGATACGGGCCGCAGATTACGGGTCGACGCACAGGTTCGTAATTCGCAATATCTTCGGCTGTCAAAGTGCCGCCGTTCGGTTCGGCCTGAGCGGCCGCGGCGATTGCTTCGGCGATCACTCCTTCATAGAACGCACTGATGCCTTCGTTGGCAATCCGCGTCAGCGTCGCAGCGTATTCCGGGTTCTTCAGCACGTCGCCGGCCTTGAGCGGCTCACCACCGGGATAGAAATAGGCAGCCGTTGCCGGATTCTTTGCCAGCTGGCTGATTTGCGCCATTCTCGGAAGGTAGTCCGCGAGCCGCGGCGAAACCTCGAAACCGTCCGTCGCCAGGCGAATTGCCGGCTGGAACAGGTCCTTCCAGGGCAACTTTCCGTGTTGATCGTGGGCGCTTTTGTATAAGGCGACGGCACCGGGAACGCCAACGGCCTTGCCGCTCTGCCAGGCTTCGAAAAACTCCATGACGACGCCATCACGCATGAACATATCGATCGTCGCGCCAGCAGGCGCTACCTCGCGCCCTTCGTGAAAAGTCAATTCACCACCATCTCGTTCGTACACCAGCATGAAGCCACCGCCACCAATACCGGAGCTCTGTGGTTCAACGAGGCCCAGCACAGCATGTGCGGCGATTGCCGCGTCCACGGCGTGACCACCTTTCTCCAGCATTTCTATCGCCGCGGCGACCGCAAGTGGGTTTGCAGCAGTCACCATCCCGCCCTTGTCCCAGGAATGTGTTTCTGTCGGCGTCGCGACAGGCTGGCTGGCGGGCGGCTCGGCCGGTGAGCATCCAAATACGAACAACAGGGCAATCAGGAGTTTGGTCTGTTTCATATTGGCGCCTCAATCCTTTTTCTCAGTCCCCGGGGCGGGCCAATATACCGCATATTGGCGGGCTGGACGGGCACATCGGCTCCCCGGCGCCAAGCCTTACGTACATGTCCGCATGGATCGGTGCGGCCCCAATTGATAAAGATGTGTTCTGCCTGACACTCAATTTGCGTCGATACCATGAATCCATACGGTGACCCGGATCCCAGGCGACAACCGATACCTGAGGGTCGAATTTTCAGCGAGGCCAAAGGTCCGGAGGCGCCGCAGGTCACGTACACCGTATCCGCCCGTAGCAAGGGACCGAACGTGCCGGTTTTCGCTTTCCTGAGACGCCAGTACGGCAATCTTCCATTGCAGGAGATCAATAGCCTGTTCGGCTTTGTGGAGCGATCGAAACTGTACGGTGGTCGGATGTTCGTCAATCGCGAGCTGTCAGATCGCGATGTGGCACAGCTTAACAACGCGGGAATTGGCGTACGCCTGCCAATGTCAAACCACTACGTGGAGCGAAACGAGTATGAGGAGAGCCGGCCAATACTCGAGCGGTATCACAACAACATCAACTCGGTGATTATCACGAATGACGATCTCGCCCGCTGGATTCGTCGTGATTTTCCACGCTACACGCTTGATGCCAGCGTCATAAAGAATCTGAAGTCGCAGCGAAAAATCGAAGAAGCGCTGGAGATCTACGACTCGATTGTCCTGCCAATGCGACTCAACGAGGATCTTGATTTCCTGGAGCACGTCAAACAGAAATCCAGGGTAATCCTGTTCGCGAATGCCGGTTGCGCGCTGACCTGTCCGTCGAAACTCTGTTATGCGTCAATATCGAAGCTGAACAAATATAACGGTGGCGAATTCCAGTGTTCGCAACCGATCAAGAAAAGAGAGCTGCTCGGCATGGTGGATTTCCCGCTGAAGCCGTATGTCGACATGGGCTTTCATCACTTCAAACTGCTCAGGGCGCGGCCGAATAGCATGACAGGATACTGACCGTGGTCGCGGGAAAAAACGCCGGTTCGCGAATTCCCTCAGGGCAAAACAGGTTAGAAAGCCCTGCAGTAAGCCGCAATAGCTCACTGATTTACCATAACAAAGTAAATGATCAGGGCCTTTTGTCAATCAGGCCTGTACGCTACAATTTGACGAACGCAGCCCAGAACTAAAACAAAACAGGGAAAGCGTTTTGCACGCACACTCGGCCATGTCCAGATCCGTTTCGCGCCATTTGCAGGTCGTTCTGTACGCCTTGCTACTTTCCGTAGTTGCATTAAGCGTCGCCTGGGCGTCGGGGTGGGCGCCGATTGCGCGCGGCGACAAGGCTGTGGTCGCCAGGGGCGGCGCAGTGTCACTGCTGAGCGACGGATCTTCCAGTGTCCTGCAAAACGATTTCGATATCGAAGGCGACCCCCTGTCAGCTGAAGTGGTGGATGACGTCAAACATGGCGATTTGATGTTCAATCCTGATGGAACGTTCTTCTATCAACATGACGGAAAGAGCGACAAGAATGACAAGTTTACCTACCGCGCGTTTGACGGTACGCGGTATTCCCGAAAAGCATCGGTGACGATCGAGGTAACAGCGCCCGCAAACACGCCACCGTTCACGGTTGGCAGTCCGCCCGACCAGGAGGCGGTCGAAGGCGCCTCGTTCACGTTGGCACTCGCCGGATTTTTTGGTGATCTGGATGAAGGCGATACACTTCGATTCTCAGCTTCGGGACTTCCAGGCAGCGGAGGCCTGTCGATTGACCCGGTCAGCGGAATCCTGTCAGGCACTCCCAAATCGGGCGATGCCCGGAACAACGCGTACAGCGTAACGATCAGGGCCACCGACTCTGGCGGTCTCAGCGCGTCGCTGAACTTTCAGCTGACCATCTACCCCGACAATCGCGCCGACCTGGCAGTCTCAGCCAGCCTGTCAGTCAATCCCGTCGCGGTCGGAGAAAGCGCAAAGTGGAACATCGTCGTCGAGAATCTCGGTCCGTCCGATCTCGACACGGGCGAACTTGTCGCCAGGTGGAGTACGAGTGGCCCGCTGTTGTCACTAACGGCGCCGGGGGACTGCACGATTTCCGCGAACGGTTCGAAGGGTCCATCCGTCCGTTGCCCGCTGGATTCACTTGCCGCGGGCGCCAGCAAGGCCATCACGGTACAAGGCACACAGGACGACGATGGCGATAACGCCCTTATTGCGATAGTTGAATCCGACGACCCGATTCTTGCCAACAACTCTGCCGTGGTTGGTGCTCAGGTCGTCGCAAGTTTCAGCGAAGGCCCGACACAAATACTGAGTGCGAACGGCAAAGATGTTGCCAGCGCTGATCTGAATAATGACGGATTTCCGGATCTCGTAGTGACCGCCGACCAGACTATCGTCTTCTTCAATAGTGGCAACAGGACTGTAATCACGCCCGGCAACAGTCTCGGTGCCGACAGCGGTGCTGCCGCCGTCGTCACGCTTGACTGGAACGGCGACGGCAA
>Ga0055480_10001027_pt1 | contig 10964 bp, 6 predicted proteins | sample Muzzi_PWB_D2_FD_57935 | JGI IMG/M metagenome (GOLD analysis project Ga0055480, IMG submission 57935) | Wetland microbial communities from San Francisco Bay, California, USA, that impact long-term carbon sequestration - Muzzi_PWB_D2 | ecosystem: Environmental > Aquatic > Marine > Wetlands ... | reverse complement strand
CGTCGAGCCGGCGTCGGCGGCCGGTTCGGCCTCGGCCTCGTCGGCCATGACCTCCGCACCCAGGTCGTCCGCCTGAGAGGTGGTCGGGGCGACGAGTGAATCCGCGGCGCTGACCTCGACCCCGTCGAGCCCGGCGTCCGCGTCGATCAAACTGGTGTCAGGTTCGATCGGCTCCTCGGCCGGGCCGTGCTCGATGGCCAGATCCTCCAACCCCTTTACGGGCTCAACCGTGTCCGACCGGAGCTCCGCGGCGCTGTCCACCATCAGGCCGTCCAACCGATCGACCGGGGCCTCGTCAACGTCCTCCACCGCGGTCGGCTCCAGCTCCAGTCCCTCCGACACCGTCGAGGCCTCGGTGGTCGGGACATCGTCGTACACGTGCCGCTGAATGACGAGCTCCTCCTCCACCTCCTCCAGCTCTTCCGGCTCGCCCGCCATCTCGGCGTCCGCCTGGGCGTAGGGTGCCTCCTCGTCCGACGGGACGGGCTCGGCGGCCTCGACTTCGGACGAGGAATCGGCCTCGGAATCGACCGTTCCCCCACCGACCCCCGCCTCAGCGGGTGCCTCGTGCGCTTCTCCGCGGCGCAGCGGCGTCCGAATGCCGAGGTGCTGGAAGTCGATCCCCGTGTCCAGGAAAATCAGATCCCCAGGCTTGGGCGAGAGGCTGGGACGGGCGCGGGGCCGGTCCGCCGATGGGGAGGCGGCCTGGCTGCCGGGTGCGGGCGTCGGGGAGCCGGACTCGATGTCTTCCGCCAGGCGTTCGAGATGCTCGGGGGCGTCCTGCCGGCGCGAGGCCGCCCGCAGCAGCTCGGTCAGCATCGCCCGGATGTCTTCGTTGGCGGCAAACCGTTCGGCGAACGCGGTGACCTCGCCGAGCGCCTCCTCCCGGTGACCCGAGGAGTTCATCCGATCGAGGTATTCGAGGAGGTTCTTCTGGGCCTCCACCACCACGTTCTTCATGGCATGGAGCTTGGCCAGCTTCAGATAGACCTGGACCCGTCCGGGGTTGACGCGGAGGATCTTCCCGCAGAGGGCGATGGCGTTATTGGCGAGCCCCTGGTCGGAATAGAGGTCCACGGCCCGCTCGTAGGATTGGACCGCGGACCCGGTGCTGTTGATCTTCATGTAGAGGTCGCCGACCCGGTTATAGAGCGACAGATCCGGGACTGGCGCCTCCCCCGATTCGAAGGCTTCGATGGCCTTCAAGTAGACGTCGATGGCCTTGCGCCACTCCTCGCGTCCCTCGTGCTGGCGCGCCACCAACTTCAGTTTCTCGAGGTTCATCCGGCTCGGAAGATCAGAGGGAACATATGGAGTGACTTACACTTAGCGTAAGATAGAGATGCCGGGTAGGTGGAGCAAGCCGAGCCCGCGCGCCTCAGGATGCCGCCCCGGCGAACCCCCGAGGGTCCAGGAGTCCGGCCCGAATGGCAGCCGCCAGGCGCTCAAGATCTGGCGCCGGCGGGCGGTCCTCCTCCAGGGGGAGCACGGGAGGATCGGCCAGGTCCCGGATCCGCGTCTCCAGCCACGCGACCCCCCGCCCTGGGCGGAGAGGCGCCAGAAGCCCCAGGCCTTGCACGGCACACAGGAACTCGGCGGCCACCACCCGCTGGGCGTTTGCCAGGATCCGAGTGACCTTCCACGCCGCTCCCATCCCCATCGGGACAAAGTCCTCCTGATTGGCGTCGGTGGGGATCGATCCGATGCTCGCTGGCATCGCCAGCGTACGCGATTCCGCCACGAGGGCCGCGGCGGTGATCTGCACCATCATGTATCCGGATCGGAGCCCGGGATCACGGGTGAGGAACGCCGGGAGGCCCTGTGACAGATCGGGGTTCACCAGGCGTTCGACCCGCCGCTCGGCGATACCCTGTAGGGTCACGAGTGCGATCCCCACGATGTCCAGCGCTTGCGCCACCGGTTGGCCGTGGAAATTGCCGCCGCTCACTACCTCCCCCGACTCCAGGACCAGGGGGTTGTCGGTCGAGGCGTTGAGCTCGATGGCCGCCGTCCCTTCGGCAAATCGAAGGGCGTCCCGCACGGCGCCGAGGACCTGTGGGAGGCAGCGCAGTGAGTACGCGTCCTGTACCCGCGGGTCGTTCTGCCGGTGCGATTCGCGGATTTCGCTTCCCGCGAGGAGGTCCAGGACCGAGCGGGCCGCCTCGCGCTGTCCGGGATGTGGGCGTACGTCGTGGATCCGGGGGTCGAACGGCGCCGGCGTCCCGCGGAGCGCTTCGAGGCTCATCGCCGCGGCCCCGATCGAGGAATGCCACAGGACGTCGCTGTCGTGAAGGAGGAGCGCCAGGAGCGCGGTCTGGGCCTGGGTGCCGTTGATGAACGCCAGCCCCTCCTTGGGGCCAAAGCGAAACGGTGCCAAGCCTCCGCGGGCGAGGGCCGCACCGGCCGCCTCCGAGCCCCCACCGGCCCGGAGGACGGAGCCCTCCCCCATCACCGCCAGACCGATATGGCTCAATGGCGCTAGATCCCCGCTGGCGCCGACGCTCCCCTGCTCCGGCACCACGGGGGTAACCTCCGCGTTCAGCATGCCGACCAGCGCATCCACCAGCTCCGGACGCACGCCGCTCGTCGGTCTGAGCAAGACGTTGGCGCGGAGGAGCATCACGGCCCGCACGACCTCCGCGCTGAGCGGCGGCCCCACGCCGGCGGCGTGGCTCCGGATCAAGTTGGCCTGGAGGTGGTCCAGTTGGTCGGGCGCGATTCGGACGTTTGCGAGCTTGCCGAAGCCGGTATTGACGCCGTAGATCGTCTCGCCCTGGCGCACCGCGGCCTCGATGCGGGACCGGCTCTGCGCGAGGGCGGCGCGAGCGTCCGGCGAGATCCCGACCCGCACCCCCGGCGTTCGGGCGACGGCCACGACGTCACCGATGGTGAGGGAGCGGCCGTCCAAGGTGATGGTGGGTGGGGCCATTCCCCGAAAGTGACCGGGGAATGGCCTCAAGACAAGTGGACTAGCGCCGCGTGATCACCCCGGCGGACGGCGGGCCTGCCCGGAGGAGCTCCGGGTTGCCGGGGTCGGTCTGGAAGGCCCAGTCGACGATGATCAGATCCTGGCCGACATGACTCACCCGGAGCGCGCCGTAGCGGAGGAAGCCGTCGCCGCCGTCCATCTCGAAGATGTACCCCCACCCCGGGAGGGCCTCGATCGGCGAGGTCCGATAGACCTGGTTCGGGGCAAAGTCGATCCCGGTCAGGTCCGGGACCGGCCCGGCGGCCGCGAACTCGACCCCCGTCCCAGCCCGCACCGGCGCCAGCGAGAACGCCCCCGTCCCGTCCCGCTCGACCGAGAAATCGATCGTCGTCCCGTTGCCGGACTCGACCAGTCCGAGTTCGCCACGCTCCGCGGCCCCGTTGCCGTTGGCGTCACGCCAGAACCGGAAACCGCTCGCGGCCGGGTCGACCTGGCGGGCGTACAGCACGATGTTGTGGGCGTCGGGCCGCGGGGTGTCATCCACCACCGGGGACCAGAGGCTCTCCCACCCCTCGATGCTGATGGCCGACACGCCAAAGCACCGTGGCACGCCGTTGGGAAGCGCGCCGACGACGAATTCGGGTGCGACGGTGGTCCCCTCCAGTGCCCATTCGTCCAAGCATACCCCCCGGTCGAGATCGAAAGGGGTCCCGTACACCCGGTAATGGCTGAATCCCTCCGGGCTGCTCTGGAATGGGTTGTCGGACCAGACCAATGCCACCGCGCCGTCCAACGTGGTCGACGTGAGGGCGTTGCTCGGTGGGAGCGCCAGGCGCTCATCCACTGCGACCACGTCGCTCGGCGGCGACTCGAAGCCGTCGAAGTCCTCCGCCGTCACGTAGTACTCGAGATGCGGGATGCCCCGGTCGTCGAAGGAGTTGGATGTCGTGGACCCACGCAGGCCGAACGCATCCCGAGTCGAAGCGCGGGAATAGACATGCCACACGCGCAGGTTCGGGTTGGTGTCGAAGTCCCATGTGAGGAGGATGCCGCTGGGCGCCGAGGGATCCCCGGACGCTTCCACGGTGTAGCGAACGTTCCGCGGCGACGAGACGGGCCCTCCCGGGCCGACGGCGAGCTCACGGGTGCAGGCGGCCGTCGCCAGGACGGCGAGCGATATGAAGGAAGCCAGGCGCATCGGTGTCTCCTGGAGGAGCGGTCTTGGGGAACACCTAGGGGGAAAAGCACGGACCATGCCACCCTGGGTGCATCCATATCCTCCCTACGGTCAAGGACTTACGAGAATCGCCCGGTGAGGTAAGTGTCCAGGGATGGGGACATTACTGGGAGATCGTCAGCTGGTCGTAATCGAACTTGAGGTCGGGGAGGGACGTCAGATAGATGGAGAAATAGAAGGCAAAATTGCCGTTGGCGTTCCGCTGAAAGTCGAACTGGGCCCGCCACTTGTGGAGGTCCCGCTCGAGACGGACCACCTGGGATTCGAAGCGGGAGTCGGTCACGTTGTACTGCGTGTTCCACGACAGGCGCCAGAACGACGTCGGCGAGAACGAGGTCGACAGGCTCACGTTCTGCCGGGAGGGCTGCTCCGGGAGACCAGGGATGGGTCGCGTTCGGGAGAGGGTGTAATTGATGCTCGCCTGAAACCCCGAACCGCCCCCCATGAGGGTCGCGGATTGGTAGGGGCTCCGCCCGACGCCGAGGCTGCCAAGCCCGGTCGGGGGCGGGGGGGCGGGAGCGGGAGTCGAATCGCTCTCTACCCCGGACCCGCCCCCCACACCGAACAGACCCAGTACCGACCGCACGGTCCTCCCGGTCAGCCCGAAGCTGGCGCTTACACTCGTCAGGAAGGGGCTGAAGCGGGCGGTGTCGCTCCCCACGGCGCCCTCCCACAGGTCGTGGGTCAGCGACAGGCTGAAGTTGCTGAGCAGGTCCGACTGGAAGGTGTTGGTGATGCTCGGGGTCACCCACCCGGTCCGCCCCGCCCGCTTGGCCTGTTCGAAGTCATAGGTGATGGCACTCGTCTGCCAGCTCAGGAGTCGAAGCTTCCGTCCTTCGCCCGTCCCGCCGGTATCACCCGGGGGTGGGCGGAGTTTCCCCTCCAGCGTCTGGGACAGGCCGATGCTGAGGCGTTGCTGTGGGTCGCTCCGGACCGGGAGGGGCTGCCCCCGGGGTGTCACGGCGGCGGCGTAGTCGCCGGGGATGGCGGCGGACGGCGCCACCGAGTAGGAGAGGATCGGCGAGATGCTGTGGCGGATCCGGGCCAGCGGCCCCACACCGAAAGGGAGGAACCCGAAGAGCGTCGGGTTGCTTCCGATGCGGAACTCGAGCCGCTTGCTCTGGCGAACCCACTGACCGGCGGTCCGGTCGTTCCGAAGGAGGAATGGCCCGCTGGTCGTATTCACGATCGAGATGCTCGGCTGGAGTTTCCAGGTCCCCCGAAACACCAGCGGCAGGTTGACCCCCGTCTGCCAGTCGAGGCCGGTCGAGAACGTCCCGGTGCTCACCCGGCGAATCGTGACCGAGTCGGCCGGGTTGCCCGAGGTGGGGTCGGGGACCTTATAGGAGGTCTCGGTGCGAAGATCCGTTTGCTGGTCGGTGAGCTGGAGGGAGTTCTGCCAGTTGAACGAGCCGAGGCGGATGGGCGTTTGGACGGACACGGTCGTCGTGCGGTCGGAGCGGAGGAGATCTAGGGTGTCGATGGCGCCCGGGCCGGCGGTCACAAACGCGGTGCCGGCGGGAAATTTGCTGTTCTGCGTGTTGGTGATGCTCAGGCTCGGCGACCAGGTGATCGCCCGTGTGACATCGATCGGCTTGGGCGAGATGGTGAGGCTGGGGAACTGGAGGACGACGCTCCCATCGCTCACGTTCTGCCGGCGGGACCCGCCCAGGGCGATATTCCCCCACCGGAGGCGCTTGGTAAAGTTCGCCGAGCTGCTGATCTGCTGGGTGTTGAGGATCGGGTCGATGGCGTTGTTGTTGAGGACCCGGGTATTGCTCTCGTAGCGCAGGTCGAGGTTGAGTCGGGTGGACAGATTGAAGTCTTGGAGATGGGACCAGCGGACACTGCTCGAGGTACTGCCGCTTTCCTCCCAGGTGCGCGCCACGCCGATCGTGCCCGTCATGAAGCGGTTGAGCCAGCGGTACCGGCCCTGGAGGCTGACGTTCACATAGCGGTTGGCATACCAATCCAGCCTTCCGGTCACGTCCATATAGTCGTTCGGGGCCCAGTAGTAGCCCACGTTGGTCACCTGCCGGTTGTAGGAGGGCGACGGCCGGACGATGTCGTTGATCCCGAATTGTGGGATGAGGATGCCCGAGCGCCGGCCTGGCCGGAGGTCCTGGAAGATGAACGGGAGCCACAGGATAGGGACGTCCGCGATGTACAGGACGGCCGGCCTGGCCACCAGCACGTTCTCGTTGATCCACTTCACGCGCTTCGCCGCAAAATGGTAGTGGGGGGTCGGGAGGTCACAGCTCGTGACCTCGCTCGAGCTCGAGTAGATCCGGCTCGACGAGGAATCCTGAGCAACGTCTCCCCGCAGGAACCACACAGCGGACAACTGTTGAAAGTTGGTCAACGCCCCCCGGACGACGCCCCGGCGGAGGCAGGTATTGTAGGAGACGGTGTCGCCGACCAGCACCTGGCTCCCATCGAACAGGCGTGGGTCCCCGGTGGCGTCGAGGAGGCACGCCGGGTCATGGTACACGATGTGATTGGCCTCGAGGGTCGTAGTGCCCCGCTCGGTGAGGGCTTGACCGTGCAGCTCGAGGCGGCGGGTCTCCGCCGTGAGCGTGGCACTATCCGATTGGTAGCGGGTGACCCGGTAGCCGGACCGCTGGAGGAGGCGGGCCATGATGGAATCGGCCGTCCGGAATCTCCGGGTCGGGCCGGTGGGGAGACCGACGCGACGGGCCGCTGCGGTATCGAGCGCCTGTGGGCCCGCCCGTGCCCGGATGCTGTCCCGCGTCGTGTCCACGACCGCCCCCCTGGCAGGGGGGCGTGCCAGTTTGGGGACCTGCGCCGACGCCGGGCTCGGCTGTGCCAGCGTCGCCGCCAGGAGGAAGAGGAGGAGTCCCGCCATTCCCGCGGGACCGGGACCGGGACCGGTGCCAGACGCCGCGTCGGCCCGCGCCTGCCGGCGCTGGCGCCGCCGGTAGACGATCCGCGACCCGAGCATCCCCACCTCGTACAAGAGGATCAGGGCGCAACTCACGATCAGCATCGAGGTGACGTCGGCCCCGGGCGTCAGGAACGCCGCTGCGATCAGGGCGACGATGATGGCGTACCGACGATACTGCGCCAGCCAGGCCGGCGTCACGACCCCGACCGCGGTGAGGAGAATCAGTATCAACGGGAGTTCGAAGGCCAGGCCCATCGCCAACGCCAGGTGGATGACGAAGCTGAAGTAGTAGTCGAACGTGATGAGGGCCTGGAGCGCCTCCGGCTCGATGTTGAGCAGGATGTTCAGCGTCGGCGGTACGACGAACAGGAATCCTCCGACGGCGCCGGCGATGAACAACACCATCCCCACGAAGAGGGAGGGGATGATCACTCGGCGCTCCCGATCGTATAGGGCGGGCGACAGGAAGGCCCAGATCTGGTAGATGATGATCGGGGAGGCCAGCACCAAGCCGACCGCTATGGCCAACTTGAGGATGATGAGGATCGGCTCGGTGGGGCTCAGGACGGTCAGCTTCCCGTCCGGGACAAACGGCTCGATCGGGCGCTTGAGGACCTGGATCAAGTGGAGGCGCTGGACCAGCCACACGCCGATCCCCACACCCACCAACACCGCGCCGAGCACCTTGAGGAGCCGGCCGCGGAGCTCCTCGAGATGGTCGAGGAAGGGCATCTCCCCGGTCGGGCCGGCCATCACACCCTCAGTGCGCTTACTGCCCGAGGGCGCTCAGACGATCGCGAGCCAGGGCGGCTTCGTCGGAATTGGGATACTGGCGGATGACCCGGGTATAGGCCTCACGGGCGGCCCCGCGATTCCCGCGCTGCTCCGCCAACAGGCCGAGCTTGTACTGGGCGCCCGGCGCGCGGGGAGAACTCCCATAGTCCCGGACGACCCGCTGATAGTACGCGGCCGCGGAATCCGGAGCTTCGGTGGCGAAGGTCTCACCGATGAAGTACAGGGCATCCACCACCCGCGGACTCGTGGGATGTTGCCGCAGGAGCTCCTGGAACCCGGCCCGGGCGGTGCTCATGCTGCCCCGCCGGAGCTGGGCCAGGGACGCCTCATAGATCTGGACGTCGGAGGGTCCCGCGGCGTCGGAAGGGGCGGCGCCGTCCTCGAGCGCGCGTTGCTGATTACGCGCCTCGAGCTGGGAGCGGAGCTCGGACAGCCGGACTTGGCCCTGTCCCGTCAACGCCTGTACCTGCACGAGCTGCTGCTGGATGTTGTACAGATCCCCGTCCAGCGACCCCTTCAGGTTGGCGAGGGCTTGTTGCCCAGCGGCCAGCGAATCCAGGATGCGCTGCTGCAGCGCCACGACCTCGGCCAGCTGGGCGGCCCGCGCCGAGTCCTGGCGGGCCATCTCGCCTTCGAGGAGGGTCAATTGCTGCTGCACCCGCGTGACGTCGCTCTTGAGGGCACACCCCCCAAGAGCGACGACACCCAGGAGCACCAGCCACCGGGGCGCGAGGCCCCGGCTCGGCTCAGTTCGGCGCGACCAGACGGTCGCCACCGGCAACGATCTCGAATTCATCGCGGCGGTTCTGGGTCCAGGCGTCCTCATCATGCCCCATCGCCATCGGGCGCTCTTCCCCGAACGAGACGATCTCGATCCGATCCGCTGCCACGCCCCGGCTCACGAGGTACCGCTTGGCCGCAGCGGCTCGGCGATTCCCGAGGGCGAGGTTGTACTCATCCGACCCACGCTCGTCGCAGTGGCCAGCGATCCGGACCCGGAGGCCCTGGTTGGCCTGCAGGATGGCGGCCTTACGATTCAAGGTGGCCTGATCCTCGGCCTTGATGTCGGAGCGGTCGAAGTCGAAGTGGATCATCGCCTGCATCGCCGAGGTCATCTCGGCGGTGACGCGCGCCTCCATCCGGGCGCGCTCCTCCGCGGCCCGACGCTCCGCTTCGGCGCGGGCCCGCTCGGCCGCGGCGATCGAGTCTCGACGCATCTGCTCCTTGATCGCCGTGCTATCCACGGGCGGAGGGGCAGGAGCGGGGGTGGGGGCCGGTTGCGAGCCCCCGCAAGCGGCCACCAGCACTGCCGCGGCGACGATCAAGTAGAGGTTCCGACGCATGTACAGAACTCCCGTCAATGGTGAAAGCCGACCGTGGCGCCGAGAGATCGGGACCACGATGGAAGCCGAACCACATCCCCGGTGGAGACCTGACGGACCCGGCCGGTCTCCACATCCATCACCCACAGCTGGGCGCGCCCGCTGCGATCCGACACGAACACGATGTGCCGTCCGTCCGGCGCCCAGCTCGGGTCCTCATTCCGTCCGACCGACGTCAACTGGCGCAGCCGCCGGGCGGCGATGTCGAGCACAAAGATCTGGAACGCTCCAGCGACCTGCCGATGGAACACCAGGGAGGCCCCATCTGGCGACCACTCGGGCGCAAAAGAACTCCCCGTCACCCCGAAGTCGAACGGCGCCAACAACTCCTGGTCAGTCCCGTCCGCCGACATGACGTAGATCTGGGGGGGCCCCGCCTGGGTCGAGACGAATGCGATCCGCCGTCCGTCGGGGGAATAGGTTGGTGATAGATTATCCGCAAAGCGTCCCGCGGTCAAGCGGCGTGTGCAACACATATCGGCGACATTGACCGTATAAATGTCCGTTCCCCCCTCGTCCGACCGGGCATACGCCAGCGTGCGCCCGTCGGGGGAGAACGCGGCCGAGTAGTTGAGCCCGGCGCGGGTGCCCGCCACCAGAACGCTAGTGCCGCTCGCCACCAGATACAACTGCAACGTGCCCGTCCCCTCGGCGAAGCGGGTGTAGACCAGGCGCCGGCCATCCGGGGACCAGGCCGGGGACAGCACCGTCTCACCGGGCCCGGTGAGGGAGACCGCGTCAGCGCCGTCGCTGTCCACCACCCGGAGGCGCTTGTCCCCCACGTAGGCGATCTTGGTGGTGGCGATCCCGCGGGTGCCGGTGATCCAGCGCACCACCTCATCCGCCACGTCGTGGACCGCAAAGCGGAATCCGTCGTCCGTCGGCCGCGGAAGGCGGACCGACGCCTGCTGCCGGATGCTGCCGCCGTCCATGTCGTAGAGCCGGATCGCCACATCATCGGCCTGCGGGATGACCTCCACCCCGTACTGGGCCCCGAGCGTCCGGAACAACGGGTAGTTGGGCGCGCCCGTGGTCATCGTGCGGTCGCCCTCAAGGTAGATCAGCTCGAACCGATCGCTGTAATCCAGGTCACGCCGGAGGATTGCGCGGACCGAGTCGAGGCCCGCACCCGGAAGCACCGCCACCCGAGGTCGGCTCCCGGGCGTGTAGGTGATTCCGACGCGGACCCCCTCGACAGGGGGAGTGGAGTCCTGGGCATGGGCCGTCGGGGCCACCGCCAGCGCCGCGAGCACGCCCAGGCCGACCCGGGCGGCCCGGCTCACTGGCGCCTCGGGGTAAAGAAGAAGCTCACGGGCAGAACATCCTCCGGGAAGCCATCCGGAAGCGGCCCGAAGGCGCCGGCATTACCGGCGGCCTCGATCGCCCCCTGGGCTCCCAAGTCGAAGCTGAAGTTGCCGGAACGGGTGATGAAGCGGATCTCTCGCACCGTCCCATCCCGCAGGATGGTGAAGAAGATCTCCGCCTTGAGCGGCGCGTCGGTCTGCGGCCGGTCCCAGCGGCGGTACACCTGGGCCACGATGTTCTGCAGGTACTCGGGGTAGGCAAACGTGAGGCCCGGGGTGCTGACGTTGGCGGGGGCGGTCCCCGTGCTGGGCCGTTCGCCGGGGAGTGGCGGCTCCGGCGCAACCGTCTTGGGGGCCGGCTCGGTCTTGGCTTCCGGCGGCGGCGTCGGTTGCGCGGGCGCGGCGTCTGGGG
>Ga0055480_10001024_pt1 | contig 10970 bp, 6 predicted proteins | sample Muzzi_PWB_D2_FD_57935 | JGI IMG/M metagenome (GOLD analysis project Ga0055480, IMG submission 57935) | Wetland microbial communities from San Francisco Bay, California, USA, that impact long-term carbon sequestration - Muzzi_PWB_D2 | ecosystem: Environmental > Aquatic > Marine > Wetlands ... | reverse complement strand
GGAGCTTGCCGGCGCGGTTCGCTTCGTCCAGTGCGATCGGGATCGACGCAGCCGAAGTGTTGCCGCACCGGTCCAGATTGATCCCCACGCGCTCCGCCGGAATCCCGAGCTGCGAGATCATCATCCGAATGATCCGCACATTGGCCTGATGCGGCACGAGGAGGTGCACGTCTTCGGGTCGCAGCCCGGCCACGTCGAGAACTTCGCGAGTGAGCGCCACGAGCTGTTCGACCGCCGCGCGAAACACGTCCGGTCCCTGCATCCGCATCCACGGATCGGCCTCTCCTGCGAGATCCTCCGGGCGGCGCGCACCCGAGCGGACGTAGAGGATCGGCCAGAGCTCTCCCAGGGCGCGAAGCCTCGAGACCAGAATCCCGCGCACGCCCTCTTCCGGTTGCTGTTCGGCCGCGAGCACCACGGCGCCGGCGCCGTCGCCGAACAGCGGCGTGGTGACCCGGTCGGTCGGCTCGCAGAACGCGCTCAAGCGATCCGCACCGACGACCAGCACCCGCCGGTGATCCCCCGCGCGAATCCCCTGATCGGCGACGGTCAGCGCGTACGGGAAGCCGGCACAGGCCGCCGCGACGTCGAACGCCGGCGAGGTGCCGATGCCGAGACGCTCGTGCAGCAGACATCCGAGCGACGGGAAGAGATAGGGCCCCGAGGTCGTCGCCACGACCACCGCGTCCACGTCCGCCGCCACGACGCCGGACTGCTCCAGCGCCGCCCGCGACGCGGCCTCGGCCAGATCCACCAGCGCGTCGCCGTCGCGAAGGATCCGACGCTCCCGCACACCGGTGCGCCCTTCGATCCAACCGGCCTCGACCCCCAGCTGTCTTTCCACGACGTCGTTCTCGACGACCGTCTCGGGAAGTGCCGCCCCCACTCCCACGATCCGTGACCGGAGCACCCGCCTCCCATACCGCACTCCGGGGAACGCCGCCATTTGGCGGGGGTCATCGCGTCAGCGCGAAGGTCGGCGTGGGACTCGGCGTCGGGCTCGGCGTCGGGGTCGGGCTCGGCGAGGGACGGGGCGTGCCGCCTGCGACCAGCGTCGTCGAGCAGGTGCCCCCGACGCAGCTTCCTGCGCAGCAATCCGCGTCGACCGAGCAACCCGCCCCCGGCGCCGCGCAGCAGCGACCCAGCACGCAACCCGCTCCGAACCCACAGCACTCGGCGGCGGTGGTGCATTGGGATCCGATCGGCCTGCAGCACGTGCCGTCACAAACGGTCTGGGCCCCACAGCAGGTGGAAACGTCGTCGCACGCCTCGCCCAGCGGCGAACAGCACAACGTCTGGGGCGACGCCGGAGTGATGGCGCACTCTCCCGCGCAACACTGCAACGTATTGTCGCAGGTCTCCCCGAGAACCTGACACGAGGGCGATGGAGAGGGGGACGGGGCCGGCGTCGGGGTCGGGGGCGGGGTGCCGGAGCAAACCCCGCCCGTACACGGGCCGCTGCAGCAGTCGGAGTCGTTGCTGCACGACAGCCCGTCGGGCAGGCAACAGCTCCCCGCAGAGCAGGCGGCGCCGCCGTCACAGCAATCACCGGCCGCGGTGCAGGAGACGCCGAGGGGGGCACAGCATCGTTGCGTTTGGCATGCGTTGTCGCTGCCGCAGCAGTCGCCGTCGACCTGGCACTGGGTGGTCAAACCCAGACAACAGCGAGTACCGCCACCGGCGGGCGTATCGTCACACTCGCGCGGGATGTCCTGGCAGCACTGGGACTGCGTGGTGCAGCTCGCACCGGTCCCACCGCACATCGGGGGTGGGGTCGGCGTCGGCGGAGCGGCCAGCACGTTCAGCGACGCCGACGCGTTGGCCGTATCGTTCGGCGGCCCGCGCGACGCGGTGGCCGTGAAGGTGACTTCCACGGTCTGCCCACCGTCGCTCAGGGTCGTCTGCCAACGGAACAGGCCCGTGGCCGGGTTGCCGCGGGTCGTATCGAAGGTGGCGGCACTCGGCGCGCCGGTCTCGCTCAACGTGACGGTGGACCCCTCGGGATCCCGGCCTTCGACGTCGAGCACGATCAGGTCTCCGGCGCTCACGGTGCGGTTCTCGACTCCCGAAAGGGTCGGCGGATCCGGGTTGTTCCCGCCTCCTCCATCTCCTCCTCCGCCGCCGCCGGCCAGGGCCGCCCCCGCGCCGATCGCGACGGCGAGACCCCCGCCGACGAGTCCGGCGGTCAACGGGGACATGCCCAGAATCGTCGTTTCCTCCTCGTCCCGGGCGGGCTCCGCCTCCGGAGCGGGCGCCGGCTTCACCGGGGCGCGCGTCGCGTCGACGGCACCGTCGGCAACCACGGGTGGAGCCGCGACCGCCACGGCCGCCGGAGGCTCGATCTCGGTCAGCTCTGACTGCACGGCCACCGCCACGGCGGGCAGCGACATCGAAGAGGCCGGCAACATAGCGAGCTGACGACGCGCCAGCTCGAAGGAGGAATCGGCCCGGACCGCGCGCTCGTACTCCCGCCGCGCGCCGTCGAAGTCGCCACGATCTTCGAGCCCGAGGCCACGACCGAACGCCAGAGCCGCCTCGAGGCTTTCCGTGTGCAGCGCCTGCACCCGGCGCGCCGACTCGGCCGGCAACGAGCTCACCGGCCAACCCAGCCGGTTCGACAGGGAGACCGCAGTGTCCCGGACGGAGACGTAGAACCGATCCAGCGGCGCCAGGAACGAGCCGGCCTCCATCCGCTGCCCGGTCTTCGTGTCGATGAGCGCGGAATCGACCTCCAGGGTCAGCGGCACGGACGACGTGTCGACGTGCGCGCCGACCACCACCATCCCGGCCCCGAGCAACGTGCCGACCCGCCGGGCGAGCTTGGTCTCGGCGCGGGTCCCGTCGTCGGCCGCCGCCTCGAGAAACGCCTCGACGCGCGCGCGCCCGACCACCTGCGACGTCGGCACCGCGGCCAAGCTGTGGGTCAACATCGCCGCGATCGCCTTGCCCAGCGGCTGATAGTCGGCGGCGCCCACGTTGCGAAACGGCAGGACCGCCACCACGTCGGACGACACGGCCCGACGACCGCCCTCCCCGGCCGCGACCGCGGCGCGCGCGGCCCGACGGTTCGCCTCGCGCACGACGATCGTTCGCAGCCGAGCCACCTCGCCTGCCAGCCGCCGGTCGCCCGACCCCTGGATGAACTTCCCCCACGCTTCGGCGGCCCGGGCCGGATCGTCGAGACGGAGCTGGGCGAGGCCGAGCAACAGCTCGTCGTTCGGATCGCGCCTGGGGTCGCTCTCGAGCACCGAGACCGCCCCGCGGAAGTCCCCGTCCTGGTACCGCTCGAGCCCGTCCTCGTAGGCCTCGGAGAAGGCCGCGTCCGGCGCCGCGGGGAATGCGGCCGCCAGAACCAGGAAGAGCACGAAGCATCGCGAGATCGTGAGATTCATCCGGATCCGCGACCCTTACTCGGCTAGATCAGCGCGGGCAAGCGGAGGCCATGGCTGGCGCAGCCGCATGGCTCTGTACTAAGTCCGTACGGAGCCATGCGGCATACAGCGCACCGGCGAAACCCGCCCCTTCTCCTGATGGTGGCAACGCTCCTCGTGGCGGGCCCGGTCGAGGCGACCCGACTCGATCTCGCGGGCTGCGTGAAGCTCGCGCTGGCCCGCAATCCCCAGATCCTGGACGCGATCGACGCCGAGGAATCGGCTCGGGTCGGGCTGGAGGTCGCCGACCTCGAGTACGATCTCCAGGTCACGCCGACCATCGACGGCGGCGTGCAAGGCTCGAATACCACGAACCAGAACTTCGAGGTCCTCATGCGCCGGAAGTTCCTCCCGACGGGTACGCAAGTGGACGTCAAGGGGAGCTCGCGAGTGTTCTCGACCGTTCCCCAGGTGTCGGTCCCCTACTTCAACGAAGCGCGCGTCACCGTCGCGCAACCGCTCTTCTCGGGCTGGACCGCGATCGAGAACCGCTCGGGCCTCGACGAGGCCGAGCGCCGGGTCGTCTCGACCGAGCACGCCGTCGAGGTCGCCCGCGAAGAAGCCGTCTTCCAGATCGTGCGCGCGTACTACGAGGTGGTGCGCGCCGAGCAGCTTCTCGAGGTCGCGCTGCACTCGCGCTCTCGCGTGCGCGAGCTGCTCGAAGCGGCCGAGGCACGTCTCGAGCTCGGCAAGGTCTCGAAGATGGACGTCTATCGGGCCGAGATCCAGAACGCTCGGGTCGAGAACACCCTGGCCGATCAAGAAGCACGGCGCGCCGCGGCCCTCGACGACTTGAAGCTCCTGCTCGGCCTCGACCCCCGGTTGGAGCTCGAGATCGACCCGCGATTGCAGGGTCCCACCGTCACGGACCTGAAGGGGATCGACCTCGAGAGCGAGGCCGACACGAAGCGGGCCGAGGTGCGCGAGGCGCGCGCGGAAGTCGCCGACTCCGAACGCAAGCTCGTTCTGGCGAAGTACGGCCTATGGCCGTCCGTCGACCTCGTGGGGTACTACGCGCAGCAGGGGTTCGGCGAGTCGTTCGGTGACTCGTTCAATCTCGACCGCACGGAATGGAACGTCGGCTTTCGTTCCTCGGTACCGCTCGACCGCACGGTGCAAGAAGCGGCACTCACCGAGGCCGAGATCACCCTGCGCAGCCGCGAGCGACATTTCCGACAGCTCCGCGGCCAGGTCGTGTCGCAGGTCCGCCAAGCCGTACGCCGACTCGAGCGCGCGCAAGCCGAGACCGAGCTCTCCGCGCGGGTCGCCGAGCAGGCCGCTCAGCAAGAGAAGCTCGCGAGCTACCGCTACGAGAAGGGCCTCACCGACAACTTCGATCTGGTGCAGGCCGAAGAACAGCTGACGGAGGCTCGTGCCGCGCGGATCCTCTCCTCGGTCGATCAAGCGCTCGCGGCCGCAGCGGTCCGCCGCGCGACCGGCACGCTCACGACGGCCTTCGTGAAGGTTCCGAGCGGCCCGGCACCCGCAGCACCACCCGCGGCACCCCCGGTGCGTGGGACGAACCCGACCCTCGAGCTCGAGGATACCGAATGCGCTCCGGCGGACTGACCGCGACCTTGTTCGGGGCCGGCGCGCTGGTGCTCGTCGCGGTCGTGTCGGGATGGGACGAGACTCCGCGCGGCGCCGGCTCGCCTCCGACCGCGCGCTCCCGACGCGGGGACGTGACGGTGAGCCTGGTCGAACCGGGCACCCTCGCCGCAGCGCGATCGGTGACCCTGGCGTCGGAGATCCGAAGCAACCGCGCGAAGATCGTCTCGCTGGTCGCGGACGGCTCGTGGCTCGAGGCCGGAGATGTCGTCCTGCGGTTCGATCCCACGCCGTTCGAAGAAGAGCGGCTCGCGGCGCTGGCCGACGTGCGCGACGCCGAGGCGGCCACCGTACGCGCCGATCAGGAGCGCAAGCTACAGATCGCGAAGGCCGAGGAGGCCCTCGAGAGTGCGCGCCATGCGGTGCGGCTCGCCCAGCTGAATCTCGAGGCCTTCGAGAAGGGAACCGGGGCGCTCAACGTGCGCGAAGCGGAGGTCCGCGCGGCAGAGGCCGCGTCCGAGCTGGTCCGCGCGCGAGACGACCTCGCCGACATGGAGCGCATGCTGCGGCAGGGATTCGTCAGCGCGGAGGAAGTCGGTCGGCAGCGCGAACGGGTCGAAGACCTGGCGCGCCAGAGCGGCCTGCAGGGCGACCGTCTCCGCACCGCGCGCGAGATCCACTACCCGCGCGACCTCGAACGCGCGCGCAACCAGCTCGAGGAGGCGGAAGACTCGGTCGCCCGCTCCGAAGGCGTGCTCTACTACACCCGCGAGTACTACCGGGCAGCGCGCGAGAGCGCGCAGCGCAAGGAGGAATCGTCGCGCGAGGCACTGCGCCGGATCGAAGAGCAGCTGGCGAAGACCCAGATTGCCACACCGATCACCGGCTTCCTCGTCCTTCAAGACATTCCGCTCGAAAACGGCAAGCGGCGACCGCAGGTCGGTGACTCGGTCTGGAGCGGCGTCCCGATTGCAACGGTTCCCGATCTCTCTCAGATGCTCGTGACGGCCTTCGTGCGCGAGGTCGACCTGCATCGGGTACACGTCGGGCAACCGGCTCGGATCTCGATCGAAGCGTATCCCGACCTGCACCTGCCCGGTCGCATCGATCACATCGGCAGCCTTGCCGAAAGCGTCGCGGACTCACCGTGGAAGTTCTTCCCGGTCACGCTGACTCTCGCCGACGCAGACGATCGGCTGAGGCCCGGCATGTCGGCACGTGTCGAGTTCGAGCTCGAGCAGGCGAACGACGTCGTACGGGTGCCGGCCGACGCGATCTTCGAACGCGGCGACCGGAAGGTCGTGTACGTGCGCCACGGAAGCTCGGTGGCCGAGCACGAGGTGGCTCTCGGCCTGGCGAACGAAACGCACGTCGAGGTGCGCGCCGGACTGTCGGCAGGAGAAGAGCTCCTGCTCGAACCCCCGACCGGCACGGTTCCCTTCGAACCGCTTCCGGAGCCGCGCGCATGAGAAACGCGCCCGCCGGGACGACCTTTCCGTGCGCGGCCCTCGAAGGAATCGAACGTCGATACACGCGAAGCGACGGCGACGTCTCCGCCCTCGACCGCATCGACCTCGAGATCCGACACGGCGAGATGCTGGCGCTCACCGGCCCGTCGGGCTCGGGGAAGTCCACGCTCCTGCACGTCCTGGGGCTGCTCGACACCCCCACGGCTGGGCAGTACCGCCTCGACGGCGAGGACGTGTCGGTCCTCGAGGACGACGCGCGCGCCACACGGCGCAACCAGAAGATCGGGTTCGTCTTCCAGGCGTTCCACCTGGTGCCGCATCTCACGTTGCAGGAGAACGTCGCCCTTCCGCTGGTCTACCGCGGGCGCCGCGAGGACGAGCGAAGAGAGCTCGCGGCCACCGCGCTCGAACAGGTCGGGCTCGGGCGTCGCCTGGGCCATCTTCCCGACGAGCTCTCCGGCGGAGAGCAGCAGCGCGCCGCCATCGCGCGGGCACTGGTTCACGAGCCTCCCCTGCTCCTCGCGGACGAGCCCACCGGCAATCTCGACGAGGCGTCGGCCGAAGGGGTTCTGGAGTTGGTACGCGCGATCCACGACGACGGCACCACCGTCGTCCTGGTGACGCACAACCCGCGCGTCGCCGCGATGGCCGAGCGTGTTCGAGAGATCCGGCATGGTCGCCTCGTCTGAACCGGCCGGCCGGATCCGCACGCGCGACCTCGCGCGCGCGGCCGTCGCCGGCGTGCGGCTGTACCGCCTGCGCTCCTCGTTGACGCTCGCGAGCTTTGCGGCCGGCACCGCCGCCGCGGTGGCGCTTCTCGCCATCACCGGCGGGGCCCGTCAGGAATTGCTCGAGCGGATCCAGCGACTGGGCGCCAACCTCGTGAGTGTCCACGCGGTGGGAGAAGCCGGCCGCGAGGCGCCGCCCGCCCTCACCGTCTCCGACGCCGTCGCCCTCGGGCGCGCGCTCCCGTTCACCCGAGACGTCGCGCCGGTTCGCGTGGTGCCGGCGAGCGTGTTGCTGCCCGACGAGCAGATCACGGTCCAGGTCGTCGGCACCACACCGGACTACTTCGCGCTGCGCGGTCTGTCGTTCGCGCGCGGGCGTCCGTTCTCGATCGAGGAGAGCGACGCCGGCCGCGGGGTCTGCGTCGCCGGCGACGCGACGGCACGTCGCCTCGTCCGCGAAGGGCCGGTGTATGGCGCCCTCGTGAAGGTCGGGACGCGTTGGTGCCGGGTCGTCGGGATCCTCGACCCGGAGGCGGTCACGACCGGGGAAGACACCGACCGCCGCTTGTACGTACCACTGACGACGACTCTGCGGGGCGACCTCTCCAACCGCCAGGGCCTCGGAGAGATCCTCTTGCGGGTTGCCCACGACGTCGACCCCGAACGCGCCGCACTGGTCGTGAGGCGCACACTGCTGCGACGACACGAGGGCGTCGAACACTTCGCCATCGAGACGGCGCAGGCCCTCTTGCGCCAGCAGCGCAGCACGCGTGGTCTCCTCGATACGCTCCTGGGTGCGGTCGCTCTCCTATCGCTTTGTCTGGGCGGCGTCGCTCTGGGCAGCCAGGCCTGGCAGAGCGTCTCGCTGCGCCGCCGCGAGATCGCGATCCGACGCGCGATCGGTGCCCGACGCGGCGAGATTCTCACCCAGTTCCTGCTCGAAGGCGTGATGCTCGCCATCGCGGGAGCCACCACGGGCGCCGCCCTGGGCGTCGCGGGGTCCGCCTTCGCCGCCGCGCTGGGAGGTTGGCCGTGGGTGATTCCCTTGCGCCAGCTCGGCACGACCCTGGCGGTGATCCTCGTTCTCGGAGTGGCCTCGACCCTGTACCCGGCCTACCGCGCGGCCACACTCGATCCGGTCGCCGCGCTCCGTCACGAGCGCTAGAAGCGCGGGCCGTGCTTCGAAGAGTCCGTCCCTCCACGCGCGACCGCGGGCGGATCGCCGCGAAGCTCGAACAGGTCGAGCGATGCGGGTCCGTCGAGCGCGAGCCGAACCCGCACCCGGGTCGGGCCTCCCTCGATCGCGATTCCGCGGCCGAGGCGAGCCGGCACCTGGTCGAGCGGACGCGCCGTCGCGGGGGGCTCGACGTCGAGCTCGACGACGCGGCCTGGCCCGTCGATCCGCGCGAAGACGCGCACGGTCCCGGCGTCCGCGCCGTCCGAGCGCGGCGAAAGAGGTACGACCACCAGAGGATCGTCGCATGGCCACCGGGAGCGAACGAGCTCCCCCGCCCCATAGCCCAGGGGAGTGGTCACGGGTCGGGCCGGAGCCGGTCCGTCCCCGCACCCGAGGAGCCGCGCTCGCCCGGAGTCGAGCCACGGCTCGTAGCGAAGGATCTCGAACGGGCCGGCCACGATCGGGGCAGCGAAGCTCGAGCGCCACGCCGTGGGCACGTCGCCCCGATAGACGACCACGGCGTCCTCGTCGCTGGGGCCCCCACCCACCCCGGCGGTCGCGGCGGCGCGCTCGAAGAAGTAGCCGTTGTCGCTGTCCAGATCCGAAAAGCCCGGGCCGTGGGCTCGCTGCCACAGGTCGGGAGGACGGAGGCCGAGCCCGTGCACGAGCGCCTCGGACGCGACCCTCCGGGCCGCGACGGTGGGGATCCGGGCGCGGCCGCCGGGGTCGGCGGCGCGCGGGCCGCCCAGCCGCAGGAGGTCCAGGTTCGCGGCGACATACCCCGCCGTGTGCGCCGTATGGATCCACCACACGAGCATCGCCGTGCGACCGGCCGCGAGCACGACGAGAAGCCACCAGCCGGGTCGGCCCAATGCCGTCGACACGAAGACCCCGACCACGACCGCGGCCGGAACGAGGCTCAGATCGAGATAGTAGTACCAGGCCTCCCACGGCAGGAGCAGCGCCGCCAGGAGAGACGCGAGCAGCGTGGCGACGACCGCCACCGCGGGCGCCGCCCTGGGCAGGCGGGGCAAGCGGAGGAGGAGGCCCCCCGCGCACAGCAGGACGATCGCGACCCAGGCACTCTCCGCTCCCACCCAGAAATCGACCCACCACGGCCAGGAGCTCGGGGCGGGGCTCACCCCTGCGAGCGCCCGGCCGCCGACGGACAGCATGTCGAGCAGCCGGCCGGCGGTCGTGTCGACGGGGAGCCCCCCGCCGCCTGGTGCCGCAGCGGGGGCCGTCAACGCCCAGAGGGTGGGCGTCAGAGTCACGACTCCGGCGAGCCCCGCAACGACGACCACGCCGATGCCGAGCGTCGTCGCGCTCCACAGGACGGCCACCACCGCGATCGGGACGAGAGGCGCCGCCGCCAGATGGAGTTGCACCGCGAGCGCGGCCAAGACACTGGTGACCACCGCCGCGCCGAACGACGGGCGATGCAGACCGATCGCGAGCGAGAGGAGGAAGGCGGCACACAGCACGGGCAGCGCGGCCGGCGCCCAGGCCATGCGGCCGTCGATCACCGCCAGCGGCGTCGTGGCGAACACCAGCGCCGCCGCAAGCCCGGCGGTGGCCCCGGCGACGCGGCGGCCGACCTCGAACGTCAGTGCGGTCGCCAGGACTCCCAGAAGGGCGGCGAACACGTAGACCGCTTCGGGGGCGCTCGAGAACAGGAACGGGATGGCCCAGAAGTAGTAGTAGAGGGCGCCCAAATGGACGCGGTTCCGCATGACGGGACCGAGGCCCGGGTACTCCTCGCCCGTGGCGATGCGCGCGCCCCACGTGAGATCCCGGGCCTGATCCGCCCCGAACCACCCGGCGTCCGTCCAGAGCAGCCGCAAGGCGGCCGCGAGCGCCAGAACCGCGATCAGCCACAACGCGGTCCGACCCCGGCGGGCAGGACTCAGGGGAGGACGTCCACGCGGCGTATGAAGTCGTCCTTCGGTAGGACCTTGTTGACGTCCGCGAAGCTCTTGATGTGTTTCTTCTTGTCCGGCCAGTGCTCCCACACGACGTAGGCCGCGTTCTCGGCGACGGCGACCTGGGGATTGCGGAGCTGGTCCTCGGGCTCCTCGGTCACGATCGTCGCGTCCGCGATCGGCCAGGTCTTGCTCTGGTCACGCGACACGGACAGCGCTACCCGGCTGTTCCCCTCCTGCCAGGTCACGGCGACGTTGTCGCCTTTGTGGGCCACGGCGAGCCGCGGGTGCATCGCCTGGCCGCTCTTGCCGCTGTCGAGGCGAACCGGGTCCGTCCAGGGCTGGCGCCAGGTCTTTCCGCCGTCGTCCGACGCGTTCCAGTAGATCCGGTTCTCCTTGTTGCCCTCGCCCCCATGCCAGGTGAGGTAGAGCTGCGCACCCTTCGCCTGGACGTGGAAGAAGGGCTGGGTCTGACCGTTGTAGATCTCGGTCGGGTCGCTCCAGGTCTTGCCCCCGTCGTCGGAGTGGCTCAGCCACAGCCAGCTCTCGTTCGTTTCGCCGGTGACCCCACCGGCCCACAGGAGCGTGAGGCGTCCCTCGCTGAACACGACCTGAGGCCACATCGGACTCGGCAGCGGCTCGTCGCCCGTGGAGACCCGGTGCGGCTGAGTCCAGGCCGCGCCGAGGTCTTGGCT
>Ga0055480_10001023_pt1 | contig 10974 bp, 9 predicted proteins | sample Muzzi_PWB_D2_FD_57935 | JGI IMG/M metagenome (GOLD analysis project Ga0055480, IMG submission 57935) | Wetland microbial communities from San Francisco Bay, California, USA, that impact long-term carbon sequestration - Muzzi_PWB_D2 | ecosystem: Environmental > Aquatic > Marine > Wetlands ... | reverse complement strand
TGGAACATGCACCGTATCATCGCCGTGGCCTCGGTGATGGGTCTCACCGGCGTGGTCGGCAGTTTTTTGATGCTTTATATCGGCCTGGATGTGCTGCATCTCAATATCGCCCAGGTACAAACCTATATCTTTCTCAAGATGGCGGTGGCCGGCCACCTGACTTTGTTCGTGGCCCGCAGCAAAGATTGCTTCCTGAAAAAACCCTATCCGGCACCTGCGATGATCTGGTCGGCTGCGGCGACCAAGGTGATCGCCACGATCCTGGCCATCTACGGTTTTGGACTGATCACGCCCATTGGCTGGAAGGAAATCACCCTGATCTGGATCTACTCGGTTGCCTGGGCATTCGTCACCGACTGGGCCAAGACGCGTGTCTACCGCCATTTCGATATGCGCACCAAACGCCACGAACACTTTCTGAACATGGTTCAGCAGCGAACATGGCCGCATTATCACGGCGGTGTGCACCCCTAACTGTCCGGATGGGGCGTCGAAGAAAAGAATGGTTGGAAAAAGGACGATCGCAATGGAAACTGTGAAAAAAATCAAGTCGCTCATCGTTCTCTATCTGGTGCTGATTGTTTTTCTGCTGCTGTGCATCGCCGCCACGCCGCATCTCATCCGGCATGGCATGGCCATCAGCGGCCATCTGATCATCGAGGAAGAATTTCTGGAAACGGCCCTGATCGTGGCCATTTTCGGCCTTTCCTATCTGATCCTGAGAGCCTACCGGCGCACCCTGGATGCGTACCGCAAGGCCGTTGCCCGGTCCGGCGAAGACAAGTCCAAGCTGGTATCGCGCCTGGCGGATGCGTTCAGTTATATCGGCAGCGTCAACGTGGGCATCAAAGAAATCCAATCCATTCTTTGTGGTTTCGATCATTACCCGCAGACCAAAAAAGAATTCAGACAATATCTCCATGGTCTGACCGCCGAGGTCATGGCCTTTACCGGCGCAGACTGGATGGTGGTGCGCATCATCAACCTGCGCAACGGCCGAACGATCAAGGAGTATTCCGCCCGGGGCCGCGGGAGTGCCGTCCCATCGATCACCATCGGCAACCGCGCGCTCATGGAAGGGCGGCTGGTGGAAGGCGTCAGAACGTTCGTCGTCCGGCAGAAGCATCCGGATCTGCTGACGGTTTGCATCTTCCCGTCCATACCGCTTTCCGAAGAACAAGTCGTGCTGGTCACGGCGGTCACCAAGGAGATCGAAATGGTCTTCATGCTCTATCGCACGGGACGCTGGAACGGCCACCCCATAACACCAAAGGTTCGAACCGAAAAGGAAACTTACCATGATACCTATCACTGAAATTCATCCCATGCTGGTGCACTTCCCCATCGTCCTCTGGATGAGTGCGGAAGCCATGGCGATCATCCTGCTGCTGCGGGGGGCCGATCTGGGCTCACGGCAGCATTGGCCCTTGATGGCATTCTATGTAATGGTCAGCGGCACCGTGTTTGCCTCCCTTGCGGCGGTTTTCGGCGACATCGCCCTGGACCATGCCATCGCCGCAGGATTTCAGGCTGAGCCCCTGGAGACCCACGAAACCTTTGCGATCATTACGTTGAGCATCTTCTGCTTGCATGGCATCCTGCGTTTTATCGCCATTTGGCGCGGCGTCGCGTTGGCCGGCCTGCGTGGCTGGCTGGCCGAACTGCCGGGGCTGGTCGGCGTTGGGTTTCTGATCGTTACCGCTTACCTCGGCGGGGAGCTGGTCTACAATCTGGGAGTCAATGTGGCTGCTGCTGTCCATTAAGGAAAAAGCCATGCAACGCAATCGGATGCGATCGATATTCATTTGGCAGGTATCCATACTGCTGGTCTTCCTGGCACTGACCTTTGCCAATGAGGTTCTGGATCTGCCACACTTTGTGCTTGGCGATATGCCCACTACATGGGGCCAGAGGAGCGGTGAAATCGCCATCGAGTTGATCATCTTCATGGCGGTGGTCACGCTGGAGATCTGCCTGTTCAGAAAACTGATCGACAGAATCAAAATCCTGGAAGGTTTCCTGCCGATTTGCGCCAGCTGCAAAAAAATCCGCCACCAGGATCAATGGGAGCAAATCGAAAGCTATATCAGCAAAAACTCCCTGGCCCGGTTTTCGCACTCGTTGTGCCCCGATTGCCAGGCCAAACTCTATCCGGAGTTGTTCCCGGATCGCTGAAATCATGAATAATTTGCTTCTCGCCTGCGGGATGCTTATGATTCGAAATCTGCAACAGATCGATCGACACCAATACGCAATATCAACCAGGAGACGCCTGTACCATGAACCACAGCCCTACTCTATCGCCGGATCAATCCGTTGAAAGCGATTACGGACCCAAGGTTGCCGTGAAAAAACGAGGCGCCCTGCGCCGGCTGTTCGCTTTTGTGGGCCCCGCCTACCTCGTCAGCGTGGGATATATGGATCCGGGCAACTGGGCCACCGACATCGAGGGCGGCGCGCGCTTCGGCTATATGCTCATCTGGGTGTTGCTGATGTCCAATATCATGGCTGTGGTGCTTCAGACGCTGTGCGCGCGACTGGGCATCGTAACCGGACTGGACCTGGCCCAGGGCTGCCGGCGGGAGTATTCGCGCCCGCTTAATTTCTTCCTCTGGGTGCTGGCGGAAATCGCCATCGCCGCCACCGATCTGGCGGAAGTGCTTGGGACCATCGTGGGCCTGAATCTGCTTTTCGGCCTGCCGCTGCTGTGGGGGTGTGCGGTTACCGCCCTGGACACCTTCCTGCTGTTGGCCCTCCAGCGGCTGGGGATGCGCAAGATGGAAGCCTTCATCGTCATGCTGGTCGCCACCATCGGCAGTTGCTTCTTTATCGAGATCTACCTGGCCAGGCCCGACTGGGGCGGCATCGCTTCGGGGTTCGTACCCCATATGGATCCCTCGGCACTCTATGTGGCCATCGGCATGATCGGCGCTACAGTGATGCCCCATAATCTTTACTTGCACTCTTCCCTGGTGCAATCCCGGGCCGTGTCCAACACCGTCACCGGGAAGAAGGAAGCCTGCAAATACAACCTGATCGATTCAACCGTGGCGCTCAATGCGGCCTTCCTGGTAAACGCCGCCATCCTCATCATGGCGGCGGCGGACTTTCACAGCCGTGGTATTCTGGTGACAGAGATCCAGCAGGCACACGGCCTGCTGAACGGGGTTCTGGGCTCGCGGCTGGCACCCATCGCCTTTGCCGTGGCGCTGCTGGCCGCCGGTCAAAGCTCCACCATCACCGGCACCCTTTCGGGTCAGATTATCATGGAGGGTTTTCTCAACCTGCGCATGCAGCCCTGGCTCAGACGCATCTTGACCCGCAGCATCGCCCTGGTGCCGGCGGTCATCGTGCTCGCCCTGGCCGGCGACACGGGCCTCTATCGGCTGCTGATCCTCTCCCAGGTGGTCCTGAGCCTGCAGTTGCCCTTTGCCACCATTCCCCTGATTCATTTTACATCCGATCCCCAGAAAATGGGGGTCTTTGCCAACCGGGCATGGGTTAAATGGATGGCATGGGCCATTGCGGCCGTCATTGTGGCCCTCAACCTCAAGCTGGTTTTTGACGAGCTCAGCGGTTGGCTTGGACACAGCTCTGCCTGGATCGGGGTGCTGGTGATGATCGCGCTCACCCTGGTGCTGGCTGTTCTGGCATACATAACGTTCGCCCCCCTCTTCCGTCCCGGCCGCAGGTGGGAAGAAACTATCGCCACCGATGCCCATCTGGTGGCCGACGCCATTAAACCGGTGCACATCCGGCACATCGGTGTGGCCCTGCAGCATGCACCCGGTGATGGGGTGATTATTTCTTCGGCCGTGACCGAGGCCAAGGTCCATCAGGCGCGAATCACCCTGCTGCATGTGGTGGATGCCCCCGGCACCCTCATGCTGGGCACAGAGAGCTGGAGTTTGCATGGGGCCGAAGACCAGACCTACCTGGAGAGCTTGACACGTGAAATTGAAGAAAAAGACCTTGCCGTGGAGTTTTTGCTCCTGCACGGGAAGCCAGCCGAAGGTATCGTTAAGGCCGTGGGAGAAGCCGGCATCGACATGCTGATCATGGGCTCTCACGGACACCGCGGGCTGGACGACCTGGTCTTCGGCCAGACCGTTTCGGCCGTGCGCCATGCCATTGATATTCCCGTCCTGGTCGTACGCAGCTATGGCCGGGAGCAGGCCCAGCGCAGCAGGTATGACACTCCGGGTTAAGGGCTTGCGCAAAAGACTTCCGCGCATCAGGAAGTCGAATGGCTTTTGCGCCAAAGACGATAGATGGCTTCGATAAGAAAGGCCAGCACCAGCATGGCCGCCAGCACCCAAATGTGGGATGGGGCGCTTTTGAGCGTATAGCGCATCAGGCTGGCCAAGGCCCCGATGCAAAAAAGGACACCCAGACCGGAAATCCAGCGACGGCTGCGGGTTTGCTCCGCCAAAACAATATTGGCGGCGTTCACGCAGGCAAAAATCAACAGAAATCCGGCGCTTCCCATGGTTGAAATACTCGAAAGATCGAAGAGATTGGCCACCAGCAAAGTGGCTGTGGTGGTAATCAGCAGCCCTTCCACGGGTCTGTTCCATACCCTGCGTTCCAGCGTCGCCGGCAGCTCCCCGTCTTTGGCGATGTTGTAACTTAGACGCGCCGCTCCGTATAAAGAAGCATTAATAGCCGACAAGGTGGAGAGCAAAGCCGCCAGGGTAATCAGAAGGTAGCCGAAAGATCCCAGAAACGGCCGCGCGGCTTCGGCCAGGGCATAGTCTTTGGCGGCCACGATCCTGTCCACCGGCAAATTGCCGACCGTTACGGCCGCGACCAGAATGTAAAGCAGGATCACGAATCCAACCGCCGAATAATATGCCCGTGGAAGTGTCCGGCCGGGAGCGCGGACATCTTCGGCGGTATTGGCGATCAATTCGAACCCTTCATAGGCCAGAAAAATAATCATGGCCCCTGAAAGGATGCTATCCGGCGTCGGCCAACTGCCCGCAGCCAGGCGAGCTGCGTCGATGCTCCAGGCTCCGGCGGCAATAAAGACGAGCAGGATTGCGATTTTGATGGCCACGATCCATTCCTCGGCGATGCCGATCAGCTCTACCGTTAAGAAATTCAGGCCGGTGACCGTAATCACGGCAGCACTGATGAACAGGTGCTTCCACATCGGGCGCACGGCCTCGGGAACCATTGCGGCGGCATAGCTGCCAAAGGCAAAAGCATAGAGTGAAAGCATCACAATGTAGCTGATCCACAACAGGATATTGATTGCGCCCGTCAGCAGACCCGATCCAAAGGCCTGGTCCAGGAAAGTGACGGTGCCGCCCTGGCTGGGAAATGCCACCGACAGGCGCGCATAGGAATAGGCGGTGGCCAGGGCCACCAGACCGGCGGCCAGGAATGCCTCCGGAGCCGCACCGCGGGTCATTTGGACCGACAGGCCCAAAACGGCGAAGATGCCGCCGCCGACCATTCCGCCGACCCCGATTGAGACCACGGACCAGTAACCAATTTTTTTTCTGGGTGTCTTCATTGTCAAGCTGCCTTCCATGCCGAACAGTCTGTGTGAGCATAAGTCTATTGTGCAACAGCCAGGTTGGCTTTACCTTTCTTTGACAGCGCGCGCGGCCCAAGAATGCTTTGGATCTCATGGGCCTCGATCTTCTCTTTATCCAACAACAGGCCGGCCATGGCTTCAAGCTCTTTTTGGTGACCGATCAGCAGCTGCCGGGCCTCTTGATAGCAGGCATTGATGATCTCCCGGGTTTCACTGTCAATCAATTCCTCCAGCTTCTCCGACCGCCGCTGCAGGACGGGGCCCCGGGCCAAAAAAGGGTTCTTTTCTTTTTCCACCAGCGACAGGTTGGGCATATGTTTGCTCATGCCGTATACGGTGAGCATGTTTCTGATGATGTCGGCGACTTTTTCAAGGTCGTTGGCGGCGCCGGTGGAGACCTCCCCGAACACCAGTTCCTCGGCGGCGCGGCCGCCCAGCAGGCCTTTGATTTTGCCCAGCAACTCACTGCGGGACATCAGAAAACGGTCTTCCAAAGGTGTTTGCAACGTGTAGCCCAGGGCACCGATGCCCCGGGGAATGATGGAGACCTTTTGGACCGGATCGGCACCGGGCGTCAGGTGACCGACGATGGCATGCCCGGATTCATGATACGCCACCACCTGACGTTCGTGGGGATTGATCAGCTTGTTCTTTTTCTCCAAACCCGCGATGACACGCTCAGGTTGAAGAAGGGCACCCCGGCCTCACCGGCCACCGCTCTGGCCAGCAATGTTTTGCCTGTACCGGGAGGTCCGATCAACAGAATACCTTTGGGTAGTTTTGCTCCCAGACGGGTGTAGGTGCCCGGTTTTTTTAAGAAGGAGACCACTTCTTTGACTTCCTCCACGGCTTCATCCACTCCGGCCACATCTTCAAAGGTGAATTTCTGGGAAGGATCCACAGCATAGATGCGGGCTTTGTTTTTTCCCACATCCAGGAAACCGGCCCCTTTTCCCATGCGACGGGCCAGAAAGCGACCTATGAGAATGAAAATGCCCAGGGGCAAAATCCAATTGGACAAAAAATGGGAAAACCAATGGGATTCGATTTTACCTCGGTAGTCCACGCCGTGGGTCTGCAAATCGGGGATCAGCTCGGGATCTTCCAGACGTGTGACCATGAATTGCCGCTTTGCTTTCTGCTGCTGTTCTTTGCTGAACAGGCTGAAGTCCAGATGCCAGGGGGCCTGCTTGCGTTGGGGTTGGAAGTCTGCGGAGTCTTTGGCGGCCTGGTTGCCGGCCTTGGAAGCTCCGGCTGGTTCAGGCGCTTTTTCCAGGCCGTAGATGCGATCCGATTCCACGATGACACTTTGAATCCGGTCAGTTTTGAGCATATCCCGGAACTTGCTGTAGGGTATTTCTTTGACCGCCGTACCGGAAAAGAAGAGCGACTCCAGAAGGATAATACTGAAAAAAACGATCATGTAATAGCTCAATGAAAATTTGTGCTGCTGCTTCATAGCGACCTCCGCTGGGGCCTTTGCCCCTGGTGCTGCGGGGTGCCCTTTTTTGGGGCACCCGTCGATGGTAGATCACCGGTTACCCGATAGTAACCTGGACATACCCGCTCCGGCCGGTGCGGTGATCCAGGGCTTTGATCAGGGCCTGCTGATGGGGCGGCAGGGACTTGGCCAGAGATACAAATCCGTCTACGCCTTCCACAGGGATGTTGTTGATATTCACTATAACATCATCCTTTTCAAACCCGGCCTTGGCCAGCAGACCGTCCTGGTCCAGCTTGGAGATAGCCACACCCCGGCCCGTTTCAAGTCCGTATTTGCCGCTCTCATCGGCGGTCAGAGGGCGCACCACGACCCCAAAGCGGTCCTGCAGCGACGCGGCGATCTTGTGCATGGCGTCTTCAAGGTTGCCGATGGTGACGGTTAGTTCTTCGGACTTTCCATCCCGCAGTATGGTCATGTCCGCCTTTTCCCCCACGGGGGTATCGCCCACGCTGCTCTGCAGGGTTGCGGCGTCGTCAATCTTGCGGCCCTTGTACAGGGTCACCAGATCGTCTTTCTTCAGTCCGGCCTTTGCTGCGGGGCTGTCCGGCACCACGTCGGCCACCAGGGCGCCCTTGTTATTTTTAAGATGCAGTGACTTGATGTCCTTCGAGCTCGGATCGTGGATGCTCACACCCAGCCATCCGCGGATCACCTTGCCGTGGTCGATCAGCGCGCGGGCCACGTGAACGGCCATGTTGCTGGGGATGGCAAAGCCGATGCCTTCGAAACCGCCCGACTGGGTTGCAATGGCGGCATTGACGCCGATGACCTGTCCGTCCAGATTGATCAGCGGTCCCCCGCTGTTGCCAGGATTGATGGCGGCATCGGTCTGCAGGTAGTCCTGGTAGGTGCTGGGATCGAGCACGCCGCGCCGGTGTTTGGCGCTGACAATACCCTGGGTCACGGTCTGATCCAGTCCCCTGGGGTGCCCGATGGCCACGACCCAATCGCCCACCTCCATTTTATCCGAATCGCCGAAGGTCATCGAGGGCAATTTTTCATCGGTGGAGATTTGAATAACGGCCAGATCGGTCTTGGGGTCCGTGCCCACCAGTTTGGCCGGGAATGACTTTCCGTCGGCCAGCAGGACGTTGATTTCGGTTGCGCCGCCAACCACGTGGTTATTGGTCAGAATATGGCCCTGATCGTCGATCAACATACCGGTGCCCAGTCCTTTCAGCTCCTGTTTGAATTTGCGCGGCATTTGGGGCCCGTTGAAGAAAAAGTGGAAGAAGGGGTCGTTGCCGAAAGGTGTCATCGGATTCGAGATCTCCCTGCGCTGGACCACATCGATGTGAACCACGGCCGGAATGTTCTGCCGGGCCACCTGAGCGATGGCGGTTTTCAAACTGAAAGCCGATTGATCGACCGCGGCGGGTTTGATCCTGGCCGGCGGGGAGGCGGTTCGGATCGTGCTGTTGTCAGCGTTTGACTGGCACTGGGTCAGCCCCAGGGTCATAACGGCAGTCATGATGACGAAGATGTATCCCAAATGGAAATATTTTCGAAGTGCCATGATTCTCTCCTTTGTTCATTGTTTTCCGGGGCAGCGTCGTTTTGATCTTTTCACCACCCTTTTGCTTTCCTTGTGAGGCAATTTAATTATCTTCCGGGTTGATGGGTATAAGCTTTCTTCCTATTTTAATGTAGGACCCTGCTGGCGATTTTTGTCGGCATCTGTCCTACGATCCACCGACTGCGCGATGTAAGACAAACTACGACATACAAATGCGATTGCTGCTGACAGGCAATTCAGACCTGCACCGATGGAAATCGGGGAAAAGCAACCTTATCTATGTTAGAAGCCACCCCAAAAAAGTCTTTTGATCCAATCTGGATGTTGGGGACGGCATACAATCAATGATCGCCGAATCCGTCGGCGCTATGGGAGGTATGGAAATGCTCTATCAAAAAGTATTTTTAGCGTTGTCCGGAAATGAAGATGAACTCAACGTCATCAAAGAGGCCATGCGAATCGTATCAGCCTTGCAAAGCGCGTTGACAGTGGTCCACATTAATGACCCGGCCGCAGGTTATGCCCACATGATGATGGATTCGCTGCCCAAGATAACCGCGAAAGATTTGATCGATCTGTTCTCACAGGCGGGATTCGATGCACAGGCTGAGGCCATCGAGTTCAGACTGCTGAAGGATACATCCTATGCCGAAGCCATTGCGGCCGCCACGCAGGAAGCCGATCTGTTGATCATGGGGCACCATGCAAAGAATATGCTCAAAGCGCTCTTCACGGACGGTACGGATGAACGCGTGGCGGACCGGATGCATTGCCCGGTGCTGATGGTGCCTTTGAACTGATTAGAAGCTATCTCAAAAAACGGATTTTGAGATGTCTTCTACGCTTTTTATTGCAGCTTGATCCCTGGTTCCGCGATTGGAGACGCTATATTGCGGCTTGACTGAACTAGGGAATTGTCTCTCACGCAACCAAGGCGAAGAATAAAAATAGCCGCCCGGACTGCTGCTGCATGGTTCAGCTGGCGTCGAGAATCTCCCTGAGGACCTGTGCCAGATGATGGGTTTTGAACGGCTTTTCCATGTATTTGTATATGCCCATGGCCGCGGCCTTTTGTGCATCCATGGCGTCGCTGTAACCGGAACAGAGGATGATGGGCAGGTTCGGTCGCATGCGATGCAGCATGGCGGAAAGTTCGGCGCCGGTCATCATGGGCATGGACATATCGGTAATGACCACATCGAAGCTGTTCGGCGCGGACTCGAACATCTCTATCGCTTCCGTGGGGATACTCGTGGATGTGACGTGGTAACCCAGGCGTTCCAGGATGGTCCCCCACGACTTGAGCAGAGAGGCTTCATCGTCCACCAGCAGGATGCGCTCGCTGCCGCGGGGTATGGCTTCGCGCTTGGGTGTAATGTCCTGTGCCTGGCTTTGGGTCGCCGGCAGCAAAATGGTGAAGGTGCTGCCCTGCCCTGATCGGCTGTGGACCGCAATCGTGCCCCCGTGGTTCTTTACGATGCCGTGGACCACGGCCAGCCCCATACCGGTGCCTTTGCCCATCTCCTTGGTGGTGAAGTAGGGATCGAAGATCCGGCATTGGAGATCCTCGGATATTCCGCAGCCGGTGTCGGCCACTATCAATCGAATATAGTTGCCGGAGAGGGCCCCGGGATAGCGGGCGGCGTTGTCAGCGTCCACCTCTATTTCACAGATGTCCACACGCAGAACACCACCGGTGGCCTCCATGGCATGGGCTGCATTGGTGCACAGGTTGATGAGCACCTGGTGAATCTGGGTGGGATCGGCCAACACGGCCCGTTTCCCTCTTACGATGTTCTGGCGGATCTCGATATTGGCGGGGATGGATGCCCGCATCAGCGAAAGGGTCTCTTTGACAATGGGAATAATGGAAACCGGCTCCATGCGCACATCGGAATGGCGGCTGAAGCTTAACAGTTGATGAATGACCTCTTTGGCCCTCAATCCGGCTGTGATAATCTCCATCACATTGGCCGCTTCCTGCCTGCCCTCCGGGAGACTGTCCAGCGCCAGCTCGGCATTGCCCAGCATGATGCTCAGAATATTGTTGAAGTCGTGGGCAACACCGCCGGCCAGCACCCCGACAGCCTCCATTTTCTGGGAGTGTTGGAGTTTGGCCTCCATGGCCTGCTTCTCCAGCTCGGCCTGTTTCTGCGCAGTGAGGTCATTGTAGACCGTGACGATTTCTCCGGAGGGCAGACAGTAGACGGAACTTTCCCGCCAGCCCTGCAATCGCTCGTCTTTGTAAAAGCTCGCCGGATGCAGGGCGGACTTGCCGGTTCGGGCCACCCGGCGCATCACCTCCAGCAATCCGAATTCCGCCACACCTGGGAACACGTCGGTCACCTTTTTGCCGATGATCTCCTCGCGCCGGACCTTTTCGATGCGCTCCACTGCTTTGTTGACATC
>Ga0055480_10001020_pt1 | contig 10992 bp, 7 predicted proteins | sample Muzzi_PWB_D2_FD_57935 | JGI IMG/M metagenome (GOLD analysis project Ga0055480, IMG submission 57935) | Wetland microbial communities from San Francisco Bay, California, USA, that impact long-term carbon sequestration - Muzzi_PWB_D2 | ecosystem: Environmental > Aquatic > Marine > Wetlands ... | reverse complement strand
ACCAGATCCCGGACGCGGATTACCCTGCCGCCACCCTGGATGTCCTGCACGTGCAAGACCGAGACGTTCTGGTTGACGGCGTTGAGAGCGACACCGGTCGTGAAGAGGGGCTTCCCGAGCGCGTAGGCGCGAGCCTCCGCGACCGTGACCTTCGGGTAGGTCAACCCCAACGTGAGAAACGCCACGTCGGCCAGAGCGAGGGTCGTCGGTTCCAGATCGCTCTCCAAGAGGTCCAACGTGTCTCCAAAGAGCGAAGGATCCATCCCCACCACCAGGTCCCCCACGGGTACGTCCCCGAACTCGAAGTTGCCGTCCACATCAGTGACCGCGGATCCGATCACGCCCCCGCCCGGCTGTGCCAGACGGATCGTCCACCCTTCGACGCCGTCGTCACCAGCATCCGCAGCTTCAGTCCCGTTCAGATCGATGAACACGAAGCCTCCGACACTGCCGACGGCTTCGATCTCCAGGAGCGACTTGTCGCCAAGTGGATTGCAGGCACCAAGAACCACGGAGGCGATGGCGGACGCCCGTGCAGCTCGGACACCCAAGGACGAGAGACTCATGATCCACCTCCGATGCGAAGCCCGATCCTGAACCACCGGCCTGGATCCATCCCTGGCGTGAGCGACCCGAACCGCGGGTTCAGGACGTATGGAACCGAAACCTGCCCTCCGGCGCTCGACACCTCACCACCGGGCGCGACCGTGAGAAGGCCCGTGTTCGGGCGGCCGGTGTCCGCGTCCGTCACGTTGAGCGCGTCGAACACGAGCTCCGCGTCAACGCCCCCGAGACTCCCCAGACCGAGGGCCAGCCTCAGGTCAATCGTATGAACGCCGTCGCCCCGGCACGCGTTCCGGTCCGGGAAGGCACCCCGGAAGTCCGCGAGACAATCCCAGATGGCGGCGGCGCCTTCGACCCCCGACTGCGGGATGAAGGCGACGTCGTTGAAGGCCGATCCATCCCCGTTCGCATCGAGTCCGGCGGCGACCATGGGGGTGAACGGAAGGCCTGAGCGGAACCGATAGAACCCGGCGATCGTGCCCCCTGCTCCGAACGGAATGGGAAGGACCGCCGACACGGTCACCCGATGAGGTAAGTCGAAGTCCGAGACCGCCTCATCCCACTCGTCGATCTCCAGCCCGGGCGGGACCGAGGCGGCGGCATTCCCCGTCGCGGCGCCCCATAGGTTGTCCACGGTCTCCGAGTAGGTGTACTCCGCGGTCACGGTCCCTCCCCCAAGTAAGGTGGCGGCCAGCGAGACCGTCACCCCCGCGTACTCGGACCATCCGTCCGGGTCGAGGACCCAGACGTGTTCGTACGCTCGGAACCTCCGGCTGACGGCGGGGTCGGCCGCGAGCACCCCGCCTTCGATTCCGAGAGCGCCGTAGACCGGGCGTCCGTTCTGATCGCTTCCGACCGGCGCCGCCAGGCGGTTGAGGTCCCGTCGCCTCAACAGGAACTCGGTCCTTCGGAACGACCCCGCGATTCCCAGCGAGACTCCGTTGCCCAGGGCAGTGACGAAACTGGCGGCCCCACGCGTCGTCCGAGGAGCCTCGAGGTCCTGGCCGAACATGGCGAGGCGGGTGCCGAACACAGGAGCCGATGCCGAGTCGGGCAGCGACGGCCATTGACCGATCCCGCCCCACCCCCGTTGCGCGCGAATGGGACCGTCCAGCGTCAGGACTTCCGTCCACGCGCCCGGATCGATCTGGCCGTTCTGGATCGCGACGCCGCCCTCCAGCAGGGTCCGGCCGGTACCGTCCAGATCCCAGCGAAGGTGGAGGCGGCCGTCCAGCTTGGACAGCTTGGTCTCGGTGATCTGGTTGCTGATCCCGGTGAGCCCGAGCCACCCCGCGTCCAGACGGATGTCGTCGACGGGAAGATTCTCCTGCTCCCATCGGATCCCTGTGGTCAGGTCCATGCCGGGAAGCAGACTCCACCGATACTGCCCGAACACACTCACCCTCGGAACAGCGTACGACGCGGACGGTGCGTTCCCACGGGCCGTCTGAAACACCCCACGGCCCGCGCGCGTCTGATCGGGACTACCGTAGAAGAACGATCCGACCTGACCTTCGACGTACTCGTCATCGTAGCTCGTAACGTCGAGGCGGACGCCCACCTTAGCCTTGTGAGGACCGGACCGGTAGTGGAGGACGGGCCCTAGGCCGAAGTCCACCCGGCTGAACGTGCCGGCGAACGACGGGTCGGAACCGAGTCGCACGTCCTCTCCGATGAGCCAGACGCTCGGGAAGAGCGTGCCGTCGATCTCGTAGTCCCTCGAACTCACCCCGAGGCTACCCCGCGCCTCGAGCAGAAGACTCTCCGTGAGAGGAGCTCCGACGACCGCCGCGACCGAAGCATCGACCCCCTTCCGAGGCACGTCTACGCCATAGCCGAGGGTCGGTGTACCCGGACGCTCCGTCTCGGACGTGAAGCTAGCAAGGCTGGCCCGCGCAGCAACGTGTCCGCCCCCATCCAGCGCCCAATCCAGTCGCCCGGAGCCGGAGACGACCGTCGATTGGCTGAGGCCCGGCTGGCCGGCCGGGGGCGCATCGCCCGGGCGAAGGTCCGCCATCAGCGTATCGGCGGAAGTCGGCACCAGAGGTGTCTGGATCCGTCTACCCTCGACGGAGAGGGTCAGAAGCGCCGTGTCGGGCACCAGGGGAAGCGACGCGTGGGCCCCTCCCCAGAACGACATGGCGCCCGGGGGATCCGCGACCAGCCCGCTGCTCCACAGCGCATCTCCCGCCCAGAGCCCGAACACCCCTCCTCCTCTCGAGGAAGGCCCGCGGCTCTCGAGGGCAACGACTCCTCCCTCCGATCCAGCCCACTCGACGTCGGAGAGACCCCGGATCACCGAGGCGGACGAAAGCGCCAGGCGTGGGAAGGCGAGCCCGGCGAGTGGCCGTCCCGAGAGGCGCGGGTGGGCCGCCGGACGAAACGGCTCCCCATCCGCGTAGATCGTCGTCGAGCGTCCCGACAACCCTTCAAGACCGAAGGCGTCATCTGCGGCGCTCGAGAGGGCCAACAGCCCCGCGAGGTCCCGTCGGAGATCGGGGACCCGCTCGACCTCCTCCGCATGGACCTGCCGGATCTCGGCGCCCACCCCCGAAGGAGTGTCGGAGGTGCCCCAGCGCACCGTATCGACCTCGGAGACGGGTGGCGGCTGGGCAACGATTGTGACGGACACCCGCACCCGCCGCCCGGACCCGATCGGAACGTCCGTGACGACGGCCGGTCGATACCCCACGCGCTCGACCCGCACGTAGTACCGTCCTGCGGGCACGAAGTCGAACCCGAAACCACCGTCGGCAGCCGAGATCGTACCGCGGGAGATGCCCGTATTCGCATCGATCAGGGAGACCGAAACGCCCCCCAACGGACCTACGTCTGTCCCCGTGACGATTCCTTCCAGCTCTCCGGCGACGATGCTTTGTGCTGAAGCAGGGATGGCGAGCGTCGACCATCCGACCCCCACCAAGAGGCACCAAGCCGCTGTCTCACGAAGCCAGGCGAACATCCTTCGCGAAAGCGCGGCAAGGCGAGCGTCCTTCGCCCCGAGTGGACGTTCAGGGGGCGACGTCGGACTCAATTCCCCTCGTTCCATCTCGGAATCCAACAGTGGTGTCGGGGGCGGGCTCGGTTCAGGGCGACCTGGAAAGCCTCCAGCAGCTCTCATGGCGCGTCGGGGGGTGCTGTATCGCACCACATCCTCCCGTAGGAGTGGATCAGTTGATTGCCGCGAACTAGTCGTCGGCCGAACTGTGGTGACAGCATCGTCCGTACCGCGTCCTGATCTCTCCGGCCCGAAGCCGGGATACCTGAAGTGGATATCCTGTCCGTCCCCATCTGCCGCGGTATCATTGCAAATGATCCCGTCGAGGCCGCGGTCGCCGTTCCATGAGATGGTCGCCCACGCCCTGCAAAGCGTTAGGGTCCCGCACGTTGTGTGGCGTGGATCCCACACCTGATCTCGAAATCGATCTCCAGCAAAGATCATCGCACCTGAAACCTGCGAAATGCAAAGCCCATCGCTCCTCCGAAGACCATTGCTCCTCCCTGGACCAGCGAAGCCGCTACATACGAAAGTGCCGACGAGAGGAAGAACCCGACCAGCACGGAGCCACCCAGCGAGGCCAGCCGCGTCGGGGTGCTCCATCCGGGAATTGCGATGAGAAACCCGAGGCCCAGGACGAAGGCGGAACTCAGGACATCGGTCAGAAGAGGACTCAGTCCACTCGGGCCATACAACAATGTCCAGCCTGCGCCCTGCTTAGGCAGGAGATCGCACCGGGTGCGGTCGTTCACGGTCACGCAGAGGGCCCGCGAGCCCGGCTCAATCCGGACCCGCACAGACTCATCCTTCCGAACGCCCGCGAGAGCATCCGTCCACCGCATCTCAGGGGTGTCCAACCGGAAGGACCGAGCTCGAAGCCAACGCCGAACAACGATGTCCGTCCCGTCCACTCCCATGAGGAAGATCTCGCGCCGCATCCCGTCGAACACCGAGAAGACGGGCGCGAGCTCGGGCGTGGGGCCCCCCGCCTCGAACCGCACGTCGATAGGACCATCCCTTGAGAGAACGCGCCTGATTTCCTCGGAACGGGGAGAACGACGGGAAGGAACGTCGATCGCCCCAATGGTGGCGGAAACGACGCGGCCTTCGTACGCCGCCATATTCCCGAACCGGGCTGTCCACTGACCGTAGTAGATCCCATCCGGTGGGTCGGGCTCAAAGAACACCGCCGGGCTTAGCGCCACGAGAACCGCGAGCACAGCCAAGACGGCCGCACCGGTCGACTCGTGCCCCGCGACGCCAGCCCCTAAGAGCGCACCCGTCATGTTTGCGACCAAGTCTCCCAGCGCGGGGCTGCGGCCTGGGATCTCAAGCTGGAGCGATTCGACTCCGATGGTGAGGACCAATCCCCAAAGCACCGCATACCTCCACCCCCACTGCCTCCCCATCAGGTACCCAAACGGAACGAAGAGAGCCACGTTCAAGAGGAGGTCTGCCGTACCCCGAACACCGCAGACAAGACAAAGCGCATCGATGATCTCCCCTGAGCTCTCCACGGGGTGCAGAGTTAGAGCGCCGATCAAGGCAACCCAGACGATGAGGGCGACGCGCATTCAAATGGCTTTGGAGCTTGACGGAAATGACACGGGGCACGTATGGGTTGCGGAGGAGACTGAAGGATAATGAACTGCCGGTGCTATCGGGCACAACGGCGCCAGCTCGCTCGGATAGAGTCTCAAGACCAATGCTTGTCGGACGGCACGCCAGACGCAGGCCAAACCACGCTCGATCCGTTGGGTCGGCCCTCCTGCTGTCCACCGCCCTCGCCGCGACCGGATGGTCGTGCGGCCCGCCCGGTGCGGAGCCGGCTGGCGCCATCTCCTCCCCCCCCTACCTACCGAGCTCGGTTCTGAGCGGGATCTCCTTCGATTGGGAGACCCACCGACGCCTCGCGCCCGGCAGCGACAACTGGCCGATGACGTGGGCCGCCGATGGATCGCAGTACACGAGTTGGGGAGATGGAGGTGGATTCGGGGGAACCAACGCTGACGACCGGGTGAGTCTCGGAGTGGCGCGCGTCGACGGAGGACCGGACGGCGACGGCATGGTCAACGTCTGGGGGGGAGCCGGAAACTCGGAGTCTGCCGCGGATGTGGAAGGAAAATCGTACGGGATCTTAGCCCTGCGTGACTCGATCTATCTGTGGATTAGCCCGGGTTCGGATACGCAGAACTGGAGTAGCGCTCGCCTCTACCGATCGGGCGACGGCGGAAGGAGCTGGGAACCCACGTCGGTGATCCTGTCCGGCGAAGCGGATTCGCTGGGAGTCCCCGCGTTCATCCAACACGGGAGGGATCACGAGTGGTCGCGGGATGGATATGTCTACGTCTACGCGACCGGCATCACGGATATCGGGCAATGGGAGGTCCAAAGGCCTGGCCGCATCTTCCTGCTTCGAGTCCGAGAGGATTCCATCTCCAGTCCGGGCGCCTACAGGCATTTCGCGGGTCTCGATCCAGACGGGGAACCCACCTGGAATGAGGACTCCCAAACCCGCCAACCGGTGTTCGAGGACCCCAATGGTGTGATGAGGAATTCGGCCGTGTATGTCGAACCACTGGACCGCTACATCCTCGTCACGAGCCACACCGCGAAGAACGAAGGCAACCTGGGGCTCTTCGAGGCTCCAGATCCGTGGGGTCCGTGGGGGACCGTCTTGTACGAAGACCGTTGGGGAAGCGGCCATATTCCGGCCAACGCGTTCTACTGGAACATCGCGCCCGCGTGGATCGGGGAGGACGGCCTCGAATTCGTAATGGTCTTCACGGGAAAGGGAGCAAACGACTCCTGGAACTCGGTCAGGGGGACGTTTCTTCGTCGGTGATCACCGTCACCTGTGGAGGAAACGTATACGCCCTATCCGTCTTCCATTGGTAGAGGTTGGGCTCCCCACCGCGGAGGGCTCCCGACCGATTGAGGAACGTCTCGCAAGGCAGGTTCTTCGCTGTCGGTAGGTAGCGAGCGTCGACCGTCTGAACACCCGACTCTCCCCCGTGTCGGATCGCAAGGGCCAACATCGTCTCCTCGACCTTCCGGCCCATCGCTCGGCAACTCAGTACGAAATCGACCACCCGAAAGGTCTCACGTCCGTCTTCGATGCTGAGCAACCCCACGATCCCTAGATCCCCAAACCGGTCCGAAGCCCGCAGGGTCCAAGAATGGTGCCCGGAGCGACTCGCCCATTCCATGAGCTCGGACTCGGTCATCCGTCGCGTGCTCAGGTTCATCTGGTTCGTCTTGTTCAGGAGCTGGGCTGCTCTCGCGAGGTTGGCTCCGTTCAGGAGCTCGACAGAGATCCGGATGTCGAGCGTCCCGAGCCATTCGTCGAGCGAGCCGACCTGCCGGTGGCCCGCACGGCGGTGGCGTTCCTCCACGTAGAGGGTCGTGCGTTGTCGGTCCTCCTCGGTGACGACGACCGTGTCGAAGCAATCCAACCGCGACAGCGCGACTCGGTACTGTGACTTGTCGGAGGGCCAGTCCGGGACAAAGACCTCCGGCAGGGCCTCACGCACCCGGGCGCGTTCCGCGGGGTTGTCGTCGATGAACACCACCGATTGAAGACCCAGGTTCAAATCCTCCACAAGGTCTGCGAGGTTTTGCGCCTTGTCGCTCCAGTCGATTCGCCAACCGGCGAAGTCGTCGAGGCCGAGGACCATCTCCGGATGGTTGCGGATCGCTTCCAGAGCCACCTCCTCCGTGTTCTTGCTGACGATTCCCAGAAGCACGCCGCGATTGGTGAGCGCCTTGAGGCCCTTCTGGAAATCCGCCAGGGCCTCGCCCTCGGGATCGTGACCACCGAGGACGAGGCCCTCCCACCCGACGTCTCCGACGACCCCTCCCCAGAGCGTCTCGTCGAGGTCGACCACAACAAGCTTGCGCGCCATGCCCGCGACGGCACGAAGGGCCGCCCTCACGTCGGCGGCCGCCGCGACGAACACCTCGTTCCCGAAGGCCATCCTTCCCATGTACCACGCCTTCGGATTGTAGCCCCGCGGGCCGGCCGCTTGGAGCCAACGCAGGCTGTCCAACAGAAACGCGGCAGGCACGTCGGCGAGACGCTCGGAGAGCCGCTGGTTCATCCGAGCGAGTAGGTCCGCGAGCCCCAGCCCTCGTCGATGATCGAGCACACCGAGGCCGCGCTCGTGGCCCGGAAGCGTCCATGTGGGGACGAGGAGCGTCCGAACCCGGCCGACCACCGAGGTAAGAAGCGAGGCGAACACGTCCACTTCGCTGAGCACCCCGTCGACATCGAACGGCTCGAACGCGAGGGCCTCCTCGAACTGGCGGATCACACCGTGTGGCCTCGTCCACACGACCAGACAGTCCGGTGCCGGACTCCAGCACTCCGCCTCCTCGTCGAGCAGGAGAGACTCCACCTGCCCGAAGGGTGCGGGCACCGATTCGAGCGCGAGTCCTCCAGTCGCATGCGCCATGATCGAACGGAAGTTGTCGGCGTTGAAATCACTCAGGGTAAGCACGCGGAGGACCGGCCCCGCCGATCCGGTCACCGGGACCTGACCGCTCACAGACCGCCCTGCTCCCTCAACAGACTCTCCATGTGGTCCCCGAGCGCTCCCAGGCTGTCGAGCGGGTTGGCCCCGTCTCTCGGCGTTCTCTGGTCGGCGAGGTTCACAGAGACACCGAACGTCATCTCCACGTGCTCCTCCAGGGAGACGATCAGGTTGACGATGCCGAGGGAGTCCAGGCCGCCAGCGCCCATCAGCGGTGTGTCCAGCTCCTTCGACAACCAACGTTCCGGCGGGAGCGTCATGTTCAGTTCGTCCACCGCCCGGAAGAGGACGTCGGTCACGCGTGGATCGGCTATGGGGTCAACCTCCCGAGGTTGAGACCCGCGGGCGGGCCGACGCTGAGCGCTGGAGGATCAGAAAATCCGTGACCATCATTTGGAAGCTCGGTACGCGTCGCGTGGCAGGAGCACCAGCCGCTGGTGGGGGACGGCAACGGTCCGATCAGGAACGTTCTCCTTCACGACGGCTCCCCCGTCAATGATGCACCCGGCGCCGACCTGGACGTTGTCCAGGATCAGGACGCACATCCCCGTCGCGGTATCATCGCCGATCCTCACCGCACCCCTCGTGAGCTTCCGACGCTCGGGTTCATGCCCACCTCCTTCACCCCCACGGTCACCGTCCTCGTCGGCCTGGACCAGTCCACCGCCGATGTTACAGTTGCCCCCCAGCGAGACCCGCCGTCCCACGTACACACCCCCCTGAGAGATCAGGTTGCATCCCGCACCGACATCGCAGTCATCGCCAATCCGGATCGTACCGATCTTGGCCTGAACCACGACGCCGCGGTTCAGAATCACCCGGTCACCGATGACGACAGGGTCGTCGTTCCCACCCCGGCCGTCGATGAGACAGTAGTCATCCACCAAGACGCCGTCACCGAGCTCCACGTTCTGCGCGTTGCGGATGACCACCGACCGGCCGAACACCACGCCACGGCCACAACGGCGAAAGAGGCCGGGGTAGAAGACCCGCCTCAGGACAAGCCCGAGCGCGCCGGGGATCGGTCCGAGGAAAAGCATGAGGAGCTCCTGCCAGAGCAGGCGCCACGAGCTCCCCCCGCCCACGACCAGCTCTCGATAACGCGAAAATGCCGATCGGTCACCGGCGTAAAGGCGCGCTCGGATGAATCTGTCCGAGGCAAACTCCCCCGGCTCCCGGCTCATCGAGATCCTCTCGGCTGGCCACGACACCTCTCGGTCATTCGTCGAGAAAACGCTCGCAGGGTGTCCCCCTCAGCGCCTCCACCAGCTCCGAATAGTTCTCAACCATCATCTTCAATTCATTCGGATTTACTTTGACGTAGTCGCAACACATCGGCCTCGTCTCGATTTCCAGCAGCCTGCAGATCGCCTCCCCCGCGGCCTGAGAAAGGCACTGCCCATCGATCATATCCTCGTACACCAGCTCAATCCTCCGGTGCTTCTGCAGCAGTCCTTCGAACCTCTCGAACTCGGCGCTCACCCTTCGCATCTCTCTGATCGCATCCACTGGCGAAACGCGAGTCGTGACAACGGGCACCTCGTGTGTGGCGTGAGGTTGCCACCTTCGCTCGCGCTTCTCCCGAAGGAGTAGCTTGGATACATATTGCTTGAGGACATTATCACGCCGCAAATGAATCATCCGTATCTCGGTGTGTCGCGCCAGGAAGGCCATCGTACGTCGATTGGCGAGATGATTATACATCGCTTTGAAAGCGACGACGTCCGCATCGTCGCGATGCATGAAGTCCTTCAACACCCTGACGGGCCGCCACCCACCTCCACGTATATATTTGTATATCTTCGCGGGCATTCTCCGGTCCGCGATTATCCCCGGGGGCTTGACCATGCCCCCAACGAGCAGTTCGCCATCGCACCTCACACTCGGGTGCGAGTCGAGGCAGCGGCGCAGGAAATTGGAACCCGACCGCTGTGATGTCACAATGATGGCGTTCATCGTATCCACCGTAGTCCTGGATTTCGGGTTACTCCTCCATCGCCTTTAACCCATTTCCATCTGATCGGGAAGTGGCTCACAACCGATCGCCGGCACACTGTCGGCAGGATCAACGTCTCGCCTCGTCCACGAAACGCCCAGCCACCCGTCGCATTACCGCCAGCTCGCCCGGCGTGAACACTCCGAGCAACGCGAGCAGGAGGATATACCCACCGGTCGTAGCCAAGAGCACGACCACCAGGTTGTGATCTCCGAGTGTCATTGCCAGCGCTCCCACGAGCGCCCCCGCGAGGAACAATTTGCCGAGCGAATGCAGCCAATCGATCCGACAGACATGTGTGGTGAGGAACACGGCGTCAATGAGGAAGAGAAGTGATGTGGCGACCACCACAGCCGTGGCAATTCCCATGAGCCCGAACACGTTGCCCAGGACGACGGTCAAAGCCACGCTCACAGCCGCTCCAATGGCGGAGCGCCATACCATGGCCCGCTCATTGTCACTGGCGATCATGCCCTGTTTCATGACCGAATCTGCGGCGACGAACACCTGCGACCAGATGACCACCTGCAGGACCGACACTGAGGCCTCGTATCCGGAACCATACAGGAGGAGGATGAGCTTGTCGGCGAGAACCGTGATCACGAAGGCGAACGGGAGAATCAGAGCCAGCAGCGCCTTGAGGGTGTGGCCGATGAGAGCTCGCGAGCTGTCTCGATCGCTCGCGAAGGTGCGGGAAAAGAGCGGTAGAAGAGTCAGGGTCACCGTGGGGATGATCATCGAACTGGTCTGAGTGAGTTGATTGGCCGCATTGAACAACCCCACGGTCGTCAACGACACGAGCATCGGCAGGATGATGACGTTCAGCCGGGACAGGCCTTCGGCGAGGAACCGTTGCAGGGCGAACGGCAACGCACTGCGAAGGTTGGCACGGCACACGAGAA